>Ga0326728_10001045_pt1 | contig 100974 bp, 93 predicted proteins | sample MB3enrmetagenome_FD_207602 | JGI IMG/M metagenome (GOLD analysis project Ga0326728, IMG submission 207602) | Lab enriched peat soil microbial communities from McLean, Ithaca, NY, United States - MB31MN | ecosystem: Environmental > Terrestrial > Soil > Wetlands > Peat | place: USA: New York...
CGACGACAACCTCTCTGCCAGATCGCCGTTCGACGTAGAGCAGTCTGACCTTGCGGCCATGTAGCGCGTGCCAGCGATAATGAACTGCGACCTCTTGGGTGATATGGGCAGAATGGCCCCGTGATGGTTCTGGGACGAAAAAACTACCTCTTTTGCGGCTCCGATGCCGGCGGACAGCGCGCCGCCTGTATGTACACCATCATCGAAAGCGGCGAAGTTGAATGGCGTCAACCCGATGGCCTACTTGACCGACGTGCTGGAGCGCATCGTCTCGGGACGCACAAAGCAGAATGAACTGCACACGCTGCTGCCGTGGAACTGGGCAGCCACCGCATTCGCTGAGACCATCAACCAGGCGGCATAGCGCCCGGATCAGCGCCGGCGCCAATCGTCAACTCAATTCCGTCCCTGTCGCCGCCGTATCGCTTACGGTGGAACGGACATTGGCCTGGCTCAATCGCTGTCGCCGGCTGGCCAAGGATTTCGAGAACCTCAACCGTAACGGCCTCGCATTCATAAAGCTGGCGTCGATCCGGCTCATGCTCCGGAAGCTGAGTAATTAACCATGGGACTTTTCAAACGGACTCTTAGCTCGACTTTCCGCATTTCAGGCGGCAAGACACAGAGTCTCCACGAATCGTTTTAGCAAGCGAGCGGGGATTTCCACCCGTTCAGTCCGATGCCGGGACCCGCAAAAATCCTGCGGCGTCCAAAGTACCCTCCGGACCGCGGCAAGGGCATCGCTGAACGTTGGTTGAGACTTGGTGTACCAGGCTGCGGAATGCGGTCGAACCGCGGTGGCCGGTGCTGCCATCAAGCCGTGCGCCCAAATGGTGATCAGCGAGTAGTGGTTATGCGTGATCGCGAACGCTCGGGCCGGGAGGCCAGCCCAAGCGCCGCGGTCATCGACACGCAAAGCGTCAAGACCACCGAAGCCGGCGGTCCGCGCGGCTACGATGCCGGCAAAAAGATCAAAGGCCGCAAACGGCACGCCATGGTGGACACCGACGGCCGGTGCCTGGAGATGCAGGTGCAGGAAGCTTCGGTTCAAGACCGCGACGGGGCGCCATCGGTGCTGCAAGCCTCTCAGGTCCGCTTCCGGTTCGTCAAAACGGTGTTCGCCGACAGCGTCTATGCCGGCGAGAAGGTCGCGACCGCCACCTCCATCGTGGTGGAGATCGTGCGCAAGCTGCCTGATCAGGTGGGCTTCCAGGTGCTGCCTCGCCGCTGGGTCGTGGAGCGCTTCTTTGCCTGGATCAACCGCAACCCGCGGTTGGCCAAGGATTTCGAGGCGACGATCGCTTCGGCCACGGCTTTCCTCTATGCCGCCTGCGTCATGCTGCTAACCCGGAGGCTCGCTCGTTCGGCTTGAGATTCGAGTCGGACTCTCAGGGGCCATATCCACGACCTACCGCAGCCGCGTGAAGCCGTCTGCGCTCCATTCATCGCTACCGACGCCATGATGGACGAAAAACAGGCCATCTGGATCATAGCGTCGTTTCACATTCGCTAAACGGTCGAAATTCGTCCCCCAATATGACTGTTTCCAGTTGGGATCAAAATAGTCGGCTTCGGCCAGATAGGAGCCGGCGCTGGGCGCGACCTTTAACAGGGCTTCGGTTGCCGCCTTGATTGCACGGGCATCGTTCCGGGCGCGGGCAAGGTCGGGCTCATGACCAGCTATCCCGGGAAAGGCCGGCGGCTCACCGCCGGCTATGATGAATAGCGCGAAGGCGTCAAGTGCGGCTGGGTTCATCGCCGTATCCCTCGCGGCTTCGATCTCCTCCTTCGGCGCGCCTGCCAGACCTTTGTTGAAATGCAGGGTCACAGAGTACTCGCGTGTCGCCGCGAACAAGGCGTCGCCCAATTTAGTCAGGCCCTCGGCCGTCAACAACGAGGCCGGCAGCCAACCCGACGTGTAGCCGTACAGGAAGAACCCGACCTGCGCGGCGTCCCCAGATGAGAACGCATTCGTGCTCGGCGCCCCCGGCCGATCGTCGCGGACGATATGCGTGGGAAAATGCTTCAGGACATAGTCCGCGTCCCAGTAGTGCCTTGCCGGCATCGCAAAAACATCAAGCGGCGATTCGATGACGAAGTCCTCCGGCGCATCCGCAAGAGGCGCAACAAACGATTTCCAGATTGCCTCAGCTTCGGACTGTGAGATGCCCTGGAACCTCATCGTGATGTTGATCGTGTTGTCCGAGCCAAACGCAATTTCTTCGCCCCATGTCGGGTTGAACAGGTGGTCCGAATAGAAGTGCAGCATTCTCAAGACGAGGTCCCGAAAAGCGGCGTCCGACGTCGCCTTGATTCGCAGGTATGCGCCGCCGAACGTTGTTGGAAGTTCACGGGTGCGTAACGTGAGCTTTGTGAGAACCCCGAAACTGCCGCCGCCACCGCCCTTCACGGCCCAGAACAGGTCGGGATGATTGCAGGCGTTTACCAGAAGCACGCCGCCGTCAGCCGTCACGATCTCCGCTTCCAGGAGAGCCGCCGCGCCCTGTCCATACCGTTTGGAAAAGCTTCCGAATCCGCCCCCATGGATAAATCCGGCAACGCCCACAGTCGCGCAGCCTCCACCCTGCACATACCGGCCACCGCGCGTCGTCACCTCCTCATAGACCCCATACCAGCGCGCTCCAGTTTCTATAGTCACGGCTGGTTGGGGCGCATGTGTCGCCTCGCAGCCTCGCGGGACAAAGGCGTCATGCATCGTGATCGCGTTCATCTCGCGCGTCCAGATCAGTAGCGAGTCCGCGGAATCCGACGTGCCCTGGTAACTATGACCACCGCCCTTAATGACGAGTCGCAGATTGTTTTCCCGGGCGAAGTTCACGGTCGCCACGACATCGTCGGTCGTGCGAACCTTGACGACATAGGCGCTCGGGCGCGAGATCCAGCCATCCACCCAACCCGAAGTTTCCGTAAGGGCGGGATCGTCGCTGATGAAATAAGGATTGCGGATTTCCCTGAGGAGCACCTGGCAAGCCGGGCTGTTCGGGCTTTCACGGCAAGCCGCGAGTGGATCGTCGAGCTTTTCGAGGCGGTTGCCCACTGAATTCCCGAAACTCTGCCAGGCCTCTTCGGACGGCCAACCCGGATCGCCCGGGCGGACTCGCCTGAATTTCGGGGTACCCGCAGCCTCCGCAGCAGGAGGCGCGGCACCAGCAGCGTTTAACGATATCGCAAGAAACGAAGCGCCCCCTGCGGCGGCCAAAAAATTTCTCCTATGCATTCGATATTCCCCTCCCAGGCCCTATCAAACTATCGGCCCAATGTGTCTCTATCAACTGCTCATAACCCATTGCGCTGACCCGTACCTCGACAAAAAGGCAACAGCTCCTCGATGCCGGCGCCGCGCATGTCATCGCCACGGAAGAAGCCGATCTGGTTGCGGACGTGATGCGAATAACCGAAGGCCAGGGTGCGCGCGTTGCCTTCGATCCTGTCGGCGGCCCCGATTTCGCGAAGCTGATTTCGGCCCTGGCCTTTGGCGGTATCGTATACGTCTACGGCCTGCTGAGCACTGGTGTCACCGCGTTGCCGGTACTGGCGATGATCGCCAAGGTGGTCACCGTCAAGGCGCACAACATCTGGCTTACGAGTGGCGACGAGACGCGCCGGAAAGCCGCGATCGAGTTAGTGCTCAAGGGGCTGGAGAACGGCGCGCTCAAACCGATCATCGACCGAGTTTCGCCTTCGACGAGATGGCGGACGCGCACCGGTATCTCGAACAGAGCGGTCAGTTTGGAAAGATCGTCGCGACTGTGTGAGCGGGCGCAGCGGCAACGCCGTCAGCGGGCCAAGTTACACGATCCGGGTAGGTGGCGGCTCGAACCTCCGGGTGAACGCCGCCTACGTCACACGTGGCGCGGCAGCGCCGACCAAGGCCGCGAGGAGGACTCAGAGACCCTGTCCATAAACAAGAAAGTCGAAAAGGCCTGCAAGAAGCTCATTAACACGCGATAATGCCCATTCCCGCGTGTTATATTGCGCGGTTACCGTCGGCAACCGCCTCACATCACGAGGGACACCCCGCCGTTCCAGTTATTCAGCCAGTCGTCGGCGCTCTGTCTGCAGTCAGCCGTTCGCTTCACGCTGCGCACGCCGTGCGGCGCGCTCGAGAAGCTGACGGTCATGAACCAACCCAAGGACTTCGACCGCGCCGTCGGCAGCGAGCCGATAGAGGACCAAGTGCCGTGGCTCCCGGACTTGATGCTCCTGCGGGACTAGGCGTCTGGCGTACCGGAGGTGCAGCGCACGGACACCTTCGACTCCGGGGACCGGGCGGTAGCCGGGCAGGGCAGGAGGGTCGCCAATCGCCTCCAAGGCGGCAAATATCAACCGGTTGTAGCGCGCTGCGGTCTCAATACCCCAACGCCTCGCGCTCTCCAGGATGACGTCGTCAATCCGGCTTTCGGAGCGCCCGGCGAACCGCCAGGCCATCATCAGCCCTTGTCTGCGGCGAGCCGGTCCCGGACGCGGGCCATGACCTCGGACTCCATTGCAGCCAGGTCCTCGCGGTTTGTCACCAGCCGGTAGCGCCCGGCCTCGATGTCGTCGATGCCAGCCTTAGCTTCGGCCATCAGGTCATCCTCGAGTTCCAGGTCCTCAGCAAAGCGACGTGCCGCCTCCGCCAAAAACTCGGTCGCATCCGCGACGCGGCCTTCGGCGACCTGGCGATCTATAACGGCTTGCACCTCATCCGGCAGCCTGACCTGGATAACGCCCATGAAAACCTCCGGCGGTATCATAGCAGGTCACGGTCCGTCTGGCATGTCGAATCCGGGTGACCCGAAATCCTTGTCACTGGCGGTGCGCAGCATAAGGCCGCGGTAGAGATCTTCGGCGCCTTGGCCCCGGGACGACAAGAAAACAGCGCCGTCGCGGGTTCCGGTCTTGGACGTTTCACTTCGGCCTCAACCACCGGGTTCCGCCCTTCCTGTCCTTGCTTGCTCACACTTCCAAGCCCGAACGTGTCGCCGGAGCTTTCGGCCGTGGCGGACCGGTCAGCGCGGCGGCAGCGCGAAGGCAACCAACGCATCGCCGATGGGCGATTGCAGGAGGATACTTCCGCCGGCGGCGATCACGATGAACTGCCGCCCGTCGGCTGCCTGGAAGCTCATCGGTGTCGCCACGCCGGGAAACGGGAGAGCATGCTGCCACAGGGTCGCCCCGGTCTCCAGATCGAGCGCGTGGAACAATCCGTCCGGCGTGGCCCCGATGAAAACAAGCCCGCTGCCCGTCACCAGCGGGCCGCCCAGGTTCGGCGCGCCCCAATCGGCCGGAGCATTCAGGCCCGGGATCCCCGTCGGCTGCGTGCCGAACGGATGCTGCCAGCGAATCCGCCCGGTATCCAGATCCACGGCGGCAATCGTGCCCCAAGGTGGCCGCGTGCAGGGAACCCCGAGCGGCGACAGCACCAGCCCGCGCTGCATCCCGTAGGGCGCGCCTGACATCTGCGCCACCTCGTCCGGGCCGGCCGTACGCTTCAGCGCGGCGTAGTCGGCGGCGGGGAAAAGCCGCGCATAACCGGGCAGATTCATCGCATTCAGGATGACGACATGCGATCTCGGATCATACCCCGGGCCGCCCCAGTTGGACCCGCCGCCGAAATACGGAACAACGAGGCTTCCCCGGAGGCTGGGCGGTGTGAAAATACCTTCGTTGCGAAGCCCGTGAATGCGGCGAAGACAGGCGTCGCGGTCGAGCGGCGTGATGCCCCAGACATCCGCATCCGACACGCTTTGCAGCACCAGGGGTGGCGGCATCAACGGCTCCGGCTGCGTCGGCGCCGAGTGCTCCCCCGGCACGTCCGACTGCGCCACGGCGCGCTCGACGACGGGAAACACCGGCTCCCCGGTTTCGCGGTTCAGCACCCACAGAAACCCGGTCTTCGTCGCCTGCGCTATCGCCGGGATGACCTGCCCATTGCGCGCGACATCGACCAATGTCGGCTGCGCCGGCAGGTCGTAGTCGAAAAGGTTATGGTGCACGGTCTGGAACTGCCAGACCAAGGCCCCGGTGCGGACGTTCAGCGCCACTACGGCGTCGGTGCCCGGCAACGGATCGCTCCGCAGGCCGCCCCAGTAGTCCGGGCTTGGACTGGTGGACGGCGCGTACAGGATGCCGCGTTCGGGGGCGACCGACATCGGCGCCCAGACATTGCCTGCCCCGGTCTGTTGGCGCAGCGCGTCCGGGATCGGGCTCCAGTGCCAGCGCTCCTGGCCGCTGCGGGCGTCGAAGGCGCGGACGAACCCGCTCGGCATAGCGGTGGCATGGTTATCGCTGATGGCGGAACCGACGATCACCAGATCCTCGAACACCACCGGCGCCGAGGTCAGGTTGACGACTCCGGCTTCGGAGCCGCCGTTGTCCATCTTGTTCAGGTCGATGGTGCCGCCCGACGCGAAATCGGGGCAGAGCGTCCCGGTACGGGCGTCCAGCGCCTCCAGCCGCCCATCCAGCACGCCTTGGAAGATGCGGGTCTGGCAGGCCCGGGACGGATCTGGAGCGGCTTCCTGCCAATACGACACGCCGCGGCAAATCAGCGAATGCTGCTTGTCGTATGCACGGTCCAGCTTGGGGTCGGGCTCGTGCGCCCAGCGCAGCTTTCCGGTCTCCGCCTCCAGGGCGATGACCCGATTATAGGGCGTGCAGAAATACAGCGTATCCTGCGCCAGAATTGGCGTCGCCTCGAAGGTCGTGGCGCGATGACCCGGCTCGCCGCGCGAATAGTCTCCGGTGCGATAGACCCAGACTTCCTGCAGTTGTTCGAGGTTCGCCGCGGTAATCTGAGCAAGTGGCGTGAAGTGACCCCCGCCGGGACCGCCGCCCGTAACCGGCCAGCCGAAGTCAGGCTCGGCGGCGAAACTGGACAGGGCCGGAGCGGCAAGCAACAAGACCAACCATGGCAGCCGCGGCACTGTCATCCCTGCCGCCCGGCGCGGCGGCGGCCACGCCATGCCAGGAAAGTGGCCAGACTGGCGAGGAAAGTCGTGCCGGTCGCCAGGATCGCGGCCATCACGGCATCATTCATCGCGACATGCTCGAACGCGCCGTAGATCATCATGACGACGACGGCACAGCCGAAAAGACCCCAAATCAGCAAAAGTAACGCTACCAGCGGCATGTTCAGTGCCTTCAGGGCAATCAGCCGCTCACGTTGCAGCCGTGGGATTACTGTCGCAAGTCATCGGATCCATGTTTGGTCGCACCAGACTCTACATTTGTCTGTGAGCGTTCATTGAGGGCGCCTGTCCGGGCGGTGGCCCGCGGATTCAGTTCCCGCCCGGTGAGCTCGAGCATCATCCGCCTCTGGGGTATCTATTTAACCGGAGTGAGCGCAGAGGCTGGAGCAATGTTCCGCCCAAGCCGTCAAGGCAACGCGGACATCCGCCAAGCTTGGAGCGACTTTTTCCTAGCCGCCCTCGGCGGTAAATCCGTAACTCCGGTTAAATGGACACCCCAGACCCACCTTATCGAGCTATCCGCGGACTGGTAACGGACGATTTGACTTTGAAGCTGGGGAGAGCACCGCCTCCGATCTCAGCAAACTGTCCCGCGCGGAGAAGAATGCGCCGGCTGACAGCGCGTTTTGACGAGGCGTTGAAGCTGTTCGCCGAGCCGCAGACGCGGATCGAAACCTCACCGGCCCCAACGAACCAACAGGCCTTCTGGCCGTCTCAGCGCCGAGCCGGCGTCGGCGACGGCCTGGTAGGCTGGATTTCGCAGCGTCAACCACGCTCGCACGACTTGTAGCTCGGCGGCGCAGCCGCGAGGTGCAGTCTGTCGGTGTCGGCGCCCCGAACCGGAATCTGAACAGGGTAGCGTCGCTGCGTAACGCTTGCGGCGCAGCACGCACCTGAGCGAAGCGACGGACCAATCCAGGGGATAAGCAGCCCATTGAAAGGCCGGACCCGCGGCGGGATTGGGCATTTGCACCTTGCCGCGCAGACCGTTGGCCCCGGCGCTCAGGGGAACTGATAGAGTCCCCGCGCCGGGCGCACGACCGCGTCTTCCCGGACAAGACGCGCCAGCGTCTCCGGTCCGATACCTTCGGCCACGAAATCCTTAAGCCGGAGCATTCCCCGGGCTTTCAGGAGATCGAGAGCGCGGGTCCGTTGGGTGCTGGTTGACGACATCGGTCGGTGACAACTCCTCTGCACTCCTAGACTATAGCAGAGGTTTTATCAGAAGTGACCCGGGAGGGGAAAGTCTTCCCTGCGGACGAGCTGGTCGGAGTGCTGGCGTGGTTCGGGCGCCATCCGGGTTTCGAGGGGCTGAGTCGCTCCCAGACCCGCAGAAGTCCTAACTTTGTCGCGACACAGCCCGATTTCGCCGGCGTTGCCGCCCTCACGGAAATCATCTGATTTCCGTTATCCCAATGGGTGGACAGCAGAAATATTCGCCCGGTCAGTCACCGGCGGCTTTGCGCCCAGCATGGCCGTTGCAGTCCAATGGCGCTGTTCTCGAAAGCCGAAATCCTCCGGGGCTATCCTCCCGACCGCGATTGCGGTCTTTGACAGGATTAAGGTTGGAAATTCAAGATTTCTGCTATAGTCGGGAATCCGGATGTTGCCCGGCACGACTGGGACTTGTAGGAATTCATCTCGACAGATTGCCGTGGTTTGACGGCATCGGAAGCCCCTACCGGCCTTCATCCGCTAGCGGAGACCGGAACATCGGCGCCGAAGTCTTGATCGCGGCCATGAGGGTACGGGCGGCGACGGAGGCCGAGCGTAAATCCCGGGTTAGGAACACAGAGGGCGTCTGCGAGTCCGCTTCTTAAGTGCTTATAGCCGGTCCGTATGGGACACTGGATGTCACGAACAAAGGCCTCAACTTGGGAGAGTTGAATAATGCCCGGCCGTCCAGAGCATATTGCCATCATCGGCGCCGGTATAGGCGGCCTCTCCGCGGCGATTGGGCTATGCGACGCCGGCTTCGGGGTCACCGTCTACGAACAATCACCGATTATCACCGAGATCGGCGCCGGCGTCGGTGTTCCGCCGAACGCTTGCAAGGTCATGCGACAGATGGGGTTGCTGACAGAGCTCGAGGAAATCGGCGTCGCCGATACCTATGGCAGCTATCGTCATGCTCGCACGGGCGAAGAGTTGCGGTCCACAGACTGGACAGAGGTTCCAAAACGTTTTGGAGCGCCACAGCTTCGCCTGCACCGTTGGGACATGCAGCAAGTGTTGGCCAGAGGCCTCGCTCGCCGCCCATCCGGATCGATCAGGCTCGGTCATCGGTTGGAGAATATCGAACCGGGACCCGACCGCGTGCGACTGATCTTTGCCGGCGGAACCGCCGCGGTCGCTGATGTCGTGGTTGCCGCCGATGGCATTCGATCGACCGTTCGCAACGCGCTGTTTGGCACCGACGCACCATCGTTCACAGGCTTTGTCGCGTGGCGTGGTTTGGTGCCGGTGGAAGACGTCGATCCGAACATGCGGATCGATACCAGTTCATTCGATAGCGGGCTGATGATCCGTAACTACCTGGTTCGCCGGGGGACTTTGATGAACGTCCTTGCCATGGTTCGGAGTGATGTTTGGCAGGATGAAGGCTGGCGTCTCCCGGGCCTGAAGCAGGACTTGCTGGCGGCTTTCGCCGGTTTCTATCCCGCGATGCACCGGCTTCTGGCAGCAATCCCTGAGGATGCCTTGTTCAAGTGGGGCCTATTCCTTAGGCCGCATCTGGATCACTGGGTGGTTGGACGTGTAGCGCTTCTCGGCGACGCGGCGCATCCGATGCTGCCTTACCTGGGACAGGGCGGCGCCATGGCGATCGAGGATGCGATGATCCTCGCCCGGACTTTAGCGGCATCGGAGGATCTGGAGGAAGGACTTCGATGGTATCAGACGACACGCATGGATCGTGCGTATGCCGTGGCCGAGGCATCGGCGAAGATGGGTGAGATTTTTCATATGGACAATGCTGACGACTATAGGCCGGACCGAGACTTTTCCGCTGGCCGGTTGCCTGGTTTGTTTACCTACGATCCAGTGACCGCACCGATAAGCCTGGCGTGAGGCTAACAGTGCACGGGGGCAACCGTAGACCGACTGTCGCCGAGCCGACCGCCAACAGTTGCGAACGCGCTCGGCGTTAAACTGCACCGCCTGTGAGCATAGTCAACGCCTCGTCCGTCGGCTTAACATCGGACGAAGACGCGAGCCTGGTCTTTAGTTCGGCCTAATGGGTCTCGCGGCTTACTTCGGCAACCGCGTCCTTGACCAAAATGAGTTGATCGTTGTGCTAGAAGCCGCCGCGCACGGTACTGCGACTCGCAGACGCAAGTGGTTGCATCAGACATAACCAATGATGTGATCCCCATATGCAGGCCAGAGGAGGACGATATGCAGGTCAACGCGACGGCGGCCGAACACCCGGGTGAGCCGCTCTATCTTCGCGTGGCGTGGCTGTGCGGCGTAGTGCTTTCTCTTGAAGGCTATGACATCGCCGAAGTCGGCTATGCCATCCCGTCACTGGTCGATGCGTGGCACGTTGGCCCATCGGCGTTCACCCGTGTGCTGACCGCGGGCAATATTGGGCTGCTGCTGGGTTCACTTATTGCCGGACTGCTGGGCGATCGATTGGGGCGAAGGCCGGTGTTGATCGGCTGCGTAACGGGGTTTGGCCTGTTTTCGCTGTTATCGGCCTTGGCCGGCTCGCCATCGCAGTTGGCTGGCCTGCGGTTCGTCACCGGCTTGGCGCTGGGTGGAGGGATCCCGCTGGCAATCGCGCTTGCGTCGGATGTCGCGCCACCCGAAGCACAGCGGCGTCTGGTCGTCCTGATGTCGGTGGGAGTTCCGGTCGGCTTTACCGTCGGCGGCCTTCTGGCAAGCCAGCTTGTGCGCCTTTTCGGTTGGCCGGCGATCTTTGTAGTGGGTGGCGCGCTGCCACTCGCGATGGTCCCCGTGCTGGCGCGGTGGCTACCAGAGACGATGTCACAGCGGCCGACGGCACGCTGGCACGGTCAGGTCGCCGCACTGTTCCACAATGGTCTTGCCTCGAGCACGGCGCTGCTTTGGGTGATCAGTCTCCTGAATCTCCTGTGTAACTATTTAATATTGCTGTGGACACCGGTGCTCCTGCACGGCCTCGGCATAAGCCCGTCGTGGTCGATCTTCGTCACGACCATGTATGCGCTTGGTGTCATCGTCGGCGGCCTGCTGTCGGCGTCCGTCGTGGATCGCGTAGGCGTAGAGCCGGTGTCGACCTGTCTATTGGCTCTGGGCGCGGTGTGTGCGCTGTCGATCGGAGTGCTCGATTTACCGTTGTGGCTGCTATCGCTCATCATCTGCGGCAGTGGCATCGGCATTGGCGGCTGCCAGTCAGGAGTCAATTCACTGTCGGGCGGGATTTATCCAACGGCGATCCGTTCAACCGGGGCAGGCTGGGCTTTGGGATTGGGACGAGTGGGCACGGTGGCCGGCCCCCTGTTGGGCGGTGGATTGCTGATGCTCGGCTGGCACGCACAGGGTATCTTTATGGCAGCCGCCCTCCCGACATTTGGCGCCATGCTGTTGATGGCGACTCTTGGACGAGTGCGGGGCCGCTGGTGATGGCCAAGCGGACATTCGCGGCTTGGCCAACGGAACAAAGGCGCGGCAATCGCACGCTCGGCATTCGCATTCTGTGGCTGGTTCAGTTGGGCAGAGGCAGCCGCGAGCATCGGATGCGTGAGCATCTCGGGGTTCGCATGGTCGAAGCGACGCCCGTGGGCGTCATTGCTCGGCAACGCGAGACAAGGCCTGCGGCCGGGCCGATGCGGCGAGTTGCTTGGAATAGACCTCCTGCCACGGGCTCCTGTCGCGGCTGATAAAATAGCCACTGCGCGCGCCGCGGTACACCTCCGAGTCCTCGACGCCGGGCGGCAGAACGCCCCTGTCGCGCAGTGCGCATGCCGCCATCAGCAGGCGCCGGCGCGTGCGCGTGACCATTTGATCGGACGGCGCGAGATGCTCGAACTCGTGGTCGATGATCGGTCCCATGCTTTCGGTGATCGCCTGATCCTGAAGATGGATGCCTTCGATCCCGCTGAAGTTCGCGTTTTCACGCTGCTCGGTGCGATCAATCCCCCAGTCGTTGCCGGGGTTCGCTGCGAGCCGCCAACGTCCCAGCCAGTCGGTCGAGTTGGGTAGAAACCTGTTGGAGCGCCCAGTGCCGCCGATCGGCGTGCCGTCCTTGTAAACCGGTTGCGGCTGCGTCATCGCCGAAACGCTGCGTTTCGACCACAGAAAGACGAACATCACGTGGCCGTCATCGAGCGGGACCCAGGCGCGCGCGTTCACGTTGGTGGCAAATTCGCCTGCGGGCTGCTGGCTCCAGAACGGAAACATGAAATTATTGCAGCGCCAGTAGGTCAGGCCCGCCCCGGTGGGGCGGTAGGAGGCGTATGTGGTGCCCCAGGCTGTGTCGGCGACGTGGTACTCCGGAGCGCGCGAGATAATGGTGTGGCGAAATGGGTCGTCCTCCGCCACGTCGTCAGGGTCGACGTGTCCGGCGTGCAGAAAGCCGAAATGCGATGTGTCGATATCGCCCTCGAGCGCCTGCAGGTAGTTGCAGTCGCGCTGAATGAGGCTCATCCCAAGCTCATGCTCCGGAACGTCGAGGATTTCGAGGGCAGGCAGCGGCGGTGGATCGGCGCGCGCGCCCATGTGAACCCAGACTAATCCGGCGCGTTCGACTGTCCGATAAGCCTTCGCTCTGACCTTGCGGCGAAAGTCCTGGTGCGGCGGCAGGTTCGGCTGGTCGATGCACTTGCCTGCCACATCGTATTTCCATCCGTGATAGATACAGCGAATGCCGCCTTCCTGGTTGCGTCCAAGGAACAGCGACGCGCAGCGGTGTGGGCAACGATGGTCCATAACACCAACCCGGCCGGCACTGTCGCGAAACGCGATCAGCTTCTCCCCGAGCAGCATCAGGCGGATCGGCGCGGCGTCGGGCACAAGTTCCGAGCAGAGAGCAGCCGGAAGCCAGTACTGCCGCATTAAATCGCCCATCACGGTGCCCGGACCGGTCTGGGTTAGTTCCACGCCTTCGATCTTCGTTGTCATGGCATCCTCCCGACGCACCGGGCTGGCAGGCGCAAAAAGATACTCCTGCGCGCGGGGGTCGTCAGCTACTCGGCTTGTGCGATAAGCCAAATCTTAGAGAGAACCGTCACTGGTTCCGTCTGCCGCTTCGTGCGGGCACGCCTCGAGAGTCCGACGCAAAGGTCCGAAAAGGGTCGGGTGCTGGGTATAACTCATCGCGCAGCACCAATCCCGCGTAGCGGGTTCGTTCACTCGGCCGAACCAGGCCGTCCCGGTCGGCGCGGCGTAGGTCCGCTGTTGGTCGAGGCCGCCGCCTACGACCGCCGCCCGTTCCAGCCCTCAACCCACCACTGAACCGGTTCTTGTCTGGCGGCCTGTCGGTTTTGGGCCTTCTTGTGGAGTTAGCCTGCCGTCTCGGCGACGATCTCATCAGAATCCATGGCCTTCCGGCCGGTGGTGTTAGATGCCGGGGCAGGGGCCGTCGCCGCCGTCTTGCGCGGCCTTCCTACTGCTCGCCGCATCGTTTGAATGACGGCGTGATCGTGGCTGGCAGGATGAGCTGCCTCCCGTGCTCTCGCCGTGGCCCTTCTCGCCGTGTATCTTCAGACTTCAGCCGAGCCTGACGCTCAGCAGCCGGTTCCGCCTTTGCGGGTTCGAAACCGTGGGCAAGGGCATCCAATTTCCGCATCGATGGTATCGACGACGATATGCTGCCCGCGGCTGCTCGATACGGCGAGAAAAGGCTGACCATCGGGCGGATCTTGGATTGTGTGCTTGAGGCGCCGGCCGTTGTTGTCCGAGTCCAAGCGACACGAGCAGTTTGCCGCGCCGAAGCTTTTCCGAGGAGATCGTGATGCTGCCCGCCAAGAAATCCGCCCCTGCCGCCAAGAACGCGGCCGCCCCTGCGAAGGGTGCCGTGAAAAAAGGCGCCGCACCAGCAAGCAAGGCTGCTGCACCGGTGAAAAAGGCCGCGTCCCACTGGCAACGACGCGCAGCCACGTCGGCGCGGAAGGCGCAACCCGCATGCCGGCCCCGCCCGGCAAAAGCTGTTCCTGCGGCGGACCCGCGGCGACGGCCGAAGGCTACGCTGGCAAGGAAATCCCGATGACCGACAATAGCCCCACATCAGGGCACAGACACGCGGTGATCATTTTAGTGCGTGTTCCAGACTATCCGGAGCCCGTCCGGGTGGTCGGAGTGTTGCTGCACGAGAACGGGGTCCCCTTTGCGGTCGTAGACCGGATCGGGACGGGCACAGCGGCCATCTTGCCAGACAAGATTCAGCTGGACCCGTCGCTGCTTCGGTTGCGCCACAACGCTGAGCTTGGCGCCCACTACGTCTACGGCGGACAGGTCGCAGTGTGATTACGTGGAACCCATACGAGGACCTCGGCAGCAGGTCACGTCGAGCACTGAAGCGCCCTGCCGGCCCACATTTCGCACCGAAATTATGCATCAGATTTACGCCCTTATGTAGCACCCGCCACGGCGCTTGACGTGCGCTCTCGCCTCGGTCATGTTCTGTATATGTTCATGGTTCAGGGCGGCTCTCATGGCTCAGCATTTCCTCCTGTCCGCCGCGGCCCGCTCGCTCAGTCCGGCCAAGGTGATGCGGATGTCCGACGGGGGCGCCGAAAACGTGTTCCTGCGCTTGCGCTGGCCCGAGACCGACGGCAAGCCGGTCTGCCCGACTTGCGGCTGCCGGGTCTGCTATGATTGCCGCCGCCCGGCCGGTCAGGCGCGTTGGCGCTGCAAAGCCTGTGGCGCCGACTTCTCGTTGACATCGGGCACGCTGTTCGCCTGGCACAAGCTGCCGCTCAGGACCTACCTGATGGCGATCGCGGTATTCTGCAACGAGGTGAAGGGCAAAAGCATGCTGGCCTTCGCTCGCGACATCGATGTGCAATACAAGACCGCCTTCGTTCTGGCGCACAAACTGCGCGAGGCGATGGCGTCCAGCACGAAAGCGCTGGGTATCGGCGGCGAGGGACGCACGGCCGAGATCGACGGCGCCTATTTCGGCGGCCATATCCGGCCGGAGAACCTTGCGATCGACCGGATCGACCGGCGGCTTGCCGAGAACCGATCGGGCAAGCGCCAGGTTGTCGTGGCGATGCGCGAGCGCGGCGGCCGCACACTGGCGCAGGTTTTCCCGGCCGAGGCGGATGCCGTGGCGGCGATCCGCCAGCGGGTCGCCAAGGGGACCACGGTTCATGCCGATGAGAGCGCGGCGTGGAACCCGCTGCACGCCAGCTTCGCCATGCGGCGGATCAACCACCAGGATGGCTTCAGCATCGACGGTGCCTGCACCAACGGCGCGGAATCTTATTTCTCCCGCCTGCGCCGAGGCGAACTCGGACATCACCACCACATCGCCGGGCCGTATCTCGTCCGCTACGCCCGGGAAGCAGCCTGGCGCGAGGACTTCCGCCGCGTCGATAACGGCGAGCAGATCTACGGCGTCGTCGGGCTGGCGATGCGGTGCAGGCCGTCGGTCGATTTCTGCGGCTACTGGCAGCGCGCCCGGGCCGCCTAAATCAGCCGCCAACTGACGACCCCCGCGGTTTCGACGCGCGTGATCGTCTCCCTGGCCCGGTTGAGCGAGCCGAGGATCGTTTTCTGAACCAACTCCCGTTGGCGGTCAGAGGCCACCGGCATGGCCTTGACGCGCATGATCCGCTCGGCGAGCTGACGTGTCGTCATCGGCTGGACCGCATCGCGCAGCTCGTCGTAGATCAGCCGAAGGCACTCACCGGGTCGGAACCATGCACTGCGTCTCCGCTGCTGCTTGGCTCGGATACTGTTCGGCCGGATGTCCGGATCGAACAGCCGCATCGTCGCGTCGAGATGCGCCAGATTGGCTTGCTGCTGCCCAAGTTGTCGCTCAAGTTGGCTCACGATTCCGGCTAGTTCCGCTCGCTTACTGCTTAATGCACTGATGACATGCGGTTCGCCCATTGCCGGCTACTCCTTAAATCCCATAGACTAGGATAATAGACGGCATGCTCTCTTGCCCAAATATACTGGTGGTGGAGGCTGCTACATAATGGCGCAGATTTATCCAATCAATTCAGCTCCGTGTGTTTGTTGCTTATCCCTTGGATAGTTCAGCGCAGCAAAATCGGCGAAAGCCTTGGCGTGATCCTGAAAAAGCTTGGGATATCAGCGCCAAAGCAGATACTCTCCGTCTCGGACCCGGTTGAAACCCCTGTCGCGACATAGACACACGCCCGGAATCCGTCTTGTGTAACCCATTGGAAAACCTGGGAGTTCAGCGCGTCTGTCTATTGACCGCGAACACGGGTCAAGGCGCCGGGATGTGAACGCATCTTCACCGACAAGGTGAGCGGTTGCGTCGCCGACCGGCCCGGCCGGCGCAAAGCAATGGCCACGTCCAAACACGGCACTCCCGAATGCGTATCTATAGGCCGCTGTCAGGCTAGGTCTTGCAACGGTCCGACGGCCTTTTCCCGCCGCTCCAGATATTCGCGTCCTACTGGGGTGATCGAAAAATGATCGCGCACATCGCGGGCGGTGCCACTTCGCTCGATGGCAGAGAATCCTCGTCCTGCAACCGAGGTGATGAAGCCCAATTCACGCAAGCGGAGCAGTTGCGCTTTCTTGTATGGGTAGTCCCAGGTCCCCTCTTGAACTGTATAAGGCTGATTCTTCCAAAGCGATGTCAGCAAGTGCAGTTCTTCGTTGGTTAGAAAATGAGCAACCATGAACTTCAAATCAGCGATGTCTTTCCTCATTTTTCCGTATTCGGAATCTAAGCGTGGCGTCTCCCCACGAAATAGATTCGAATATTGTGGCGAGGAGTGGCGACAGTAACAGACAGACTAAGATTAACGCCGGAGTATCCAGTCTCGCAATTCTGAGATGATAATACAGGGCGGCAGCAGCACCCGCCAAAACGGCCACAATCGGTGCTGTCGAGCGAAGCTTGGCAAGGGAAAGCACAGCGATCCTCCTGTCTGCTACTCCTGGAACTTCGTCAGCTGGAGAACCTGTAGCATCTTGCCGTCCTTGTCGAATGAAACTGATAGAAGCCGCGCCGGGGTCGCCAGGCGCGGCTGTCTATTCTCCCAGCCCTAGGCAGCGGGTTATCTGGACACCATCACGCGCGAAAACAAGCCGAAAACACTCTGTGCCGGCGATCATTGTGAGTTCCCGGTGCTGCATGCGCCCGCCGAACAGGTCGGCCCGGAAAGCGTCGCCTATATTACCCTCTTTTTACTCTTGATCTAATCGAGAATGCGGGCAGGTAGGCGTGCCACGTGGCGACCTCCTTACGCGGCTGCGTTCCACTTGATGGAACAGCCGATCGATGGCACCTGCCCAGGCGGCGCTTCGCCAGTCATGGCAATGGCACGCATCGCTTCCAACAGCTCCCGCCGTGCGCCGGTCGGCGGCGGCGATGTGCGGCCTTCGTCGAGGCGACCACGGTATTTGAGCCTACGGTGCGCGTCATACCCTAAGAAGTCGGGCGTGCAGAAGGCGCCATAGGCCCGCGCGACTGACTGGCCCTCGTCGTGCAGATAGGGGAACGGAAACGCGTGTGACTGCGCGAAGCGCTGCATCGCCTCGAACGAGTCCGCAGGGTAGGCCTTGGCGTCGTTGGAGCAGACGGCGGCGAAGCCGATACCCTCCGCCATCAGCGCGCGGCCGTCGGCCACGAGACGGTCGATCACAGCCTTCACGTAGGGGCAGTGATTGGAGATGAAGACGATCACAGTGCCGTTCTCGCCGGCGACGTGGTCGAACGCATAGGTCCGCCCGTCCGTGCCCGGCAGCCGGAAATCGGGGGCAGGGGTGTCCAGCGCCAGCGCCAGCGGCGTTGCGGCCATCGAATCAGATCCTCGGGATCAGCAGCTTTGTCTAACGCAAAACACAGCCGCACGGGAGTGGCTGTCATTTTGAAAATTAATTGGGCGTAGGATTTTGAGGATTAAACGGCGCAGCTTTCACCCAGGGCGGTGACGAAATCCGGTCCCGGCCGCTCGCCGACGCAGTGCATCACGAGAGGACCACAGGTCCACAATCTGGAAGATGAAACGATGCGCGGGTTAGTTCGACCAGCCACTGGCGATCGGCGAATTGGCATTGCAAACTCCTTGCTTAATCTAGCTGTCGCCACATGGAGAGAGACGTATATGGCTGGTGTCGAATGGAAACCGCTTCCGACGCCCATGTGGCCGGAGGGGTCCGTCATGGCTGACTTGCCTGGACTGATGCTCGAAGCGTCCTTCGACCAGGGTGTGCCGACCTGGAAGGTTCAGAGAAACAACGGGAAGAATGCGCTTCCCGACCTGATCTCAAGCGGCACGGCTGACAGCTTCGAGGCCGCCAAGGCAGCGGCGTTGCACGTAGCGGAGGCGAGCCGGTCTCGCTGATGGCCCTGCCCTTCAGTGGCCGATTCTCACGCATGATAACGTCCTTTATCATAGGTGACTTGACAGCCCATCCCCGTTCTGTCAGACTGTGACCATGAACGTGACCGTCACTCTCCCGGACGACATTGCCACCCGTCTCGCCGCCGATGGCGCCGACCTCGCGCGCCAGGCGCTCGAAGCGCTGGCCGCCGAGGGATATCGCGCCGGGCGTCTGACCAGGCCGGACCTGCGGCAGCTGCTTGGCTTCGAGACCGGCCACGAAATCGATGGCTTCCTCAAGACGCACGACATTTACGACGGCATCACGCTGGAGGAACTGAACCGCCAGGTGGAGACGCTGGACCGTCTTGGTCTTTGACGCCGCATGCGTGCCGCCGTCGCGGATACCAGCCCCTTACGCTATCTGGTGCTGATCGGCGCCATTGAAGTCCTGCCCCGGCTGTTCGAACGCGTGTTCATTCCGGAAATAGTGCATGCCGAACTTCGCCATGCACATGCTCCCGCCACGGTGCGCCACTGGGCGGAAGCAGTGCCCTCATGGCTCACCGTCGTGCCCACGCCAACTGTCCAGGACGCCGACCTCGGGCTTCTCGATGCGGGGGAGCGGGCGGCAATCGCGTTGGCAACGGAGATACGGGCGGATTTTGTCCTTATCGATGAACGCGCCGGTGTCGGCGTCGCGCGAGCCAGGGGGTTGCAAGTCACGGGCACCCTTGGTCTGCTGGACCGTGCCGCGCGACGCGGTTTGACGGACCTTCCCGCCGCCTTTGCCGCACTCAAGGCAACCAATTTTCATGTGCGCCAAGAGCTGCTGGACGCACTGCTGGCGCGGCATCCGAGGGAAGACGGACAGCATGAATGATGGCGTGGACACCGATACCGGACAGCGGCTGACAGACGACCAACCGGCCGATCATCTCGCTGCGGCCGTTGTGCCGGCTGCAGTTGGATTAACGACGCCGCCCGAAGCGATCCCGATCCCGGGGCTCATCGCGAAGGAAGGCGAACGGGCCAGCTGGCGCTATGTCGATTTTTTCACATCGAATATTCGCAATCCGAATACCCGCCGCGCCTATGACCGGGCGTGCCACCAGTTCTTCGCGTGGTGCGAGGAACGCGGCCTCGGGCTGACCGCGATCCAGCCCTTCGATGTCAGTACCTATATAGAGATACGTCAGCGAACCCATTCCGCCCCGGACGTGAAGCAGCGGCTCGCGGCGATTCGCATGCTCTTCAACTGGCTGATCACCGGCCAGATTCTCTCCAACAATCCCGCCTCGGCGGTGCGCGGTCCGAAGCACGTCGTGACAACCGGCAAGACGCCGGTGCTCGACGCCAAAGAGTGGCGGACGCTGATCGATGCGATCCCGGTGAACACGCTCAGGAATCTGCGGGACCGGGCGCTGATCGCCACCCTTACTTACTCCTTCGCGCGGATCGGCGCGGCGCTGACATTGCGGGTCGAAGACCTGCGGCCGAAAGGCGCCGGATGGGAGCTGCGGCTGCACGAGAAGGGTGGCAAGCAGCACGTCATGCCCTGCCATCACGCGCTGGCTGAAGCTCTTCGCAGTTATGTCGACGCGGCGGGGATCGGCGGGGACCGAAAGGGGTTTCTGTTCCGAACCTCCCGCGGCCATCGAGGGATCACGCTGTCGGAGAATCCGATGGATCAATCCGACGCATGGCGGATGATCCGCCGGAGAGCGGCGGCGGTTGGCATTGTCGCGCCGATCGGCAGTCATTCGTTTCGCGCGACGGGGATTACGGCGTACCTGTCGAATGGCGGCACCTTGGAGCATGCTCAGCACATGGCGGCGCACGAGAGTCCGCGTACCACCAGGCTTTATGACCGGACAAAGGAACGGCTCACGCAGGACGAAGTCGAACGGATCAGACTTTGACCGAAAGCGGCGACGTTGCTTCGTCACGGTAGGGATACATAACGTCCTCCATATTCCGCCATGCCCCGCTATCAGGTGCCGCTGCGTCCGGCCGAAACATCTGTCAGCGGTGGTCAGATTCGGCCGACAAGACAATGTCGCAAAAGCCCGTATCCGGCGCAGTACTCCCCGGTCTCGGGCACCGCAACCCGGCTAGAAATCATACAGCCGCTTCGGATTATCGGCCAGAATGAGCGTGCGGACCTCGGCGCTTGGCGCCCATTCAGCCACCAGGTTGAGCACGCGGCCGTCGTCTATCGGCAGGGCAGGGGCGAGGTCGGTGGGTTTGCGCCCGGGCACGGACGACGGATCGGGATGCGGCCAGTCGCTCCCCCAGATCAGGCGCTCCGGATTCGTGGCAATCAACGCCTTCGCCAGCCCGGCGACGTCCGGGTAGTCGGGCGCACGGTCTGACGCCCGATACGCGCCGGAGATCGTAACATAGACCTTGCCGGATTTCACCAGCGCCAGGACAGCGGCAAAGCCCGGCTGGTCGGGACCGAGTGCGGCGCGGGCGCCGGCGAAATGGTCGAACACCACGGGCACGGGGAGTGCCGCGAAGCGGTCGGACAACGCGGCAATCACCGGCGTCCGCGCATACATCTCCAGATGCCACGGACGGCCCTGCAACAGCGTCGCGGCGATGTCGAGTCTGCGGGCCGCCGCCGGGTCGAACACGCCCGCCTGCTCCGGGTTCAGGCGGTGACGATGCGAACGTCCGGCTTCCCCAACCGGATGCACGCGGTCGCTTCCGGCTTTCCATGGCGACACGCGATGTGGCCACCAAGCTCAGTAAGGCCGGCGTCCAGCTTGCCTTTGTGTTGAACACAGCGCTCCGGCCCAATCACTAGTCGCCGCGGGTCGCAGATGCCCTCGCGGCCTGACGGGGGAAAATAATCCGGCCGTCGCCGAGAGGGCCACGCTCGGCGCGCTGGTGGATACCCTGGCGCCGTCGCCGGCCGGGCCGTCGGCGGACTTGCCATAGATGGGCGTTGTGCGTGTGACAGCACCGGGCTTTGAGCGGGGCGAGGGACCTATTCAAGACGCCTAAAACAATATAATGTCGGCGCAAGTACGGGGTACGTGTATTTAAAAAAACCTGCTTTGGCGGGTGTTGAAAGGCTGGGTGATGATCGCACCTTGGACAGAAGGAAATGAAACATGGCAGCGCAGTACACACAATTCCGCGTAACATATAACACGTTCCGCGATGATAAGAACGCTTCCACACAACTCCAAACGGACATCGTAAGGAGGAGCGATGGTTCCGCCGTTGCGAGTGCGACAACGATCGACGCTCATTTTGAAGATCCAAGCTCTCACTCCGTTTCTTTGACGGTGCCTGGGAACACACCAATCTACGTTTCTGACATCAAAAGCTATGGTATCCATATCCAGATTCAGGCTGGAAAAGACGATTGGTACTTTTATTTTAAGGTCGAGGGGTACAACACTGATTCAAATCAGTGGGACACAATCCCGGGTTATGAAAACCACATTTGCGATGACTATCACCACACTGGCGGTCTCCATACAGAAGATAACCAACCAGATGGGTTGAGGGACTGGTTCTGACTTTGGACCGCTAAGATCGCTCCGCAGGCCAGCCTGACGAACTCAGAATGGCCTGTGAGAGCTCCAAAAAAGTCAGGGCCCAGACGATTGCCATGAAATCCGGCTGCGAGGCCACCGCTCGACCCTACCGCTCCGCACCGCTTCGCGGCCCTCCCGTGAAGGGAGGAGGCTAAAGCCTGCGGCACACCGACCCGACCGTTACGTAGTAACGGAACCGGTCCAATCACCGGCCGGGGCCGCTCGCCCTCCTCCCCCCGGCCTTATTCTTGATAACGTGCTATCATGCATGACTGGTGTGCTAAAGCTAAAAGAGGGGTCACGGAGCCCTCCGACGACCCCTTGGATGAACCACCGGTCCAGCTTCCGGCGGTCACAAACCGTACGGCGCCCGGTGTGCTGGCGCCACTGGCGGATGATCAGCTCATCCCGGCGCTGATCGCGGACGCCGGCAACGTGGTGTCCTGGCGCCACGTCGACTTCTTCACCTCGAACATCCGGAACCCGAACACCCGGCGAGCCTACGCCCGGGCGTGCCAGACGTTCTTCGTCTGGTGCGACGAGCGCAGCTGGCTCTCGAGACCATCCGGCCCGGCTGGCAGGTCGTGCTGCACGAGAAAGGCGGCAAGCACCATATCATGCCGTGCCATCACGCACTCGCCGAGACGCTGCGCGCTTACACCGAAGCCGCCGGAATTGAAGAGGACCGCGGGGGTTTCCTGTTTCGCACCTCCCGCGGACACAGGGGTCGATCCCGCCGTGGCCCGCTGTCCGGGCCTCCGCCGCCGCAAGCAGCCGGCGGGACCGTTCATTCAGACCGCTGCCAACCGCGGCGAACCGGCGAACCGGCGAACCGGGCGCGAATCGAGGATTCATTGACCATCCGGTGAGTCTAGGCTGCCCCCGGCCGGACCGGAATCTCCCCCTGCGGGTATTCGACCGTGCGACCGAAAGCGATTCGCTCATTCTTGGGCGTCGCCTAAGCTCGACTTTCCGCATTTCAGGCGGCAAGACACAGAGTCTCCACGAATCGTTTTAGCAAGCGAGCGGGGATTTCCACCCGTTCAGTCCGATGCCGGGACCCGCAAAAATCCTGCGGCGTCCAAAGTACCCTCCGGACCGCGGCTAGGGCATCGCTGAACGTTGGTTGAGACTTGTAGTACCAGGCTGCGCAATGCGGTCGAACCGCGGTGGCCTCAGCGCTCTCGGGAACGGACCCGGATGTGCTCATGAAAGTTGACCCACTGATTTCTTTCCTGCCGGCTGGGTCTCGGTGAACGTCGGCGTGGTTGTCATCGATTGACCGCGTTGCCCACGCTCCGCGCTTTTTGTGTGCGGAGACCATCCATGGAGTGTCGGCGGTGCGCGGCCTGCGGCCAGGCCTTCCGGCCGCGTGCGCAGGTTCCACAGCAGCCTTATTGCGGCCTGGCAGCCTGTCAGCGTGAGCGCCGGCGACGCTGGCAACAGAGGAAGCTCGAGGCCGACCCCGACTACCACGCCAATCAGGTCCGTGCGCAACGGGCCTGGGCCGATGACCATAGCGCCTACTGGCGCGAGTATCGGGCGAAGCACCCCGATTACACCGATCGCAACCGTCTTGAGCAGCGGCGACACGACCGCCGGCGGCGCGCGGCGCGTCTTGCAAAGATGGACGCGTCAACGCCGATTCCTGCTGTTCCTTCAGGCACTTATCGGCCGGAACTAACCAACTGGCCTTCTGGTACGCATAAGCCGTGAGCGGCGGTGTCGGAAAACATTCGATCCGAGGTTTCCGCACACCCGGTCAATCCGACAGGGATTGTCGTCGAGGTTTGAGGCCAGTTTTGGCAATCGATCCGGCCGGCATCGCCGAGGACCGCAAGGGCTATTTGCTCCGCACCACCCGTGGCCTAAGGCCACGCTTCTGTCGGAGCAACCCATGGGTCAGCCAGGCGCTTGGCGCATGATACGCCGGCGCGCCGTGGCGGCAGGCACCCATTCGCCGATCGGCAACCACAGCTTTGGGGCGACGGGGATCACGCCATATCTGTTCAACTGCGGCACGCTGGAGCACGCCCGTGAAAGTCCACGGACGACAAAGCTCTATGATCGAACAAAGGAGAGGCTCACCCAGTACGAGGTGGAGCGAATCAGGCTTTGATTACAGCCACATGACGATCGGCCGATGTCAGTTCCCAAAGTGGGCTTCAGCATTTTGTCACAGTGGGCAAGAAAGTTCGACGCTTACGATTGGCCCAGCTGAGGCCAGACCTTCGACGCCATCTGCTGCGCCCGGTTTCTCTCCGGACCCGGCCAGGTCAATGTATCACTATCATACCGGTTGCTGGTTCGACTCAGTGATGATACGATAAGGTCCTTATGTCGCGATATGGTCATATCGTGCTGGGAGAGTGTTGGTGGAAGAGTCAGCAGAACGAAGCGGGATCGCCGGGAAGCGCGACTGCTGCGTGCCCTACCCCTATTTACTGGTTCCAGACGGGCGAGCCGCTATCGCTGAGATTGCCCTGGCGGTTACGGCTGCCGAGGCGGACGCAGACGCAGACGCAGACGCATTCTTCTCCGGGAACCATTTGACGGCCGGAATGCGGCTGCTATTGGAAACGGGCTTCGTTTCGGCTCCTGCACCAGTCCCAGCCAGTCGGCCTCGACATAGCGCAAAGCGTGATGCTGCTCAGCATGGCATTAACCGATGATTCATCTCCTTCGTAACGGATCGTTCAGCCGAACCTCCGGCAGATCCTGGATAAGAAGCCTTCCTATCCACGCCCTGGCGATCACCCTCGGCTTGCCCTGTTCGAGCGTTAACGCCCAGGAGCCAACCCTGGATGGGACCTGGGCTGTCGGGAGCGGAAACGCGTGCGCGACATTCCCATACCGGCTCGAGACCGACGCCGCCTCCTGGAGATTTACGGACCGAAACGGCGCAACGAATGTTGAACAGATCGTCCAGCGCTCAAATGGCGTCTACATCACGGAGACCGTGTCGTCGCCTAACGAGAGGGTTGGTACGAGGTGGCAATACCGGTTTGAGGGACCATCCCGTGCCGAGGTCAGGAATCTCTCGACGAACAAAGGGTTCGTCCTGGTACGGTGTCAGGCCGCCGCGACTGAACTTTCTACACAGGTCCGTGGTGCCAACGCTTTCCCCGAAGGTTCGGCTCATGTCTCTCTGGAGACCGAGGCGCCTGTGACGGACTGCGATATCCTGGCGTCGTTTGCCTACGATGAGCAGCGTAAGGCCCCTGGAGTATCTTATGCAGCTTTGAATGCACCGCAGGCGGTTGCCCAATGTACTGCTGCGGCTGCCGCGTATCCCGATAGCGGGCGTATTCAATTTCAACTCGGGCGCGCGCTGGAAAAAGCGAACCGGGTAACAGACGCGATCAGGGCATATACTCGTGCAGCAAAATTAAAGCATGGGGGAGGCTTCAATAACCTCGGGGAACTCTATCGTGATGGAAAGGGTTTCCCGCAAGACATGAACCGAGCCCGAATTCAATTTGAGGAGGGGGCAGTACTTGGATACGCAGAAGCAGAATTCAATCTTGCGAACATGATTCTAAGCCAGGACGGCTCTTCGGCAGACGTCGAACGGGCAAGATCGCTATTGTTTGCGGCATTGAAGTCCGGCTACATTGATGCGCAGCGTGCGCTCCAGTCGCTTCCGCCTCCACAAACCAATCTCGCTGCGCCGGCGTTGCCTGGGCCCGGGCAGCAAGCGGCACAACAGCAGGCATCCGACGACACGGCAGCCGGGCAGCAGGCCCCGCGGGGCACCGAAGCGAAAAGAATTGCCGCGATCAAGGAAAGCTGGTCGGTTATCGACCCGAACGTCCGGCTGTGCGTGGATCGCAAACTGCAAGGCGTCGGCCAAAACGTCGAAATACTTATCTACAATTTCGTCCCTGCCAGCGACAATCAGGTGCAGGGACTGCTCGCCAACTGCAACGTCATTTCCTCCCAGCGCCTCGTCAGGAAGGCGCCGTGCAACGTCGACGGCATGCCTACGGTATGCAACGACGAATTCGTCTTCAAGAATTTCCCTGCCACACCCCTCACCGGCGACCAATTGGTCACCGCCTTCGTAGCCGGACGTATCGATGAGCTGGGGACCGTGCCGGTGGAGGATCCGCAGGCTAAGCTAAGACGTCTGGAAAAGGTCGAACAGAAGCGCCGGCAGGCGATAGTCGAACAACTGCAAGCGAAGCTCGCGGTGCTGGCGGTGCCGGAAAACACCTTCTCGTTCAAAAATGCCTCCGCTTTGCAGAAGACCATCGCCTCCGGCGCGTCTAATCCCAAAACCGGTATCGAGGACCTGCAGCGCTGGTCGAGCGAGGTCGATCGGTTGGTCGATGCCAACAAGAATGAGGAGATACGGTTGGCAACGCTGCAAGCCGACATGATGGCGCATGGCGAAATCGCCGTCTCCGGCGCCGGCACAGGGCCAGATCCGAAGGCGGCCCGCATCAACGCCTACTACGATGTCTTCCTGGTGCAACTGCGTTCCATGCTCGGCGTGCAAGCCGATGCCAGCATCGGCGACCAATTCAGAAAGTCCGCTGATACCGACATCGAGAAGTTCCGTGCCGTCTATTTCACTTCCGACACCGCCGATAACTGCACCAAAGGAAAGCCGCCGATCCATTGCGACATCAAGGGCATCTTCAAGGCGAACGCCCTGAAAGCCGACGTGCAGAAGATCGTCCAGGCCAGCATCGGTTCCGGCGGGCGCGGCTATCGATTCATCCTGCGGTATCCGCAATCCGACGACGCGACGACCACCTTCCTGATAGCCCAGATCAGCGCGGCGTTCATCAACTCCGGCTATCAGATCATCACCAAGTCGGCCGAGGATGAGGCTGAGGCAAAAGGTGCCTTTGACTTCTACCTGAATGTCCTGGAAATCAATCAGGATTCCGCACTCGACGCCAGCGCCAACTTCATCACCTATAATCTCAAGGCGCGCATCAAGCTCATCAATCGCGACAACGATCCGACCAAACAGCATGACCTGGCAAATGTTCCGGTGGTGAGCACCAAGCGCGTGCCCCGCGACCTGCACACCCCGGTCGCCGCGCGCGCCAAGGAACTGCTGCAGATCCAAGGCAACGAACTGGCGCATACCATCTTGCAGGAAGTGGATAGCCGTATGCTGGCACTACAGGACCAGCCACCGCCGTCGCTCGCTCCAACGTCCGCGGTCGCGTCCACTGCCGCCGAGCAATACAGCGTGCATATCGCCGGATTGTCGCAGCGTGATCGCGAACGCATTCGGGCGGTGCGCGACCTCATCGGCAAAACGCTCAAACTGAGCACGCCCACAAGGATCGATCCTGACGCGACCGACGACCAGGCCGTGCAAATCATTTTTCAGCCGGTCGGAGAGTTCGACCCCGAGGATCTGGTGGACGCACTCTACAGCGCCTTCAAGGATCAGCCGAATTTCAAAATCAAGTTCGATGGCAAGAAAGCCTTCATCGGCTCCATGTAGCCGTATCGTCAACGACGACAGCAACTCATAGAGGCCGACTTTGATGAGACGCCTACCCGGAGTTTGGCTCTGCCTTTCGTTGATCGGACTTCTTGCGTATTCTCCCGGCTGCGCCTGGGCGGACGACCTGCCGGACTCTCCGCAAACCTTCGCGAACGACCGCGTCGCGCTGGTGATCGGCCAGTCGGACTACAGCGCCTTTCCGCTGCCTAGCGCCACTGCAGACGCTGCATTGATCGCGGAAACTCTGCAGCAGGCCGGTTTCGATGTCGAAAGCGGCGTTGATCTTCCGGAAGTCGCCATCGGCGAACAACTGGCCGCCTTCATCGACAAGGTGAACCTGCACGGATCCAATACGACCGCCGTCATCTACATCGCCGCGCGGTTCGCCCAGATCAACGGCGAGAACCTGCTGCTGCCGATCGGCGCCAGGATCACCCGCGCCGCGGATGTCGCCGTGTCCGGTTTCAACATCAAGAAGCTGCTCGATGCGCTGACCTCCGTTCCGATGCGCGCCTGCGTTGTCATGATCGATGCAAGCGCCCCTCCCGAGAGCCTGTCCGGCGAAAAGACGTTCGCGCCCGGCCTTTCCATTGTCGATCCGCCAAAGCGATTCCTGCTTGCCTACAGCCAGAACCCAGGGATGGCCCTGACCGAACAGGATGAAAAGCCGGGTCACTTCGCCAAGGCGTTCCTGATCGCATTGCAGCAGCCGGTGGCCAACTTCCCCGACCTGTTCAAGGCGATTCGGGTGCGCATTTCCGACGACACCGGTGGTCTTCAGCGCCCCTGGGAGTCCAACAACCTGGAAGATTCGACATTCTCGTTCTTTCCAAGCAAGGAAGGCGATCCGCCACCTCCCGCCGTCACGGACCTTACCACGGAAACGCCGGTTGCCTCGCTTCCGCATGAGGAGGCCTACCAGAAGGTCATCGCCATCGACACGGTGCAGTCTTACCAAAGCTTCATCCAGGCATTCCCGGACGACGCGGCACTACCGAACATCCAATACAACCTCGCTGTGCGGCGCGAGGCGGAAGTGTGGGCGGAAGCCCTGCGACTGGATACGCCGGAGGCTTACTGGACCTACATCAAGACCTATCCCGACGGCGGCAATGTCCCGACCGCCCAGGCGCGAATTGCAAAACAGGGCAGCACCGTAACGCAGCCCGACGATTTCGTGGTCCCCGCCGGCTTCACCGAGATACCGCCTCCGCTAGATAAAGGCGAGATTGTTGCGTCCAGCGCCAGCATGCCCGTTGCTTTCCTCCCGCAGCCGCCTGCCATGCAGTTGCCGCCGATTGCGCCTTACGTAGTCGCGGCGGTAGCCGCTGCGGCGGCGCTTCCGGTGGCGATGGGTGTCGGCCGGCACGCGGTCCCGGCCATCGGTCATGCGCCGATGCATCCGGCTTGGGCGGCCCCGGTGGCCTTCAGCCCGAACCGGCTGCCGGGCCTATCCGGCCTGGCGCCTGCCGGACCCGGCGAGCTGCGAACCGGTCCGGCGAGCCCGCGGCCGGAAGGCGGGACGATGCCCGTTGCTAGGAACGCTGTCCAACCGTTGAACGCCCCCGGCGCCTTTTCCCCTGGCCGCGTGCCCGCGCCGTTATCGATGCCATCCGCTGCAGCCGGGCAACCCGGCGTGCGGCCGTTGAACGCGCCGCCCGCCGCCCCGGCGGTCACACCGTTAGCCGAGCGGACATCGCCGTCCTCCACGCGCAGCGTTGTGTTCTCGCCGGTCACGCCCGTTAGCGGCGTCTCCGGGGGCGGCGCGCGTCCGGAAGCCTCGCCACTGCCGATAGCCGCCGGCAGGGCGAGCGTGCCGACGCAGCGGTTGGGCCAATCCGGCAGCGCAGCGACGACCCGGCCGATCGGCGTCCCGGCCAGTACTCCGTCACAGACAGCCCTGGTGGCATCGCCTGCGGCAAGGTCGCCAATGGGCGGTTTGGCGAATGCCCCGCCCTCGGCCCTACCGCGCGGCAATGCGACCGGTGTCAATTCGACCGGTGTCAGTCCGACCCTGGCCCAACGAGGCTTTTCCGCCGCCGGGATGACGAACGCCCCGCACCCGCCGGCTGCCTTTTCTTCCGGTGCACAGCCCGGTTATGCGAACCAGTTCGATGGTCACCAAGTGGCCCAGCCAGCCATGCAGTTGCGCCAGGCAGCGCTTCCGGTGGCGGCGCCCGCACCGCGGCCAGCCGCGCCAGCCGCACCATCTCGCGCCAAGTGCGCGCCACATGCCAGGTGTTGACGTGACCTCGCGGCGCTTGGCGAATGGCGCGAGCCTGTCCAGGCGCGAGGTCATTTGCGGGCTGCTGCTGTTGCCAGCGTCTCCGGCGGCAAGTGCGGAAACGACGATCCGTCCGCTTTCGTCCGCGGACGAGATTATTGATGGTGACCCGCCCGAGGGCCTGTATCGTAACGGCGGAAACTTGATCGTGGTCGCTCGATACGATGCCGACCATGCGACCGCAAGCATGATGCAGGACCGGGTCCTCATGTTGATGCGGGTCACGACGCTTATGCGGGACTACGTCACGCAGCGCGGTCTCCCCGGCACGCATGGCCGCTACGGCCGCGTCCTGCTGCAGTTCGCGGGCAGCGACCGGGAGATCGTCCGTTACCCCGGGGCTTCACGTCAGCTCCGACGCGAACAGGGCAACAGCCAAGGCATGCTGGCGATCGAGTTTCTTGACGGCGTCGCACTCATCGAGCAGGCGCGGGCCAATTTCGAGGCCGTCGATCTCGTGGAGCTCACCCGCCGCTTCAAGCGCAAGATCCTGGCGGCCGGCAATCCTGACTTGCTGGCAATGTTCGCCCTCGAGAACGGCGAGATCATCCAGGCCATTATCAGCGCCGCCGAGTTGTTCGAGAAGACTCAGCTTTACACCGCGATCCCGCCGAGCGGTAACCAGTGCGCTGGCGATTATTGCGCCATGTCGTCGGACCTGCACCTGCAAGAGGCGCGTGCCGAGCTTTCGACGGCACCCGCGAAAGCGCTGCTGCATCTCATGCTGGCCAGGCTCGGCGGTACCGCGGAGGTGCGCAATGCGGCGACCGCCCTGCTTGCCGACACGCTTCCTCTAGCCCAGGCGCGGGATGAGTTTCTCGCGGTGATCGGTGATTGCGACCGGGTCGTCCCCGTTTCCGGCATGGATCTAGTGAATCGCATATTGCGCAACGGCGGCATCCAATGGCCTTCCGGCCCGGAGCGCGTCGCGGCGTCGAAGGAAACCGGCCAGCCCGGGGCGCAACCGCAGTCGGCGTCGGATTCCACGCCGGAAGCCCGTCTCGGAGCCTTGCTGGCGACGCTGGACGATACCCCTCTCAATGCCAAGGGCTGGGCCACGGCAGGCAGAATGTTCCGGTCCGGTGGCGGTTTTTCCGAGGCCATTGCATGCTTCCACCAGGTCTTGCTGCAGTCCCCCCAATCGCTGCGCGCCCGGCTCGACCTGGCAGACGCCTATGCCGACCTACAGGCCCGGACGCTGGCGGGCGCGCTTTACAGGGATGTGCTGGACCGCGCCGCGGTTGCCGATGCTTCGCTCGATAACACCACGGTGGCCGCCACAGCACAGCGGCGGCTCGACACACTCTGATTTCGCTTCCCACCTTCCCCCGTCCTGGAGTCCAGCATGTCTCTTTCACCCGCCCTGAACTATTTCGCCCTCTCTTGCACGATCCTGGTGTCTTTGGCGGGGATGGCGGTCGCGCAAACAGCGGCCCCGCCCCTTGAGCAGGCATTCACCCAGCCAGCGCCGAAGCAGACGGCCATCGCGGTGATCGCGGAGAAAGTTCGCAACGCCAATTCCAAAGTGCGTCAGAATGGTGACGACGAGATTTACGCGGCCGGATATTTCGCTATTAAGATCGCCGACCCGGTCGAACTTGCTGCACAGCGGGATATGTTCGCGATGATCGCCTGGCACCAGGCCCAGAGTGATTTGATCAACAGCATCTACTCGACATTCGAGGCCAGCAGCATGTTCGAAATGCCGGGGAGCCCGATCGAAAGCAAGTTCAAGGATCGGACGATCGCTCTCGAGAAGCAGATTCAGGACGTTGAAGACAAAATGCGAGCAGCCCTCCACGATGTCGATCAGGGGCAAAAACAGGAAGTGGACAACGAACTGGCCCGGGTCGAAGGGTTGAAGTTCACCGAGCGCGCAAACGCCCTGCTCGACGGATTGATCAAGCGCGTGGACGCCGATTATTCGCCGCAAAAGCTGGCGGAACAGAAGGACGAGGCCGCCCGGAAGAAAGCCGAAGCGCTGAAAGTTGCGCTGGACGCCTCCAAGGCGCGCTTGGAACAGTTGCAGGTCCAGATGAAGGATCTGAATGCGAAGATGAAGGACGAGAAAGACCGAATCAACACGACCCTGACCACCACGGCCAGCCGTGTCGCTTCCTTGCCGCTGATGGGGGCGGTCGTCGTCAACAACGCCGAGAGCTACATCAATGGCGAGTACCAGATTGCGCTCGAGATGAAGTGGAGCAAGAAGAACGAGAAGATTGCACGAGCGATCCTGAAGGGCGAGGTAGCGAAAGACGACCCGGTGCCCGGGCGGAGCCTGGCGGACTGGCTCACCAAGTTGAATAAAGGCGCGATGGTCGGCAGCCGTACGTTCACCGACGAGAACGGCGATATCTGGTTTATCGGCGTCGGTTCCTATCCTACCGACGGTGGTGGAGTACGCATGACCCGGTCAAAGCTGACGGCATCGCTGTCGGCGGACCGCAGTCTCATGTTCGCGCTGCTCGCCGATGCCGCATCGAACCAGGTCGCGACAGAACATCAGGAGAATTCTTCGTCGAAATTGACCGGCGACGAAACCTCCTACGCCACCAGCGCCGCCGAGGCATTGTCGGCGAAGATCGGCAAGACGGCCGTGGCGCACAAGCGCATTCTGGTGGACGAACCGGCGATCAATCCGGCAACCGGCGAGGAGGTCTGGGTCCAGGTCCTCGCCGTGAATGCCACCAGTTCCGAGAAAGCGCTCGAGGACCTCAGGGACACGATGTCGCACGTGATCGACATCACACGTTTCCAGGCCAATTTGCAGGGCCGCATTCAAGGCCTGGGCGATGCCCAAGCCGAAACCGTGTTGCAAAGCAAGGCCATTCAGGCCGGAGCCGCGGCAAAGTCGCGGCAGGACATGCTGCCCGAGTCGAAGCCGGCGACCGAGCGCTCTGCCCCACCCGCGGCCGGTTCGGGCAACATCATGGACGGCAGCGGCATTCCCGCTCACAAGCCGGGCGGCCTTTCGACCGGCGGCGGCTACGATGACTGAGCGGGCAGCACGGCGCATGTCGGGCGGCCGGATCCCGATCGGTCCGCTACACCGACGCAGGCGGTGCGTGTCGGAAGCGCTTGCCGCGGCCGGCCTGCTGACCGTCGCACTCTCCGATACCGCACACGCGGTCGACTTTGACCATGACTGCACGCGGGTGATCGATACCGAGGTGACGGTCAGCGATGAAGTGCGCGCAGGGGAAGCCACCTCGACCGCGCACGCGCGCGCGTTGTTGATGGTGTCGCAGGCGGCGCTGACCCAAACCATCGGCAACCGTGTTTCCGCTGAATCCAGCTACGGTCTGCAGGCGCACAACAAGGACATCGACGAGCGCCTGCTGCAGCGCATCCGCTCCCAGGCCAGCGGCTTCGTAAAGCAACAGGTCATCGACGAGCGGATCGAGACGCAATCCGGTCGCGAGATGCTCTTTCTCCACGCCAAGGCCTCCGTGTGCGTCCCGCGCACGCCCATGCTGGTGAAGGAAACCGCGCGGATCACCTCAGCCCGCAACATCAAAGGTGCCGAAGCTGTCGAGTTCAGGGATGCGCTGCTCGATGCGTTCTCGGCATCTCCTTCCTTGGTCGTTACGGACGACCCTGGAAATGCCGTGGACCTGGAAATCGATGCCCGTATCGACCGCATCGAATGGACCGGTACCGGGAAGTCCTTCCCACCCGATGTTCCGGCTGGCGGGCTCGCCAGGCCGCCGAACGCGTCCACCGAAATCCAGCGCCTGACTGTCGGCGTCACGATTCACGCCAGGCGTACCGACGACAATACCATCACTACCGTAGCGCTGGATCGGTGGAAGAACTTTCCCCCCACCGCGGATGCCGCGAGCGTCGCGCCCGCTTACGTGCGCGATATGCTCAAGCAGGCTGCGGTGGAACTGAAGGACAAGGTAACTGCGCTGAGGATACAAGATCTAAGCATCAGCAAGGCGCCGGCGAAACCCGGGTCGGAGGAGTGGTAAAATGCGGTACGGCATGCTGAAATTCCTGCTGCTCGCGCTGGTGATCACGGCCGCTCCGTGCGGCGGCCAAGCCCGGGCTGACGACCCGATGAGCGTCGCCGTCCTTACGCCGGTCGTGGCTCCCGCTGCGCAAGAGATCTCGAGCCGCAGATTCGACACCGCGGACGTAGTCCGGCTGATGGAAGAAGGCCTGCGCAACTCGGGCCATTTCATACTCTACGATCGGGCCAAGACCAGTGAGGATGCGGTGCTTGCCGAACAGGCCTTTGCGCTCTCCGGCAAAGCCGAGGGCAACGCCGCCGAATTCGGCAAACTGCGGAATGTCAACCTGATCGTCCAGCCGACGATCACGCAATTTCGGACCGCGGCCAGGGTCACCGCGATGGATGAAAATCCGGACAAGTTTCGCAAGAAAGAAGCCGGATCCATCAACGTGAACTACAAGGTGCTCGATACCACGACGTTGCAGATCAAGTTCACCCTGAACGTCGAGGCAACGGCCGACCTGAACACCGTCGTCGCCGACAGGTCTGATAATCGGTTCAGCAACGAAGCCTGGCTTCAGCTTGTCCGCGCCATCACGAAGAAATCGGTATACGAGATTGGCGATCGGATATTTCCGATGGTTGTGATGCAATTCAAGAACAATCAGGTCTACCTGAACCGCGGCGAAGGAACCGGGATCGAGGTCGGCGACGTGAAGGAGGTATTTTCCGCCGGCGAGGATCTGGTCGATCCAACGACAGGAAAGTCACTCGGCAGCACGGAAGACTCGTTGGGAAAGATCCGCATCACCCGGGTTCTGCCGAAAATCAGCGTCGGCGTCCCCGTTTCGGAACTGCTCGGCACGCCCAAGTCCGGAGACCCCGTGCGATGATGTCTCCAATCGATGGCTCAAGGCCCCGATAGGAACTGCAAAAGAGCATTATTGAAACCGTTCGGGTCCTGCAAAAAGGCGAAATGACCGACGCCCTGCAGGATCAGTTCGTGCGCGCCCGGTATCTGCGCCGCGATCCAGTCGGGCTGCTCCGCTTTGATGACCTCGTCATGCTCGGCACCGACGATCCAGGTCCGCACAGCGATGCCGTGAAGCTGGGCTGCGGTAAAATGTGGCTGCGTCCGCCACATCCGGGCGATGTCGTCGTGCAAACTCTTGAATGCCGCAGGCGTCGGCGACAGCGCCTCGTATTCGTATGCAACGCGACCCGTGTAGGCGGCGAAGGCCCGGCTCTCGATTGCGCTTTTCGTGCCGGAGGGATCGGAATTCCCTGCGAAGGCAAACAATCCAGTCAGACGATCCGGGTGGTGAATCGCCAGTTCGAGCCCGACGATCGCTCCATCGCTCCAGCCGATTACGGTTGCCGTGTCGATGTGCAGGCTGTCCAGCAGCGCAAGCACGTCGGCGGCCATCACATCGTAGCCGATCGGCGCCGAGTTACGCGTGCTGCGGCCTTGTCCCCGGCTGTCGATGACGATCACCTGGTATTGTCGCGCCAACGTGGGAATCTGCAGGCCCCAATAAGAGGCGTTGGCCAGGCCGCCATGAAGCAGCACGAGTGGGCGGCCATGGCCATAAACGGCATAGAACAGGCGGACGCCGTTTACGGGTGCGTAGCCTGTGGTTTCCGTTGCCGGGAGAGCAGGAGTCGGCGGTAGGGCTTCCCAGGGGTGTGTCGCCAACGCCGGAATGGGCGATAACATCAGGGCGACCAGCACGGCCATACCGAACAAACGTTGGATGAGTCCCCTCAATATCGATGCTGCTCGGGACCGCTTCATACGCTCATGGCCAACTCCCGGCTCGGCTCGCCGAACCGGGGCGCGAACCACATTTGATTCAGTCGATTGGTAGACGGTCGTTATTTCAAGCCAATTGGGTAACATATTTCCCATCCTGGGCGACGCCTGCGTACTTGCTTTGTCGGCGCGCGACTTATGCATATTTTTCAGTGGTGCAGTAGGCATTTTCAGCGCGGTGTATGCCAGATCCGCGCGAGGATCGTCAGGGCTATTCCGGATCCAGTTCCACCCTGGGCGAGGCCATCGGTCGTTCGCACCACCTCGCCTCGCGGCCGGCTCGCCGTCGCCACCCTGACCCGACGGCGCCTGAAGCCGCCGCCAGGATCAAGTTCGGCTGCAAGCCGGCAATCGATCAGCTACTTCGGAAGTGGCTGTTGGGCGCTGCAGTATTGCAAAACTGCGTCGACGATGGCCGTCACGACCTTCGGATGGTAAAGACCAGATCGAATTACCTCTTCCTGGTCCCTGTTCACGATAAGAGCAGACTCCAGTAGCAATGCAGGCATCGTGGCGCCACGAAGCACGGCAAGTTCGTCGAAGCGGTAGACTCCGAGTTCGGGGTTGAGAAGCACTCGTCCCTCGCCCTGGATCGGTTCGGCATGATGCAGCGATGGTGTAAGGCCTTGCGCCTGCAGGGCGTGGCCGAGATCGTTGGCAAAAGTCAGGTTGTTCCTGGCGAAGTGCGAACTCATTGATATGAAGATCGAATAGCCATGGAACTTGTCGCTATAGGGGTGTTCATGCCCTTCGAACATCCACGTCGAAAAATACTGCCGCTGCGCCGAGTCGTGGTGAAGTGATATGAACAGCGCCGCGTTTTGCTCATGCGCAATCTCAGACCGTCGATGCAATGACATGACAGAGCCACTTTCGCCGATCAGGAACGTCGAGGTAAATCCGGCATCCTGAAGCGCCGGCAGGACAAGTTCGCCAAGGTTGCGGTTGTAGGTAAATTCGGTAATGCCTCGGGCGCTCGTAGCGCCGGGTTTGGTTTTGTTATGCCCGATATCAAGGGCGATTTTGAAGGTACTCTTGTCGCATCCTGGCCCCGCGGGAGCGGGCAGTTGGGCGACGGCGCAGGAGATCAGAAGAAAAGAGACGGCAACACCGCCTCCCAGCGCTTTCAACGGGCGAACACTCGCCCACGCAAGCTTATTCAAGAATCAATACCCGCCGCTCGTTGTTGATAGACCACGACCGGAAGCGGGACAGGAAGCTTTGTCCCAGCAGCAGATCGGCGTTCACTGACGCGACACTTCCCATCACGTTTTCCAAGACGACATTCCCGACTTTCAGAGACCTTATCCGGAATGTGTCGGACGGGACCGAGGTGCCGTCCGCGAGCGTATAGGTCCGCTTGCCGAGGAAATCGTCATTGGTGATCGATCCTGTACGAATCAGCGTCATCACCACATCTGCCGGCACGGACACATCGGCGGCGCCGCTGTCGATGATGAAAGCCAGCGTGATCCGGTTGTTTATGGAAACCGGGACCGTCAAGACGCCACCCTGGGAGAGAAGCTCCACTTCCAAACCGCCGATGGGAGCGGGACGTGAGTCGGACCGTGCAGGAGAGCCGCCGAGGACCGCCAGACGCGCCTGGTACAGGCGAGCTACACAGGTAGCATCGCGGCATTGGTTACGCTGCGCCAGCCAGGCGCGCTGATCCAGCACGAGTTGGGCTTGGTTGCCGTTCTGATGGCGGCCCGCCGAGTAGGCCGCCGCCATTCGATCATCCAGTTCGGATAAATCCCGATTGCCGCAGACCAGGTATTCGGCTCGAATCGATGCCTTCGAGCAGTCGAAACTGACCGCCGTCGCCACCGTGGACAGCCCGGCAACCGACAAAACGGTCGCCGCCATCCAGAGCGCTATCGCCACCAAGTGCCGCGACATCCGGTTGCTGCGCTCACAGGCGGAATTGGCGGCATGGCTAGCCTGGCGCTCCATACGGAAGCGCTGCGGCACATCAAGACCCGTCAGGTGCCCGCAGTTTAAGCGCCCGACCAGGCCGGTCGCGCCAAGTCTGATCGGTTGGCATGTTGGTTCCATGGCCGGTCCTATAAACTAGTCCGAATGGGCATCAATAATTTTTGGCTCCCCGCTTGAGGTTCGACCGGCCATTGCCGATGGGCGGTGGGGCCGGATTTCGTCAGCACATTGGGCTGAATTCACGGACGCGGCCAAATGGGGGCGGGACTACTCCGGGAACCATATCTCGAAAGCCGGGTGAACCCGCCGGATCCCTCTTAAACTACAACCAATCCGGTGGCGCCGTCGCGGCGCCGGCGTTACGGTGGTCGCAACGTCATGCCCAAATGCCGCAAAACCTCGCCCCGCCGCCGGTCCATCTGCCGCTGTTCGCGGAAACAGCCTCCCTGGTACGCATCCGGCACCTCAGCGCTGAGGTCGGCCGGAGCTGAACGAATGGCGATACTATCGCATGGCGGTTTGGCCCGATTTGTTCGGCCGCGCCTTGCTGGTGCGCCAGCGGGGCCGCATCACAACGGCCCCCGACCCAACACGCGTGTTACCGAGTGCAAAGCAGCGGGTGCCCCGGATCGTCAGATGTCGTTCAGCGGTAGCTGACCTGCGAGGCCTGCCGGCGTCGGCGGCCCGAGAGTCGCCAGCGTCATGGCTTTGCGTGCCGTCGGGGGTCTGGCGCCGTCCAGCCGTGCGACTGCATCGCATCACATTGATCTAACACGGGAAGGTGTCTTCCACTTAACATAAGACGGATTGCGGCTGGACCATGTAAGCGCAATATAGAGATGGCACCCCTCTGCAACATAGAGATGACACTCCTCCGGGTTTCGGGGGCCCGGCGCTATCGCCGCTGTGGGCTCGGTTCCCGATTATCGGACTGCCTCAATTCGGCCAGCCACTCCGCCACCGGCACTTCCTGACCTCTGGGAATAAGTGTTATATCGTGACGGGTATGGTTAGCGAGAGCGGGGAAAGGTGAACCGTGGTGCCAATTAAAGAGGTAGGAACCAGCAATAGCGACCGGCCCAAGGCGCGGATTTTCATCTCCTATGCGCGACGGGATCTTGAATTCGCCGATCGGGTCGATAAAGCTCTGAAGGAGGACGGCTTCGACACGTTAATAGATCGTAGTGACATCTATGCGCTTGAGGACTGGTGGAAGCGCATAGAGACGCTAATTACCCAAGCCGATACAATCGTTTTCATCCTCAGCCCCGACGCGGTTTCCTCCGACATTTGCCAGAAGGAGGTGAACTTCGCCGCGTCACTGAACAAGCGACTGGCACCGATCGTCTACCGGCGAGTCGACGATACGATTATACCGACTGAACTGGCGCGTCTCAACTTCATCTTCTTCGACGACCCAGCGCAGTTCGATGTCAGTCTCGACCGCCTCACCGAGGCACTTGAAACCGACATCGACTGGGTGCGCAAGCACACTGAATTCGGTGAGCAGGCCAGGCGTTGGATGATTGCCGGCCGCCCTGGTCCGCGTGGAATATTGCTGCGCCCCCCGGCGCTCGACGAGGCCGAGCGCTGGATCGCCTCACGCCCGCGGGGAGCTCCGCTACCAACTGAGACGACGCAAGCCTTTATCACCGCCAGTCGCCAAGCCCACATCCGCCGTCGCAACATCGTTAGTGGCGGCCTCGCTACCGGGCTTCTGGTCGCTCTCATGCTTGCCGGCCTTGCATTCTGGCAACGCAATATCGCCCTTGAACAACGGAAGATCGCGGTCAAGCAGACTAACGTTGCGGAACAAAGGCTCGACATCGCTTATCGGTGGGATTCGGCTTTCCGTGCCGAGAGGTCGCACGAATTGCAGCGGCAGGGCGACTACGCGCAATCCGGCCTAACGGCGCTGTCAGGGCTACCGAATTCTCTGGTGCACCCCAATCGGCCAATTGTTAATGAGACAGTCCTTGCGCTCGGCGAAGCTACGCTGCTCGATCCCAGTTTGGGCATTCTGCACGGACACACAGGGCGCGTGTTCAGCGCGAAATTCAGTCACGATGGTAAGCGAGTCGTCACAGCCTCCGAGGATGGAACAGCGCGCGTCTGGGACGCGGCATCTGGCCGGGAGGTTTTCTCCATCCGTCCGAATAGCGGATCGACTGGGTCGATAACCAAGGCGCTTTTTTCGTACGATGACCGCTGGATCGCAATCTGTGGCGACGATGGTTTGCTCCAAATTGTCGATGCCGCTAGTGGACATGTTGCGTTGCGCCTGACCGGCAACTGGCCCAAATTGGGCGAAACGCAGGTTCTGTCGGTTGCCTTTAGTCACAACAACCGCCGAATCGCTGCGGCGTACGGAGACGGAATGGCCGCAATTTGGGACGCGACGACGGGTCACCAGCTTGTCACGCTTAAGGGGCATAGCGGGTCGGTGACATCAATCGCGTTCGATCCGTCAGATCGTCGCGTGGTCACCGGCAGTGATGACGCGACAGCGAGAATTTGGGATAGCGTTTCCGGCACCGGTTTGCTGACCATCCGCGGCCACAGGGACTGGGTCGATTGTGTGGACTTCAGTCCGGACGGCAGCCTGATCGCGACGGCCTCGGAAGATGGTACCGCGAAGATTTGGAATGCCGTGAGTGGAAAGTTGGTCTTGTCGTTTGAGGATCACACTGATAAAGTATTCTCGATTTCGTTCAGCCCGGACGGTCGGCAACTCATCACCGCATCGAAGGACAAAACGGTAAAAATCTGGAGTGCACAGTCGGGCGAGTTGCTCCAGGAACTTCGGGGACACACAGGGTTTGTCTATGACGCTCGATTTGATTCCGGTGGCACGCAGGTCGTAACGGCATCAGAAGATGGTGCAGTTAGGCTATGGCGTACTCGGAATGGCGTAAAATCTGCGACTAAGATGGAAGTGGGTATCAGATCGATCCGGCTCGCACAAAGCGATCGGGTGCTAGTCCTGGAGGGCGATGACGGCAACCTCTATTCCTGGGATTTTGTAGCGTCTCGCCCCGTGGCGGTGTCGTCTCTGCGGCAGGTCGACAAAATCGAATTCGTGGCGCCTAGTGCCGATTACGAGTTGATGCTAACCATCGCCGAGGACAAAAGAACGGAAATCCGACGATTATCAGACGGCGGCCTGTTAAAAACGATAAATGCAAATGATTATCCAAAAAGTCCATTCGAACAAAAGTCTATTGTTCCCACCATGTCCGATTTTAACGCGCACAAGGATGTGATATCCCTCCTTGGGAACAGTTCGGCCATTGGTATTTGGCGATATCCAAGCTACGAACAAGCGACATTTATTTCTGGTCATTCAGGCATTGTAAATTCGCTCAAACTCAACACTCAGGGGACCCAGTTTGTTACGTCTTCCGACGACCATACGGCTAAAATTTGGGACGCGATAACCGGCGCAGAAATTCGCACGCTTGTAGGCCATTCCGCCGAGGTGCGGACGGCCGAATTTTCGCAAGACGGAAAGCGCGTTTTAACTACCTCCTCCTTCGACGATACCGTCCGAATCTGGGATAGCGAAACAGGGCATGAGGTTGCCGAAATAAAAGGGCCATTTGGGAATCCCTTCGATTTCTTGGCACCGGAGCTTGGCACACACCTCCCGACCTTGTCTCGCATCACCGCTAGCCAACCTGAGGCCAGGATCAGCGCTGACGGAAAGAGAGTTCTTACCAATGCACCAGGTTTCGACGCACGTATCTGGGATGCGGACAGTGGAGCACTGCTCGCTACTCTAAGAGGCCACTCGGCAAGCATTCTGGGCATGTTCTTCAGCCCGGATGGGCAATTCGCCGTAACGACATCCCAGGACGGAACTGCACGCGTATGGGACTCCTCGACAGGACTTCCAACGGTTATTCTCGACAGTTTGAGCGGCTGGATCACTGGGGGTGTGGTCATGGCGAACAGCACCGATGTAGTGCTTTATTCCAATTCCAGTGTCATCGTAGATTTTGACCTATCGCACGTTCGACCTGATATTTTACTGGACTATGCAAGGGCTTCATCCTTCTTGCCTGGGGCAGGCGACGACACGAACCTTGCAAACTTGGAGGCGGACGGCGAGCGACACGCGTCTTCCGACGGAGACGCGGTAATTCAGTGCGATAACCTTGCGGGGAACCCGCTTGACACAGATAACGTTCAACAGAAGGGGCACTTGGTCATCCCAGATGTAAAGGATGCGATTGAGGTCTGTAGGAAGGCTCTTAACGAGCATCCCAACTACCCACGTCTTCAATACGAGCTTGGGCGAGCGCTTCATGCCAAAGGTGACGAGGCGGAGGCATTAGATTTGTCATCCAGGGCCTGCGACGGAAACTACGCTTCGGCTTGTAACAACGAAGGGGCAATTATCCAATATAGCGAGAAGGTTCACGGAACGGCGCGCCGTCCGGTTGACTACTACCAAAAGGCCGTTTCGCTGGGATCATTCCAGGCAGAATATTTCCTCGGTTTAATATACTGGGACGGCGCAGATGGTACGGCCGTCGACACGGACAAGGGCATCAAACTGCTCACGGACGCGGCGCAACACGGTGATCCGTTCGCTAACCAAAAGCTTGGCGATATCTACTCATCACGAAAAATGGACACCGGGAATTCGGCTTTAGCTCTATTTCACCTCGCTATCGCGGCACAGGTCTTTGAGAAACTCGGTATGAAGGACGAGGCGGCTGTAGCCATCGGGCTGCGCGGAACATTAGCGCGGCACATGAACCCTGCGCTGGTCGCGGCAGTTTGGCGCGAAAAGGTAGCAACATGGACGCCAGTTCCACCGCGAATCAAATAGACCGCTTCCTAATAACCCAAACCGGCAAGAGGCCTGCCCCGTGGCTATCGATCGAGGGTTCAGATGTCGCAAAAAGCCCATGCGGAATTGCGCATTTCGCAAGAGCTTTTGCAAAGCAACCTTGACACAGAAACTTGCTCGACCTTAAGGATTGCGATGGTCCTGGTCGTTTGGACACGCTTCGGCGGCTTGATGCCGGGAAATCGTGCGATCTTCCGCGTGAGTGCCTCGGTGGGACTATAACACGCCATAACAGCCCTTCCCGCGTGTTATGATGCACCTCGTTTAATATGAATTCCCAAGGCGCCGGACGATGCGTATGTCGAACCGTGGAAGTAGCGCTCGGTCCCGACCGTCCCGGATCGCGCGACTAAATCCGCGCCCATGTAGGCCCAAGGAAATGCCCCAACTAACTAGCACATCTTAGTCCACGTACTACCGGACCGTGTCACCGGCCTTGGGCTTATCTGTGAGTTCCGAAACAGCAACTGCGACACTGAATTTGGGCGCGACCCGGACGATGCGAATTTTGCCCAATGAATCCTCCGTGCTGCCCAGGGATTTGCCCGTTCCAGGATCTATCAGATCCTCACCTACGGAAAAGACCTCCTTCACATCGCCCACCTCAATGCCCGCCCCTTCACCTCGATTGAGGTAAATTTGGTTATTTTGGAACCGCATCACAAGCAGGGGAAACACCCGATCGCCGATGCTGTAGACAGATTTCTTCGTAATATTTTGTATCAACTTCAACCACGCAGCATTGCCAAAGTGCTTGTCTCCCTTTTCAGAGACTACCGTCTGGTTTTCGGCCTGTGCTTGCACGTTCAGCACGAATTTTTCCTGGAGCGTCGTAGTGTCCAGCACTTTGTAGCTGATATTGATCTGGCCGCCTTCACGCTTGCGATACTTGCCCGGGTTCTCGTCCATTGGCGTCACCGCTACGGTAGTTTCGAATTGCGTTATGGTCGGCTTAACTATCAAATTGACGTTGCGCAACTTTCCGAACTCCGCGGCATTCCCCTCCGCCTTGCCGGAAAGGGCAAACGCTTGCTCTGCCAGCACCGCGTCTTCGTTTGTCTTGTCACGATCAAACAATATAAAGCGACCCGAGTTGCGCAGTCCTTCTTCGAGCAATCGGACAACATCTTGAACATCAAATCCCCCAGCTTGCACCTCGCTCGCCGCCGGAGCAAGTACCGGTGTGAGGACTGCAATGCTCAATTGGTCGTCGGACTGGCCCCGCGCACCAAAGGGAGCCGCAAGAAGTAGAATGAAAAGTACAATCCCTTTCAGATGTAACGACAACATACTACCATTCCTGCCTTGTTTTACCGGACACACGTCCACCTTCGGTTTGACCGTTAGATTTCGAACCGCGGATTTTTTCCTGCAGTTCGTCGACTGCCAGTCGTAATACCTCTCGTACATAGACTGGAGCAACTAGGGCAGGATCAGCTGATACCGGGAAGTTCTTCACCCTCGATAAGGAGGAGGTGACGGTTGTGCCGTCTTCCAGAAGTTTGGCAGAGACCGTCACCCCTACGGACAGGCGTTGAAACTTTATTGGGGGGCTGCTTGAAGTTCCATCTCGGCCGACCAAAAAATCGGGAGGCACGGTCCTTCCGACATCCGACCACTCGATCCGGGTAATTTTGCCATTAACCTCCAAATCGATCTCGGCATCGCGATCGTCCGAAACGGAATAATTCCTTGAACCGGAAAAAGCATCCATTACGACCGATCTGAATTCCGGGAGCTCCTGATCCTTTGCGTTCAAGGTTGGGCCAATTCTTACAACTTCCTTGACCACAAGCGGAGTCTTTGGTATGCATACGGATGCTTTCGTCTTCAGTTGCAGCATATCATGCCCCGAGTCCTTGACGATAGTTTCATTACCTGTTTCTTGTTTAACGAATCCGTCCGACTGAGAGCGGATCCTGTTATATAGCCGCTCATCAATGTCCTTGTTATGCGTATGCAATTCGAAGCTCGACTTTGCGGAAATTCTATCACCGATCGTCTGCCGCAGAGCAGACTGGGAGGCCATCAGAATTACGCGTGCCCGAGTGGTCGCCATTGTCTCACCCGGCCGCAGTTCGTCGCTAACATCGACCTCGGTGACCACAACCTCCGAACAGTCCTTGCTGAAGTCAACCGCCCGAGCGGCTTGCAGAGGCACTGTCAGCAGCAGGCTGACCATCGTCGCAAGGGTGGGATGTATCACTTCATTAATCTCCTGTCGGCAGCGACGCGCGCAACCCCAGCCTTGCCGCAGGGAGACGTCGAAGGACGTTTCCCTTGTTTTGCACACCAGGCTAACCACTCGCCGAAATCCGGTCGGAGGCGACTTATTGATCGTCTGCGTATCCACCGCCGGTCCGCGTGCCGCCAGCCTTCCGCCCAGTGATAACGGCGCCATCCATAAGACCTCCTACAGCGCCCGCGGAGCCTCCCGATACAGGGGCGGCCCTGGCGGTGGATGCCTCCGGCTGCATCTGCTGCCTGGTTTGCGCGGCCGCTTCCGACCTGGTCGCTTTGGCCTGCCCGGCGGCGTCTGTCTGAGCATCGCGCATTCCCTGGACGTTGCCTTGAAGCGATCCCTGATAACGCGAAATATCGATTGCAGTAGCAAACGAGCGCTTCAGGTCGTCCAGCGCCCTTTGTGAACTTGTCGCGTTGACTGCGATGACGTCGACCCAAACTTCCTGCCCGGTCACTTCGTTTAGTGCCTTTCGGCTCAGAAGCACCTTCTTGTTGGCGACCGCGGTCTTCTCGATCTTGGCCGATAGACTCCTCGTTAGACTTACCGTATTGGTACCGTCATGAGCGCTGGCCGATGTACTGGTCGCAAGGACAGATTTGGCGCTTTCATAGGAGGCGGCATTGGCCAGAAGGGAAAACATCAGGCTGCGGTCAGCTGACAAGGACGCTAAGGACTGCGCAACGGTTAACATGTCACCGCCACCCTGTATCGGCGAGGACCCTACGCCTATGTACCAACGATCTCCGTTTTCGTCGGTGAACACGCGGCTCCCGAGCATGGTGCCTTTGTCAATTTTGCTCAGCCAGTCAGTCAGACTGTGGCCTGGTCTCGGTTCATCCTTTAAGGCTTCACCTCGCAGGATGGCCTGTGCAAATTTCTCATTTTTCTTGCTCCACTTCATCACAAGAGCAACTTGATATGTCCCGTCAATGTAGCTCTCGGCCGAATCGACGACTGTGGCGCCTAGGAGGGGCATCGACGCAATGCGTTCGGCACTTGACGTTAAGGAAGTGTTGATTCGAGACATTTCCTCCTTAAGATTTTCGTTTAGCGAATCGAGCTGTTTCTGCAGATTTGTCAGGCGGGACTTTGACTCCTGGGATACCTGCTGAAGAGCTTGGGCCTTTTTCTGCATAGCATCTTCTTTTAGCTGAGACAGTTTCTGGACGGAGAACTCCGCGTCAAGCTTTTTGATAACGCCGTCAATCAGCGCGTTCGCGCGGTCAGTCAGTTTTATCTCGTCAGCCGCATCGATTTCGTTTTCAACTTGCAAACCGTCTGCCTGATCGACATCGAAAGCAGCGTCTTTCAATTTCTTCTGGATGTCATTGATCTGCCCCTCCAACGCGCTCCTTTGGTCCTTAAATTTGTTGTTCAGAGGGTTCCCCGGCATGTCGAAAACCGCACTCGCTTCGAATGTCGAATAAATGCTCACGATCAACTGGGACTGGGCCTCGAGCCACGCTCTTTGTGCAAGCGAATCCCTCATTCCGGCCAGGTCAACGGGATTGGCAATTTTCAATTCGACCAAGCCAGTCGAATAAATCTCGTCGTCCGCGCCCTTTGCCCGCGCTGCTGCGTTCTGCTGTTCCGCTACATCAGCCATCACATCTCCGGCGCTTTGGACCGGAGCAAGCTTCGCGAAGGTCTGGTCGACCGCGGATGGGACTGGGGGAGCCGATGGATTCGCGGCAGCCTGTTCCGCCGGCTTGAATTGTTGGGCGTTCGCTAATGCTAGCGGCGACGCCAAGAACGTTCCCGCCAGAAGCCAGAGTTTCAACGACTTCGCTACACGCATTTTGGTCTCCCGGAAATTTGTTTAGTATTGACTCTATTGAAGCCTATTGCTGTGTATGCGCGCAAGTGCTTCTTCCTTGATGTTTTTATGATCCTCCGACTTTTCTCCGACCTCGGCCCTATCAACAACATCTTTATAAAGCGCCCCCGCCAGAGACGGACATTTCAGCCCCAGATAGGCATCCGCAAGATACATCCTGGCGTCGATGGAATCCGGCGCGAGCAGCAGAACTTGATGGTAAGCGGCTGCCGCCCCCGGATAGAGACCCATGAACAGAAACAGACTTCCGGCGAGCGACCAGGCCCTCGCCTGATTCGGCGCGTCATCGAGAACCGACTCTAAAAGTTTTAGAGTTTCTTCAGGATTGACACCTTTACTGAAATTAGCATTAACAGCGGTTAGCTTGGCATCGAGTCCCTCAGGCATGGCAGCCGAGGCTGCCCCAACAGGCCAGTAGATTCCACAATTTCTCAGAATTCGGCCCGAGAGCGAATGTGGATCAGCTGGCGCGATACCGTCACACATCCGCAGAACTGTCGAAAACTCCTTGTCAAAGCGATCGTCGGCCAGAGTCTGGTCCAGCAGGTCGCCGGCTACGCGGGTTGTGTCCGCATCGGCCGAGAGCCGCGCCAGGAACAGATGAATCAGTGCCTTTTCGGGCGCCTGGATCATCAATATCTTAGCTTGTGAAAGATGGACTTCAGGGCGGAGCGCGCACGGGCTTTGGTTACAATAGAGGCGCAATACCGCATCGCGGTCGAGCAACACGTCACGGGTGAGCGGTTGCAGCGAAGCGAGACGCCTTTTTTGCTCGAAGGACGCCGCCGCGAAGATGAGTGTCTGGATGACTTCGCCGTTATGCTTGGCGAACCCGCGCAGCTCTTCCTCGTCGTGGCTTCTAAGAATCTCGCGCTTGTACAAGCTTGTGAGTTTATCCGAACCGATCGAGGCCAGCGCCGCGGCGCATTTTCGAAGGAGATCAACACCATCGAAAAACTCGAGGATAAGTGTTCCGCCATTGCCGGTCGTCTCGCGCCGGAGCTCTCTGTTAGCGGTAGGGTAGACCATCGCACCAATCTGGCGGGACGCAAAGCGTGACAAATCCCGTGAGTAATCATCCGCTGGAACACCAAACTGGCTTGCGGCAACATAGCGTTTCATGAGGTCGCCAACCCGGAGAAGGAGGTAGGCCAACTTGGGTTCAGTAGATGCTGCTGCGTTTGATTCGTTATATCGCGCAACAACTATCAGGCTCCCGCCCCGCTGATAGAGGCCCTCTTCGGGATTCCACCCGATGAAATCGGCGGCGGATGGCGCTTCGGGCAAAAGTGGCTGCTCTAATGACAGACCTTCGGCGGTTATTCCGGTCATGCAGAAGCCGACGACGATTATTGCATAGACGACTCTTGGTAGATGCAGCGTCCTACCGGACCCTAGTCGCAGACCTGGCCAGGAAGCAGTCTTTGGGGGAGTTCGATCATTCAGGGCGGGCGTCGGGTCAGTCATAGCGCCCTAACAAGCCTGAGGCTTGGGTGGGCATTTTTTTGGCTGCGAACGCTGTGGCACCGCTGATTGATATGGGATCGGTTGAGTCTGCGGCATCGCCACTCGTTGTTGGGCGCCCCCCATGAGCAAAGATGGCGTCTGGTGCGCCATTGCAGGAGCACCCACCGTAGCGTTCGGAACTGTAGAGACAGCCGGTCTTGGCGCCTGAGGAGAGGCGACCGCCACTGGCCTGAAAGTTTCCCCAACTCGTTGGGACCCGGAGAAGCTCCACGCGGCAGCAGCCGGCTTCGGCGCTATCGCCGGGTTGTGTGAGCCGAAGTCCGGGACTGCCAGCGCTTGACGCGGGGCAGCGGATGTCAATGGCGTGACTACCTGTCCGGCAGCCGCCGTCGTTGGCGTTCCGCTCCGACCTGTGCCGGAGACGCCTCCCTCGCGGGACGGCCCATTCAAAGTTAAACCGATAGGTCTGACGACCGGGCGTGCTTCCATGGTATCATGTCCAGGTACGCCGGCTGGTTGTCGGGCGTATGCGCCCGATTGCGCCGACGAAAGCGGGCGGGCAGCCTGCGCCGCGGATGGAACGCCAAGTTGTGCTCCTTGTCCGGAGCCAACGGACGGCGGCGCTAATGGCCGGCGAGTCGTGGTCATCGATCGAGACCCAGTCACATTGTATCCGGTGCTGCCTGCCGAAGCGGATGGAAGCACCTGTCGGTTAGTATCAACGGCCACGGGCGCAGCCCAAACGGGACGAACATAAGCGGAGCTAAAGGTCGGTAACGGTCGCCCGGGCGCTCCTCGGACAATTGGTAACGCCGCCGCGGCCGCCACTGCGGCTGTCACCGCGATCGGCACGACCGGAAGATTCATGGACGGTGCCCTGGGGATGTACTCCAGCGGCAAGCTCGAACTCGAGGCGACTATCTCACCGCTATCAAGCGGAGGCGGGATATCCTCATATGCGGTGGGAACGAAACCGCTTGGGACAGACGATGAACTTCCCAATTGCTCGATCCTGGTCCGTGCCACCGCCACGTTGCCGCCATCAGGGTAACTGTTAATATAAGTCCAATAGGCTTCAGGAGTGTTGAGCTGTAAGGCGTGCGCCCATACTTCAGCTTCACGCATCACCGCCAAGTTATACTGGATATTTGGCAAAGCATCATCCTTTGGAAAAGCCACGATGAAGCTCTGGTAGGCTTGGATCGTATCCAGCGCGATGACCTTCTTATAAGCTTCGCTGGGCGGGAGCGATTTGATTTCGGGGCTTGGTGCATCAGAATCGTCATCCGGCGAAGCAGGGGAATCGCCGCCTGCTGCCGCAAAGAAGGAGAACTTCGCTGTGGTCAACTTGTTGGTTTCCCAGGTTCTCTGCGTACCTCCAGTGTCGTCAGAAACCCGGACTCGAATGGCCCTGAAGAAGTCGGGAAACGAGCCAACCGGCTGTTGCATCGCCTCGATGAATGCCTTCGTGAAGTAGTCCATCCTGTCAGCCGGATCGATCAGCGGCATCCCCGGATTTTGTGTGTAACAAATCAGAAAGCCCGGAGGCGGCTCAATGATCGATAGTCCAGGCGAAAAGGACGTCTCCGTAGTCAAATTCTCCAGCGAAGCACCCGGATCGATGATAACGACGCGCGTCTTTATTGGGATAGATCCCAATGCGCCGATGAGCTTCTTGATATTAAAGCCATTGAGAGCGGCGTCGGATGCTCTGCCTATTTTCGCGCCCACCGGCAAAAGTAGGTTTTCACCGTTTATCTGAGCAAATCTGCCGGAAATGTAAACGATTACAGTCGTATTTTCGCCCAGCAGATTGATTTTGTCTATGAAGTCGGAGACTTTTTCGCTGATTCCATACTCGGGAAGATCGGTGCCACTCTCAACCGTGAAGCCGGCTCCGGCCAGATTGCTCGCTATCGCTGCCGCGTCTACAATGGCGCTCGATAGTGGCGCCCCCGTGTAGTCCGACTGACCAATCACAAGGGCTATCCGGTTCGAGGTCGGCTCGCCCGCGGGCGCCAATACCTCATCCGCAGCCGTGATGCCCGAAGGCAAAATACCTATGGTCGCAAGACATAAGGCAAACCTCATTTTCCGCAGCGTGCCCATCAGTCAGAAATCCCACCTCCAAGGGTTGCAACCGCTAATCCGGCCAGCAAGCCAGTGGCGATTGCCGGTGCTTGAACTAGCCGCGCGAATCACGACTAAAAAGCACCGACGAACGCATTACTCCCGTTGTACTTTATATTAAAAGTCTTCCTACTTTTAAACGCACCGTAGAGTGCATCGACTACGTCCTCGGGATCGAACTGATCCGTCATGTCAAATGTGATTTCCACCTCCTTATCGTCGGTCTTATCCGGGTCGACCCTGGTTGGCGCGGTTAACTTCAAGGTCTTCGAGACTGTATCCCTCAAGAGCTTGATCTGCTCCCTGTCCCGCTGGGATAGCCCGGTAATCCGAATCGTGTATTCCGGATTCGGACGGGCATCCGTCGTGACGGTCGCGCCGGCTTGCGGCATTTTTTTTGGCAACGTCGCCACGCGCGCATCCACTTCGTGCAAAATTTGCCGAGCAAGTTCGCTTCCCTGCAGCTGCAGTAGTTCCTTGGCTCTGGCTTCAACGGGAGTTTTCGGATCCCGGATGGTACGCTTGGTATTGACCACAGGGACGTTTGCTAAATCCTGCCTTTTTGCCGGATCCTGTGCATTGTCCATCAATTTGATGCGAGCTTTGAGGACATAGGTTATGAAATTACCACCAACATCCTGGACGTGCTCCTGCGTTATCTCCAATATGTTCAGATAAAAGTCGAAGGCGCCCTTGGCCTCCGCTTCATCCTCACCGCTTTTCGAGATGATTTTGTAACCCGAGTTTATAAACTCAGCGCTGATTTGCGCAATTAGGAACGTTGTGGCCTCATCGTCGCTATCAGGGTATCTCAGGATGAAGCGATAATCAGTGCTTGGCGCAACGGCGGACGAAGCCTTGACCTGCTGTAGATCAGATTTCAAAACGCCGACCTTGAAAACTCCCCTAACCTCACATCTTGTGGTCTGATTAGAGTTGCTGCATTTGTCGATTGTATCAGGGGTAAAAAATTCGGTCCGGAATTTATCAAAGTCGGCCTCGGCCTTCTTACGATATTGATTGCCAAGATCAGCGTCGCCCTGTGCGCCAACCACGTCCTTCAGCTGTTTCGAAAAAATATCGTAATAGGAGTTCAGGCGGGCGACTTTGAGATTGGGACCGGCTCCGGAACCAGAAACGCGCAGTTCGCCGAGCATAAGCATGTCGGCGTTTTCCTTGTCGACGCGCATTTTCTCATTCACATCGGCTTGGACCAAGCGATCGACCTCGTCCGACCAACGGGTTAATTGGTCGATCGTGGTATTCGCGTTTGCCTCCGACGCTGTGATTGTCTTCCGCAGCGCATCTGCGTTCTTGAAGGAGAAATTGTCGTCCTGCGTGACCAGTGGTTGGAGCTTAGACAGAAGTTGTGCGGCGATGGCTCGCTTCCGCTTGCTCTCCACCAATGCTGCTCGCTTCGCCTTCTCGGCGGGATCCTCTATCTGGGTCGTACCGATTTCGGTCAAACGCCCGGCCACCAAGGCCGTCACCAACTGCTCTGCATTTAGTGGGGCCGTCGGCGCACTCACAAAAACATATTCCTCGTTGCAGATCGTTGGCGTCGCGTCTACGACGCACGCTAATTTTTTCATTAGGCGCTGCGACGAAATCGCGTTGCATCCACCGATAACATCTTGGAGTCTCGGATCGCTGGCAGCGACAGCTTGGCTCACTAGCAGGTCTATGCTTTGTCCCCCTGTCTGAAGCCGGCGCTCAACGCAGAGCCTCACTGTCGAGTCGAGGGAGGACCAAGTTCTTTTGATTTCTGCCTGCTGCTTCGCCTCGGCGGCCTTGGCGGCTTGAACCCTTGCGTCCTCGGCGGCCTGAGCTTCCTGCTGCTGATGCTGGAGCGCCGATTGGTTCTGTTGCTGTTGCAGCCTAGCCGCCTCGCGTTGCTGAGCGTCCTGGATCATCTGTTGCATGAGGGTTTGTGCCCTCAGTCCGCCGGTATCAATGACCGCGAGAGTTGCAATAATTGGGACAAGGATAGCTGTGCGCAAGGGGTGTTTTATGCTCGCCATCGACTTTCTCACTTAAACGAGCAGCTTCACTTGTTGCAGGCGATGACCATAGCTCTATGAACGATGACGGTTTGCGATGGCGCAGTCGCAGGAATGTTTATAATCTTCCCACCGAATTGCAATGTGGTAGCTGCCGAGCCTGGATTATTTACGACCTCCGGTTGCTCCTGCTGATTTATGATTCTAAAGGTAGTTCCGGTACATATTTTGGTGGACATTGCCGTACATGCGCCCCAATCCGGCAACGGAGTATCGCATGAAACACCATGGCCCATGGCGCCATCTGGTAGGGGGACATCTACCACGGTCGCGCATCCTGCCAATGTCAAAATCAGCATCCAAAGGCTGAGGTCTGTCCGGTCCGGCACTTTTCGCTTCATCCTAATCAGGCGTTTAATGGTTCTATATACCCAACTATGCCTAATTGGCAATATGTAATCCGGAAATATGTTAACTGGGGTACTGATATGTTCCTTTGGTCTGGCCGTTTCGTCTCGAGCCGTGACGTTGTCCCGGACGGGGCGACGAGCGTCGGCAGGTGTGCCGATTGCGGTTATGCCGACGCGGAGCGTGCGACTGCGGAGAGGCGATGCGATGGTCACAGGCGGTTCCGGAGCCGGCGGACCAAAAAGGTCGACGAGACGCTTCCGCCAACAGAGCGGCGGCTTCGCGCAAATAGTCATCGCATTTCGGATCCTGCGGGAAGCGCTCGGCCAACAGTCGCGCCTGCGCGGCCAGCCGTTGTGCTACAGGGCAAGCTCGGTCTGTGTTGCCCGTTTTCAATTGCGCGAGCGTTATATTGTATAGAACGACGAACAGATCGCGCTGCCAATCGGCGTTGTCAGGACCCGATGCAGCGAGGCGCTCAAGACTGGTTATGGCGACGCAGTAGGCTGCCAATGCGTCGTTCAGTTCGCCCCGGGCGCAGCGCATCGCCGATCTGGTTGTGGCTGACGGAGAGGTCGCGCTGCCAATCGGCGTTGCGGTCCGACGCAGCGAGGCGCTCGGCAATGGTCATGCCGCCTCGGTATGCGGCCAGCGCGCCGTTCAGGTCTGAACGGCTTGCCCGATTATGGCAACCACCTTCAAAGGCGCGGTAAGCCGCTCCGCCGACTGTATGCCCGATAACGCGGCTTGTCGGCGGAACACGGCCCGCTCCCGCGACGGCAGGCCCCCAGCCCTGCCTGACCGTTTGGCACCGGTGCCGCTCGGCGGCCGCGACTTGACACGAGCCGCCTCCGCGGCGTTGATCCCGGACCTTGGCAGCCAGCCGACAAGTATGGCGTCGCGTGTCCTGCTCTGTCAAAAGAACCTCGTAGGCTCATCTCACACGCCGACGGTGGGGCGATTGTTAGGATGCAGCGGATGATCCGGGCGGTAGTAGTTCTGCCGGGAGTATGGGTTCTGCTTGTCGTCCTTCCCGTTTGACGCCGTCCAGGCGGCCATTTGGGCGGCCCGGCTTTCCTCCTCTGGCCCCTTCGTTGCCGAAGCCTTCAGGCCAGCGTTGCGATGCCGCCGCTGTCTTTCGGCAGGAGTCGTTGCCGGCTTGGGACGCGCCCTGGCCTGTTCAATCTCATGCATTTTTTCGAGGACAAGCCGAAGCTTCTCTTCATCGACCGCTACCGTCTTGTCTTCCTTATCGTGGTCCACCTATGCACTCCATTGGGACTGAGAAATTGATCACGTGCGCGGCCGTCTAACCACGCGGCACGAGCTCGGGGTGCGCCGACCAGGCCGCGAGCAGCAGTGACACCCAGGGCGGAAAATCCTGCAGGCCGCGCTCGTGGCGCTCCTGTCCCCACATCGTAACCGTCGCCTCAGACAGGTCGACGAGATACGCAAAATCCCGGATCGTCAGATCCAGAGCTTTGAGCTGGGCGCGAAACTCTTCGGGAGTCACAGTTAGCCGCTCTGTCTTCTTCTCCCTTGCCGAGGATAGATGCTCAGCCCACACGTGAGAGGATCCGTTGCCGCGTTCGCGCATAATCTGCCGAATGATCGCCACGGTTTCTTCGTGGGAAGGCGGCTCCTGATCACCAAGGATTTGCTTGGCCAAGATCCGACCGCGTTCGGTCTGGTGGTAGACGCCATCGATCTTCTCGTGTGCCTCATCGATGGTAAGGGCGCGTAGACCGTGCGCGATGTAATTGGTCCATCGGGTTTGTCCATTGCGGCCCATGACCTCCAAAAGCTCAGGGCGAAGCTCGGCCACCCCGGCGAGATCATCGTGTAGCTCCTCTCGAGTGTAGGGGCCGATGTAACCCACGCCCAGGATCATCTCCACGACCTCCTCATGGGGTGGGAAGCGCGTATCGCGATTACTGTCTGCCATTGTGTCCTTCCTCTGGTCTGCGGACCTTAGCATTGGTTCCCTAGGACGACAAGCTTGCACAGTGCAGCGTGGTAGTCCACTAGAATCATGCCTCTTGCAAAATTATCAGCTGTCAGACGCACATCGCCCAGCATTTCCACACGGCTCGCCATACCCGCTGTCTTCGTCCAGGCAGCGAGCACCACATCGCGCGCCGGCGGCTTCCGCAAGCGCGCGGATGGCGTTCATCGCCTGATCCCGGATACGTGGCGCTTCCCAGTCAAAAGGCTCGACCGCCGCGGCGAGCGCGATGCGGGCGGCTCATCAACGACCGGAAGCGACGGTTGTTCAGTTTCGCAAGGCTTTCGTCTCTGAACAGCACTCTCGGTGCCTACAGACGCGCCCACATCCCTCGGCGATCCCCTGCCCGACCATTTCATCGACCTTGTCCTTGGTCACGTGCTCGCCAGCTTCCGCCCGCTCGACCATCACATTGCGCGCGAGCTGCGGCGCGTCCGGCGCGGACAGCGCCTAGAGGGCCGTGGCGTCGATCGTCAGGGCATCAAATTGCTCAGCGTGAGCACTCTGGGAATCGTGGGCCGCGACCCATCATCCGGTGTTGACCGGCATGAGGCATCCGATCTGGATCGCACCGCCGGACGGACGGTTCCGGTGGTCCCGTCGCCGGCGCCGGGATTACACTTGTCGCGACGTCATGCCCAAACGCCCAAACCTTCCGCTGCCGCCCGTCGCCGCCGGTCCCCGACTTACCCCGTCAGGATCCCCGGCGCATAGGCGGAGAATCGCGCCAGTTCTGTGAGCTATTTGAATGGCTTCAAAGATTGTGGCCGCTCTGTGCAAAGGCGCGGTAAACAGCTTCGCCCCTGTGTATGCCCGATAATTGCGCTTGTCGGCGGAACACGCAACCGGCTGGCGTGCGGTCTGAAACATGCCGGGACACTGTGCAAGCCGGGATCATCCTTGGACGACCTGCCGCCGAAGAAGAGCATCGGTATCGCGATTGTCATGCAGAACGCGCAACACGGTCAGCAATTCCGGCTGCACCAAACAGTATATGCGAAACTCATCAAACCCCTTCACAGGCCATGTGCGCAAGCCGGCGAGCCGCGGATTCGTCGTCGCCTTCGGCGCACCGCTCAGGGGCATCGCGATGACGGCTTTGAGACTCTCAGCCACGGCATCGCTGAAGCGCAACCCGATGGCCGGCACTCCCTTCTCCGCATACCACTCGATCTGACGCAAAATATCCCGTTCGGCGGCTTCCTGAATGAACAGATTCACAGCCGTTGGCGGTCCTTGTACTTATCCAGTATCGCGGCCGTTTTGGTCTCAAGGCCCTTCAAGAAAGCGTCGTCCAGCGGCAAACGCTGCGAAGCCAGCCCTTCCAGCAGCAGCGCCTCAAGCCGGGCGTCCTCCTCCTTCGCCTGCGCGTCCCGGAGCAGGGTACGGAAGTACTCGCTGACATTGCCGTAACCCTTGGTGGAAACTTGGGTATCGACGAAAGCCTTCAGCGAGTCGGGCAGCGATATGGTCACGGTGGTCATGGCGGCCTTTCCAGCATTTGAGATAGACCTACAATATATAGGAACAGATAACAACAGTTAGGAGGATTTGCCGTCCATCGCCTAACAGTCAGGCCGGAACACATCGGGCGACGGGCGTTCCTTTTCAGCATCCCCTACGGAGCGTTATCCGCCCCGCTATGCCCCGGTACGCACCGTGCGGCAGCGACATCAAGCGCGGTTTCCATTTCGCTACCGCTAAGGAAAAGACCGAGCCTGTGGTCCCAATTCAGGCTGGTGCGCAGTCTGCCCGTGGCACGTTTGCGCATCACCGGGTCATCCGCGCGGTCGCGGCACCACGCGTCCGCGACGGCAACCGCTTCACTCTTGCGGTCCAATTCCGCAAGCACCGCAACCTGAACATAGCGGGCGTTGCGATCGTTGGGAGCGTCCGCCGCTATGCGTTCGGCGATGTTCAAAGCGAGCGTTGCATCACCCGATGCCATGGCGAGAAACATGATCGGCAGTTGACAAACGATGTCGACCGGTCCCTCCGGAAGCGCATCGATGACGGCACGTACTTCATCCGGCGACGGGGACGGAGAGCGCATGAGCAGTTCGAACATCGTCCCGCCGGGCGTGGCAATGATCGGTCCCGCGTCGCACAAGGTCTCGCTGAGCACCTCCGTCGAGAGAAATTTCGCCATCACCGCGCTTTGCGCGGACAGCAGGCGATGATCCAGGAAGTCCAGATGGGCAATGGTCCGGCAGGGAACAGCGTCAATCGATACACCCAATTGCCGCCACCCCGACTCGGCGGGTTCGGGATTGGTCAAGCCTCCCAATGTCTCCCTGTGCAGCAGCAGCATGCGCGGCCTCGCCTGCTCTTCTTCCGGCGGCAGCAGGTGGGCAATCCGCGGCAGCAGGCCGTCTATGAACACGGGCGCCGCTCCGCCATCGAGATTGATTATCGGCGTGACGGGCTTCCCGGCCGCGACCAGGAGGCGATCAACGAGCCACCCAAGATAGCCCCCGATGGAGAACCCTAGAAAGGCACCTGGTCGCAACGCCGCCGGCTCCTGCAAGTAGCGTGCAAGACTCTGCGCGCATTCGATCCAGGCATCGCTTCCGGGGGATGTCTCGCCTTTCAAATCGAATCCGCAACCCCAAACCTCAAATTCATCTGAAAACGACAGCGCGACAATATCGGCGTAATGCATGCCGCCCCCGAGCAGTGGCATGCAAAGTAGTAACCCGCGGGATTTCTCGGCCGGTCGCGCCGGACGCACGCGTCGCAACACGAACCGATGGCCCTGGATGCGCTCCTCGACAAACGGTTCCGGAACTACAGGGGTTGATTTGGTGGCCTCGGGCGCCGCGACCCGCGGGGTGACGGCCTGCGCAAGCACCTGCGCCATCCTCGCGGGGGTCGGGCGTTCGAACAGCGCGCGCAATGGCAAATCGATTCCATAGCTCTGGCGAAGCCGGGCGATCAGTCGCAGCGCGGCCAGCGAATGGCCGCCGAGCGCGAAGAAGCCGTCGTCGATGCCGACCCGCGTCGCGCCGGTGAGTTCGGCATAGAGGCCGCACAACAGCGTCTCGCGGGCGTCGCGCGGGGCGCGGTAGGAGGTGCCGGTCTCAACCCCCTCCGGATCGGGCAGCGCCCGGCGGTCGAGCTTGCCGTTCGGCGTCAGCGGCAGCGCGGCGAGCGCCACATAGGCCGCCGGCACCATGTAGTCGGGCAATTTCGCCGCGAGCGCCTGGCGGAGTTCGGTCGCCGCCGGCACCGCCTCGCCGGGGCGGCCGACGAAGTAGCCCACGAGCCTGGTCTCGCCGCCGATCTCGCGCGGCTGCACGCTGGCCCGGGCGACGCCGGGGATGGCTTGCAGCGCCGCTTCGATCTCGCCCGGCTCGATGCGAAAGCCGCGCAGCTTGAGCTGCGCATCGACCCGGCCGAGGAAGTCCAGCGTGCCGTCCGCCCGCCAGCGCGCCAAGTCGCCGCTGCGATACATCCGCGCCCCCGCGGGCCCGAACGGGCAGGCCAAAAACCGCTCCGCCGTCAGAGCGGGACGCCCGGCATAGCCCCGCGCCAGGCCGGCGCCCGCAATGTACAGCTCCCCCGCTACCCCAACAGGTAATGGAGAAAGGGCGGCGTCGAGAACATAGAGCTGCGTGTTGCCGATCGCTGAGCCGATCCGAACGCCGCTGCCATTAAGATCTGTCCCGAGAATCTCATGAGTGCCAGCAAAGGTCGTTGTCTCGGTTGGCCCGTAGCCGTTCGTTAATCGTAGCTCCGGATAGGCAGTCCGAACGCGCCGGATGGCAAATTCCGAGAGAACATCGCCGCCGGCGATCAAATGCTGCAACCGGCCGAACATCGACAGCTGGTCTGTCGCCGCCCGCTCGAAGATCCCGGCCGTCATCCAGGCGACGCTGACATCGTGCCGCGTACACTCCTTGGCGAGCAATGCGAGATTCGCCGGCCCCGCGGGAAAGAGGAATAGCCGCGCACCATTGAGAAACGCACCCCAGACCTCGAAGACCGAGGCGTCGAAGGCAAAGGGTGCAAACTGCAGGACGGTGTCATACGGCCGGATTTCGGCATAGGTCGGATGCCAGGCGAGGTTGATCACGCTCGCCTGCGTGTTGGCCGAGGCTTTCGGTGTTCCGGTCGATCCCGAGGTATAGATCAGGTAGGCGAGGTTGCCGGGGCTGAGCGGTGCGGTGCGGCCGGCGTCGGTGAGCGCATGGTCCGGCAGTGTTTCGAGGTCGCGCTGCAGTTCCGCGTCGTCGAGCCGGAGGCAGGGCGGCAGGGCGGCGCCGACATCCTGCAAACCGGCCAGCGTCGCGGTCGTGCCGATCAGCCGGGCGGCGCGGCTGTCGGCCAGCATAAAGGCGAGGCGCTGCGGCGGGTAGTCCGGGTCGAGCGGCAGATAGGCCGCACCCGCCTTGAGCACGCCGAGCAGGGCGACCACCATGTCGATCGAGCGCGGCAGCGCCAGCGCCACCAGGCTCTCGGGGCCGATCCCCGCGGCCGCGAGATGCCGCGCCAGCCGGTTCGCCCGGGCATCCAGCGCGGCGTAGCTGAGCTGCTCGTCGCCGAACACCAGCGCAATCGCGTCCGGCGTTCGCGCCACCTGCGCCTCGAAAAGATCGGGCAGCGTCGCCGCCGGCACCGCGCGCGCCGTGGCGTTGAACCTCTCCACCACCAACTCACGCTCGGCGGCGCCGAGCAGCGGCAGGGTGGCGAGCGGCCGGGTTGGCTGCGTTGTCAGCCCGTCGAGCGTGCGCAGCCAGTAGCCGGCCCAGCGTTCGGCGGTGGCCGCATCGAACAGGTCGGCATCGTATTCCAGCACGCCGGTGATGCCGCCGTCAGGCATCGGCGCCAGCGACAGGGTGAGGTCGAACTTGGCCCGCGAAAGCTCGACAGGCAGCGCCTTGGCACTGATGTTATCGAGAGCGAAATCGCCCGCCGGCTCCTGGCTCTGCCAGGCCAGCATGGCCTGGAATAGCGGCGTGTGGCCGCGCGAGCGGCCGACCGCGAGGTCCTCAACCAGCCGCTCGAACGGCACCTCCTGGTGGGCGAGCGCATCCAGCACCGCGTCGCGGGCGCGGCCGACCAGCCCGGCCGCATCCGGGTTGCCCGAGAGATCGAGCCGCAGCGCCAGGGTGTTGACGAAGAACCCGCAGAGCGGGTCGAGTTCGGGCCGGCCGCGCCCGGCGACCGGACTGCCGATCACCACGTCCTCCTGCCGTGCCAGCCGGCCGAGCAGGGCCGCATAGCCGGCCAGCAGCACGGCAAACAGCGTGGTGCCCTGCGCCAGCGCAAGCGCCTCCAGCGATCGCACCTGCGCCGGGCCCAGGGTCACCGGCAGAGAACCGGCGGTCCTGGCGCGGTCGGCGCAAGGCGGCCGGTCGGTCGGCAGGCTCAGCAGCTCGGGCGCACCGGCCAGACGGCCGCGCCAATACGCCAACTGGCGCTCCAATTCGCCGCCCCGCTCCAGCCAGGACCGCTGCCAGGCGGCGTGGTCGGCGTAGCTGACCGTCAGCGGAGCGAGGCCGGGGGCCTCGCCGCGGCTGCGCGCCGTGTAGACGGTCCCAAGCTCGCGCAGCAGGACGGGGATGGAACTGCCATCGGCCGCGCCGTGGTGCAGCACCAGCACCAGGGCGTGCTCATCTGCGCCGAGTCGCAGCAGCCGCGCCCGCAGCGAGGGATCGCGCGCCAGGTCGAACGGCCGCGACGCCTCCTCCTGCACCCGCGCCGCCAGCACCGCCTCGCGTTCGGCCGGTTCGAGGGCCGAAAGGTCCTTGATGGCGAGCAGCCGGTCCGGTCCGGGCGGCGGCAGCAGCCGGCCCGTCGGCGCGCCGTCCACCTCGACGATCACCGTGCGCAAAGGCTCGTGCCGTGCGGCCAGATCGGCCAGCGCCTGGCCGAGGGCGCCGGCATCAAGCGGCCCGGCCAGCCGCAGCGCCAGGGGGATGTTGTAAGTTGCCGACGGTCCTTCGATGCGGTCGAGCGTCCACAGCCGCACCTGACCGTAGGACAGCACCACACGATTGCCGTCGCGGCCGGCGCCGGGCGGGATCGGCGGCATGGCGTCGCGCTGCGCCCGGGCCAGCACGCGGGCCAGAGCCTCGGGCGCCGGGTGCTCGAACAGGCTGCGCAGCGGCAGTTCGACGCCCTGCTCCTGGCGCAGCCGGGCGATCAGCCGCAGCGCCAGCAGCGAATGCCCGCCGAGCGCGAAGAACCCGTCGTCGATGCCAACCCGCGCCGCGCCGGTGAATTCGCCATAGAGTGCGCACAGTAGCGCCTCGCCGGCATCGCGCGGGGCGCGGTAGTGCGTGCCGGTCTCAATCCCCTCGGGGGCCGGCAGCGCCCGGCGGTCGAGCTTGCCGTTCGGCGTCAGCGGCAGCGCCTCCAGCGCCACGAACGCCGACGGCACCATGTAATCCGGCAGTTTGGCCGCGAGCGCGGCACGTAACTCGGCGGGCGCCCGGCCGGCTGCCACCACATGGGCCACGAGCTGTGGGTAGCCGCCGGCATCGCGCCAGGGCACCACCGCTGCATTGTGCACGCCTGGCAATGCCAGCAGCGCCGTCTCCACCTCGCCCGGCTCGACTCTATAGCCGCGAATCTTGAGCTGGTCGTCGGCGCGGCCGAGAAAGTCGAGCGTACCGTCCGCCCGCCAGCGGACAAGGTCGCCGGTGCGGTAGAGCCGCTCGCCGCCGACTGTTACGAAGCGCTCGGTGGTCAGCGCCGGCTGCTGCCAATAGCCGGCAGCGAGGATCGCACCGCCGAGCCAGAGTTCGCCTGCGACGCCGGCCGGTAGCGACTCGCCTGCGGCATCGAGGATGCGCGCCACGGCACCCGGGATCGGCCGGCCGATCGGCGGTAGTTCCGGCCAGGCGTCGGGATCACCCGCAAGCCGCTGGGCGGTAGCCACATGGGTCTCTGTCGGGCCATAGTGGTTCCACAGCGAGCAACCGGGAAGTGCGGCGAACAGCCGGCGCAGCGGCGGGGTCGCCCGCAATGCCTCGCCGGCGGTGATGACCTCTCGCAGTGCCGGCAGCGCCGGGCGGCCGTCGACCGCCTCGGCCAGCGCCTGTAATGCGGCAAAGGGCAGGAACAGCCGGGTGACGGCGTGTGCGTGCAAGTGCCGCAACAACTGCTGCGAGTCGCGCCGTTCAGTGTCATCGATAACGACCAGGCAACCGCCGGCAGCCAGCGTCGAGAGGATCTCCTGGAAAGCGACGTCGAAGGTTGGCGGGGTAAATTGCAGGGTCCGGCCCGCGCCGGTGGAACCGGACAAGTCCATCTGCCACTGCACCAGATTGGACAGCGCGCCATGCCCCATGGCGACGCCCTTGGGCGTCCCCGTCGATCCCGAGGTGTAGAGCAGGTAAGCCAACTCGTCCGGACCCGGTTCGATGGCCGGCGCTGTAGAATCGTGCATGGGCGCGTCAAGCGACAGCACCGGCACTGGGCCCGATGGCGGCAGTGCGGCCCGGCCGGCGGCATCCGCGAGCAGCGCGGCCGGTTCCGCCTCAGCCAAAAGCTGCGCCAGCCGGGCCTCGGGCTGTGCCGGATCAAGCGGCAGGGCGATGCCGCTCGCTCTCAGGATGCCCAGCAGGCCGGCGATCAGCCCCGGGCCGCGCGCCGCCGCCAAGCCGATCGGCCGGCCGCGGAGCTGGCCAAGTCCGGCGAGCCGGGCCGTGATCGCCCCGCTCCAGGCCAGCAGTTCGGCGTAGGTTAGCCCCGAACCGTCGGCTGCGTACACCGCCGGTGACCCGGGCGAGGCAGCAGCCCGCGCGGCGATTAACGAGTTCACCGGAACGTAGCGATAAGCCGCAGCGCAACGGCCGAGCGCATCGAGATGCGCCCGCTCGGCATCATCGAGCAGCGGGACAACGGCGAGCGGCCGGGTTGGCTGCGTTGTCAGCCCGGAGAGCGTGCGCTGCCAGTAGCCGATCCAGCGTCTGACGGTGGCCGCATCGAACAGGTCGGCATCGTATTCCAGCACGCCGGCGATGCCACAATCAGACGTCGGTGCCAGCGAGAGGGTGAGGTCGAACTTGGCCCGCGGCAGCTCGACCGGCAGTACCGTGGCACGGATGTCACCGAGCTCCAGCTCGCCTGCCGAATCCTGGCTCTGCCAAGCCAGCATGGCCTGGAACAGCGGGTTGTCGCCGAGCGAGCGGCCAACCGCGAGGTCCTCAACCAGCCGCTCGAACGGCACCTCCTGGTGGGCGAGCGCATCCAGCACCGCGTCGCGGGCGCGGCCGACCAGCCCGGCCGCATCCGGGTTGCCCGAGAGATCGAGCCGCAGCGCCAGCGTGTTGACAAAGAAGCCGCAGAGCGGGTCGAGTTCGGGCCGGCCGCGCCCGGCGACCGGGCTGCCGATCACCACGTCCTCCTGCCGTGCCAGCCGGCCGAGCAGGGCCGCATAGCCGGCCAGCAGCACGGCAAACAGCGTGGTGCCCTGCGCCAGCGCAAGCGCCGCCAACGGATGCACCTGCTCCGGGGTCAACCTGACCGGGAGGTGTCCCGCGGTCCTGGCGCGGCTGGCCCGGCGCGGCCGATCGGCCGGCAGGCTCAACAGCTCGGGCGCGCCGGCGAGGCGGCTGCGCCAATGCGCCAACTGCCGCTCCAATTCGCCGCCCTGCTCCAGCCAGGACCGCAGCCAGGCGGCATGGTCGGCGTAGCTGATCGCCAGCGGCGCAAGCCCGGGGGCCTTGCCCCGGCGGCGCGCCGCGTAGGCCGCCGCAAGATCGCACAGGAGAACGGGGATGGAACTGCCGTCGGCCGCACCATGATGCAGCACCAGCACCAGCGTGTGCTCGTCCGCGCCGAGCCGCAGCAGCCGCGCTCGCAGCGACGGATCGTGCGCCAGGTCGAACGGCCGCGACGCCTCCTCCTGCACCCGCGCCGCCAGCACCGCCTCGCGTTCGGCCGGCTCGAGGGCCGAAAGGTCCTTGATGGCGAGCAGCCGGTCCGGTCCGGGCGGCGGCAGCAGCCGGCCCGTCGGCGCGCCGTCCACCTCGACGATCACCGTGCGCAAAGGCTCGTGCCGTGCGGCCAGATCGGCCAGCGCCTGGCCGAGGGCGCCGGCATCAAGCGGCCCGGCCAGCCGCAGCGCCAGGGGGATGTTGTAAGTTGCCGACGGTCCTTCGATGCGGTCGAGCGTCCACAGCCGCACCTGACCGTAGGACAGCACCACACGATTGCCGTCGCGGCCGGCGCCGGGCGGGATCGGCGGCATGGCGTCGCGCTGCGCCCGGGCCAGCACGCGGGCCAGAGCCTCGGGCGCCGGGTGCTCGAACAGGCTGCGCAGCGGCAGTTCGACGCCCTGCTCCTGGCGCAGCCGGGCGATCAGCCGCAGCGCCAGCAGCGAATGCCCGCCGAGCGCGAAGAACCCGTCGTCGATGCCAACCCGCGCCGCGCCGGTGAGTTCGCGATAGAGTGCGCACAGCAGCGCCTCGCCGGCATCGCGCGGGGCGCGGTAGGGCGTGCCGGTCTCAATCCCCTCGGGGGCCGGCAGCGCCCGGCGGTCGAGCTTGCCGTTCGGCGTCAGCGGCAACGCGGCGAGCGCCACGAACGCCGACGGCACCATGTAGTCCGGCAGCTTGGCCGCAAGTGCCTGGCGGAGTTCGGCCGCCGGCGGCACAGGCCTGCCCGGGCGGGGCACGAGGTAGGCGACAAGGCGGATCTCGCCGGCGATCTCGCGCGGCTGCACGCTGACCCGGGCGAGGTCAGGGTGGGCCGACAGCGCCGCCTCGATCTCGCCCGGCTCGATGCGGAAACCTCGGATCTTGACCTGGTCGTCGGCGCGGCCGAGGAAGTCGAGCGTTCCGTCCGGCCGCCAGCGGGCGAGATCACCGGTGCGATACATCCGCGCTCCCGAGGGCCCGAACGGGCAGGCCAGGAACCGCTCCGCCGTCAGCCCGGGCCGGCCAAGATAGCCCCGCGCCACACCGGCACCGGCAATGTAGAGTTCGCCCGCAACACCTATGGGAACAGGAGAGAGCGACGCGTCGAGCACGTAGAGCTGCGTGTTCCAGATCGGTGATCCGATCGATGGCGCCATCTCGTCCGGCTCCGGAACGCAGCGCCATGCGGTAACGTCGATCGACGCCTCGGTCGGGCCGTAGAGGTTCCAAAGCGTCGCAGCGGGCAGGGCGGTGAGGCAGCGGTTGCGCACCGTGCCTGCCAGAGCCTCACCGCTCGTGACGATATGACGCAGGCTGTCGAAGCGCTCGTGCGCCGCTTCGTCCAGGAATGCCGCCAGCATCGACGGAACAAAGTGCAGAGTGGTGATCCGCTGCGCCGCAATGAGATCGCTGAGGTAGCGCGGATCCTTGTGTCCGTCTGGTCTGGCGATCACCAGGGTGGCGCCGTGAAGCAGTGGCAACAGGAACTCCCAGACGGAAACATCGAAGGTCCAGGGCGTCTTCTGAAGGACCCGATCCTCCCCCGTCAGCCGGAGGACGTACTGCATCCAGGCCAGGCGGTTGGCCGCACCGGCGTGGGTGTTTCCAGCGCCTTTCGGTGTTCCGGTCGATCCCGAAGTGTAGATGAGGTAGGCAAGGTTGCCTGGCTGCAGCGGAGCGGTGCGCCCCGCGTCAATGAGCGGGTGGTCGGGCAGCATTTCGAGGTGACGCTGCAGGCCGGGATCGTCGAGCACGAGGCCGGGCGCCAGACCGGCACCGGCCGCCTGCAGCGTGACAAGTGTCACTGCGTTGGCGATCAGCCGGGCGGCCTTGCTGTCGGCCAGCATAAAGGCGAGGCGCTGTGGGGGGTAATCCGGGTCGAGCGGCAGATAGGCGGCACCCGCTTTGAGCACGCCGAGCAGGGCGACCACCATCTCGATCGAGCGCGGCAGGGCCAGCGCCACCAGGCTTTCCGGGCCGATCCCCTGGGCCGAAAGATGCCGCGCCAGCCGGTTCGCCCGGATATCGAGCGCGGCGTAGCTCAGCCGCTCATCGCCGAAGATCAACGCCGTCGCGTCAGGCGTGCGGGCCACCTGCGCCTCAAACAGGTCGGGCAGCGTCGCCGCCGGCACCGCGCGCGCCGTGGCGTTGAACCTCTCCACCACCAGATCGCGCTCGGCGGCGTCGAGCAGGTTGATCTCGCAGAGCCGGATGCCGGCCTCTGCCTCCGCCATGGCAGTTAGCATACACAGGAAACGGCGGCTGTGCGCGGCCACCGCTTCCAGCGTATAGCGCCCTGTATTGCCGTCGAGGTCGATCCGCATCCCGTTGGAGGCAACCTCGTAGCAATGGATCGACAGATCTTCCACCGGACCGGCCGACAGATTGTTCGTCAATCCGGCGGCCTCGCCGAAGGAAACAGCCTGCGCGATGGGCATGATGCTCAGCACCGTGCCGAACAGTCCAGGCGCTGTCGGCTCCAACCCGAGATCCCGTCGCAGTGCCTCGTGCGGATAGCGCTGGTGCCGCAGCGCGCTCCGCGCCTGCTGCGCCGCCTGCCGTAGCAACTCTTCGAGCGGCGTTCCCGGCGCTGTCTTCAGGCGCAGCGGAATCGTGTTACTCAGCATGCAGGGCGTGCGGCGGGACGCCGGGCCGAACCGTCCGGTCACCAGCCAGCCGAGCAACAACTCCGATCGGCCCGTCAGCCGACTGACATACGCTGCGACCGCCGCGCCAAGCACGGCCGGCAGCGTCGCGCCCAGGGGCTTGCCCAGCGCGGCCAGGGCTTCGGCGACATCGTTTGGCAGCAGGCAGGTCTTGCGGTGAAAGCCCCGCTCCCAGCCACCGTTGCTGTCCGAGAGGCTGACCGGCTCGGGCTGGCCGAACAGCACGCCGAGCCAATGCAGCCGATCCTCTGCCCATGGCGGCGTGCCCGGACCGTAAGCCGGGTCGTCTATCAGGCCCCGAAGCGGGGCGAGCGCTGCAGGTACCGCCGGCACGCCATGCAACCTCGCGCTATAAACCTCTGCGAGACGGGCCTGGACGAGGAAGCGACCAACGCCGTCCAGCACGATGTGGTGGTAGCCCTGTAGCCAGATCCAGCGCAGCTCGGCCAGCCTGATCAGGTGCCAGCGGAAGAGCGGCTCATCGCCGTTCACGTCGAAGGGCTGCGCCAGGATTGCCCGCATAAGGCGGTGTGCCGCCTGCTCAGGGTCCGCCTCGCCCCGCAGGTCGTGCAGCGGCAGGGTCCATTCGGCGGCCAGCCCGGCCTCGACCCGCTGCATCGGCCCGTCCGGCGCCTCGGAGAAGCGCAGCCGCAATGTCTCGGTCTCGGCGATCACCTGGCAGGCGGCGGCCTCGAACTGGCCCGGGTCGATCGGGCCATCGAGGTCAGTGTACTGCCCCGCCGTGTAAAAGGTCTGGTCGGGCGTCAGGTGGTGCGCTAGCCAGATGCCTTGCTGGCCCTCGCTGAGCGGAAACGGGGCAGGCGCGATCCGGTGGTCCATGTCCGGTTCCGTCGGAAAGAATTGCTCAAGCCGGCCTTTACCTGGCTTGCAGGTCCCGGAGCGAACAACCGCGGCGCCGGGCTAAGGGGTTGTCTCGAACTACCGCTGCCGGATTTTCTGCTTCCGTGCCGTTGCGACTCGATGCTTTCTAATTGTTCGATTCGGCTGTTCGGGAACAGGCACCTTGCTGTGGCACCCGCCCGGCTCAACGGCGCCGGCGGCCGCGGCCATGCTGTCGCGCAGGCTTTTCGGGCGCATGTCGAGCCAGTGGGCTTCGACATAAGCCAAGCAATCGGCTTTCGGCCCGACCGGCCCGGTCCGGCTCCATCCCTCCGGCGCCGGCTGGCCGGCCGGCCAGACCGAGTATTGCTCCTCGGCGTTGATCAGCACCTGGAAGACCTCACCGTCGATGGTGAAGTCTTCCGGGCAGGACAGGTCCGACATCTGCTTCTCCCTCAGTCTCGATCGCGCGGCTGGCGAGGCGGGGGACGCTGACCTTGATGCCGGCTCGGACACGCAAACTCGACAAGATGTGATCATCATAGTAGCGAAAGGATAGCCATTACGGGAGAGGAAACCCAGCAGTTCTTAATGCGCGTGTTGCAGTTGCGGCCGGAAGCGTGAGTCCGGTCCGGTGATATCCTCACACGTCAAGATACCGGGCGCTCGTCAGCGTCTCCATGGCGCCAACTTCCGACCCCGCCTGGCTAGAGGCTGACAGCGGTCAGGACGAGGTCGCCCTTGATGACAAACCGTCCCCGAATCGGCGCCGTGAAACGAGGGGTCTTGGCACAGAAAAGGCTGAAGCCGCTTGCTTCCACGGCGATGACGACGTCCTCGAATTCGAGCCAGGTCCCCGTGAACGGGTGCTGAGCCTTGAAGAAGGCCTCCTTAGCGCTGAAGGTCAGCGCCACCCTCGCCTGCCGTTCGCAAGGCTCCAGCTCGTGGAGGTTGACGAATTCGCCGGGCGTCAGGATGGAGTTCCAAAGCGTCTGGCTAACGCGCGAGATTCGCTCGGCGTCAACGCCGAGGCCCTTGCAAAGCGTACGGGGCGCCGTCACCGCCGCGCAGTATCCGTCGGTGTGGGTGATGCTGCCAGCGAAGCCCGTCGGCCAGGACGGCGCACGGGAAACGTCGGGTTTCAGTGGTGCAGCCCGTACTCCCAAATCGGCCAAGGCCGCGCGGGCGCAGGCTCGGCCGGCAACGAACTCGGCGCGGCGTTTGGGAGCCATGCGCCGGACCAGGACTTCATCCACGGGATTGACCGGGGCGTCGTTGATGGCGCCCCGCCATTCGAAGGCCGCGCACCCTGCGGGTAACATTCCTACAAGCAGGCGAGCTTCGCGGGGGCACCTCGCAACGCGATCTCCTTCCCCACTCACTGGCCCGTCTCAACGGTGCGCTCAGCTCTGCTGGAGCAGCAACGAATGGACGGCTCCGTCGAACGTAACGACATGGTCAATCCAGGTTTCGCCTAGGCGTCATCCTGCCACAGTTGGCAGGAGGACGCTATCATCGCTCTCGGGGGCGGCGAAATCCAATGAGTGGTTGAAGCGACATGTGACATTGTGCCGATGCCCACGGCACCGGCTGCTGGCCCAGCCGATGAGGTCGGACACGCATTGGGTCCGGAAGGCCCACATGTGCGAAAACGGACGTTAAGACACGGGAAAGCGGACAAAGTTCCTACGATTTCGACCTAGCAGCGGCGAGTCTGCTCCTGCATCCGTACCGGCGGCGAGTTTATTGCGTGTAATCATTGCATGCAAGTCGAAATGCACGCAGAATCGATTATTGAGACGCCGTATTGCGCCGCCGCGTGCACGACGCGAGTCAGGCGGAAATAACCCGCCTCAATTAGATCGGGCCATCGCGGCGCGCGACGGCCTCGCCCGTCCCGCCAGGTCTGCCGACTCTCGTCGAACCAGACCCGTGCGGCTGGCAGCGGACCGTGACCAGATGTGGGCGACCGAAGTCCTGACGCAACACGACCTCGGGTTCATTGTTCGGGATCCTCTACGCTCGTCGTCAGCCGCACTTTGACCAACCGCAATGGACGCAGCTTAAGCATCCGGCTTCGCGCACAAGGCCCGGCTGGCTGCACTTGGGACACAGCGGTCCGATCCGGGCCGCTGATGTTTCCGCCGATGGCTGAACGGTCGCCTTGGCAACCAAGGCTTCAGCCGGCGCCAGGAACCCGGTGTCGATCATGTGCCGTTCGATAATATCGCCGATGGCGGCGACCAGCGAGCCGACATAGCGGCCGTTGCTCCATTGGCCGCCCCGCGGGTCGAACACCTGTTTCAATTCTTCCGCTACGAAGGCCACCTCCCCGCCACGCCGGAACACCGCGCTGATCATCCGGGTCAGCGCCACAACCCAGGCATAGTGCTCGAGGTTCTTTGAGTTAACGAAGATCTCGAACGGCCGGGCGACACCGTCCTGCTTGATGTCGTTGATCGTGACATACATCGCGTGTTCGCTATCCGGCCAACGCAGCTTATAGGTCGCGCCGGTCAGCTTGTCGGACCGCACCATCAGATCGTTAGTCGCCCCGATCGACGCGGTCGCTTCGGCGGCCTTGACCTCCAGCACCGACCCGGTGATCGTATTTGGCCGGTACGTCGTGCACCCCTTGCAGCCGCTCCGGTAGGCGTCGAGGTAGACCTCCTGGAACGCCTCGAAGCTGATGGTTTCCGGAACGTTCACCGTCTTGGAGATCGCGCTGTCGACGTGGCGCTGCACCGCCGCCTGCATACGAACGTGTTCGGCCGGGGTGAGGTCTTGCGCCGTCACGAAGCAATCGGGCAGCCGGGCCTCGTCGCCATGCAGCGCGCGGAAGCAGCGTAGTGCGTAGTCCGACACCTCTTCCTCAACACGCGAGCCGTCCGCCTGTCGCACCTTGCGCGTGTAGGCCAGCGCGAAGACCGGCTCGATGCCGCTGGACACGTTATCCGCAACCAGTGAGATCGTGCCGGTCGGTGCGACCGATGTCAGCAGCGCGTTGCGGATGCCATGCGCCGCAATGAGCGCGCGCACGTCCTCGTCCAGTTCGCCGACAGTCTCGCCGGCAAGGTAGGCATCTCGGTCGAACAGCGGAAAGGCACCCTTCTCCTGCGCCAGCCGTGCTGACGTGAGGTAGGCGGCGCGGGCGATCTGCCGGGACCACTCCCCTGCCCTATCGGCGGCTTCGACCGAGCCGTAACGCAGCCCGGTCATCATCAGCGCGTCCGCCAGCCCGGTCATCCCGAGGCCGATCCGCCGTTTGGCGATGGCTTCCCGACGTTGCGCCTCGAGCGGGAAGCCTGACGCATCGACGGTGTTGTCCATCATGCGGATCGCCACGGCCACCAGATCGGCCAGCTCCGCCTCGTCGATCCGCGCCTCCGGGGTGAGCGGCGCGCGCACCAAGCGGGCCAGGTTGATCGAACCCAGGAGACAGGCGCCGTAGGGCGGCAGCGGCTGCTCGCCGCACGGGTTGGTCGAGTGGATGGTCTCGCAATACGCCAGGTTGTTGCGGGCGTTGATACGGTCGATGAAAATGACGCCCGGTTCGGCGTATTCGTAGGTCGCCCGGGTGATACTATCGAACAGCGCGCGGGCGCGCAGAACCTTGTAGGTCTTGCCGCCGAACATCAGCGACCAATCGGCGTCGGCCTCGACGGCGGCCATGAACGGATCGGTTGCCAGGACCGAGAGGTTGAAGTTTTGCAGCCGGCCGGCCTGTCGTTTGGCGGCGATGAAGTCCTCAATGTCAGGATGGTCGCAGCGCATCGTCGCCATCATCGCGCCGCGGCGCGCGCCGGCCGACATGATGGTGCGGCACATGGCGTCCCATACGTCCATGAAGGACAGCGGCCCGGAGGCGTCGGCACCGACGCCCTTCACCGCGGCGCCCTTCGGTCGCAGCGAGCTGAAGTCATAGCCGATGCCACCGCCCTGCTGCATGGTTAGCGCCGCCTCGCGCAGGTGATCGAAGATGCCGCCGAGATCGTCGGGGATGTCGCCCATGACGAAGCAGTTGAACAGCGTCACGCGGCGGTCGGTGCCGGCGCCGGAGAGGATGCGGCCGGCGGGCAGGAAGCGAAAGTCTTGCAGAGCCTCGTAGAAGGCGCGTTCCCAGCGGGGCGGCTCGGTTTCGGCGGCAGCCAGCGCGCGAGCGACGCGGTGCCAGGTGTCCTCAATGGTGAGGTCAACGGGCGTGCCGTCGGCAGCCTTCAGCCGGTACTTCGCATCCCAGATCTGGCGGGAAATGGGAGCGATCCGCTCGAGGGCGGATCCGATCATCGCATCGACATTCATATCCAGGACATAGCCCGATCTCCCGATTCCCGTCATCGCGACGGCGATGGCCGGCAGGATTCCTCTCGGCGGCGCTTCATAGGCAGGGTAATGACAACGGTCGCGACAGCGACAGGATCGATCGCTGAAACGGTATCGCTTCACGACGCGGGTCAGAACCTCTAGATTCGGCTGGCCGGATTCGGAGGAGCCGACTTTGAGCCAAGCGGACGAACTGTCGCGCGTGAAGAGCCGAATCAAAGCGCTGACCGAGAAGACGGTCGCCAACGGCTGCACCGAGGCCGAAGCGATGGCCGCGGCCGACATGGTCGGACGCCTGCTTGAGCGCTACGCGCTCAGCATGGACGAGATCGAGATACGCACCGCTCGCTGCGTCCAGGCCGAGGTGCCGCTCGGCGGCCGTCGACGCAGGCCGATCGACGGGTGCGTGCCGACCATTGCCCGCTTCTGCGACTGCAAGGTCTGGCTTTCTCGCGCCGCTAACCCGGATCCCTTGGCGGCGGATTTCGATTGGACTCAGGCCGGCAGCCGCTATGTGTTTTTTGGTTTCGAGACGGACCGCGCTCGCCACCTACCTGTTTGCCGTCATCGACCGGGCGATCATCACCGAAACCTCGGGCTTCAAGCGGAGCAATATTCAGTTCCGCGGTGTGCGCCTGCGGCAGGCTTCGGCCAGTTTCCAGCACGGCGTGGTGGCACGCGTATCCGAACGGCTCGACGCCATGCTCCGGGCGCGGGACTCGGCGGTCCGTGCTCAGGGCTCGACCGGCACCGTCCTGGTGGTGGCCAAGCATCGTGTGGTCGAGGACGCATTTCGCGAGACGGATGTCCGGCTGGTGAGCATCAGCGCGACGGGTCGGCGCGTCATCACGTCGGCGTTTCGGGCCGGCCGGGCTGCGGGCGATCGGGTCAATCTGAACCGCCCGGTAACCGGCGATCCAGTGAGGCAACTCGCCTGACGCGACCGCGGGACCGGCAGCGCCAACGGGTCTATGCGTGGGAAGAACGCATCGTGGCGCCATGCGATCCAACCGCCCTGCCCTTCCCGTCTGCGCAAGCGATGGTCGATGCGATCTGGTCGGACATGGGTTTGCGCTACCCTCCGGCGGTGGTGCCGCTTCCTCGTCAGGCGTCCGGGACGATCGGCCATGCTGACCGACTGTCGGTAGCGCTCGGCGAGGAGACCCCGTCGTGGTGCCTGTTGCATGAATTGGCCCATGCGATGACAAGTCACGCGGACGGACGGTCTGACGGGCACGGTCCGATTTTCGTGGGTATCTATGTCTGCCTGCTTGATCGCTATCTCCGGCTTGACATGCAATTCCTGAGCGCTTCCCTGAGAGAAGTCGGCATCGAATTCATTCGTGATGTGCTACCGTTGTTCGTTGACCCTTGACGGCAATGGTGGAGATCGCGCTCGGAGGTTGCCAGCTACCGATCCTTCGGAAGAATCGTTCCTTGATTGTCGGCGATTCTAGCGATGGCTCGTCTTGCCGCCGATCTGCTTCGGGGCGACGGGTGGGCGGCTTGGCTTAAGGATAACGCCTTGGTCGACGACTTCGATTTTTGCCTCCGGATAAACCGCAGTGGCCATCGCAAGAACCTTTACGAAATCCGGCTTGAAATGGTGCAAATGCTTATATGCGGGGCCATGCTGTGCCTTTAGCGCCGCCCATGTCACGGTACGAGGGGCATTAAGCGACCGAAGCCGATACGCCAGCCAGATGTAGGCGTCCAGTGCTGCCGAGTTGTTGGCCAAGGCTCGGATTGCGGACTCTTCGAGCGGGATTGGATGCTGCTTCAGCGCCTCAAAAAACTGCTCGCTGAGCTTTGCGGACTCCAGCGATAGCCGCCCCTGGCGTCCGCTCTGTGGCGTGTCGAGGAATATTGCCCGGTCGACAATGCTTTGATTGACTAGTCCGGTGCGGCCGTTGCCCGCGATATGAAACGTGAGACGGCATCTACTCAGTAGTTCCGCTTGCTCGCGAACCGCTTTTCCGGTGTTGCCGCCCCAAGATACGCCGATGCGACCCATCCAGTCACGCCAGGAATTGCCCAACTCAACCTCGCGGCTGTTCGTACGGAGCGCTTGTGTCTGCAGATAGATCAGAATCAACCGAGGATAGGCGCCGAACGGCACGCCGGCCAGCACCATCGGTCCTTCTCCGTCCTTGCCGGTTGGTCGCCGACCTGGTTCCACCAGTAGTCGCATATTTCCTGAGACCACCTCCCAAGGCTGGTCTATCGGGATACGACGATGCGGCAAAGCACATTGCGCCCAACCCGCATAGGCAAAGGAAAGCGCGTTGTCCTCGTCAGCCATGTAAAACGCCGCGGCTTCCAGAACGTCTCTGGGTGCGACGTTCTGTTCGACCGCCGCCCGTTTTCCGAGCGTCTCCAATAGATCGTGAACCTCTGCCATCGGTCCCCCAACACCCCTCTCATGAGCCATGCTTGCTTGAAATCGTCCACCGTGTCGCTGGGGATTCTGCCGAGGAGGCTATTAGGAAGATATTTGAAAAGGCTACTATTAGCTTGTTCGGTAGAATCCCCAGGATAACTACCGAAAAATGGCCGAATTCCGTGGCCGGGCATCGCCAGACTCCCCACTCCTCTCGGCAGAATCCCCGGACGGAATGTGGATAGAAGTTCGGGCGACTCGGCCGCCCCGGTCCGGCGTATCGGCAGAATCCCCGATGGTCGAAATCAGCGACTCCGCCCGGCGACGGAACCCGGCTTTCTGGGCAGAATCCCTTATGCCCCGCCGATACCCGTGTTGAGCCTTCGCCGTGACCCTATCGGCAGAGTCCCCGCATGCAGATTTAGCCCGTGCCGCACCGTGGGCATCAGAGGTCTATCGGTAGAGTCCCCAATGCGAGTGGCTCCCGAGCCGTATCTCGGTAGAGTCCCCGGTGCCGGACATAGGCTCAGGGCTGCGGCGCAGGCGCACCCTTTTATCGGAAGAATCCCCAGCCGGAGCACGAGTCGCGCTCCCCACGTAAGCGTGATTTCATCGGCAGAATCCCCACGCCGGGCGACCCGGAGGCTGGTTTTCGTGGCCATTCGAAAAGGCGTTGATCGCGCCGCGATACATACGACGCTAGATATTACGGCGAAGGACAACGATCCGCTCACCGGGCCAACCGATCTCTACGTTCGCGAACGTTTGATCCGGCGCCGCGCGGCACTCCTGGAGCTGACGAAAGATGAATTGTGTCGAGCCACCTACCGAGGATCGCGGCAACCAACTTATCCCTTCTTCGAGGCCTTTTCTTCCGCGACGTCGTCAACCGTATCGTCGGGACGAACGATCGGTTTGGCCAGCCGCTCGGCGAGTTGCTGGACTTCATTATCCGGAATCGATGTTGCGAACCTAAAGACCCATTGGCCGCCGTTGCGCGTAAGTGTCCCTATGCGCCGGCCTCGATCCACGATATGCCGACGTTCAGGTATTGGGTGGCGCTTTCCTGTGCGCTCTTCCTCTCTTCCCTCTGCAGCGCGCATTAGCACCTCGATCTGCGCAACTGGATCCTCTATCGAACCGTCTTGGTCGGCTGACTGCCTATGAGCATCGAGAGCCTCGATTATCCGCTGAAGGGCCCCGGCGTCGTTTTCGATTTTTTCCATGATACGGCGCGCGGGAACCACTGCTAGGCGTCGCGGTTCAACTAACCGATCAAGGATTTCATCTGGAAATCTTGCTAGCCGGAGATAGAGACTAAAGGTCGACGGATCTATGCCAAATTGGCTCGCTATTTCTTTTGCGGCGATCCGGAGTTGGCGTTGGACGTCAGAGAACCAGCGGGCGCGCTCAAGTGCGGATACGTCTGCGCGACGCTCGTTCTCGGAGAACTGGATGCGAAGCATCGCCTGGTCATCTAGTTGCCGTACGCGTGCGAGGACCGATCGCTTTAGCCGGCGGCACGCTTCGAGACGGCGCCTGCCGGCAGCAACCTCGAAGCTTCCGTCACTCGCCCTTCGCACAGTTATCGCGTCGTTCTGTCCATTTTTCTCAATGTCGGCAAGGAGTTCGTCAAACTCCTTGCCGGCTGTGCCGCCACGGAGGCGGTCGCGGGGCAGACGATCTGTAACCGCGTCCACCTGGAGGAAGACAAATTCGTCACCCTCATCCGTGACCTTTTCGCTGAGTGCGCGGGCTCGTTCGAGCTCCGCGACGAGTCCATGATTTGTGGAACTTGTCTGTGCCAGCTCGTTTTCGAGTCGGCTGATGCGGTCCCGCATGGTCTCTACGACCGAACCCAGTGCGAGCGCGGGTCTATGAACGCCTGCGCCGATCTGCACGGCTGGTTGTTCCGCGACAGTATGCTCGGCTGCTTCCACAGTGCCTGCCTCAATCGCTTGTTTCAGGACGCCGAAGCGGGACGGGGGTTTGGTCATGCACTAACCTCACGGCTGCTAGAGCGCTCATTCGGCTCCCGGCCCCATCCTTTGCGTATTTCTCTTTCGATCGCCCGATTGACCGCGTTGGCGCTTGCCATAACGCGATTGTAAGCCGCTCGATCGGTCGTCGGTTCATACTCGTAGAGGGTCTCCTTACCGAAACCAGCGGTCCCCATAATTCGTGAGTGCAGGAATTCCCCAGGTAACACGGCATCCCCGAATCGCTCACGAAGGAGGTCGACCAGTGCTTCCTGACTACGGTCTGTCGGATCGTAAGCAGTGATCATCACCCTGGTAAACCGGGTGCCGAGGTCATGACCGAATGCCCCACGGAAGTCATCGACATAGGTGGCAAGGTGGCCAAAGAACTCGCCAGTTGAAGCCAGATCGGTCATGGTTGCACGGGACGGCACGATCAGACCGGTTGCAGCATGAAGCGCGATTGTCATAAGCATATTGACATCGGGTCGCGTGTCGACGACGGCCACGTCATACGCATCATCGGTTGCCTTCAAAAATTCCTTTAGTTCATCGAAATACAACACGCTTTCGACTCGGCCGTTCACCGACCGTCTTGCCAAGGAATCTTCAGCTTGCGTGAGGATCGCCCCTGCCGGGACGATATGGATTGATGGCCAATAGGTCGGCTGGCAGAGTGACGATGCTGGTAATTCTCGGCCCATCTCCCGCGCGGCCGTCCAGGCGGCAAAGCTGTTGTCGAGACCTACTTCGGTTGATGGGTCCATGCCGAACTGAGCGGTCGCGCTGCCTTGACTGTCGAGGTCAATTAGGAGAACGCGGTACCCTTCCCTGGCCAGGTATTGAGCAAAATGGACACTGCTGGTGGTTTTCGCTGAGCCGCCCTTAAAGTTGGAAAAAACGATCGTGGCCAGTTCCTCGCCGCGATCCATCCGCCGACCTGGAAGAAGTCGCAGGTCACCCGAGTCCCCGGCCAGAGATTTACGGAGAATGAGGATATCGTTTAGTGTATGGCGGGTGCGGGCGACGCCGTTTCGCTCGTCGGCGGCTCGCGCATGCGACGTTATGACGCTGGACTTTATGCCAAGCAAAGCTGACACTTCCTGCGTAGAAAAAGTCCGAAGCCGTTTTCGCTTATCGGGCGCGTTCTCCGTCTCGATGGCCACCCTTTGTGCGGACCTCAACACATCCGCAATTAGGCGATACATACCGACGCCTTCCCCATCGTGGCCCATCGGTCCCTCAGACTATGCGTTGTGGATTTAAGGACTTCTTGCGCGAAACTACACCGCGCCCGATCATGATACAAGGGATCAGCGGGGATGGAAAGAGGATTCTATCCTAAGTTGGATGCATCCAAGTTGCCCATCCGAAGCCGTGTCGCCAAAGCAAATCAGCCGGCGATTCGGCAGCTTGCCACGACGCCATACGCCATAAAAAGGAAAGCAGCTAAGATGGATGCATCCAAGTTAGCTGCGTCCTGCCGTGCGAAACGCCCTTGGCGCTAATCGATCATTTTCCGAGTCTCGCTTAAGCTGGAATCCACGGAATGCATGTCTCTTACGTCATCCGCTTTGCTGGGGGTTTTCATTCCCAGGAATACTCATGTCGCCGAAGTGCGGGGTGATCCCGATCCAGTTAGACGGGCACGATTAGTCGATGCATCGAGCGCTTCGGGAATTCTAACTGGTTGCCATAATGGCGCCGACCACATCGCTTCCCGGATTCGATCTAGTCAACGGTTCCATGACCCCGACCCGAACCGACAGGCGCACTGCGAGTTGCCGACCCACATGTTAGACTCCGGCGATAGGAGTCGTTCCATGGAAACGCCGTAGCAGGCTTCGGTGACAGGCGATTGCTCTTAGGTTCGCGTCGACGTCCAACAGAAGATTTCGTAGTCTTTTTTTGGCGCGGCTGCGTAGGACGACCGTGCGACAACAGAATGCGGTCCAGCATGATCGTCTCCGCAACCTCTGATGGCAGCCGTCGGCAAGGCATCCCGGTCACTGGAGCACGCATGTTACCTATCCCGCTGCGTGCTGCCGACCGGTTTCGTTCGCGGCGGGGTGCTCCGGAACAGGGTGATCCCTGGCACGCCGGCCAGAACAGCATTATCCGACCGGTCCGTCCGCGGCAGCAGGTGATGCCCGAGTGCCGGCTGGATCCCTATCCGGCATGGGCAGCGGGCTAGTTTTCACAAATTCCACCTCAGCAGGCCAGAATTGAGGAGCAGTTCTGGCCGTGCGTAGGGGCGCTATGCGCAAAATTGCTCGGTAACGCAGGGCCGCGCGCGGAGGAGCGTGGCAGCGATCGTGTCGCAATTACGGTTAAGCGGGCGATGGTTCAGGCGACAACGTTTTGAGACCGCGGTCGATTGCCGGTGCCTTTGATCGGACGCCCGCTTGGCCATCTCACAGCCCCCACTACTCGGGACGCCGCGGTGCGACGATCTCGGTAGCGACCCGGCAAGACTAAGTCTAGGTAAGATCGAAGAAGCGGCCGCCACGCGAGGCAGGGTGGAACCGTGCTTCGGTAATGACAAGCGGTCACGATCTCCGCACAGCCGGTCATCGCCAGAGACGGGGATGCACATCCCGGGCGCTTCATCGCGGTTCACAGCACGCCGTTGAGCGGATGTGCCTCGAACGGGTCGCCGAGTTCGAGATAGACATCGAGCACGGCGTAGCTCTTGTGGCGGCCGAGCTGCTTGAGCCGGGTGGGATGGATGCCGCGTTCCATGCCGGTGCTCAGCGCGCCGCGCTTGAGGCTGTGGCCGCCGAGGACATCCGGATCGAAGCCGGCGGCTTTGGCGCGGCCTTGGACAACGCGGGCCACGGTGCCGGCATCGATCGCGGCATAGCCGAGGCGGGGCAGGGGGGTATTCCGGCCGGTGCGGCCGCGCGGCGGGGTCCATATCCGCCGGAACAGCGGCCCGTCGGTAATGCCCGCCGCCAGCTGCCATTGCCGCAGCGCCCGCACCGGGCAAAGCTCGGTGCTGCCGTAGGGAATCGCGACGGTGACGGCACCGCCGCTGCGCTCGCCCTTGGACAGCGGCAGGGTCAGGCGCAGGCCGCGGTCGCACGGTTCGAGGTGCTCGACCCGGACCGCGGCGAGTTCGGCACGGCGCAGCGCGCCGGCGAAGCCGAGCAGCAGCAGCGCGCGGTCGCGCAGCCCGGCGAGATCGGTCTCGATCGGTGCCAGGATCTGGCGCAGGATCGCCGCGGTGGCGGCGAGTTTCCGGGTGGGCGTGTCCCCGGTCTCGGCGGCATGCCGGGTGATCCCGGCCATGGTTTCGCCGACAGCGGCCTCCGCGGTGGGCACCGGGCAGCCGGCGGCGACGTGCAGGTAGCGGATGGCGGCGCGGCGCAGCGTCAGGGTGCTGACGCTGAGGCCGCGACCGCGCCCGGCGGCGAGGAAGGCGGCGACGTCGGCGGCGCGTCCGGGCAGGCAGGGCAGGCCGTAGCGGTCGCACCAGTCGCACCAGGCGCGCACCCCGGCGCGGTAGGCACGTCGCGTATTGCCGGCCTTCGCGCGGCCGGCATAGGCGCCGGCGGCGGAGCGCGCGGTGGCTAGGGTGCCGTCATGGTCGGGGATCAGCGCCGCTGCGGCGTCGTCAAACCAGTTGCGCACGGCCGCCGGCGGCCGGCCGAGCGGCACCGGCGGCAGACCGTCCGGCAGGGCAGGGGGGTCTGCCGCCGCGCCGGGCGGTGCGGCTGGCCGCACTATCTCGCCATGCAGGGCATCCGGGGGGTTTGGCATGCCGCAGCGTAGCCGGTTCCATGTATGCGCGACAAGACGGTTTATCAGGCATACACGCGGGCGGATCGGCTTACCGCGCCTTTCAACAGGGTTGCCATAATCATCCAGGAGGTTCAGACTCTTCAGAAAGTCGACGCGAATCCGGCTCGGTGCGCGCACACGGCGCGGGCCGCTCCGGTCCGCAAGGCGCAGCCGGAGCAGGGATGATCGGAGGCGACCGGATGACGGCGGACGAACGGCAGAGGCTCTCCGGCACCGCACTGATCACCGATCAGCCGGCGATAATGATAGCCTCGCCCCGGCGGCCGGTCAGCCCCGAGACGCAGCGGCTCTATAAAGCGGACTGGGCATCGTTCGAGGGTTGGTGCGGCGCCCGGGCGCTGACCACCCTCCCGGCCGATCCCGCCACGGTGGCGGCTTTCCTCACCGAAGCGGCGACGAGCGTCGGCGCCGGTGCGCTGGGCCGCCGCGCCGCGGCGATCACGTCCGTGCACAGACAATTCGGCCTGGCTTCGCCGGCTGCCGATCCAGCGGTGACGGACATCCTCCGCCGCACGCGCCGCAGCGCCACGCCGCGACGGCCGCCGCCGGCCAAGCCGGCCGCGCTGGTCCGTATGGCGACACGCTGCCCGCGCGATCTCGCCGGCCTGCGCGACCGCGCCCTGTTGCTGCTGGCCGCCGGCGGTCTGGGCCGCGCCGCGCTGGTCGGCCTCGATGTCGAGCATATTCTGTTCGTTGCTGGGGGCGCCGAACTCTCCGCACGCCCCGCCGGCGTTGACAGGACGACCGAGCATGCAAGGAACGGGGCCAAGCCTGATAGGAAGAACACCACGATCGTCGTCCCGCGCGGCACGCGCCTCGCCGTCTGCCCGGTGCAGGCGCTGCGCGACTGGCTCGACGGCTCCAGCACGCGGTTCGGACCGGTGTTCCGGAAAATCGATCGCTGGGGCACGATCGAACATGACCGCCTCGGCACCGATGCGATCCGGCGCATCCTCGCCCGCCGTGCCCCGCGCCGCAGCCGCCGGGCGGGCAAGGCGACGGTTGCATGAGCAGCGGTGCCAAGGCACGGCACGCCGCCGCCGCAAAGGCGGCGCAAGCGGCGGATGCCCTGCTGGCCTGGCTGGACCGCCAGCCACGAGCGGCCGAGCCGGCGCCAGGCGCGACGGCACGGGAAGCGGCCGGCTCGCCGCGAGGCCGGGACGGGCGTCGCGCCACGAGCGCGACCCCTCCGACCGGTGGGGAACGGGACCTGCGCCACGCAGCGCAGCGCCTGGCGCACACCGACTGGCTGCATCACCGGCTGCGGGTGACCGGTCCGGCGGTTGACCTGGCCGCGTTCCGCATAGCGGCGGCCGGCGCCGGGACGATCCCCTGGCAGCTCGATCTCGACCGCATGGAGGAGGATCTGTTCCATCTGCTGATCGCGCCCCCGGCGCCGGCCGGAGCGGCGGATTCGCCGCCGCGCCGCCTCAGCCTTCCCGGTGCCCGCATCCTGGCCGGCCAGCTGCGCGACGCGGCGGGCTGCCGCCAGGAACTGGCCGCCGCCCGGGTCGGGCTGAGCCGGGCCTGCGCGTTCGACCTGCACGCCCTCGTGCCGGTGCCGGAGGCCGTGCTGTGGCATGGCCCCGACGATCCGCGGGCGCTGGCCTGGCTCTGGCAGCATTGGGGCACGACCGAGGCGTTGCGCCACGTCGCGACCGACGCCGAGGTCGATGACGCCGTGCGCGGACGCCGGGAGAAGGGGGAGGCGGTATTCACGGTCACCTTTTGGTCGGCCGACTGGACGCCCTGGCAGGCGCTGGCGCGGATCGCCGCAGACTGGCCGGCGCTGCGGTTCGAGACGCGCCCAAGCTACGACATGCCGTGACCGCCATCGCCGAGCCCCCGCCTGATAGGCGCGTCGCCGATCCGGCCCGGCCAGCCGCGAAGGATCCGCCACCGGCCGGCCCGGCGCGCGAGACGGGCATGGCGCCCGCACTGTCGGTCGCCGGCTTCGACGGGCCGCTCGACCGGCTGCTCGACGGCGCCCGCGCGCAAAAGCTCGATCTGGCGAGCCTGTCGATCGCGGCGCTGATCGAGGCGTTTGACGCCGCGCTGCAAGCCGCGCTTGCCGACCCTGCCGGCGTCCGGCTTGAGCACTGGGCGGTCTGGACGGTCACCGCGGCGACGCTGACCGAACTCTGGTCACGCCTGAAGCTGCCGGCGGACAGTCCCGAGGCGCTCGCCGTCAAGACGGAAGCCGAGGCGCTGCGTGAGAAGATTGCCGGCCGCGCTCTAATGCTGGCGGCGGCCGACTGGCTCGAACGGCAACCGCACCTCGGTCAGGACGTCTTTCGCCGCGGTCAGTCCGCGGCGAGGGGCGTCGTGCGCGGCGGCGAGCTGACCGACCTGTTGCGTGCCTGCCTGCCGGCTCTGCACGTGCCGGAGGAGCAGGTGGCCGTTCTGCGGCCCCGGCCGCCGCCGCTCTGGACGGCGATCGACGCGACGCGCCGGGTCACACGCCTGCTGCCCGGCCTGACCGAGCCGGCGCCGCTGGCGGCCTTCCTTCCGAGGATAGAGAGCGATGCAGCGAAGCGGACGCTGCGCTGCCGCGTGGCGGTTGCCAGCACGCTGGTTGCCGGCCTGGAGCTGGCCCGCGACCATGCTCTGACGCTGGACCAGGATGCGGACTGGACGCCGATCCGGGTCGCCCGGCGGGAGCGCGATGTATCAGGCGCGGGCGCCCCGAAGCCGCCGGGATGACGGATCGGGTCTGCCGATGTCACCGGCCAAGGGGTTTCAGGCACTCGATCTCGGCGTTTTGCCGGCGGCGCTATCGCTGCATCGCGGGTTATGGAAGGTTCCGGCCTGGAATGAACGAAGCGATCAGGATTCCGAATGACCGAGACGCAAACTGGATCAGGTGCTGACTTTTCGGCGAGCGAGCGGGCGTATATCCGCAGCGAACTCGACATGATCTTCTCGACCCTGCCGACGGTGGCGGAGGGCTTCCAACTCAAGACGTGGCGGGGCGGCCCGGAGCGCGGCAAGCCGAAGATCTCTCCCGTGGCCAAGGGGCTGCTGGAGCGCGGACTGATGCGGCTGGACACCGGTGGCCGCCTGCCGCGCCTGGTGTTTACCGACACCGGGATCATCGCACTCCGCGCCATGATGAATGACCGGCGCTTCGCCGATCCGAAGAAATTCGCGCACGTCCGCCAGGAACTCGGCATCGATCCCGTGCCGGAGACGGAGGCCCTGCAGGACTGATGGCATTGCATCCCGATCAGGTGTCGGTCCGCCTCTGCGGAAGCGCGGTTCAGTCGCCGGCGAGCATGCAACAGACGTTGCGGCGAACATCAATCCTACGCCAATCCGGCGCGCCAAGTCCTTGCCACCATGCAGCAGCGTTTTCGCAAGTCGTCATCCGCCGCTGCGGAAGCCTGCCCGCCTCGGCAAGAAAACGGGATCGCCCACGGGCATCGCGGCCCTATGGCTGACGTTCGATCGAGAGACGGCGGCACGCTGCCACGCAGGCAAGAGTGCCCCGATGCTGTCGCGCGAACGTGCAATAATCGAAGAGGGCCGTTGGACGGCGGATTGGTGGCCTTCCATCGGCACCCCGATTCGACATGATGGGCAATATGCGCCGCGGGACCGCGTTTCCCGAAAGCCGATGAAGCTGCGCCGTAGCGCAATGACCGTCTCCGGCATCATTGGACCGCCGCACTGCGTGCATTCCATGGCTCGGTGTCCTTCCGTCCCCAGCGCTCATCCAAACTACGCCATCCATCGAACGCAACAAGAACAACCGTGACTGGCTATACCGAAGCCATCGAGTGTGTTGTTGCCGCCACACTTTGGCAGCCGAGACCACCGGCGAGATTCGTCCGCCGCATCGAGGGCAGGGGTCGCCTCATGCACTGCGACAGGAACGGCGATGGTGTCGAAAGCCACTGGACCGGGCCGTGATCAGAACCGCTCAGTTCCGCGAAGGCGTCCTCGCCTTTATCCCCGCCCCGGGCCAAGATCAGGTTTGGTTAGCGTGGGACCTGTAGACTGATGCTCGCAACTATACGGTGACAGACCGTCTTATCGAACTGCCGGAGGGCTATCACGCCTGGCTTGTCGAGTTGAAGGCTCGGATCCGGGAAACCCGGCTGCGCGCGTCATTCGCGGTCAATGTCGAGCTGATCGGGCTCTATTGGCGGATTGGCCGGGACATTCTGGAACGCCAGGAGCAGCATGGGTGGGGCGCCAGAGTCGTCGATCGGCTTGCTGCGGATTTGCGGTCCGAATTCAAGGAGATGCGCGGGTTCTCTCGCGCCAACCTGCTCTATATGCGGGCTTTCGCCGAGGCTTGGCCCGATTCGGCAATTGTCCAACGGGTCATTGGACGATTGCCGTGGGGCCAGAACATCGAGTTGCTGGCAAAGCTCAAGGATCCGGCGGCCCGGCTCTGGTATGCCGAGGCGACACTGGAACATGGCTGGAGCCGCCCCGTGCTCGCGGTTCAAATCCAGACCCGGCTGCGCGAACGCCAGGGGCAGGCTATCACAAACTTCAGCCGCACGCTGCCGCCGGCGACGTCCGATCTCGCGCAACAGATCCTGAAAGATCCGTATCAATTCGACTTCCTGTCGCTTTCAGGCACAGCCAGGGAACGGGATCTGGAACGCGCACTACTGACGCGGGTCAAAGACGTTCTGCTGGAAATGGGAAAGGGTTTCGCGTTCATCGGAAACCAGCATCACCTGGAGATCGGCGGACAAGATTGGTACGTGGACCTTTTGTTCTATCATCGGCGGCTGCGCTGCCTGGTCGCTGTCGATCTCAAGATCGGCGCGTTCCAACCCGAGCATGCGGGCAAGATGAATTTCTATCTGGCTGCGCTCGACGATCTGGAGCGGCAGCCAGGCGATGGCCCGAGTATCGGGTTGATTCTCTGCCGCGAGCGAAACCGCGTCGTCGTTGAATACTCGTTGCGTAATTCCGCCGGCCCGGTCGGCGTTGCCGAGTACAAACTGCTGGTCGCCGACGCGCTTCCGGCTGCACTCGCCGATGCTTTGCCGACGGCGGAAGAGATCGAGACGGGCATGGCGGTGCCGGATGAGATTGCATCCGACGCACCTGACGGCCAGCCGCCGCCCGGCGTTCAAGACGGCTCGAAATGATCGGGTCCAGGGACCGCTGTCCCTGGCGGGGTGCAGGGGCAGCGCCCCTGCCGCTCTGCTTGCTTACCAGTTGCGCATCTGCCGGCCGGCTGAATCCCGGATCTCGGCGACAGGCTCAAGCGCCCCGCCGTTGCCGGCGAGGCGCCTTTGTCCCGGTTGTTCAGTCCTCGGCGCGGCGGGACCACAGCAGGTTGAAGTCGTTGTCGTCGTCGGTCCCGACCAGGCTGGCGAAGAGCGGTGCAGCGAAGGCCGGATCGTCGAGCTTGACCGACAAAAACTCCCGCCCGCTGTCCCTCGCGATCCGCTTCCAGGCGGCGCCGACTTCCAGGGTGCCCAGGAAAATGCGGAAGTCCGGCGCGCTGTCCCTGCTCTTGGTGGTCTCGGGGACGAACTGCAGCTTGGTGCTGAGTGTCAGGGTCTTGAGGCTGCCCGCATACTTGCCGTCGGCGCTGCGGGTGAAGGTGCCGATGATCGCCATGATGTGCTCCTCTGTTCAGTATCGAGGCGCCCGATGCGGCCTCGATGGCGCTGACGGGGCAGAGGGCTCGCGCACCGCACCCGCAGGGCCGCAGCGCGGCGGAGGACGGGGTTGGCGGGCTATTTTGTTTCGCGATGCAAAGGCGCCGCTTGGCGCCGGCGGAAAATAGTTCGCCAACCCCGTTGCGGTGACGCGAGGGGCGTCAGCCCGTCCCTCCGGCCGGATCAAGCCATCGAGGCCGCATCGGACGCCGCGACTCAGGGCAGGGGGCGCGTCCTTGGCGATCGGCGGTATCGCCCGCTGCGAACGGCAAGTATGCGGGCAGCCTTAAGGAACTGGCGCACCAAGCTGCATCGACCCCGGACCAACACCCGGGAGCAGGGACAGAGCGCCGGACTACCGTTTCCCCGGGAGCCGGAGGCGGGACGCCGCCTGGAAGCGGATCGCGAGGGACGGCGGGTCGGATTGCGGTCAAACCCGACGACCCGGCCTTCGTTGCGCCGCCGTGGAGCGAGTCTGTCGGAGAGCATGACGCAGGGTCTACCTGCTGTGGTCCCGCCGCGCCGAGGACTGACCGTCCGGGCAATGCGCGAGCGGCAACGGCGGGGCGCTTGAGCCGGCGCGTGCCGCGCGACGCGCAACCGCGCCGGTGGCGGGGCGGGTTCGAGAAGGACAGGGCAGGGACCCGGCGCTCACGCGCCGCCCTTCGGCGCGCCGCCGTGCAGCAGCACCATGCCGGGGTGCTTGGCTTGGACCCGGTCGAGTGCGGCCCAGATGGCCGCATGATCGTTGCATTCATAACCGCCGGTGAACGCCACCTTCGGCCCGGGCGGCAGCATCACCTCGGTCTCGGCGCGGCGCTTCGCCGCCAGGAAGTCGCGGCTGTCGATCATCGCCGCGGTCAGGGTGCGGCGGTTCACCATCGAGCCGGACCGCGGCCGCCAAGCCGAGCCGGTATGGGTGTCATAAAGCTCGGCGGCCTGGTCGCGCATCAGTTCGAAGGCGTTACGCCGTTCGATCAGGGTGAGGCCCTCGGCCAGCCGCCGCTCCAGCTCGACCGAGCGGATTTCCGAGCCGTCCTGCTGCTTCTGGCTGCGCTTCTGCGCCTGCTCGTTGGTGTCGAGTTCGCGCTCGACCCGGTCGGCGGCGCGGTGGAACAGGTTGACGGTGGACCACAACAGGTCTTCGAGGTCCGGTTCCAGCCGGGTGTCCGACAGGGTGGACACCAGGGCGTCGAAGATGTCGGCCATGGCGGTGCGGACGGCGCCCTCCTCCGGCAGCGGCCGGGGATCGGGTTCGTCCTGGAACGGACGGTAGCCGTAAAGCTGGAGTTCGGTCAGCACGGTAGCGGTCGGGGAGGCGGCATGGTGCGGCTCGCCGCCGGGAAAGCCGGTATCAGGGCGGGGTTTTGTGTCGTTCATCGCCGTTCTCCTTTCTCTTGCGAAGCAGCGCCGCTGCTTCCTGCCCGTCGGCGAGACCGGGGTGTGCAAGCGGAAAGGGGGTTCTCGGGGGACCCGGCTGCACGGAGCCGGAGCGCTTGCGCAGGCGGAGGAAGCTGGGGCGGAAGCCCCTTGCAGCGCGCCGAGGGGCTGGCCCCTAAGCCTCGGGCGGCAGCCCGATCGGGCCGCGTCCGCGGCCATGGGATCTTGCGGGCGAAGGAAAAAAGCCGGACGGCCGGGACGTGCCCCGGCAGGCCAAGGGCACGGCGCCGGCTACCGGACCCGGCACCGCACCGGGCCGAGTCCTCAGCCGCCGCGCCGAACGCCGTTCACAGATTCTGTCCGTCCGGGTCCGGAGATCGCCAGAACCGCGCCACGTCCTCCGCGGCCAACTGCGCCCGGAGCGCCGCTGCGAGTGCCGCGGAACCAAGCCGCCGCAGGTCGTCGTTGAAGTCGCCGAGCGCCGGGATCAGGGTCAGCGCCGCGATCTCCGCGGCCTGCGCCCGCGCGGTCAGCACCGCCTCGGCCCGCAGCCCGGCCGGATCGTTGTCGCGGACGATGTAGAGCCGGCGCAGCCCGGGCGGGAACAGCATGGCGGCGAGATGCCCGGCGGACAGTCCGGCGGCCATGGGCAGGGCGGGCAGCATGCCGCGCAGCGACAGCATCGTTTCGATGCCCTCGCCCGCCGCCATGACGTCGCCCGCCGTGCTGAAACGCACCGCGTGGCCGAGCAGGTTGCCCATCGCCCGCCGCGGCACCGCGACCGGCGCCTTGGCGCGGCCGGACAGGTCGAGCCAGGTGCGCTGGACGCCGGCGACCGCGCCGTCGAGATCGGTCACCGCCGCGATCAGCGCCGGCCAGGCGTCGCGCACGCCGTCATCCGGGCTGTCCGGCTCCGGCCGGTACCAGCAGCGCGGATGAAACCGCAGCGCGGTCAGATCCGGCGTCACGGCAATCCCGCGCGCGCGCAGATACGAACCGGCCCGGGTTCCGCCGATCGGCTTGGACATGCCGAACAGACGGCGCGCGGCGTCGGCGGAGCCGGCCGGAACCGGGGTTTGCAGGATCGCCGGGGTGGAGTCCGCAGCGGCCGGGTTGGAAAGCGGGGAAGGGGAGGCGGAGGCTGATGACGGCGCCCGGTCCGCCAGGCCGAGAAACTGCCGCGCTTCGTCCAGCGCGTCGCCAATTCTGCCCGGGCCGCGGGCGGCGGCGATCAGGTCCAGCAGGTCGCCGTGTTCGAACGTCGCCGCATCGGTCCACTTGCCCCGTGCGCGGTCGCCGGACGTTGGTCCGGTCAGCCCCACATCGAGGCTGCGTCCCGGGTTGTTGTGCACATCGCCCACCAGCCAGTAACCGCCCGAGCGGCGGCCGTTGGAGAGATAGTGGCGGCAGACCGCCTCGGCGTTCTCGGCCAGGCGCTGCGCGACGTTGGCAATGCTATCCGGCATGGAGGCCTCCGCGGCAGGGGAAGCCCGCCGTCGCTGACGGGCTTCCGGTCAGAGGGAGAACGAATGATGAACTATTCCGCTGCGCTCTGCCACTGTTCAGATTCCTCCGCGGCGGGATCCTCCGCAGGGTCCTCCGCCGGTTCGCCGGCTTCGGCCTGAACAGCCTCATCCGGCTGGTCTGCATCGGCGGCGGTTTCCTCCGGGGCGGCGGCCGTTGCCTGACCCGGCGTGCGCAGCGGCTCGGGCAGCCAGCCGGACCCGGCCAGCAGATCCTGCGCCTGTTCGGCCATCTCGCCCTTCTTCAGGTGCGCGATGCGCTCCGCCGCCGGCGCGCCCTTGCCCTCGCGCACGGCTTGCAGGATGCGCGCCTTGGTGACCCGGCCGAGATAACTGTCAACGGTCGGCGTCCAGCCGGCTTTCGCCATGTCGAGCCGCAGCGCTCCGGCGAGCCGCCCGGCATGCGCCAGCGCCCTCGGCCGGCGGTTCCAGGCTTCATGCATCGCGTTGACCGAGGCGCCGATGCAGTGCGCAAACAGACGCTGCCGTGTGTCGTCATCCGCCGCCGCCAGCGCGTCCCACAGATCGGCGGCCTCGCGCGGCAGCGCTCCCGCCCAGCCCTGGTGGCGGGCACGCATCGCCCTGGCCGGCTCGCTCTCGCCCAGCCCCGGCGCCTGCGCCGTGAGCGCCGTCTGCCTGAGCTCGATCTCCAGGCAGGTGTCCTGCGTGTAGGGGTAGAACAGCTTCAGGCAGAGTGCATGCAGCGCCGCCAGGAAGGCGACTTCCGGGTGCTCGCCGATGGCATGGCGCAGCGCCAGGGTGCGGTGTGCCGTGAGTTCGGCCATCAGCCGGTCGGGCAGCGGCTTGATGCCGTCCTCCTCCTCCTCCTCCGGCTCCGCGGGTTCCGCCCCGTCGTCGGGTCCGGCTGCGATCGGTTCGTTGCCCGCCACACCCGCGGACTCGTTGCGCATCGCCACGGCGGACGTTGATCCTGAGCCGTCCAGCCTCGCCGCAGTGTCCGCCGCCGCCTCGTCCGGCCCGGCGTCAGGTTCCGGCGCGACCGGCAGTTCGTCCTCCGGCCGGACATAGCCGCGCTCCACCAGCAGGCTGCCGTCGGCGTCGATGCTGACGAACGCTCCGGCGCGCGCGACCTCGGCCGGATCGAACATCACCGGCCGGTCTTCCAGCACGGCCATCCTCGCCTCGATCTCGGTCATGCGGCGGTCGGCCTCGTCGGTCATGAACTCGGCGTCCGGATGCGCCGCCTCCAACTGCTCGTATTCGGCCACCAACGCCTCCTGCTCAGCCGCCTCCGCATCAGTCACCGGCACCTCCTCGCCACGGAGCTGGCGCAGGCCGAAGCCGTGGCCGTAGGGGAAGTCGGGCGCGACCTCGATCCAGCGCCAGCCCTCGGCGCGGATCGCCGCCGCCTCGCGCTCCAGACGCTCGGCGACCAGCCGGTCCAGCAGCACCACATCCTGCAGCCAGCCGCCGCCATCGCCCTGGAACAGGTCGCGCAGCACGCTCCCGCCGGCCGCTTCGTACGTCTCGACGCCGGCGAACACGGCCCGCTTGTCCGCGGCGCGCACCGCCCCTTCGGTCAGCAGGCGGCGGATGACATGCGGCTCCTTGCTGTAGGCCGACTTCAGCCGCTCGAACACCTGCTCCTGGCGCTCGTGGTCGCCGCACACGGTGAACGCCATCACCTGGTCGAGCGAGAGAGCCTCCTCGGCATAGGCGTCGAGCAGCGCGGGCGAGACCGATGCCAGCCGCAGCCGCTGCTTCACCACCGCGGCCGAAACGAAGAAGGTGGCGGCGATCTCCTCCTCGGACTGCCCCTTCTCGCGCAATGCCAGGAAGGCGCGGAACTGGTCCAGCGGATGCAGCGGCACGCGGAAGACGTTCTCCGCCAGGCTGTCCTCCTCGGCGAGGCCGTCGATGCGGACGATGCAGGGGATCGGCGCGGTCCTGGCCAGGCGCTTCTGCTTCACCAGCAGTTCCAGCGCCCGGTAGCGGCGGCCGCCGGCGGGAATTTCGAACAGGCCGGTTTCCGCGCCGTCGGCGTCCAGCACCGGCCGGACGGTGAGGCTTTGCAGCAGGGTGCGCCGGGCGATGTCGTCGGCCAGTTGCTCGATCGCGACACTGACCTTGGTGCGGCGGACGTTGCTGCCGCTCAGCACCAGCTTGTTGAAGGGGATGTCGCGCGAGACGCTGAGGCTGATCTTCGGGGTGGCGTGTGCCATGTCGGTTCTCCGCGACGGGCCGGCCGGGAGCCTCTCTCCCGACCTCCTGCCCGTCACGAAACCGGCGCAGCCCTCTCACTCTCGCGGTGCGTCGGCCGGCTCGGACCGCCCGGCGGCGCGCTCCGCGATGCGCCATGCCTCCGCCTCCCATCCGCCCATCGCGGCGGCCCAGTCAAGCAGGCCGAGCAGCGCCACACGGAGAGCCTGCGCTTCGCGGTCTTCGGCGAACCGCGGCGGCACCGGCAGATGCGAAGCCGCTATCCGCCATGGATCGGCGTGCTCACCGTCGGTGATCGTATCGACAAGGGTCGGGCCGCACGCGCCGGCCGATCGCCGGGCGCTGTCCCGGTTGGCCGTCTCGATCGCGCGGCGGCAGGCATCCTCGATGTCGGAAGCGTGCACGGTGATCGTGTTGGCGAGCCAGGCGGCGCACACCATCGGACCGTAAACGGGCGCGGCCCGGAGGCTCTCGATGCCGGACGATTGCGTGTCGCTTGTCATGCCGCCTGCTCCTCCGCCCGGGGCTGCTGCGCGTGCATCCAGTCGGCGGCCTGCTGAGCCTTGCCGGCGGCGGTGAAGATGGCGCGCGGCTCGTCCTTCAGCGCCGCCAGCCAAGAGGCAACATAGGCGGCATGGTCCGGGCGCGGATGATGCGCGACGCCGAGGTCGGCGAGAATGTAGCTGGCGGTCAGTTCGGCCGCGCACTCTTCGAGCGCCAGGGTGTGGCGGGTGAAACGCTCGCCGAACTTGCGGTCGAGCCGGTGCTTCGCACCTGTGGCATGCCCGGCCTCATGCATCAGCGTGCCCGCCCGGGCGGCCGGATCGGTGAACGCTTCGGGTGGCGGCATGTAGATGCGGTCTTCGCGGATTCGGTAGTGCGGGCGGAAATTCCCTTCCACCATGGGAATTCGCAGCGCGTCGAAGAATGCTTCGGCCCGGGCAAGCCGTTCGCAAGCTGCCGGCACGGGCGACGGGCCGGGCTTCGGTTCGAAGCCGTCAACCTGGGCGCGGTTGAACACCGAGAAGGCACGGGCGAACATCCTGCGGCGGCCGTCGCCGTCCTCGGAACCGTCTTCGTCGTCGCGGGCACGAACCTCCTTCCACAGCACGACCGTGGTGGCGCGCTCGCCCTTGCGAACCTGCGCGCCGGCGGCCTGCCATTGGCGGTAGGTGCCCCAGATCCCGTCGCTGTAGCCGGCCACGTGCGCGGCAATCCATAGCGCGAGCGTATTGATGCCGCGATAGCGCCTGGCGGACTCGACATTGGCCGGTCGCGTGACGGCGGTGCCGTCGTGGTGCCAGGGCATGCGCCACGCGCCGGCACCGGCTTCGATGGCGGCGATGATCTCGGCGGTGATGCGGGTATAGACGTCGGCGCGCTCGGCGGCGCCCGGGTTTCCGGCCATGGGAGACACTCCGCGACGGGCGGCCGGGAGCCTCTCTCTCGGCCTGCGAACCCGTCACGGCGACAGCCGCCGGCCTCTTGCTCTTCGCTGTCCCAGGGCGACCCGCTGAACGGGTCGAAGCACGCGAACATGCGCGCGAACATTCAAGAGCTGCGGTTCACACCTCTTGACGGCGAATGGCGAATTGCGGATTGCGTTTGCCTTCGATCCGAAACGGCAGGCTATGCTGCCGGTCGGGGGCAGCAAGTCGGGCACGGGTGAGAAGCAGTTCCATCGGGATTTGATACGGGTGGCGGATGCGCGGTTCAGCGCGCATCTGAAGCGGCTTCATCCCGGTGACAACCCGTGTGCCGGCACTGGCCGGCGATTGCGGTGGACGCAACCGAAGTCGGGTCATCAGCCGGGTTTGGAAGAGTCGCTGACGTTCCCGCCATTACGGATCATCATCAAGGATGCTCAGCGGCAGATCGACGGCATGGGCCATGATTCCGCCGCCGCGGTCATAGAGCCGAACAGCCACGCCTTCGGCGACAGCGTCCGGGTAGAACGAAAAATCATCGTGCTGTTTCAGGAATGGCTGACGGCCGCAGCCGTCTGCCAGGCAATCGCGTTTGCCGGCCGGGCATTGCCGGAAGTAGCAGAGCCGGCCGAGATATCGGTTTGTGCCTGGCTCAAGCAGAAAGACTTCGATTTCCTGAACGGCGGGTCCGTGACCGCGCTCGGCAACGATTTCTCCGACGGCGCGACCGCGCGCGCGCCGCAAATCGTCCAGACCGTCGAGCCGCGACACCCATACGGCGAGATCGACATCCTTGCACTCGTGGGCGATCGCCACGCGGAGCTGCCTGTAGGGTGCGAAGCGGGGAACTTCGCGCCGCAGCGGGCGCGCAACGGAGCCGATCAGGGCAATCGCCTTGACGCTTCGGCATTGCGCGAGCGCCGCGGTTACCCGGTCGGCAGCGCAGCGAAACACCCTCTGCCGTTCAAGAAGACCGCGTTCCTCGGCGACGATCGCGCGTTTGCTGGGCACTTGGAGCATGAATCATGACGGTCCTTGCTTGCGGCGCATAAAATACCGCGGCCTTGTCGCAAGTCATCACCCGCTGCTTGGCAAGGCCCACCCCGGGTCAAGGAAGGCGGATCTCCCGGCGTCGCACCTGTGTGGCTGACGCGCGCGTCCTCGGGCGATTAAATTTACTGAGCCGGTCCGCGGTCGGCCCACATTGCTACATTATATACTATTATAGTGACAGCAAACAGGGAGCCGCGACCATGAGCAAGGCCAGCGCGAAATCGCCACCCCCGGAGGAACCGGAGGACGATGACGGGTCGGCTTGGGGCGAGGCGCTTGCTGCGAGCTTCGGGTTCAACACGCGAAGCGGGCTTCCGGCCGAGCGGGACAAGCCGAAGCCCAAGCCGGCACGCAAGCGGAAGACACCGGTGAAATCGGACTGACGGCCCGTTGGTTTGACAAAGCAGAACCTCCTGCAAGGTAGTGGCCGGCACTTCCGCGAACTGCGGCAGCCGGACCAGCGGCGGGGCAGGGGGCTGACCGCCGGATGCGGCGGCAATTAGCGGTTCGGGTCACCGGATACGGGCTATATATGCGCTTAGACGCATATTCTCTTGACAGCATAGTGCCCTGTGGCAGAATAGGAGCGGATGGACTGGGATGTGCAACTCGACCCCGCTTTCGCGGCGGAGGCCAAAGGGTTTGCGCGGGCTGTGCAGCTTGAAATCGCAGCGCTGGCGGGATTGCTGCGGCAATTCGGACCGCAGCTTCGTCGGCCCCACTGCGACACGCTGAACGGGTCGAAGCACGCGAACATGAAGGAGCTGCGGTTCACGCTTCCGGATGGCGAATGGCGGATTGCGTTTGCTTTCGACCCGCAACGGCAGGCCATCCTGCTCGTCGGGGGCAGCAAGTCGGGCACGAGTGAGAAGCAGTTCTATCGGGACTTGATACGGGTGGCGGATGCGCGTTTCAGCGCGCACCTGAAATCGCTGTCCGCGAAAGGCGGAGGAAAAAGATGACGGTTACGCTCGAGGAGTTCAGCAAGGATTTCACGCCGGAGGAGCGGGCGCAGGTTGCGGCGCGCACGGCGGAACTGGTGGAGGAGGAGTTGACCCTGCGCGATTTGCGGCAGGCGCGGCACCTGACGCAGGAGCGGATGGCGGAACTGATGGGCGTCGAGCAGGAGAACGTATCCCGTCTGGAGCGGCGCGCCGATCTGCTGTTGTCGACGCTCGGCAGCTACGTCGCCGCCATGGGCGGCAAACTCAGGCTGGTCGCCGAGTTCCCGAACCGGCATCCGGTGAGCATCGCGCTGGCCGACATTACCGGCGCGGCGCCGCTGAAGCCGACCCGCCGCAGCCGCGCCGGCAAGCCGGCGGCGTGACCGCCAAATCGTCCGGCAGGGGAGGGGGGCCTGCCGCGGCGGCAGCGCGCCGTATACTGGGCCCAGGACATTCTCAAGCCGCACGCCAGGCCGGTCCCGTGTTCCGCCGACAAGCCAAGTTATCCGGCATACACGGGGACGGAATTGCTTACCGCGCCTTTGCACAGGGTTGCCATAATCGGCCAAGCGCCTCAAACTCCTCATAAAGTCGACGCGATTCCGGCTCGGTGCGCGCACACGGTGCAGGGCTCCGGTCCGGAAGACGCAGCCCGAGCATGGATGATCGGAGGCGATCGGATGACAGCGGACGTGCGGCAGAGGCTCCCCGGCACCGCACTGATCAGATCAGCCGGCGACCATGATACCATCGCCGCGGCGGCCCGTCAGCCCCGAGACGCAGCGGCTCTATAAAGCGAACTGGGCGTCGTTCGAGGACTGGTGCGGCGGCCGCGCGCTGACCACGCTCCCGGCCGATCCCGCCACGGTGGCGGCGTTTCTCACCGAAGCGGCGCCGGTGCGCTGGGCCGCCGCGCCACGACGGCCGCCGCCGGCCAAGCCGAGCGCACTGATCCGTATGGCCACGCGCTGCCCGCGCGATGTCGCCGGCCTGAGCGGCTGGCCGCCGGCGGTCTGGGCCGAGCCGCGCTGGTCGGCCTCGATGGCGCCTCACTCTTATCACGCTGGAAACATTGACTTTGCCGCATGAAATGCTACGTCTAGAGCTATGAAACCCGCTGGCGAGACAATTTCCTGGGTCCTTCCTCCGGCGCTGCTTGCCGAGGTGGAGGCCGCTGCCGACGAAGAACACCGCGCCCCCGGCGACGTGGTGCGCGAGGCGCTGGAGCGCTATCTGGTGGAGCGAAGGGGCGCTGCGGCCCCGTCCGAAGCTTTTCAAGTCAAGAAGCGCACACCCGCCGAGGCTGCGGCCCGGATGCGCGAGCTGCGCAAAGGCACCTTTTTGCCGGAAGGCGAGACTATCCGTTCGATGATTGAACACGGGCGGGCGTGACCTCTTTTGTCATCGATAATTCCGTCACCATGCGATGGTGTTTTGACAGTGGTTCCCATGCCTATGCGGATGCTGTCCTGCAACGGCTGGAAGCCAGACAAAGCGATGCCATAGCGCCCATTCTGTGGCGCTATGAGACAAGCGCCGTCCTTGCCCGTGCGCAGCGAAACGGTGTGCTTACCGAGCAGCGGGTGAAGGATTTCTTTGATGACCTGGCGGCGCTGCCCATTACTGTGGATACCAATACCACAGAGGCCGTATTTGCTGAAATCCACCGGCTCGCCGTTACCTATAGGCTGACATCCTATGACGCGGCCTATCTCGAACTGGCGATGCGCAAAAAGCTCCCGCTCGCCACGCTCGATGACGAATTGCGCAAGGCGTGTATAAGCGCCGGAGTCGGCATTTTCTGAACGTCCGCGAGCGTCTCTACGCAAATCCTTGGAGATGGGGGCCAAACGCCTGCCGCCACCTCGCTTGCGGCGGCGGCACAATCGGGGCATCCCCACACCAGGAGGCCCGCAGCATGCCGCATGAAACGAAGGCCACCCGCATCATCCGGTTAGCACAGGACGGTGTTGACTACCGCGCAATCGCCACGGCGGTCGGCTCCGTCAGTACGACGGTGTCATCTGCTCGAAGATCCGGGACGGATATCCCGAGCCACCGAGTAAAATGGCGGATAACCTTTGACAGGACTCTGGCCATAGCCTTGGCCAGAGGCGGCATGCGACCGGGCGAAATCGCACGAAAACTTGGCACCACGGGGGTCTGCGTGTCGTATGTGATCTGCGCGGCACGCCGGCTCGGCGTCGATATCCCGAATTTCCCGGTTGGCTCGCCTCGACGGTTCGCCGCAACGAATGCCACCATCATCCGGATGGCCAAAAGCGGCATGCATGTCGGGGAAATCGCCGCCGCGGTCGGAGCCACCAACGACGCCATCCGCCCCATCCTGACGGTGGCGCGGAAACAGGACGCCAGTATCCCCCGCCAAAAACGCGAGAACCCTGACAGAGCGGCAGTCATCGCATTGGCGGGCGCCGGCATGAGGCCATGCGCAATCGCGGCGCAACTCGGCATCAGGCGCAGAAAAGTCTACGCGACGATCCGCACGGCGCGGCAGGGTGGTGCTGTCAACCCGCCACACAAGCCAGGCGGCGTACGATACAGCGGATAACGACGGCGAGCGCTTCGGCGACCTGGATTGACCGCAGGCTGACCGGCGGATCTCCGGGCAGCTTGCTCGTTTCACAGGAGGTCTCGCAACGCCCTCGGCCCGTGCACGTCATTTCCGAAATGTCCGGTTGCCCGGGCGGCCACGCTCCTACTTGCGCATCGGACGACCGGCTTTCTTCTTCGGCGGGGGCGGCGCCTCAACCTTCCGTCCCAACCCCGCGGCCTTGGCAAACGCCGATCTCGTCGCGGCATACTCGGCGGCAACCATTGGGTAGGACGATGGCAAGCCCCATTTCGTGCGATAGTCGTCCGGTGTCATCTCATGATCGGCCGAGAGATGCCGCTTGAGCGTCTTGAAGCTCCCGCCGCAATCGAGACAGACGAGGTGATCGGCGAAGACCGATTTCTGCGCCGCGACCGCAGGCTCCGGCGTTGGCGGTTCGACCGGCGGTTGCCCGACGGTTGAGAGCGCCTGATGAACCTCCCGGATCAAACCGGATATTTGTACTGCCGCCACATCGTTGGCAGCGACGTAGGCCGATACGATGTTGACGGTCAGGCTGACAATAGCTTCGTCCACCAGGCAGGTCTCCGGTTGTGTTTCGCGTCAATATCGAATTGTCGGCTGCCTGTCGATGGACGATTGATCGCCTGGAGCGCGAGGCCGCGGTTCTCGGAAAGCTCCGCTCCGCGTTAATCGCGGAAGGCCTTACGGCCGCGCGAGGAATTGCAGGACGCTATTGGTAACGAGCGCGACGGTTAATTTCCCCCGGTTTTGGGCGTCTCCTCACGGGCTGAAGCTGAAGGCGCCTCTTGTTTAGGCCCGATGCGCGAAGTCGATTGCAGCAGGCTGTTTGCACGGTTGATTTCAAAGATCCGGACCATAACACCCCGGCACCATGTGTCGGCTTGCCACCATTCGATGGCCGCTTCCAAAGCCTCCACAATCGAGCGGTAGCGACTTTCGCCGGCGGGAAACGTTTCGCCCCCATGAGTAGGATTGCGCAAGTGCCAAGAACCCCCACCGATACCGGTCCGCACGGGTTCAATCACCTCCAGGCCATCATCCGCGTTGAGTCTTTGAGCCTGACCAAGGTCTTCCGATCCGGCTATGGCCGCTTCCAGTCTGTCTCGGAATATCGGGCTCGATGGCCCGCGAATGGTGCAAAACTGATCCGTGGCCAAAATGGTCGTATTGTTCCGGGATGGATGCTCTTTGGCTTCAGCAAGAATGCTGTCGAGTGTCACCATGGATCGTGCCCTCCGTCGAAAGCCGCTTCGCGGTCGTTTTCAGCAGGTCTCAAGGCGCATTCTCAATCGCTCGAGGTGTCGGCGGTCCGCGAAAGGCGCTCCGCCTTGGCTTCGGCAAAGGCCCAAAGAAGCTCCAGGTGGCAAGGCTGCCCGGTCTCCTTCAGCCAGCCGTCAAACTCATCGGGCGACACTGGAATTTCCACCGACCCGTTCCGCGAGTGTCTGTACGCGATTGCTTTGGCATGGTCGTCAAGCCATTCCTCATGTTCGGTTTGACGAAGCTCCGCGATCATCTGCTGGAATCCGGGATAGTCCCGCGCTGAAATCAAAGGCAAGGCACTCGGGGACATGCGAACCTCTGAATATAGCGAAAACGTAAGGTTAACGATGCCGTCGGTGCCGGTCGAGAAAAAAGCGACACGCAACTTTCCAGTCCCGTAGTTAGGAAGCTGCCCACACGTAGTCCGCGAACCAGACTGCGTAACGCGTCGGGACGGCTGCGTGGGGCAGGGGGCACGCCGGCGGCCTCAGTCCTATCGCTTCGGCGGCTGCACCAGTTGCGGCGGGACCACCCTGATACCGGGAAACGGGGATGTAAGCCCTAACCGCCGAAAATTCCGTCAGGCGAGGACCTGGTACCGCGGGGAAGTTTTTCGTATTCAGGTCAAATACGGAAAGATAGAACGCCGCCACAGGCATCCAGGCGGGTTCCAGACCACCGGATCACGCCACGCCAACCATCGAAAACCGGAAGTTCCCGCTCGCGGGCCGCCCGGCGGAGCCACATCCGGCCTGCCGCCCTTATCCGCGCCACGGCCTCTCCGTTTAGCTACGCCGGCCAAGGCCGGGCCGCATCAACCCCCGCCTTCGGCGCCGCGCCAAGGCGCGGCTTCGACATGCAACCTGCGACAAAGCCAGGCCGCAACGGACGCAGACCCCAAGCGGTCCGCCCCCGTCGCAACCCGGTCTTGCGCGCTTGCATGCCTCGGAGGTTGACCCGACCCGAAGGCCGGCGCTCATCGGTCAAGTCAATACTCGTGGCAGAACAGGAGATCGGGACGATGAAAACCGCACACGAGATCGTCGAGGAGTTCATGGGGACAAACAACATTGACCTGAATGATTTCAACGAATGGTTCCAGGATGCCCGTTATCCACAAGAAGAAGCCAATGTTCATGACTCTCGCTACTTGGAGCATCTACGAACATACGTCGAGGAACGGGCCGAGCGGGAGCAAGAGACCTGAGACTGAACAACATGCAAGGCCGGGTCCCCGGGACTCGGCTCATTGATTCATCGCCGCTTCCAGGTCGGCGATGCTGCTGATCACCGCGTCAAGAACCGGCACCTCAGCGAAGATCGTGAGCGCCATCACCTGACAGTCGGGGCCGGAGCACATCGGCATCAGCGTTGCCGACCCGGAATCGCTACCGCTTACGCCGGATGCGCCGCAAGGGTGCGTCGCGCGATGCGCTCCCATGCTGCGCACGCCCTTGCCCCGCACCGCCTTCGCGGTTGCCGGGGGATGAGGCGGTAGGGTAGAACGAAAAAGGAACATGAGGCGTCGTTCCGCTGCCCGGCCGACCCCCACAGGAGCGCGGAGCGATGAGCGAACAGGACCAGGAGATTATTGAGCAGCTGAAGGCCGGCGTAAGCTGTGCCGTTCTGCTGGAGCGGCTGCCGCCGGTGTGGCAGCTCGACCGCGCGGAAAGCACCCGCCGCAGCCTCAAATACCGCCGCGGCGCAGGCGAAATCCTGATCGTCAACCACGACGGCCACGGCTGGTGGGACCCGCTGAGCGAGCGCAAGGGCGATATCTTCAGCCTCGTCCGCCATCTCGACCCCGGACTGAGCTTCGGGGGCGCCTGCCGCCTGCTGCGCGATTTCGTCGGCATCGCCCCGGCGTTTCCCGAGGCCGTTCGCACCCGGCGCGCGCGGGGATCGCGGGTTCCGGTCCCCGAGCGTTGGGACCGCTGTCGTCGGCTGTCGCGCGGTTCACCGGCCTGGCGCTACCTCACCGGCCATCGGGGACTGCCGGACGACATCATGGTTGCCGCGCGGGCAGCCGACGCCGCGCGGGAAGGCCCGCGCGGCAGCGCCTGGTTCGCCCATCGCGACGGGGCTGGGGTTCTGACCGGGATCGAAATGCGCGGCGGCGACTACCGCAATTTCTCGGCGGGCGGCGGCAAGACACTGTTCCGCCTGCCCGGCGGCCCCGGCCACCTGACCCGCGTCGCGGTGAGCGAGTCGGCGATCGACGCGCTGAGCCTGGCGGCGATGGAAGGCGCGCGGCCGGACACGCTGTATGCCGCGACCGCCGGCGGGATGGGACCGGGCACCGTCGCCGCGCTCGGGCAGCTCCTGCAGGATCTCGCGACCGGCCCGGCGGGCTTGCTGGTCGCCTCCACCGATGCCGACACCGCCGGCCGCCGCTACGCCGCTCGCCTGGAACACATGGCGGCCGAGGCCGGGGTGCGGTTCGCAGCCATCCTGCCGCCCGACGGGTTGAACGACTGGAACGACGCCCTGCGCGCGCGAACGCCCGTCCCGTAACGCCGCCCCGCAACTGCCCTGTCATGCTCGCCGGCAGGCGTTCATACGAGAAGAACGAAAGGGAAACTGGAACACGGACGAAAACAAGAACGCCTGCCGCATCGCGTCCGCCCGCCGCAAGGGACCGGCCTGCGGCCTCGCGCCAGCGCGCGCCCTTGCCCCGGGCGGACGGGATGCGGGGCGGGAGGGATGTTCGAGGCATGAGGAAGCACCCCGATGAACATCCAGGATTTCGCAACCACCCTGACGGCCGTCATCCGCCATAACCGAATGCTGCTGAGCTCCGGCTGGAGCGTCAAGGACTACCTGGTGCCGATGGCCTGGGGCGATCCGGGCGTCGGCAAGAGCGATATCGCCGAGGCCGTCGCTGAGGATCTCGGGCTTGATCTGATCTACGCCGACCTCGCCACCCGCGATCCCGCCGAACTGGCCGGCATCCCCTGGGTGAAGGACGGCCGGACGATCCGCTGCCGGCCGGACTGGCTGCCCGACGCCGGCAGCGGGATCCTGTTCCTTGACGAATTGCCGCAGGCCGGCATCGCCAATCTCAACATCGCAGCGACCCTGATCCGCGAGCACCGCATCGGCGAACACCGCCTGCCGGACACCTGGATGGTAACCTGCGCGGGGAACCATCTGCACAACCGCGCCGGCACGACGACGATGCCAAGCCACGTGCGCAACCGACTGATGCATCTCGTTGTCGACGCGCATGCGCCCGGCTGGGCCAAATGGGCCAGCAGGCGCGGCATCGATCCGATGCTGATCGCCTACAACCGCTACCGCGCGCAGGAGTACCACCACAAGTTCTCGGCGACCGACAACGCCTATCCGACCCCGCGCAGCTGGACCGCCGGACACCAGGTTGTTCAGCTCGATCTGCCGGACCCGCTGCGGCGCGAATGCATGGACGGCACGGTCGGCCCGGCCGCGAGCGCGGACTTCGCCGGCTTCCGGCAGATCTTCGCCAGCCTGCCCGATGTCGATACCATCATCGCCGATCCGGACACCGCCGCGCTGCCTGCCGGCGCGATGACCTCGTACGCCCTGATGGGCGCGCTGAGCTACCGTGCACGGGCCGGAGCAAATCGCCACTCGAGGCCGATTGAATTCGCCACCTGAGGCCGGTTCAAATCGCCACCTGAGGCCGGTGAATTCGCCACCCCCTGGCTGGTAGATCGGCCGGGCCGCGGGG
>Ga0326728_10001046_pt1 | contig 100963 bp, 101 predicted proteins | sample MB3enrmetagenome_FD_207602 | JGI IMG/M metagenome (GOLD analysis project Ga0326728, IMG submission 207602) | Lab enriched peat soil microbial communities from McLean, Ithaca, NY, United States - MB31MN | ecosystem: Environmental > Terrestrial > Soil > Wetlands > Peat | place: USA: New York...
GCCCCGGCGAATTTACGCCCGGGGTTTTTTGTTTTTTTGCCAACGGAGGTCATAATGAGCGGTAGAAATGTTTTCTCCTCGATAGAGGAACTGGTGCGTGATTTGAAAGCGGGCAAATGCGTTGTGATCGCCGACGACGAGGACCGGGAAAACGAGGGCGATATCATAATGCCCGCCGCGCGCTGCACCGCCGCGACAATCAATTTCATGACCCGTTACGGGCGCGGCCTTGTCTGCGTTGCGATGACGGGCGAGCGGCTGGACGCGCTTGGCTTGCAGCGCATGTCGGCGCAAAACAGCGATCCGTTTAAAACCGACTGGGCCATTTCAGTAGACGGCAAAAAAGGCGTCACCACCGGCATCTCCGCCGCCGACAGGGCGCGCACGGTTGAGACTCTGATAAATCCCAAAACCGTTCCCGGCGATCTTGCGCGCCCGGGGCACATTTTCCCGCTGCGCGCAAAGGACGGCGGCGTGCTGGTGCGCGCCGGGCACACCGAGGCTGCGGTGGACCTTGCAAAGCTGGCGGGCTTTTATCCCGCCGGAGTCATCTGCGAAATTTTAAACGAGGACGGCACCATGGCGCGCGTGCCGCAGTTGGTTAGGTTCTGCAAAAAGCACGGACTGAAACTCGGCACGGTGGCGGACCTCATCGCCTACCGCCGCAAGAACGAAACCATGGTGCGCCGCATGGCGCAGGCCAGGTTGCCCACCGCCTACGGGACTTTTGAAATGGCGGTATATTCAAGCCTGCTCGACGGAAGAGAGCATGTGGCTCTGGTGTTTGGCGAACTCGGCCCCAAATCGCTGGTGCGCGTGCATTCTGAATGTTTTACAGGCGACGTGCTTGGCTCGCTGCGCTGCGATTGCGGCAATCAACTGCATAACGCAATGCGCATGATAGCCAAAAACGGTTCCGGCGTGGTGCTTTATATGCGTCAGGAAGGGCGCGGCATCGGGCTGATAAACAAACTGCGCGCCTACGAGTTGCAGGACAAGGGCATGGACACCGTGCAGGCAAACAACGCGCTGGGTTTTCCGGCGGATTTGCGCGATTACGGCGAAGGCGCGCAGATACTGGCGGACCTCGGGCTTAAGCGCATACGGCTGATAACAAACAACCCGCGCAAGGTCGCGGGACTTTCCGGCTACGGGCTTGAGATAACCGAGCGCGTGCCGCTTGTAATCCCCGGCAATCCGGAGAGCAAACGCTATCTGGCGACAAAAAAAGCAAAGCTGGGCCATTATCTTTAATAAGGAAAAAAGGAGAAAACCATGAGCGTAAAAACAGTGCAGGGCAATCTTTCGGCGCAGGGGCTTAAATTCGGCATAGTGGTATCGCGCTTCAACGATTTCATGACCGGCAAGCTGATGGACGGCGCGGTGGACGCGCTGCTGCGCCACGGCGCGAAAGAAGAGGACATAGAAGTGGTAAAAGTCCCCGGCTCTTTTGAACTGCCGCAGGCCGCGCAAAAAATGGCCGCCGCCAAACGCTTTAACGCTATCATCTGCCTTGGCACCGTGATACGCGGCGCGACCACGCATTATGAACTGGTGGCAGCCGAAGCCGCGCGCGGAATCGGGCAGGCCGCCATGCAAAGCGGCGTGCCGATTGTTTTCGGCGTGGTGACGGCGGAAAATCTGGAGCAGGCTATCGAGCGCGCAGGTTCCAAACACGGCAACAAGGGCGAGCAGGCGGCCGTGACCGCGATAGAAATGGCGGATCTCTGGCGCCAGTTCGGCGCGAAATAAAACCGTGCCGGAAAACAAATTCATGCTGCGCGCCATCGAATTGGCGCAAAACGGGCGTTTCGGCGCTCATCCAAACCCGATGGTCGGCGCGGTGCTGGCAAAGGGCGGACGCATAGTCGGAGAAGGCTGGCATGGGCGTTTCGGCGGGCCGCATGCCGAAATAAACGCGCTTGCCTCCGCCGGGAAAAAGGCGCGCGGCTCAACCGCCTATGTAACGCTGGAACCGTGTTCCACTTACGGTAAAACTCCCCCCTGCACGGCGGCGCTTGTCTCCGCCGGGGTAAAAGAAGTTGTCTACGGCGCGTCCGACCCAAATCCGGCCAATCATGGCCGCGCGGCAAAACTGCTGCGCGCCGCCGGGATAAAAACGCGCGGCGGCGTGGAGCGCGCATTGTGCGAAGCTATCAACCCCGCATTCAACAAACTTATGCGCACGGGGCTGCCGTATGTAACGATAAAAATCGCGCAGAGCATGGACGGCAAAATAGCCGACGCATCCGGCAATGCCAAATGGATTTCCGCCCCGCAGTCGCGCGTAAAAACGCATGAGCTGCGTGCGGAAAGCGACGCGGTAATCACCGGCATAAACACCATTCTTGCCGACGATGCGCAGCTTGACGTGCGCTTCGTGAAGGCCGACCGGCAGCCATTGCGCGTGGTGATGGACAGCAGGCTGCGCATACCGCCGAGTTCCAAAATTGTAACCGGCGCGCACGGTAATGCCCTCACGCTTATCGCTTGTGTGGATGGCGCTTCTTCCCTCAAACGCCGCGCGCTTGAAAAGCTGGGTTGCGAGGTTATGGCTTTCGACTCGCGCGACGGGCGCGTGCCGCCGGAACTTTTGCTGGCGGAACTCGGGCGGCGCGGACTCTCCACCGTGATGATTGAGGCGGGCGCGGAGATAACCGGCGCTTTCACCGATTTGGAACTGGCGGACCGGTATATATTTTTCGTCGCGCCCACGCTGCTGGGGGGCCAAAAGGCCCTGCCGTCGCTTGGCGGCAAAGGTATAATAAAAAGCAGCGAGGGTTTGCTGGGTCTCAGGTTTTCGGCTGTAAATGTCGGGCTTTGCGGAAGCGATATTGTTCTAGAGGGGATAGTGTAATGTTCACCGGAATTATTGAAGCCGTCGCAAAAGTGCAAAGCGCCAGGTTCGGTGAGGACGGCGTTTTGTCCATAGCGCTGCCGGAAGACTGGCAGCCAATTCCCGGCGAGAGCATAGCGGTAAACGGCGTCTGCCTGACCGTCACCGTACTGAAAGGCAATGTCGCAAATTTCGACGTGTCGCCGGAGACGGTGGATAAAACCAGCTTGTCCTCCCTCGCCGCAGGCGTCAACGTGAATCTCGAGCGCGCGGTAAAAGCCGGCGGGCGCATGGGCGGGCATATTGTTACCGGGCATGTGGAAGGCTGCGCCAAACTGGTTTCCATAACGCCGCGCGGTTCCAGCAGGATTTTCCGGGTTGAAGTTCCAAAGGAACTGATGCGCGACATAATACAGAAAGGCTCCGTCACGCTGGACGGGATAAGCCTGACGGTTGCCGCGCTTGTGCCCGGCGGTTTTGAGATTGCCGTCATCGGCCATACCCTTGCCAATACCGTGCTGCCGGAAAGAATGCCCGGCTCTCTTTTGAATATCGAAACCGACATCCTTGGCAAATACGCGCGCAACGCCGCCAACCCGCAGCAAGGCGAGCGCGTGACCGACTCCTTCCTGAAAGAAAACGGTTTCATGTAAATCCACCAAAAAATATTTGTCTGTCATGTTGTACTTTGATTGAAGTTCGGCAGCAACTGTACGGAACTTGACAGGGGATTTTTTGAGATGTATGATAGACCATAAGACGATATTGGTCTATTGGTCCAGAATAACCCAATATCGCAATGCTCTTTCATTGCAGTTGTGGAACGCTATTATGGTTTGCAGTTTCGGAAAACATCTTGAATGTCTTTTTCGGGCTGCAATAAGCGCCAAAGACTTTTCCGGCAGCAGCATTAGATATTGCTAGATGCCTAATGAAATGCAATAATTTGTTGTGCAAGATTCCGGCAAGTCGCCCTGGCGGTATGCGCATATCGGGATTCAGCTTGCGGTCAGCACGCTGCTGGGTTTTGGCGCGGGCTTCTGGCTGGACAAGAAAATGAACACCGGGCCCTGGCTTGCGCTTCTCGGCGCCGGGCTGTTTTTCGCGGCGGGGCTCTATTCGGTAATAGCCCAGCTCATGGACGATAAATGAACATGACGCTTTATTTCCTGCTGGGCGCCGGCTGCGGCGGCGCGACGGGCGAAATTTCCCGCCGGGCCCACGCGCGTTATCTGACGACGGACAATAAAGTTTTCCTGCGCGTTTTCGCCATAGGCATGGCCGCGCGGCTGCTGCTGACGCTGCTGCCTGTACTTCTAATAGCGCGGCACAATATAATGAATGCCGCATTTTTTGGCGCGGGAATGATACTTTTGCAGACGGTCCTGCTGGCTTTGCCGCCCAAAAAGCAATAGAATGGAATAATTATGCTAGCCGAGATTTACGAACATCACATTTTAGACCATACCTACGCCACGCTGAGCATACTGGGCTTCAACCTCCCCGTCACCCGCCATCTGGCGATGATGTGGCTTGCCTGCGTGCTGCTGCTGGTGCTGGTGCCGGCGATTTTCCACTCCACGTCGAAAATACTCGCCCCGGCGCGCAACCTGCTGGAAGGCCTCGTCGTTTTCGTGCGCGACGAGATAGTGCTGGTAAACCTCGGCCCCGGCAGCGAAGGCTACACGCCGTATTTCTGCACCCTCTTCACCTTCATCCTTATATGCAACGGCATAGGGCTGGTGCCTTTCGGCGCGACGGCCACCGGCAACATCTCCGTCACAGCCGGGCTGGCGTTCACCACGTTTGCGCTGATACTCTTTTCCGGCATACGCAAAAACGGTTTGGTGCATTATGTGGCCACGCTGGTTCCGCACGGCGTGCCCAAGGTGCTTTACCCGCTGCTTTTCCCGATAGAAGTGCTGGGGCTATTTACCAAAACGCTGGCGCTGTGCATCCGTCTTTTCGCCAACATGATAGGCGGGCATTTCGCGCTGCTGACGATAATCGGCCTTATATTCATTTTCGGCGGCATGGGGCATATAGTGGCCGGGGTCACCGTGCTGGCGGCGGTGCCGATGGCGCTTTTTATAACGCTGCTGGAAGTGCTGGTGGTGTTTTTGCAGGCGTATGTGTTCACCGTTTTGACGGCGATTTTCACGGGTATGGCAATGAACCCGCATTAATCAAAACATATAGATCAGGAGAGTGACATGAACGAAACAATGTACATAGGTCTCGGTTATCTCGGCGCAAGCGTTGGGGCGGGCCTCGTGCTTGTCGGCGCGGGCATCGGCATCGGCCTTGTCGGCGGAGCGGCGGTGGAAGGAACCGCGCGCCAGCCGGAAGCCAGCGGCACGCTGCGCACCACGATGATCATCGCGGCGGCGCTTATCGAAGGTCTGGGATTTCTGGCGCTGGTCATATGCCTTTTGTCCCTGATGAATTTCAGCAAGCCCAAACCCGGCGAAATAGCGGCTCCCGCAGCCGCAACCGCGTCGGCAGCCGCACCGGCCGCAACGTCCGCGCTGCCCGGCAAATAATCCCCGCTTGAAGCGGGCCGGGAGGCCAGCCAGATGGAAAAACTGATACAGCCGGATTTCGGCTTGATATTCTGGACGCTGCTCAACTTCGCGCTGCTGGTGCTGCTGCTCGGCAAGTTCGGCTGGAAGCCGGTGCTGCGCGCGCTCCAGGATCGCGAGAACCGCATAAAGGCCGACGTAAAGGCCGCGCAGGAAGCGCGCGAGGCGACCGAGAAGATGAAGGCCGAGCTGGACGCGCAGCTTAAATCGCTCGCCGAACGCACGCAGTCCGCGCTGGCGCAGGCGGCGGCGCTTGGCGAAAAGGAAAAGAACTCCATCGTCGCAGAGGCGCAGCGTCAGGCGCAGGAAGTTGCCGACGCGTCCAGGCGCGCTATGGAGGCCGAGCGCGCAAAGCTTATCGCCGAGCTGCGCTCGGAAGTGGCGGGCCTTTCGATAGCCGCCGCCGAGAAACTGCTTGCGCGCGAGATAGACCGCAACGCGGGCAAAACCGCCGTGGAGCAGTTCCTGCGCGACATAGAGGCCAAAAAATGAAAGCACCGGACCGCATCCTTGCCAAGCGTTACGCCGCCGCGTTCATAAAAGTCTGCGGCGAAAATCCGCGCGCCGGCGTGCAGGCGCTGCGCAAATTGCGCCTCGGCCTCAAGGGCGTGGAGCAATATCTCGCCAACCCGCTGGTGCCGGTGGAGCTTAAAAAAGCGATACTTTCCGAAAAAGCCGCCGAGAAAACGGGACCGGCGTTCTCGCTGGTTTCCGTGCTTGTCGGCGTGCGCAGGTTTTACCTGCTTGAAGCGGTGACGCAGGAGGCGGATCTGCTCTGCGATGCAGGCGAGGGCGTGTGCGACGCCCTGGTCACATCCGCTTCGTCGCTGGACGCGGCGGAAGCGGAGACGCTGCGCCGGGGCCTCGAGCGGCTCTCCGGCAGGAAGGTGCGCCTGTCCGCCGTGGAGGATCCGTCGCTTATCGGCGGGTTCAAGGCGCGCATGGGAGACACGCTGGTGGACGCCACGCTGCGCGGCAGCATGGAAAAACTTAAAGCCGAGCTGGGCGGCAACAACAACTGATTATGATAAGACCCGAAGAGATTTCAGAAGTAATAAGGCGGCAGATAGACAATTACATCCCCAAGGCAGATATCGCCGAGGTCGGCAACGTGCTGCAGGTCGGCGACGGCATTGCGCGCGTCTACGGACTCGGCAACGCGATGGCCGGCGAGCTTTTGGATTTTCCCAACGGCGTGCGCGGCATGGTGCTAAATCTCGAGCACGACAATGTCGGCTGCGTGCTGATGGGCGAGGACAGGCTGGTAAAGGAAGGCGACCTGGTGCGCCGCACCGGCCGCGTCATGGACGTGCCTGTCGGCGACGCGCTCATAGGCCGCGTGGTAAACCCGCTGGGCCAGCCGATAGACGGCAAGGGCCCGATAAAAACCGGGCAGACACGCCCGCTGGAAGTTATCGCCCCGGGCATTGTGGCGCGCCAGCCGGTAAAAACGCCGCTCCAGACCGGACTTAAGGCCGTGGACGCCGTCATCCCGATAGGGCGCGGCCAGCGCGAGCTGATAATCGGCGACCGCCAGATAGGCAAAACCGCCGTAGCCATAGACACTATTTTGAACCAGAAAAACGCGCCGCCGGACAAGCGCGTGATATGCATCTACGTCGCCGTCGGACAGAAGCAGTCCACCGTCGCGCAGGTGGTGAAAACGCTGACGGACAACGGCGCGATGGAGTACACCATCGTCGTCGCCGCCTGCGCCAGCGAACCGGCCGCGATGCTTTACATGGCGCCCTACGCCGGCTGCTCGATGGGCGAATATTTCATGTGGAAGGGCCGCGACGTGCTGATAGTCTACGACGATCTCACCAAGCACGCGCAGGCCTACCGCCAGATGTCGCTTCTGCTGCGCCGCCCGCCCGGGCGCGAAGCGTATCCCGGCGACGTGTTCTATCTGCACTCGCGCCTGCTGGAGCGCGCCTGCCGCCTGAGCGAAGAGCACGGCGGCGGCTCGCTTACCGCGCTGCCGATAATAGAGACGCAGGCCAACGACGTGTCGGCCTACATCCCCACGAACGTCATTTCCATCACCGACGGGCAGATCTATCTGGAAAGCAGCCTGTTCTACTCCGGCGTGCGTCCGGCGGTGAACGTCGGCATATCGGTGTCGCGCGTCGGCGGCTCGGCGCAGATAAAGGCGATGCGCAAGGTGGCGGGGCGTCTGCGCGGCGACCTGTCGCAGTACAACGAACTGGCGGCTTTCGCGCAGTTCGGCTCCGACCTCGATAAAGAGTCCCGCAAGCTGCTTGCGCGCGGCGAGCGCATGACCGAGCTTTTGAAACAGAACCAGTACTCGCCGCTGGCGGTTGAGGAGCAGGTGGTGGTGCTCTACGCCGGCGTCAACGGTTATATAGACGATGTGGACGTGGCGCGCGTGCGCGCGTTTGAAACGGGGCTTTTGTCCTCCATGCGCGCGGCTCACGCCGACCTGCTGGAAGAGATTCGCACCAAAAAGGACATAGACGACGCGCTGAACGCCGGACTGGCGGCGGCGGTGAAGGAATTCAAGGCAGGGTTCAACTAAAGGGGGCCGCATGGCGCTTGATGGCAATATAAGGGAACTGCTGGAACGCTATAATTCGGTGGCGCAGGCACAGACCGAGGATTCGGTGCGCGCGCTGGGCGACGCGACCGACGATATGCTCGGCGCGCTGCGCGAGGAAATACAGTCCAAAACCATGGAGCGCATGCAGGGCATAGTCGAAAAGCTGGGCTCCGGCATCCCGCTCACTTCCGACGACGCAGACCTGGTGCGCCTGTGGGTTGTCGGCGACGCGATGAATTATCTGCGCCGCGAGGACGAGTACCAGAACTGGCTGCGCGACCTTTCCCGGCTGGCCGGCGAGATAGCGGGGCTGAACCGCCCCGATCTGAATGTCGACGAGCTTGGCAAACTGCAGGGCGCGGTCAGCGACATGAACGGCATACTGCCGATGGTGGAAAAATACGCCGAGCAGCGCGACAGGGTGGCCCGTTTCGACAAGGCAGTGGCAAAGACGGACCCGCAGTCGCTTAAATTCCTTCAGGGCGTATTGCAGCACAAAATAGATTCACCGGACGATTAACCCGGATTTCGGAGGCTTATGCGTTTTTTAGTAACTGGCGGAGCAGGATTTATAGGCAGCAACCTGGCCTTTACGCTTGAGGCGCAGGGGCACGAAGTGGTCATACTGGACAATTTCTCGTCCGGGCATTTCAAGAACCTCATAGGTTTCAAAGGCTATGTGCGCTCAGGCGACATCTGCTGCCGCGCGTCCTTTGACACGCTGGAAGGCAAATTCGACGCGATATTCCACGAGGCCGCCATCACCGACACCACCGTGATGGACCAGGCCAGAATGATGGACGTCAACGTCGAGGGTTTCCGCAACGCGCTGGCCTTCGCCGCACAGCGCAAAATAAAGCGCGTGGTCTACGCCTCGTCGGCGGGAGTGTACGGCAACGGCGCCTGTCCGATGGCGGAAACCGCGATGCCCACGCCGGAGAACGTCTACGGGTTTTCCAAGGCGATAATGGACAACGTCGCGCGCGATTTCGCCGCCGCGCACAAAAACATGGTGCTGGTCGGGCTGCGCTATTTCAACGTCTACGGCCCCGGCGAATACTTCAAGGGCAAGTTCGCCAGCATGATATACCAGCTTTATCTCCAGATGAAGGCCGGCAAAAAGCCGCGCATATTCAAAAGCGGCGAACAGCAGCGCGATTTCGTCTACATAAAGGACATAGTCTCGGCAAACCTGCTGGCGCTGAAGGCCAAAAAGAGCTGCGTTCTAAACGCCGCCACCGGCGTGCCGGAAGATTTCAACAGGGTCATAGCCTGTCTCAACAAGGAGATGGGCCTGTCGCTTGCGACGGAGTATATCGACAACCCTTATGCCTTCTTCCAGAACAAGACGCAGGCGGAAACCTCTCTCGCCAAAAAGACCACCGGCTACGCCGCAGCCTATACGCTGGACAAAGGCATAGCGGAATACGTCGCCGAGCTTAAAAAACGCGGGGCATAAATCATGGAATCGCTGCGCGACATAAGACGCAACATCAAGTCCGTCAAGGCCACCCAGCAGATAATGAAAACCATGAAGATGGTGGCCTCCGCGCGCATCCGGCGCGCCCAGGCGTCCATTCTTGCCGGCAGGCCTTTCGCCGCCAAGATGGAGGAGATGCTCGATACGCTGGGCGACGAGCTTAAGTGGTACTCGCATCCGCGCGGCTCTTTCCAGTACCGCTACTGCGCTCCGCCGCAGGAAAAATGCCCGGTGGCGCTTGTTGTGGTTACGGCGGACAAGGGGCTGTGCGGCGCGTTCAACGCCACCGTCATCCGCGCCGCCGTCGCCTGGCTGCGCGAAAATTCCGGGCGCAAAACAAGCGTTTTCTGCATAGGGCGCAAGGGCGTGCATTACATAAAGCGCATCAGGGCCGAAGGCGTGGAACTGGCGTATGAAAACACCGGCATATTCCCCAACGCCGGTTATGTGCACGCCGAACTGCTCGGCCGCGCGGTGCTGAAAAAATTCGACGCCGGCGAAGTAGGCGAGGTGCAGGTCATATTCAACGAGTTCAAGTCGCTCGTGAGCCAGCATATAGTGGTAAAGCGGCTGCTGCCGCTTGCCCCGCGTACTGCGCTGCCGGACAAGGTTTTCAACGACGATTTCATTTTCGAGCCGCACAAGAAGGAGCTTTTGCGCGCGCTGCTGCCGCGCCAGTTCAAGGCGCAGCTTTACCGCGCGCTGCTGGAGTCCCAGGCGGCGGAGCTGGCCGCGCGCATGAACGCGATGGAATCCGCCGGCAAAAACGCGGGCGAGCTGCTTTCCGCGCTTACGCTCAAGCTCAACCGCACCCGCCAGTCGATGATAACCACGGAAATCACGGAGATAGTGAGCGGTTCTGAAGCGTTGAACGCCTGACGCCGCAAATTTTGCAGGGATATCGTTTTAAGGAGAACGCATGAACACCGGAAAAATAGTGCAGGTCATAGGCCCGGTAGTGGACGTGGAATTCAAGCCCGGAAATCTTCCGGCCATATACAATTCGCTGGAGGTCGACTTTACCGTCACGGCGGAGGGCAGGGAAGTAAAACAGCATCTTGTCATGGAAACCGCGCAGCATCTGGGCGACAACGTGGTGCGCGCGATATCGCTGGGCCCGACGGACGGACTGCGCCGCGGCCTTGACGTGCTCGATACCGGCGCGCCGCTTACCGTTCCGGTGGGCGAGGGCTGCCTCGGCCGCCTTATAGACGTGCTGGGAAACCCCAAGGATGAAAAGGGCCCCATAAATTCCAGCGAGCGCCTTCCCATTCACCGCGCGCCTCCCCCGCTTACCAGCCAGCGCACCACTCCTGAAATTTTCGAGACGGGCATAAAAGTAGTGGACCTGCTCGCCCCGTACATGAAAGGCGGCAAGGTCGGCCTTTTCGGCGGCGCGGGCGTGGGCAAGACCGTAGTCATCATGGAGCTTATAAACAACGTCGCCCGCCAGCACAGCGGATGTTCGGTGTTCGGCGGCGTGGGCGAACGCTCGCGCGAGGGCAACGATCTCTGGCGGGAGATGGGGGAATCGAAGCTTGCCGACGGCAATTCCGTGCTTTCAAAAACCGCGCTGGTCTACGGCCAGATGAACGAGCCGCCCGGCGCGCGCGCCCGCGTGGGCCTTACCGCGCTGACGCAGGCCGAATATTTCCGCGACGTGAAAGGGCAGGACGTGCTGCTCTTTATCGATAACGTTTTCCGCTATGTGCTGGCGAACTCCGAGGTGTCGGCGCTTTTGGGACGCATGCCGTCCGCCGTCGGCTACCAGCCGACGCTCGGCACCGAAGTGGGCTGGCTGCAGGAGCGCATCACCTCCACCGACAAGGGCTCCATCACCTCCATTCAGGCCATATACGTTCCGGCCGACGACCTGACCGACCCCGGCGTGGCGACCACGTTCTCGCATCTGGACGCGACCACCGTGCTTTCGCGCCAGATTTCCGAGCTGGGCATTTACCCGGCGGTGGACCCGCTGGAATCCACGTCGCGCATCCTCGACCCGCATATCGTGGGCGACGAGCATTACAACACCGCGCGCGCGGTGCAAAAGATATTGCAGCGCTACAAAGAGCTCCAGGATATCATAGCGATACTGGGCATCGACGAGCTTTCCGACGAGGACAAGCTGGTCGTGTCCCGCGCGCGCAAGGTGCAGCGCTTCCTTTCGCAACCCTGCTTTGTGGCGCAGCAGTTCACCGGACGCGAAGGCAGATACGTCAAGCTGGCCGACACGATACGCGGCTTCAGGGAAATCGTGGCAGGCAAGCACGACTCCGTGCCGGAACAGGCTTTCTTCATGGCCGGAGGCATAGAGGAAGTGCTGGAAAACGCGCGCAAGAGCGCGGAGGCGTAATGCCGACCCAGCCGCTGACCCTTCTTATAGTCACGCCGGAGCGGCCTGTGCTGGACCGTCAGGCCGACCTCGTCGTGCTGCCCGCCTTCAGGGGCGAGATGGGCATAATGCCGGGGCACTCGCCCGCCGTGGTGCAGCTTGGCGAAGGCATTCTGCGCTACAACGCCGGCGAGGAAAAAGGCGCTTTTGCCGTGCTGGGCGGTTTCGCGGAAGTGTACAAAAACCGCGTGTCGGTTTTCGCCGAAGGCGCGGAACTGGCGGAGGAGATAGACGAGGAGAAGGAACGCCAGGCCGTGCAGAAGGCCAAGCAGATTCTGGCCGCGCGCGGCGGCGACATGACCCTCGAGGCCGCGCAGGCGCAGCTCAAGCGCAGCCTGCTGCGCATAAAGCTGGTGCAGCACAGGAACGCCCATTAACTTTCCCGAAGGGCCGCGACCGAAGCGGTCCTTTTCGGCACCGCGCGTTTGCGCGGCGGCATGGCAAAGGACGACAATAAATAATGGAACTGATAAAGGCTGTTTTTCTGGGCATAGTGCAGGGGCTGGGCGAATTCCTTCCGATTTCAAGCTCGGCGCATCTGGTGCTGGTGCCGAAACTTCTCGGCTGGGAGTATCAGGGGCTTACCTATGACGTGATGCTCCATCTCGGCACGCTGGTGGCGCTGGTTATCTATTTCCGCAAGGACTGGATAAAAATAATTTCCGACGGCCTGGGCGCGCCGTCCACTGCCGACGGAAAAATACTTTGGTATCTTGTGGCCGGAACCATACCCGCAGGCATAGCGGGCGTGCTGCTTGAGAAAAAGGCCGAGGATACGTTCCGCGCTCCCGCCGAAATGGCTGTTTTCCTGATGGCGTTTGCCGTGGTTCTTTACTGGGCCGACAGACGCGCCGCCGAGAAAAGCGACAAGGTCCTTAATCTCGGCAATGCAATCATCATCGGCGCGGCGCAGGCGCTGGCGCTTATGCCCGGTGTTTCGCGCTCCGGTATAACCATAACGGCGGCGCTGCTGCTGGGCTTTGGCCGGTCCGAAGCTGCGCGCGTTTCATTCCTGTTTTCCGTGCCGGTCATAGCGGGCGCGGCGCTGCTGCAACTGCGTCACGTTACGGCGGATATGATAACGGTGCCGTTTGTGTCCAGCTTTCTTGCGGCGCTTATAAGCGGCTGGTTCGCCGTAAAATTCCTTATGGGATTTTTGCGCACGCACACGCTCAAGCCTTTCGTGTATTACCGGCTGGCTCTCGGCGCATTCATTCTGTTTATGGTGTTTTTCGCCGGACTGTCGTAATTTAAAGTTGATTTATCCAAAGCCGCGCCTGTAGTTTTGGCGCGGCTTTGTTATGACGAACTCAATAATAATTTTCTGCGCAAAATATCTCTGCCTGCTGCCGCCTTTTGCTGCGGTTTTTTTCTTTGCCGCGCAGCCGCGCGAACGCCGCAGGGAGATGCTGGTTTTCGGCGGCGCGCTGGTCGCGCTCTCGCTCGCCGCATATTTTATTGCGGGTTTTTGCTGGTATAACCCGAGGCCGTTTGCGGCGGGCGGATTTACTCCGCTGGTGGCGCACAAGGCCAACAACGGTTTTCCGTCCGGGCATACTCTTGTTTGCGCGGCAATTGCGGCGATAGTATTCAGGTTCGGCAAAAAGACCGGCCTGGTTTTATGGGCGCTGACGGTTGTCGTGGGCGCGGCGCGCGTCCTCGCGGGCGTGCATCACGCTGCGGATATAATTGACAGCATCGCGCTGGTGCTGCTCTGTTTGTTCCCCGCCGGGTTCGCTGCGGGAAAGTTCGCCGGGCGCAAAGCCTGACGTTTTGTAAACGGGAAAGCGGCCGGGGCGATTGCCCCGGCCGCTTTTCATATAAGTCCGGTATTTCAGTCCGGGAATATTTTTGCCGGGTTCAGTATGCCTTTGGGATCGACGGCATTTTTAATATTCTTCATCATTTCCATCGAAGCCGGGTCCACCGATATCGGCAGGTAGGATTTTTTGGTGCAGCCCACGCCGTGTTCGCCGGTCAGCGTGCCGCCGAGCTCGGCCACCAGTTCGAAAGTTTCCTTGAGCATCGGGCCGATTTTTTTGTCCCACTCCTCCCGCGGCACGTCGTTTTTTAGAAAGTTAACGTGCACGTTGCCGTCGCCTATATGGCCGAAAGAGATTATCTCTATGCCGTATTTTTTCTCTATCGGCGCGAGCCGCTCGAAAAATTCCGGCAGCTTTGCGCGCGGAACCACAACGTCGTCGCGCTTGATGACGGGGCTTTTGCGCGTTATCGCCTCGGATATCGCGCGGCGTATTTCCCACAGCCGGTCCTGCGATGCCTTGTCCTCGGCGACCAGCACGTCTTGCGCGCCGTACTCCATAACTATTTCGCCGATTTTTTCGTACTCGGCCTGAAGCTGCGCCTTGTCGTTGCCGTCGAGCTGCATAAGCAGATGCGCGGCGGCGTCGGGGAACGGGGCGGTTTTTTCGAGCATATGTTCGCTGGCGGATATCGCTTTGCGCTCCATGAATTCCATCGTGGCCGGCACTATGCGCTCGCTGATGATTTTTGTAGTCGCCTCTACGGCGGAGGCGATGGAATCGAACGGGACCAGCAGGTCCGCCGTTACGGTCGGTTTGGGTATGAGCGAAACCGTTATTTCGGTGACTATCGCGAGAGTGCCCTCGCTGCCGCAAATAAGTCCGATAAGGTCGTAGCCCGCGACGTTTTTAATCAGCTTGCCGCCGATGCGCGAAACGCGTCCGTCGGGCCACACAACTTCCAGCCCGCAAAGATAATGTTTGGTAACGCCGTATTTGAACGCGCGCGGTCCGCCGGCGTTTTCCGCCACGTTGCCGCCTATCGAGCAGGACTCGAGGCTGGCCGGGTCCGGCGGATAATATAGTCCCTTTTCCTCCACGGCTTTTTGCAATTCGCCCGTTATGACGCCCGGCTGCGTTACCGCGACAAGGTTCACCGGGTCCACTTCCAGAATTTTGTTGAAATGCTCCATGCTCAGCAGTATGCCGCCGTGCAGCGGCACCGCCCCGCCGGAGAGCCCGGTGCCCGCGCCGCGCGGCGTTACCGGGATATTTTCCTCCAGTGCAATGCGCATCAGCGCGCTGACCTGCGCGGTATTCTCGGGTTTGGCCACCACGGCGGGCATCGCGGAAAGGCAGGCGGTTTCGTCGTGCGAATAGGGTTCGCGTTCCGGCTCGGCGAGAACTGTGTTTTTGTCGCCCAGCGCGTCGCGAAGTTTGTCTATGATCCGGGGAGTAAGCGAATTGAAAGAGTTGTTCATAACAAGATGATATTAAATGGAAGCTTGTTTTTCCATATTGATAAAAAAACGCGGCCCCGTTGAGAGGAGCCGCGTTTGTTTAATAAGAGTTGTTTATTTAGAAGCGGCTTGCTGCTGCGCGGGTTTTGTGTCCTTGTGATGATGCTCTGCCGGGGCTTTCCTGGCCACGCGCACTATTTCCACCCTGGTCATCGCCACCGGGTTGACGGCCATTTCGCCGCTGGTGGGGACGCGGGCTATCGCGGAAACCACGTCGAGGCCTTCCACCACTTCGCCGAAAATGCTGTAGTGGCCGTTGAGGAAAGTCGGCAGGCCGCGTTCGCCGGGCTTGTCGGTGATGAAGAACTGGCTGCCGTTGGTGTTGGGACCGGCGTTGGCCATGGCGAGTATGCCGGGCTTGCTGAACGTGACGGACGGGCTTATCTCGTCGGCGAATTCGTAGCCGGGGCCGCCCTGGCAGTTGTTGAGCGGGTCGCCGCCCTGTATCATGAAGCCGGGCACGACGCGCATGAATTTAAGCCCGTCGTAAAAATGGGATTTGAGTTTTTTGCCGGTGTTGGGGTCGGTCCATTCCTTGGCGCCTTCGGCAAGGCCGACGAAATTGGCCACGGTTTTGGGCGCTGCGTCGGTGTAAAGTTTGCATACTATGCGGCCTTTGCCGGTGGTGAAAACGGCATAGGTGCCGGGCTGGAGCTTGCTTGAGTCGAACTTGGCTGCATCGGTCACTTTGGTCTCCTTTGCTGGTGTGGCTGGTTTTTGCTGGTCCTGCTGCGCGGCGGCCGCGTTTGCGAAGAAAGCGGCCGTCATCGCCGCCATAAAAACTTTTCTCATGTTTCCTCCTTTAGCGGATTTTCAATATAATATAATAATTCCCGGAGGCGTGAAATGATGCGTACATCCATACTGCAATATGTAAGAACTCTGTTTTTGTCCGCCGCGCTTTGCGCCCCTGCTTTGGCGTCGGGTTTGGCGCAGCAGGGAACTCTTTCGCTGCCCGGTCAACCGGGGCAAAGCGACACCTGCTCTGCCTCTGCGGACACCTGCTCCTCGGCGCCGTCGCAGCAGCAGCCGCTCGCGCTTCCTTCCAATATCCCGGCGCTTGCCTCCAAAATAAAACCGGTTCATATCGCACAACCTTCCGTCCCGGGCAAGCCGGAGGCTTCGGGGCCGGCGCAGGCGTACCAGCCGGAGATACTGCATGCCGCGCCGGATAAGGAAAGCCATATCAAGGCGCTTCCGCTTTTTGTGTTGTTTTTTGTGTTTCTCGGCCTGCGTATCTATCGCTATAACACGCGCTGATTTCGCTCAAATAAAAAAAAGCCCGCCTGAAGGCGGGCTTTTTTGTGTTGCGGGGTCAAAGTTTTTCAGTGAAGATTTTCACAAGACGGTTTTGCGCCACTGATTGCAGGTATTTTTTCAGTTTGGGGTTGGCTTCCATCAGGCATATCAGATTGTCCGCCTTGAAGCGGAATACCCTGCATTCGGTCTGCGCGGTCACGTCGGCGGTGCGCGGCTCCTTTAACAAAAAGCCTATCTCCCCGAAACAGTCTCCTTCTGCAAGCTCGCCAAGTTCCAGCGGCGCGGGCTGGTCCATTGTCTGCTCGGCCAGCGCGGAGCCGGAGCGCAGCACGTAGACGTCGGTGCCCTTTTCGCCCTCGCGCAGAATGGCCTCTCCGGGTTCGTATATGTAAAGCCCCGCAGGCAGCGCGGAAAGCAGCGGCGCGAATGAAGGCTCCATCGGAGCGCTTTCCCCGAGCCCCAGTTTTTCCGACAACCAGTCGAGGTCGGTCGGCGAAAGCGTTTCTGTCCTCATGGCTGTTTCTGCGCGACGGGCGGCGACGCCAGCGCGGCGTTCCAGTCCTTGCGCAGCCTCTTGGAAAGATATTCCGCGGAACTTTCCACCGCGTCCAGCGCGCTGTCGCCTTCGCCGGTGTCGGAGGCGGCCCAGATTATTTCGCCCGTCTCCACATCCACCAGCCGTACCGCCAGCCCTATCTGCGCATACTCCGTGTAGACAGTGGGCGTGGTTACCTGTTCGTTGGTGATTTTTTCGCCCGACTGGCGCATCACGTTCCTGTAGGACCCGTCCGGTCCGCGTTCCATATGGTTTGAGTAGACCGGGTCCGCGTAGTGGTTGTTGGTCTGCACATAGGCGATGTCGGTTTTCTCGGGCGTATAATCCGTTATCTCGCCCACCAGCAGCGCGTCCACGCCCAGCAGGTGCCCTATATCCTTGCCGGTGCCCGCGGACAGCACGCCCTGAGCCGACAGCTTGTTCTCCTTTAAAATCTCTTCTATGCGGCTGCGCTCTATGACGCTGAACCCGTTCTCCAGCATGAAACGGCTGAACACGTCCTCCGCTCCCGACACCGAATTGGGCGGCGCCTTGAAAGAAGTTATGCCTATGCGCTTTATGCGCGAGACGTCGTAGTTGCGGTTCATCGCGCTGGGTGTTGCGCAGGCGCAGAGCGCAGTTGCTGCCGCCAAACATAACAGGGTTTGTCTCATTGCAGCAGCTCCTCTATCCTCTCTATATGTTTGCGGGCGAGTTTTTTTGCGGCTTTGTCCGATGCCAGCGATGAAAACTCCATCCACTCTTCCCGGGATTGCCGCAGGAAATTTTCCCGGCATTTACAGCCGGGGGGCGCATGGGCCGCCTTGTGTTCATAAAATAAAGCCAGGCTTTCCCTTGCCGGTTTCAGCTTTGGGTCCAGTTTCAGGGAACGCAGCAGCTTCTGTTCCGCTTCGTCAAAGCGCCCTAGTCTGCGCAGGGTAAGCCCTATCTGCATTTCTATCGTCGCGTTGTCCGGCTCCAGCCGTTCGGCGGCGGTGAATGCGTCCAGCGCCTCTTCGAAGTGCCTGGACATGGCAAAACTTACCGCGCGATCCACCAGTTCCGTGGCGGTCTGCGTGGACTTGGCCACCTGAGCAGCAGGCGCAGTAGATATATACGCGGAAGTCTGATCCGTTATAACCTGCGGTGAAACATTAACGTCCGGTTGTGTCGCGGCGGTTATTGTCCGGGACGGTCTGGCTGCGGTTGCGTCGTCGGCGTTTGCCGCGCAGGGGAGTCCCAGCAAAATCAGCAGTAAGGCTTTTTTCATAGTATTCCTTGCCGCCTCATATGCATGGAAGCATGGGGGCTGCGGCGCGGGCGGCTGCTGGTATTATATCAAACCGGGGCGCGCTTTATAAAAAATCGCGTCCAAGGCGGCCTGTTTATATATATAATTGAATAGGTGAACAGCAGATGAATGCCAGCGAACTGACGGAAAAGTTTAAAACCCTTTTCATGGGCCCGCAGGAGCTCGTCGGCGTGGATATAGGCAGCCATGCCGTCAAGGTGGTCTGGCTCACTTCCGGCGACAAGACCTGCCGTCTAAACGCCTGGGCACATGCGCCGCTGCAATTTGGCGCGGATGCCACACCCGAGGAGCGCAAGCTCGTCACCGCGCGCCTTATCAAGGATATTTTCGACCGCAAGAAAATACCGGCGCGCACTGTCGCGCTGTCGGTATCCGGCAACGCCGTTATAGTGCGCTACGTCGCGATACCGCGCATATCGCGCAAGGACATGGCGGTCATGCTCCCCACCGAGGCGGAACCCTTTATACCTTTCGACATAAAGGACGTGCAGTTGGGATACCACATCCTCGGCGACGTGGTGGAGGATAACCAGAAAAAGATGCAGATAGTCCTCGTCGCCGCCAAAAAAGAGGTGGTGGGCGAAAAGATGGATGTTGCCTCCGCCGCCGGTCTTTCTCCGCTTGTCATAGACGTGGACGCCTTCGCGCTCGAGGCGGTGGCCGACCGCCTGCCGCGCTCCGGAGCGGGCGCGCTGGTGCTTTTAAACATCGGCCACAAAACCACCAATCTGGCTATAATCGAAAAAGGCGTGACGCGCGTCGCGCGCGACATACCGATAGCGGGCAACGCCTTCACGCGCACTATTTCCAAACAACTCAACGTGGAGCTTGCGCAGGCGGAGGAGATAAAGCGCCGCGTGGGCATAAAGCTCACCGCCGCAGTAACCGATTCCTCCGGCGAGCTATCCGCCGAGGCCGCGCTGGACGAGCGCGCCTCCGCGATCATTTCCGAGATAGCGCACGATCTGTGCGGCGAGGTGCGCCGCTCCGTGGATTTCTACATATCCCAGGAAGCGAACCGCGCCGTCGAAAAGGTGCTGCTCTGCGGCGGCGCTTCCGCTATGCCCAATCTGGCCTCGCTGGTGTCGGCGGACATGAAGGTTCCCGTGGAGCCGCTTTCGCCCGTACTCATAATGGCCGCGCCGGCCGAGCCGGTGCCGCCGGAAATAGCTCCTTCTCTGACGGTGGCCTGCGGGCTGGCGCTGAGAAAACTCTGGGACTGGCAGTGATATGATACGCGTAAACCTTATACCGCCCGAATGCCTTGAACGCCAGCGGCTGCGCACGCGCAACGTGCGTCTGGCAGGCGGGGCCGTGATAGTTGCGGCGCTGGCCGCGGGTATCACGCTTATGCATATCGAGGCGGCGTCCTCCATGCAGAAACGTCTGGCGGCGAAGCAGAAGCTTTTGCAGGGGCTGGGCAGCAAGGTGACCCGCGTCACCGAACTGGAGACGAGCCGCGACAGCATCAAGTCCCATCTGGACGCGATAAACGGGCTGCTTTCCGAGCGCTACTACTATCCTCGCTTTATGAACGACATCTCCGCAAAGCTGCCCGCCGGCATGTGGCTGTCTTCGATACAGACCAAATTCAAGGACGGCGGCGCGATAGAGTTCACGTGCTCGGTCACCTCTCTCAGCGGCGACGAAATAGCGGTGTGGCTGGACCGGCTGGCCTCGATGCACAGTTTTTCCGAAGTGACGCTCGGCCCCGTAAACGTTTCCGGCGATCAGACTGGCGGGCAGAATTTCTCTTTTACGGTAAAGGGAGTATACAAGGCGGGGGCCAATTAACCATGGCTGACGAACATTCCGGCAATCTCAACAGCGAGCAGATTAAAACCATAGTCGCCAGCGTATTTTTCGGCGTGGTGATGTGCTTTGGCTACTGGAAATTCTTCTGGAAGCCTTTTGCCGACAAAAAGGCCGACGCCGCCATGAAGATAGCTAAAATAGACTCCGACATTGCCAGGGCCGTAGGCGTCACGTCCAAGGAAACCTCGCTTAGCGGCGAGATAGCCGAACTTTCAAAGCTGGAGGCGGACGCGGAAAAACGCCTGCCCAAGGACAAGCGGCTTCCAGACCTGCTGCGCTCGCTGGGTTCCATCGGGCGGAGCTGCCATGTGAACATAGCCTCGTTCACGCCGCAGCCGCAGCGCGAACAGACTTATTACATAGAGGTGCCCTACCAGGTGACTGTGACCGGCGGTTTTAACGACGTCGGACGCTTCATGGCCGTGCTGGCCACGTCCCAGCGCTTGTTCACGGTAAGGGATATGAACATAAACGCCGCACAAGGCGGCGTGAACGCCAATTTCATGCTGGTCTCATACCAGTACAAGGGCTGACATGACAAGGCCTTATCTGAATTTCGCAGTTTTTGCCGTCGCGGCGCTGTTGGTGCGCCTTGTGCAGCCGGCATGCGCCGCCACGCAAAGCGCTCCGGCTGCCGCTTCCCCGGCTCCGGCCGCGGTTGCAGCCGTCGCGCAGATGCCGACGGCCGAGCAGCTTTTTTCCGATTCCATAGGCCGGGATCCGTTCGTGCCGGTAAAACGCGCCTCGCCCGTCGAGATCGCGGCACGTCCGGCACCCTCCGCCTCGGCGAGCGGCAAAGCTTTCAGCATCTACAGGCTGGAGCTGTCCGGCCTTGTCGTTTTCGGCAGCGTAAAACAGGCCATAATGTACGATTCGGAAACTTCCGAGCCTTATTATCTGCGCGATGGAAGGATTTTCGACCGCAAGCGCAGGCTGGTGCCCGGCGTGACCGGCGAGGTGGAAGGGCGGCGGGTTCTGCTCAGCGCAGGCAAAAGGGATTCGGCTGTGCTTTCGATGGCGCAGGATGCGCAGGATTCAGCGGGTGCAAAACCGGCCAGAAAGGCCGCGCCCGCAAAACATAAACAGGAGCAAGGCAAATGAGGAAATTTATCGCGATTGCGCTTTCCGCTCTCATGATGCAGCTGCAGGTTCCGCTGCTATGGGCGGCGGATGAGGCTTATGTCGAGTCGGTGCAGGTCGGAAAAAATTCCGTCACCGTCAACACCGACAAGCCCGTACAATATGAAACCTTCACCTCCGCGGAACCCGCGCGCATAGTGCTGGAATTGCTGGGCACGCGCATAAAGGGCGACGACAAAAAGATGGACGGCTCCCCAGATTCGCGCATACAGAGCGTGCGCGCCGAACAGTACGAAAAAACGCCGCTTAGCATAACCCATATAGTTTTGCAGCTTGCGCAGAAGGCCGCTTATTCGGTTGTGGCCGACGGCAACTCAGTAAAGGTCGAGCTTGACGGCTCCGATTCCGCCGCTCCCGCCGTCCAAACGCAGACTGCGGCTCCCAAAACGCCGCGCATGGAAGTGTCGGCATCTGCCGCTGCCGCATCCGCGCAACCTTCTGCCAAGGGCGATTACGTGGACATTCTGGCCAACATGCCGCGCGACCCGGTAACGCTGGATTACGATTTAGCCGACATCCGCGACGTGCTGAGCATGCTGGGCGCGCGCATCGGCGTGAATATGGTCTATGCCGACGACGTGGGCGGCGACGTTACGCTGCGCCTGGACAAGGTTCCCTTCAACGAGGCGTTCGCCACTATTTTAGCCACCCGCTCGCTGACCGCCACGCAGAAAGGCTCCAACATCCTTTATATAAATACGCAGCAGTCGCTTGCGGCGGAAAAAACGGCCTCTGTAATGGCCACCAGGGCGTTTACGCTTAATTACATAAAGGCTGTCGACGCGCAGACCGTGATAGCCGGCGTGATAAAAGCCGAAGGCAGAAGCGGTGCGGTGACCGTGGATGTAAACAATAACATGCTGCTGGTCACCGATATCCCCAGCGGTCTGGATTCCGAGGCGCGCATCATAGGACAGATAGACAAGAAACCGCAACAGGTGCTGATAGAGACCAAGTTCGTGGAAGTGAACCTGACCGACGTCTCAAGCCTCGGCGTGAGCTGGGCTTATTCTACGCCCAATGCAATCAATACAACAACAGGCAGGATGGTGGACGGAACCAATATAGGACAGATGTCCGCTGTCGCCTACAAGGACCCTAGCGGCAATACCGACTATTATGGCTCGCCCATGTCCTCGCAAAGCGGCGGCACCGGCGTCAGCTATCCCACCATATCCAACGACCTTACCGTAGGCGCGTTCAACCTGGGCTACATTCTAAACGGCAATTTCCTGAGCATGACGCTCAATGCCGCTGTTGAAAACGGCAAGGCCAAGGTCCTTTCCGAACCCAAGGTGCTTACGTTCAACAATAACGAAGCCAAGATGAACGTCACCACACAGATCCCCTACACGACGACGACCACCACCACCAGCAGCGGCAACGTGGTGCAAAACACAACGGTGGTTTATATCACCACCGGCATCTCGCTGGACGTGACCCCTCGCGTGGACGCCGACGGGCGCATAACGATGAAGCTTTCTCCTTCGGTCAGCCAGGTGTCGAGCACGGTGGCCGAGGCCACCGGCGGCGCTCCCGGCGTGGACACCCGCAGCGCCGATACCATCGTGATGACCAAGGACGGCGAAACGATAGTCATCGGCGGACTTATTTACGACAACAACGACGACGTTCTTTACAAGGTCCCGCTGCTGGGCGACATACCGCTTCTGGGCTGGTTGTTTAAAAAGCATGTAACCAACCGCCAGCGCATGGAGCTGCTGATTTTCGTGACTCCCCATCTGGTCGAGGATTGACGCAGCCGGTTTTTATTTCGCGGCGCTCCATTCAATCGGGGCGCCGCATTTTTATATGGAAGATATAAAGAGGATAGACGGACGCGCAGCGCTTGCGCTTGCCGCCTGCGCGGGACTGTACCCGCTGTTGCACTGTGTGGCGCCGTTGTGGGCGCAGGCAGCCGCGCGGATTTTGCTGCTGGGCGGTTTGTGCGCATGGGGCGCGGCCCGCGCTTTGGCGGGCGGCATACCGGCATTTTCTGAATTGCCGTGGATGCCGTTAGTTGTGGCAGGAGGCTGGCTGCTTTCCTGCGCGATAAGTCCGGCGCAGGGATTTTGCGGCGAGGCGCTGGCCGATTTTATCGCCGGACTTGGCGCAATGTACTGGATGCTCTGGCTGCCGGAACGCGGTCGCAGCTATGTTTTTTACGCGGTGCTTGCCGCTTCCTGGATAATGGCGGCGATTGCGCTATACCAACTTTGCTCGGGACAGGATATGACGGCCTCTTTCCTGAGCCGCAACGCATTCGCCTGCTGGCTGCTGATGATTACGGCGGTGCTTTACGCCAGAGGGCACAATCTCCAGTCGTTCCTGTTTCTTGTATTGCTGTGCCTTACGCATTCGCGCGCGGCGCTGCTGGCTGTAGCCGCTGTGACGGTGCTGCGCCTTGCGCTGCGCGGCGGTTTTTTCAGGAAAATACTGGCGGTTTTTCTTGCGCTTTGCGCCGGAGTGGCGATACATTTCATGAACGGTTTCAGCCTTGGAGAGCGGTATGCCTGGTGGCGCGCCGCGCTGGACATGGCGCGCGCGCGGCCGTGGCTTGGTTTCGGCCCCGGAACTTTCGGTTACGTATATCCGGCTTTTCATGTGCCGGGGGCTTCGCAGTTCGGCTCCACGTTCGCGCATTGCTGGCCTCTTCAGCTCGCGGCTGAAACTGGATTTGTTTTTGCCGCCTTGTGGCTGGGCTGGATTGTAGCGCGCGCCGCGCATTCGCGCGGCTGGGCGGTCGGCGCGGCGGCCGCGGCGCTGGTCATGTCGCTGGCGGATTATGCGGTGGTTGTGGGGCCCGATTTTGTTCTTTTCTGCGTGTTGCTGGGTTCGCTGGGCGAGACGCCGCGCACCGAGTTTGTTAACTCGCGCTCCCGCCGCCTGATGCTTGCCGCCGCCTGTCTTTGCGCCATGTTTGCGCTGATTCCGTTTACATTTCGCGACATGCGCATAGCGCAGGCGCTTTCGGCGGCGGACGCAACCGCCGCTTCCGGCGACGCGGGCGGGACGCTTCACCGGCTGGAAGCGTTATGCTCGCAATATCCGCGCGAACCGGTGGCAACACTTATGCTGGCGCGCAGCTACAAAACGCTGGCGCTTGTCAACGGGGACAGGACAATGCTTTCCTCCGCCGCGTCGGCCTATGAAAAAGCGCTGGCGGCGAACCCGTTCAATCCGGGAGTTTACGACGAGCTGTCGGCTGTCTACACAAAACTGGGCGAGACTGCCCTGTTCGGCGATACAATACAACGCAAAGCGCAGAACATATTATGGTGGAAACCCTCCGCAAAAAAGAATTAATCGCCCTGTCGGCATGGTTTGTGCTTGCGCTGGCCTTTGGCTGGTCGCGCCAGACTGCGGCGTGGGGAATTATTTCCATTTCGTTCTGGGTATTTTCCGCGCCCGCTTTGCGCGGCTGCCGCGCGCCAGCGCATCCTGCGATGCTGTGGCTTGGCTGGACGCTGTTCGCCCTGCCTTTTTCCGGCGAGCCGCTTAAAAGCATCTGGACGGTTTCGCACTATGCTGTTTTTGCGGGAGTATATTTTACCGCGGCCACGCTGGCTTGCGGCGGGCGCGACATTCTGCGCCGCAGCGCGCATATTGCGGCTTATGTCGTCGCGCTTGTCGTGATTGCCGTACATTTCATGCCGGGGATGCAGAAAGTTGTGTTCCCCGGAGCGCTGATAAATTGGGCTGCCGCTTTTGCCGCGGCGGCCTGTGCGGGTTCCTTTGCGATAGCGGGCGACTCATCCTATCCCTCTAAAAAACGCATAGGCGCGGGTGTTTGCTCTGCTGTGGCATTGCTTGCGGTTTGGTTTTCGCACAGCAGGGGAGCGATGCTTGGCTGTGTGGCCGGAGCCGGACTGGCATTTGTTTTCAGGCGGGACTGGAAGGCGCTGCGTTATTTTGCCTTCGCGCTTGTTTTGTGCGCGCTGGCGCTTTTCGTGCCTATGCGCAATTTGATAGTTAAACCGAGCGATCCGTTCTCATTTTCCCGGCTGCATATATGGGGAGTGGCATTGTCGGTGATTGCGCATAATCCGCTGACCGGCATAGGCGCTGGATGCTTCGAGCGCGGATACCTGCTGCTCAATACGGCGTACCGGACCGGGCTTTCTCAATACGGGCGCTATGCGCTGGACGCGCATTCCCAGATTCTTAACATGGCGGCTGAAAACGGGATTTTGGCTGCGGTGTTTTTTGCAGTGCTGTCGCTTGCTGCGCTGGCGCGCGGGTTTGAGGACAACGATTATGTGCGTCCCATGGCGATGGCCGGGGCGATATTTGCGCAGTCCTGCGTGGACGGCATAATGCAGTGCGCGCCGCTCTGCATAATGTATTTCGCGCTGCTGGGCGGGACGGAAAAAAGCGGGGAACAAAACGGCGCGGGACGCGCTGCTGTTCCCGGCTGGACCGCGCTTGGATTGCCGCTTTGCACATGCGCGCTGATTGTCGCCTCCTGCGGGGCAGGCGCGCGGGAACGCGACGATGCGGGTGCGCTGTTCTCCTCCGCAAGGGCCGCGCTGGCTGCGCCGGTTCCAAATCCCTATCTTGCCGTCGCGCGGCTGGACCGCGCCGCCGAACTTTTCCCCGGCTCGGCGCTGTATGTATACCAGCGCGGGAAGATTTTGGACAGGCTCGGCCTGACCGCGCGCGCAAGCGCGGATTATCGCAAGGCGGCCGAACTGGAACCTGTTTTTGCGGCGCCGGAGGCGTCTTTGGCGTTTCTGGATGGCAGACTTGGCATGCGCGCGGATGCTCGGTCCGCGCTGGCGGAAGCTGCGTCGCGTGTAAAAATGTGCGCCGCTGCACCCAGGGAAAGCTTCGACCCTGATCTTTGCTCTATTCCCGAAGACATGACTAACGCGGCTGCCCTGTCCGGCGATACGGATAGCCGAGTGCGCAATAATATGAAATAATAAATATATGCGCAAAACCCTCTCGATAATCGTCGGTTTCCTGCTCAGTTTCCTGCTGCTCTATCTGGCGCTGCACAATATAAGCATTCAGATGATACGCGTGGCCTATTCCACCCCGACCGCCGTGCAGATGCTTGTGGTGCTGGCGATGCTCGTTTTTATGCTCTTTGTTCGTGGTTGGCGCTGGTCGCTGCTGGTTCGCCCCTGTTCAAAGGCAGGCGCTTATACCATGTTCAAACTTGAGGCGATAGGCATGGCGCTCAACAACGTGCTGCCGCTGCGTCTGGGCGAAATAGCGCGCGCGACCATAGGCGCGGGCATGGCCGACGCGCCGTTCCTTACGCTGCTTTCCACTATCGTGGTGGAGCGCGTGCTGGACTCAATAACGCTCGGCATAATTTTCGCTATAGCGTTGCAGATGGGCGGCTCGGCGACTCTGGCCGCCTACGGCCACTGGGTGCTGATGCTTGTGATAACCATGGCGCTGGCGCTGGGGATGCTGATATTTCTGGAGGAGATGCTCGAACACAGCAAAATGCTGCGCGATTTGCTGGCCGGGTTCCCGCGCCTGGACAAATTCGCCCGCCAGATAGCGATGGGCGCGCAGGCGCTGCGTGACTGGAAGCTGGCTATAGGCATAATTATGCTCGGCATACCGCTCTGGTGCACCGACGCTTTTGGCTATTACTGGGCGGCGCGCATACTTAATATCACGCCGGCCATACACTACGTGCAGGGCATGATCCTTCTCTGCGCGGCGGCCACATCGGTGGCGATGCCGAGCATGCCCGGGTATTTCGGGCCTTTCGAACTGGCGCTAAAGACCGTTCTGGTGCAATGGGGGGTCGCGCCCGATCCAGCCGTGGCATACGCCACTTTCGTGCATCTCAACGGCTACATAGTGAACACCGTGGTCGGCATAATATTCCTGTATGGCGCCGGGCATTCGCTCGGCAGCATATGGAAACACCTCTCCAGCGGGGGAAAGGATGCGCAGAAGGCTGGTTGAACTGCTGGCCTGCCCGCTGTGCCGCCGCCCGCTGGAACTGGCGAGCGAGGACGCGGGCGACTGGATAGAAAAAGGGCATCTGGACTGTTCCGGCTGCGGGCATTCGTATCCGATAGAGCGCGGCGTGCCGCGCCTTGTCCCGATAAGCGAGCTTACCGAGGTGGGCGATGAAATGGCCTCCGTTTCCGGCAAAGTTACGCCCCCTGCCCCTGCTTCAGAAAAAGAATTCTTTTCCGTAATGCAGCTTGACTACAAGGCATGGAAAGGCAAGTTCGCGCTTTGCGCGGCCCGCGATTCCGGCAACGACGCGTTGCGCGCGGTAGAGCTTGGCGGCGAAGCCGTTGCGCTTGCGCGCGGCGGCGAAATTTTCGTTCTGGGGGAGCTTTCTCGCTCCAAACCAAAGCTGCATCCGGTGCAATGCGATTTTACCAGACCGCCTTTCAGGGAGGGCGTGTTTGATTTGCTTTTGCTGCGCGGCGGACTTGAAGACCCGGACGAGCGTTACCATACCTTCAAGTCGCTTGCGCGGCTGGTGCGCCGCGACGGGCGGGCCTGTCTTTCCTTCTGTCCGCGCACCGGGGATTATGACGGCTTTTGCCGCGTTTTCGGGGATGAGGGGCGTTCGCTGTGGCCCATGGCCAGGCTGCGCGGAATATGGCGCAGCGCGCTTTGGCTGCTGCCGGAATTCATCCTTCCGCTGTCCGCGCGCCTGCTGGCCTGCGCCGGTGCGCTGCCGTTGTTTAAATATCTCGGATTTTCCGAAAGAGAATCATTTGCGGAGAGGCTGGACGATAATATCGAGCAGCTTGAAATAGGCACTATAACCTGCCTCGATCCTGCGGAGGCGGCGGTGTGGCTGCATGACGCGGGGTTCTCTCTGGAAAAGGCCTCTCTTTCTCCAATGTTCCTTGGCGCGCGGCTTCTGGCGCGCAAATTATGACAAAACCGTCCGTGGTGATGCTTATAGCCAGCTTTTATCCGCATCTCGGCGGTACGGAAAAGCAGGCGCTTGAGGCGTCCGGATTCCTGCTGCGCGACGGCGTCGGGGTTCGTGTGGTCACGCGCCGCCTGCCCGGTACGCTGCCGCAGGAATACGTGGACGGCGTTCCCGTGGTCCGGCTTTACTGTCCGGGAAGGGGGATTTTTAATTCGCTCTGGTTTATGGTCTCGGCGTTTGCGTGGCTTTTTGCAAATCGCCGGGAATACGATGTCATACATGTCCATCTGGCATCTTCCCATGCGCTGGCGGCCTGCCTTGCCGGGAAGCTGCTGGGCAGGGGCGTCGTCATAAAAATAGGCGGCGGCGCCGGGATAGGGGAGCTGGCTGTTTCATCATCGACGCGCAGCGGCAGGCTCAAGCTGAAACTGCTGGCGTGGTTTACTCCGCGCGTGCTTGTGGTTAATGAAGATTTACGCGCCGAGCTTGCAAAACACGGACTGGGCGCGCTGGAAGTGTCGGTGCTGCCAAACGGCGTGGATACGGGGAAATATTCCCCGGCCTTGTTCGACGAAAAGCGCGGCCTGCGCGGCAGGCTCGGCCTGCCCGGCGGCACGGCGTTTTTGTTCGTGGGCAGGCTGTCTCCGGAAAAGCGGATGCTGGAATTCCTGGAGCTATGGGCCGAGACGATGCGCGAAATGCCGGACTGCGGCGCTTTCCTTGTGATTGCCGGCGAAGGACCGCTTGACGCGGAACTGCGCGCGGCGGCACGCGCGCTGGATATATCCGGCAGCGTGATTTTTGCGGGACGCAGGGATGATCTGGGGGATTATTACCGCGCCTGCGACGTTTTTGTGCTGCCGTCGGTATCGGAGGGGCTTTCCAATGCGATGCTGGAGGCGATGTCCTGCGGTATGGCGGTTATGGCCACCTCGCGCGGCGGGGCGCGGGACGCGCTTTCCGGCACCAAGGCCGGTTATCTCTTCGACCCTTTCGACAAGCCCGGCATAAAGAAACTGCTGCGCGATTTCATAGTCGAACCGCGCCTCGCCGTAGCTACCGGCGAAGCCGCGCGCGCGCGTGCGGTGGAGGCATACAACATGCCCGCCACGGTGCGCGCTCTGGAGGAAGTTTACTCGTCTGTTATGCGTACGGATAAAACATGTGCGGAATAACCGGTATTTACAATTTTAAAAACGGCGCGGCGGCTGATGCAATGGAACTGCGCCGCCTCAACGATCAGATAACCCATCGCGGTCCGGACGACGACGGCTTCTACTTGGACGGCCCCGTCGGTCTCGGCATGCGCAGACTTTCCATCATCGACCTTTCCACCGGCCACCAGCCGATTTCCAACGAGGATTCCTCCGTCTGGATAGTCTTCAACGGCGAGATTTACAATTTCCCGCAGCTGCGCAATGAAATGGAGTCCAAAGGCCACATATTCCACACCAAAACGGATACGGAGACGATAGTCCATCTTTACGAGGAATACGGCAAGGACTGCGTCAAAAAGCTGCGCGGGATGTTCGCTTTCGCGATATGGGACTCGCGCAAAAAGCGGCTGTTTGTCGCGCGCGACAGGATAGGCAAAAAGCCGCTTGTTTACGCGGTGCATGCGGGCGGCATAGTTTTCTCGTCGGAGCTGCGCGCGGTGGCGGACGCGAAAGGCGTAAAAAAGGAAATGGATTTTTCCGCGCTGGACATGTATCTGGCGCTGCAATATATCCCCAGCCCGCAGACGATTTATAAAAACATCTTCAAGCTCCCGCCCGCGCATACGCTGACTGTGGAAAACGGCAACGTGTCCGTGGAAAGCTACTGGGATTTGCCGCTGGACGCAAAGCCTCCGGTGATGAGTTTTTCCGAGGCGAAAGAGGCGGTGCGCGCAAAGCTGGAGGAGTCGGTAAAAATACGCATGGTCTCGGACGTGCCGCTTGGCGCGTTTCTGTCCGGCGGCGTGGACTCGTCCATAATTGTCGCGCTGATGAGCAGGCTTTCCCCAAGGCCGGTCAAGACATTCTCCATAGGTTTCGAGGAACAGGAATTTTCCGAACTCGGCTACGCCGCCGAGGTGGCAAAGCGCTACGGCTGCGAACATACCGAATTTATAGTCCGCGCCGAAATGGCCGACGTGCTGCCCAAACTCGCCTGGCATTACAGCGAGCCCTACGCCGACGCCAGCGCGCTGCCGTCCTATTACGTCGCGCGCGAAACCAGAAAACACGTCACCGTCGCGCTAAACGGCGACGGCGGGGACGAAAATTTCGCCGGTTATCTGCGCTACGTCGCGATGCGGCTGGCCCATTACTGGGACTATCTTCCTGCGCCCGCACGCAGGGCTTTTGCAGCCTGCGCCGAGGTGCTGCCGGAAAAGAACGCGCCTTTCAACACGCTCTGGCGCGCGAAACGTTTTCTGCGCTCGGGGGTGTTCAGCGATTTCCCGTCGCGCCACTTAAAGATGGTCTGCTTTTTCAGCGAGGAGGACAAGCGCGCGCTTTATTCCCCGGCGTTCAACGCCGCGCTCGGCAACGACATTTCCGGCGCGAAACGCTATATCGGCGCAAGTTATGAAAAGGCCAAAAATCTCGATTTCGTAAACCAGCTTCTCTACGTGGACATGAAAACCTATCTGCCGGAAGACCTTATGGCCAAGATAGACATCGCGACGATGGCCAATTCGCTGGAAGGCCGCTCCCCGCTGCTGGACCACGAGTTCATGGAAATGTGCTTTGCGATGCGCGGCGACTGGAAGCTGCGCGGCATCAACAAGACTAAATGGCTTTTGAAGGAATCCTTCGCGGACATGCTGCCGCCTTCTATAGTGAAGCGCGGCAAAATGGGTTTCGGCATACCGCTGGGGCCGTGGTTCCGCGGCGAGCTGAAAAGTTACTGGGAAGATCACTGCCTTTCCGGCAAGGCGCTGTCGCGCGGTTATTTCGACGAGTCCGCGCTGCGCTTGCTGTGGTCCGAGCACCAGCAGGGCAGGCGCGACCACGGCTACCGGCTGTGGGCGCTTTTGATGCTGGAGCTGTGGCATGAGACGTTCATGCCGGATGCCGGGTTGAGCTGACCCCCTAAAAGTGGTTAAATGTCTACATATACGCGCGCGTATAATAACGCGCGCCATGCAGATTTGTCACAATACTAATACATGGATGAACCAAGATGATAAAACGTGTTTTTGAAGCGTTGTTCGGCACCAAGAGTTCGCGCGACATTGAAAAGCTTCAGCCTACCGTGCAGATGATAAACTCGCTGGAGGAGGAATACAAGGTCCTCTCAGACGAGGCTCTGCGCGCAAAGACCGCCGAGTTCAGGAAAAGGCTGGCGGACGGCGAGACGGTGGACGACCTGCTGCCCGACGCTTTCGCCGCCGTGCGCGAGGCGTCCCGCCGCACTATAGGCCTGCGCCACTTCGACGTGCAGATGATAGGCGGTATGGTGCTGCACTCCGGCAAAATAGCCGAGATGCGCACCGGCGAGGGTAAAACCCTCGTGGCCACGCTGCCCGCATATCTCAACGCGCTGCCCGCCAAGGGCGTGCATGTCGTGACGGTCAACGACTATCTTGCCCGCCGCGACCGCAACTGGATGGGCCCGGTTTTCGAGTTTCTCGGCATGAGCGTGGGTTTTATAACGCACGACATGAAAAATTCCGACCGCCAGCAGATGTACCGCTGCGACATCACCTATGTCACCAATAACGAAGTCGGTTTCGACTATCTGCGCGACAACATGGTGGTGGACCGCAACGAGCGCGTGCTGCGCCCGCTGCATTACGCGGTCATAGACGAAGTCGACTCGATACTCATCGACGAGGCGCGCACCCCGCTCATCATTTCCGGACCGTCGGAGGAGAGCACCGACAAGTACCACGTCATAAACCGCGTTGTGCCGAACTTGAAGATAAGAAAGGTCACCGACAAGGAAGAGGTGGAGGCCAAGTATTCCGGCGAGGACCTCGCGAAGGGCTACGACGCCATCATAGACGAAAAGGCCCACACCGTAACGCTTACCGACGACGGTGTCTCGAAAGCGGAGAAATTCCTGGGCGTCAAAAACATTTATGACGACGTGCAGTCCGAGTGGGTGCACCACCTCACGCAGGCGTTGCGCGCGCATCACCTTTACGAGCGGGACGTGCACTATGTCGTCAAAGACGGCGAAGTTATAATAGTGGACGAATTCACCGGCCGCCTCATGCCGGGCCGCCGCTGGTCGGACGGGCTGCATCAGGCGGTGGAGGCCAAGGAAAACCTGGTCATCAAGGAAGAAAACCAGACGCTGGCCACCATCACGTTCCAGAACTTCTTCAAACTTTATACTAAGATTTCCGGCATGACCGGCACCGCGATGACCGAGGCGAGCGAATTCTGGGAGATCTACAAGCTGGACGTGGTGGAGATACCGCCGAACCGTCCCTGCGTGCGCATAGACCATGCCGACTCGATATATCTCAACGAGCGCGCCAAGTTCAACGCGATCCTAAAAGAGGTCGAGGAGCACTGGCGCAAGGGCCAGCCGCTGCTGGTCGGCACGCGCTCCATCGAAAAGTCGGAGAAGCTTTCCGCGCTGCTGCGCTCCAAAGGCATACCGCATCAGGTGCTAAACGCCAAATATCACGAGATGGAGGCGCAGATAATCTCGCAGGCCGGACGCAAGGGCGCCGTCACGATAGCCACCAACATGGCGGGCCGCGGCACCGACATCGTGCTGGGCGGCGTGCCGCTTAACGAGGCGGACCAGAAGGCCGTGTCCGAGCTCGGCGGGCTTTATGTTCTCGGCACCGAGCGCCACGAGGCGCGACGCATAGACAACCAGTTGCGCGGCCGCTGCGCGCGCCAGGGCGATCCGGGCACGTCCAAATTCTATCTTGCGATGGACGACGAACTTATGCGTCTTTTCGGCTCCGACCGCATCACTTCGATAATGCAGACTCTGGGCGCGCAGGAAGACGAGCCGATAGAGCATCCTATAATTTCCAAACAGATAGAAGGCGCGCAGCGCCGCGTCGAGGGCCACAACTTCGACATCCGCAAGCACCTGCTGGACTATGACAAGGTCATGAACCAGCAGCGCTCGGCGGTCTATCGCCTGCGCAACGATATTCTGGACGGCAACGACATCACCAAAATGGTCTCCGCCATGCTGGACGAGGTGGTGGACGATTCTCTGGACAAGTGGATGCCCAAGGACTCCTATCCCGCCAACTGGGACATGGACAGCCTTAACGCGTATTACAAGCGCGTTTTCAATATGGGGTTCCCGTTCGACCGTGATACTATGGCTTCCTCCGGGCACGAAGCGGTCGTGTCCGACCTGCGCGCCAAGCTGGAAGAACTCTACCAGTCGCGCATAAAATTATTCTACGAGAACGCTCTGGATTTCCACCAGATAGAGCGCATGCTGCTGTTGCAGATAATAGACAACGCGTGGAAGAACCACCTATACGAGCTGGACCAGATGCAAAAGAGCATAGGGCTGCGCGCCTACGGACAGAAGGACCCGCTTATCGAGTATCAGCGCGAATCCTTCGGCCTGTATCAGGGCCTGATGATGCGCGTGCGCGACCAGCTTGTGGACTATCTTTTCAAGATAATGCCGCCTCCGCGCGCGCAGCAGCCCCAGCCTCAGCAGGAGGAAATCCCCGAGGTACGGGAGCCTGCGCCGGTAGCTGCCGCAAAGGAGCCGGAACGCCCGATATCTCTTTCCACAAGGCCGGTGCAGCAGCCCAAAAAGCAGGATGTCAAATCCTCTCCGCTTGCCGACGGGAAGATAGGGCGCAACGACCCTTGCCCCTGCGGCAGCGGCAAAAAGTACAAAAAATGTTGTGGACAGGGAAAATAACCCGAGGCTTAAGTATGCGCTTTGCGGCGCGGCTTTCGCCGCGCTGCTGGCGCTGAGCTGGCCCAAAGCCGGCATAGCGGCGCTGGCCTGGCTTGCGCCCGCGCCGTTTGCGTGGGCGGTGCTCAAGTGCCGCAACGTCCGTCAGGCGGCGATGTTCGGCCTCTACTCCGGATTCCTGCTTTACATTTTCATACTCTACTGGATTTATCCCACCTGCCGCGCCGGCGGCGCAGGCGTTTTTGTTTCGCTGCTGGCGTGGCTGCTGCTTTCGCTGGTGCTGGGGCTGGAATGGGCCGCGCTTGCCGCCGTGATGAAATGCTACGACGGCTACGGGCGGTTTTTCGCCCCGCTTTCGGCGGCGGCGCTCGTCGGCATCGAATACTCCAAAATAACCGTCTGTAAAATGTTTGTCTGGTTCCCGTGGTTCCTGCTCGGCTACACGCAGTGGAAATTCCAGGCGATTGTGCAGTCGGCGGCGTGGACGGGCCCGTATGGCGCGGGATTTGTGGTGTCGTTTTTTGGATTTTCGCTGGGCTATGCCGCTTTTGTGCGCAAGCCCGCACCCTCAAGCCGCCTGCGCGCGTTGCTGCCCGGCATCGCGCTGGAGATATCCGCTGCCGTCGTGTTGGCGGCGATTTTGATATCGCTTGGCGCTTTGCGTCTTGCCCATGCGCCGCGCGCGGAAACTTATCCAGCTGCGGCATTGCAGCCCGATATAGCGCAATACCAAAAATGGGACGCCGATTTTGCGCGCTCCATTATCGAGCGGACCACAAAGCTCTGCTCGGACGCAAGGGGCGTAAGCCCCTCTCCCAAACTGATAGTCTGGCCCGAGTCCGCGCTGCCCGGCCCGCTTGAGGAGGAGCCGCTGCGTTCTTATGCCGCCGCCATGGCGCGCGGCACGGGCGCGTGGCAGATAATAGGCTCGGAGCGCGAGGATGGCGGCAAAAATTTCGTCTCCGCATATCTTGTGGACCCGTCGGGGAACATTGCGGGCGTTTACGACAAGCGCCAGCTTGTGCCTTTCGGCGAGGCGGTGCCGCTGCATGATTTTCTTGGAAAGTTCATACATCCGCTGGCGCATCTGGGCGGGTTTGAGCCCGGTACGGACCGCCCTAGGCTGATGAACGCGGGCGGCTACAAAGTCGGCGTCGGGATATGTTACGAATCCATATTTCCGTATCTGTGGCGCGGTTACGGTAAGGTGGACGCGGACCTGCTTGTTAATATCACTAACGACGGTTGGTATTTAAACACCGCCGCGCCTTACCAGCATCTTACGGCGTCCGTTTTCCGCGCTGCGGAAAACGGCAGGCCGCTTTTGCGCGCGGCCAATACCGGCGTTTCCGCGCTTATCGACGGTTACGGCCGTGTTATCGCATCCACCGAGCTTGATTCGCAAACGGTGCTTGCGGCTCCGGTGCCGCTGGCAAAGATGCGCACATTTTATATCGCGCACGGCAGCATTTTCGTGCAGCTCGCCTACGCGGCGGCTTTCATAGGGCTTCTGGCGGCGGTGATATTCACTTGAAAATAATCTGCTCGCAGAAATATTCGGTGCAGCTCGCCGGACATGTTTTCGTTCCCTCCAAATTTGTCGCGGCGGCGCAACTGCTGGTCGAGCGCGGAGCAATAACGCAGGGCGACATAATCGAACCGCCCTCGCCCACGCGAGAAGATTTGCTGCTTGCCCATTCTCCGGGCTGGGTGGACAGGCTGCTTAGCCTGTCATTTACGCAGGAGGACGAGCAGCTTGCCGAACTGCATATAACGCCTGAAGTGGTGCTGGCGCACAGCCTGCACTGCGGCGGCAGCATACGCGCCTGCGAAATGGCGCTGGAAGGCGGTCTCGGGCTGCACTGCGGCGGCGGCAGCCACCACGCGTTTCACGACCATGGCGCGGGTTTCTGCCTGCTAAACGACATCGCCGTCGGCATAAACAAGATGCGCGCGCTGGGCAGGATAAAAAAGGCGGCCGTAGTGGACCTGGACGCGCATCAGGGCGACGGCACGGCCTCCATTTTTTCCTGGGACAAGGACGTGTTCACATTTTCGATGCACGGGCGAAACATATTCCCTGAAGTGAAGGGCAAAAGCTCGCTGGACGTCGAGCTTGAAACCGGCGTGTACGGCGAGGGCTATATGGAAGCGCTTTCGGCCAATCTGCCCGCTGTGCTGGACGGCCACAAGCCGGAGTTGGTTGTCTATCTGGCAGGCGCGGATGTCTACATGAACGACCGTCTGGGAGGCATGCGCCTCACAAAAGACGATATTTCCGCTCGGGACGCTTATGTGGCGGGCGAGTGCAAAAAACGGAGCATCCCGCTTGCCGCTGTGCTTGGCGGGGGCTACGCGCAGACTCCGGACGATACCGCCGCGATACACGCAACCACGCTTTTTCGCGCCGCTGAGATTTATTCATAACTGCTAGAATGGAGTTATCTTTATAAAAGGACTATTTTAATGGCCGAACATCTGGAATTCAAAGACGCGGACAATCTGCTTGGCGAACTGGAGACGAAACTTAAAAATCTCGGCGAGCTGGCCAAAATACCGGCCAAGCGCGAAGAGCTGTTAAAGCGCGAAAGCAGCGCCGCCTCCAGCGATTTCTGGAACAATTCCCAGTCGGCGCAGGGCGCGCTCAAGGAACTGGCTGACCTTAAAAAAGAAATTGCGCGCCACGCCCAGGCGGCTCAGCTGATAGGCGACGCCAAGGCGCTTTACGAACTGGCAAAAGAAGCGGGCGCGCCGTCGGAACTGGAAGAGGTTCTCGGCGTGCTCAACAAGGCCGGGGCGCTTATTAAGGACATGGATTTCGAGGTGAAGCTGTCCGAGCCCAGCGACAAGCTTAACGCGATAATCAGCATCCACGCCGGCGCGGGCGGCACCGAAGCCTGCGACTGGGCGGACATGCTGCTGCGCATGTACGGCCGCTGGGCGGAATCGCACGGTTTCGGTTTTTCGATGACCGATATGCTTGCGGGCGAAGGCGCGGGCATACGCAACGTCACTATTTTCGTGGAAGGGCGCTACGCTTTCGGCTATCTAAAAAGCGAAAGCGGCGTGCACCGCCTCGTGCGCATCTCTCCGTTCGACGCCAACAAGCGCCGCCATACCTCTTTTGCCTCCTGCGACGTGCTGCCCGATATCGAAGAGGAGATAGACATCAAGGTGGAGGACAAGGATATAAAGACGGATACCTACCGCGCGGGTGGCGCGGGCGGACAGAACGTAAACAAGGTGGAAACTGCTATCCGCATCACTCATATCCCCAGCGGCATAGTGGTGCAGTGCCAGAACGAACGCTCCCAGCACCAGAACCGCCTCACCGCGATGAAGATGCTAAAGGCCAAACTTTACGAAGTGGAGATGGACAAAAAACGCTCCGAACTGGAAAAGCATTACAGCGAAAAAGGCGACATAGCGTGGGGGCATCAGATACGCTCCTATGTATTCATGCCTTACCAGCTGGTAAAAGACATGCGCACCGGTTATGAAACGTCCGACGTCGCCGGTGTGATGAACGGCGCGCTGGACCCGTTCATGCAATCCTACCTGTCCTGGCTTGTCTCGGGCAAAAAACCGATAAAATGAAAAACATACAACTGATAAAAGACATATCCGCAAAACCGCTTTACGCGCGGCTCAACCAGCCGTTCACTATAGCCACCGGCGCGCATTCCGCGCTTGAAAATGTGCTTGTCGAAGTTACGCTTGCCGACGGCACCAAAGGCTTCGGCGAGGCCACCCCTGCGGCGCATATAACCGGCGAGACGCAACAGGGCACGCTTGCCAATATAAAGGAAATAGCCAAAACGCTGCGCGGCAAAAGTGCCTGTGACTTCCTTGAAATATCGCGTTTTCTGGCCGGCGAACTGGCGGACAACCATTGCGCGGCGACGGCGCTGGAAGCCGCAATTTTCGACGCATTGGGAAAACAGCTTTCCCTGCCGATGTGGAAATTTTTCGGCTCTTCCGCCCCGGCGCTTAAAAGCGACATGACCGTGGTGCTGGGCTCGGTGGAAGAAGCCGCCTTCGCCGCAAAAGACATAAAAAAGCGCGGCATACGCTGCTACAAAATAAAACTCGGCGGGCCAAAGCATCCGGATTTCGAGCGCATAATGGCGGTCGCCAAAGCGGGCCCCGGCATCCCGGTGCTGCTGGACGCAAACCAGGCGTACAAGCCGTCGGAGATGCTGGCGCTGGTGCGCGAGCTTAAAAAAGCGAAAGTCAATTTGCAGCTTATCGAGCAGCCGGTCCCCAAGCCGGACTGGGAAGGGCTGCGCGAGGTCACAAAAAAGAGCGGCGTCTGCGTCTGCGCCGACGAAGCTGTAACCGGCATGGAATCGGTGCTGCGCATCGTGTCCGGCGGTTATGCCACCGCGGTCAATATAAAAACCGCAAAGTTCGGCTATGTGCTGGGCGCGGAAATGTCGCGCGTGTGCAAATCAAACGGCATAAAGCTGATGATGGGCGGCATGATGGAATCGCTGCTTGCGATGACCGCGTCGGCGCATCTGGCGGCAGGCCTTGGCGGAGTGGATTTTGTGGATCTCGATACGCCGTTCTTTGTCAAAGACCAGATAATGAAAGGCAATGTGCTGCGCGGCGACGGTACTTACGATGTTTCTAAAGTGAAGGGCGGCATAGGCGTAACGCCAAATCCGGTCGCGATGCGCGTAGCGCAAAAAGCTCTGGCCTGAACCGATGAAGCTGCTTCCCGAAATCCGGTTGCGCGCCTGCGAACGCACGGATGCGGACCGGGCGTATGAATTTTTCGGCGATATGGAGTTTAGGGCGCTTGTGCTGCCCGGAACCATAATGCCGATATCACGCGAACAGGAAGTCGCTTTTATAGAGCGCCTCGTAAATCCCAAAGACAAGGAAAAAGCCTTTGAATTCGCCGTGGAAAACGAACGCGGCGAATACATCGGCAACTGCGGCTATTTCGATGCCAGCCACAAAAACCGTACCTGCTATATCGGCGTGGGGATAGGCGACAAAAGCTGCTGGGGGAAGGGCTACGGCACGGCGGCGCTGCGCAAACTGCTGGAATTTCTGTTCCGCGAGAAAAATATGCGCAAGGTGCTGCTGAATGTTTTTGCATTCAACAAGCGCGCGATAGCAAGTTACAAGAAACTCGGCTTTAAGGAAGAAGCCTGCCTGCGCGAACAGATTTATCGCGACGGCAAATATCACGATGAATACACGATGGCGATGTTTGCAAAAGATTTTAAGGGGGGGTAATTAAATGGCGAGGCAAAACAAGGGTGCATTGCAAATAAAGCTCAGGGCGTTTGAAAAAACGGATCTGGACATAGTTCACAGGATGTTTAACAATCCTGAACTTGTGCGGCAGCTTTACTCCGAAACGGTCATGCCGTTTTCAATGGACGAGGAAGCGTCTTTTATAGAGAGCAGCGTAAATCCCAAAAGCAAGGAAAACGCCTACAATTTCGCGATAGAAAAAGAAGACGGCGCGCTTATCGGCGGATGCAGCTATTTCAGCACCAGCAATAAAAACAGGACCTGTTATGTCGGCATTTCGATTTATGACCCGCAACTCTGGGGCAAGGGCTATGGCACGGCCGCTATGCGCAAGCTGCTTGAATTTCTCTTCCATGAACGCAACATGCGCAAGGTTCTGCTGAATGTTTTTTCGTTCAACAAGCGTGCAATGGCAAGCTACAAAAAACTTGGCTTCGTGGAAGAAGGCTGCCTGCGCGAACAGATTTATCGCGACGGCAAATGGCACGACGAGTATGTAATGGCGCTTTTTGCCGGGGATTTTCGCGGTTAGGCCGGGGGGACATGCAAGCTTTTAAAATTTCAAAAGTTGCTTGATGCGGACCGTGCATGGGTGCTGGATATAGTGCTCGGCTGGGGCTCGGATTTTATAGTCACAAAAAGCAGGAAGGTTTATCCCGCGCAATTGCCAGGGGTTGTCGCAACGGATGCATCAGGCAAGAAGCTGGGGCTTATTTCCTACGAGATTCGCCGCGACTCCTGCGAGATAGTGCTTTTTGAGGTTTTTCGGCAGCATTGCGGAATAGGCACAAAATTATTGTCCGCGCTCAAACGCGCGGCGCGGCGCGCCGGGTGCCGCCGCATTTGGCTGCTCACCACAAACGATAACCTCGATGCTTTGCGTTTTTATCAGCGCCGGAATTTTGTGATAAGTGCTGTCAATTGTGATGCTATTAAAGAAAGCAGGAAGATGAAACAGGCAATCCCGCGCATCGGCAATTTCGGCATCCCCATTCGCGACGAGATAGAACTTGAAATGGAGTTGAAATGAAAAAACTGCCCGAAGTGCGACCTCGCGCTTTTGAAAAGACGGATCTGGACCGGGTGCATAAGCTGTTCAACAATCCGGAGCTTTTGAAATATCTGTCGCCGGAAACGATGATGCCGGTTTCACGGGATGAAGAGTCGGTTTTCATTGAAAATTGCGTCAATCCCAAGAACAAAGAAAACGCCTATACCTTTGCTATAGATAATGCCGACGGGCTGCTTATCGGCGGTTGCAGTTATTTTAACATGAGCAATAAAAACCGCAACTGCTATATAGGCATCTCGATTTATGACCCCGATTTTTGGGGCAAAGGCTACGGCACGGCGGCGCTGCTAAAGTTGCTGGAATTCCTGTTTTTTGAACGCAATATGCGCAAAGTACTGTTGCACGTTCACTCCTTCAACACGCGTGCGATAGCATGTTATAAAAAACTTGGTTTCAATCAGGAAGGCTGTTTGCGCGATCAGTTCTATCGCACCGGCAAGTTGCACGACACCCTGGTGCTTGCTCTGTTTGCCGATGAGTTCATCCGCAAGCGCGACTGACTTGCAAAAAAGGGTCCGGGTTTTGCTATAATAATAATGTAGTCAGGCAATGCGGGCGTGGTTCAGTGGTAGAACACGACCTTGCCAAGGTTGAGATGTGGGTTCGATTCCCATCGCCCGCTCCAGATTTACCACACAAAATCACGACGACAGCCCATCAAAAGGCTGTCGTTTTTGTTTGTCCCGGTTTTTCCGCTTCAGGCTCTGGTGTCCATATAGGTTAAAAATGGATTTTACCGGTTATTCCGTTTCCGGAACAAACGGTTCAACATAAACCGTTTATGTACTCGCTTCTATTGCAAAATCCGGGTTAAAGGTGTCGGTAGTATTTTTTTGCTGTAACTGTAAGATGTGGCATAGCAGTTTGCAGTTTAATGCCGGAAGTGGCGCATGCCTGTCAGCATCATCGCGATGTTATGCTCGTCCGCGGCGGCAATGGCCTGAGCGTCGTTTTGCGAGCCTCCGGGATGCACTATGGCGGTAACACCCAGTTTGGCCGCTTCGTCCACCGCGTCGCGGAACGGAAAGAACGCATCCGATGCCATGACAAGTATCTGTGGTTTCTGGTTTTTTACAAGATACTGGTTGAATTTCATCGCCGCAACCTGCACCGCGTCCACGCGCGACATCTGCCCCGCGCCTATGCCCACCGTGGAGCTTTCCGCGCAAAGCGTTATCGCGTTTGAGCGCACGAATTTGCATGCCGTCCATGCGAACTCCAGCGCAGCAAGCTCGGCTGTTGTCGGAGCACGTTTTGTGGCGGTTTTCCACGGGCCGGCGCTTATCCGGGAATCGGCTTCGCATACCAGCAGCTCTCGTCCCGCCGAGCGCATCACCATGGCCGTGCTTTTCCCCGACGGCATTTTCAATATGCGGATATTTTTCTTTCTGGAAAGTATCGCCAATGCCTGTTCGTTATACGAAGGCGCTATCACTATTTCCACGAAAAAAGAATTAACCATCTCGGCCACTTTAACGGATACTTCTCGGTTTAGCGCTATCACGCCGCCGAAAGCGGATTGCGGGTCGCATTCCCATGCTTTTGAAAATGCTTCTTCCGGAGCGGCGGCTACCGCCGCGCCGCACGGGGTTATGTGCTTGAAAAGCACCGCCGCGGGCCTGTCAAAATCCGTGACCGCATCCCACGCGCCCGCCGCGTCGAGAATGTTGTTGTAGGAAAGTTCCTTGCCGTGCAGTTGCTCGAAAGAGGTTTTCCCGTCCGGCGAATAAAGCGCCGCGCGCTGGTGCGGATTTTCGCCATAACGCATCGGCTGGGCCAGCTTCATTGTTATATGCAGCGTAGGCTGGAATGTATCCTGTCCGCCGCTTTTTTTCATGCCGGAGGATATGGCGGTGTCGTAAGCTGCGGTGTGTGAAAATCCTTTGACCGCCAGTTCGCGTTTTGTTTTCGCCGACAGCACCCCGCCGCCCTGCTGCAATTCCGTCAACACGGCTGTATAATCCGACGGATCGGTAAGCACGGCCACATCCTCGTGGTTTTTTGAGCCGGCGCGTATCAGCGCGACGCCGCCGATGTCTATCTGCTCTATCACTTCCTGCTTGAAGGCGTCGTCATGCTTTGCGAGCGTTTCGCTGAACGGATAGAGATTTACTATCAGCATGTCCAGCGGTTCAAGGCCGAGCCGGGCCGCTTCTTCCATCTGGTCCGGCGAGGCGCGGCGCAGCAGTATGCCGCCGTGAACCATCGGGTGCAGCGTTTTCACCCGGCCGCCAAGTATCTCCGGAAATCCTGTGAGCGTTTCAAGCGGGCGCACTGCCACGCCGCATTCGCGCAGGAATTTTGCCGTGCCGGAAGTGCTTACTATTTCCACGCCCAGCGCGGCCAGGCCTTTTGCAAAATTGGCCAATCCCGTCTTGTCGGAAACTGAAATAAGTGCGCGGCGCACTTTGCCGTCATGCGGCTTTTGCGGCAGCACCACGGCGCGTTCTCCGTTCACATTCAGCCGTCCCTCGCAGAAAAGGCGCACGGTTTTTACATAAAGCTGATGCTCTCTAAGATGTATGCGCGCGGCAAGCGTTTCAGGCGTGTCGCTTTCCAGCACCGGCACGGTGTCCTGCGCGATTATCGGGCCGGAATCATATTCGTCGGTCACGAAATGCACGGTGCAGCCGCTTACTTTAGCGCCGCTTTCCAGCACGGCCTTGTGCACATATTCGCCGTACATCCCCTTGCCGCCGAAGGCGGGCAGCAGCGAAGGGTGGATGTTCATCAGCGCATTGCGCCATCCTTCCAGCATTTTCGAACCCAGCCGCAGCATATAGCCCGCGAGGCAGACCAGTTCAACGCGCTCCTCGCGGCAGAGGCCGCTCATGCGCTCGTCGCGCGCGTCAAGTTCCGGAAAATCCCTGGAGGAGACTATTTCGGTGCGTATGCCTGCGCGCTTGGCGCGGGCTATGACGCCCGCATCCGCGCGGCTGGCTATGACAAGCACTATCTCCCCGCCGAGGAAGCCGGAGGCCTGCGCATCATAAAGCGCCTGAAAATTGGTGCCGTCGCCGGAGGCGAAAACCGCTATGCGCTTTGTCATTCATTCTCCAGTTTTACAACGCCGGTGCCGCGTTCTATGCGGCCTATCACTGTCGCCTGCGGCAGCGCTTTTTGCGCGGCTTTCAGGGCCTGCGGTCTTACCGCCGCGACCATGCCGATGCCCATATTGAACGTGCGCCACATGTCCGCATTAGGTACTTTTGCGAGTTTTTGCAGTTCCAGCATCAGCGCCGGACGCTTCCATGTGGAAACGTCTATCACGGCATTGCAGTTTTTTGGCAGAAAGCGCGGCACGTTTTCCACAAGTCCGCCGCCGGTTATGTGCGCCATGCCGAGTATGTCGAAACCAGCTTTCTTCAGTTTGGCGCGCAGCAGCGAAATGTCCTTTACATATATCTGCGTGGGGGTGAGAAGTTTTCTGGCGTATTTTTTTAGCAGTTTGCCTTTGAAAACATTGCGCACCAGTGAAAATCCGTTGGAATGAAATCCCGTTGACGGCAGTCCCAGCAGCACGTCGCCCGGGCGAACCTTTGTCCCATCTATGATGTCGGATTTTTTTACTATGCCGACGGCAAAACCTGCCAGATCATATTCGCCTTTTGCGTAAAAGCCGGGCATTTCGGCGGTTTCGCCGCCGAGCAGTGCCATCTCGCCCTGACGGCAGCCTTCCATTATGCCGTCTATCAGCGCGCGGGAAGTTTTCATGTCCAGCTTTGCGGTGGCGTAATAATCCAGAAACACCAGCGGTTTTGCGCCGCAGACTATCAGATCGTTTACGTTCATCGCCACAAGGTCTATGCCCACGGTGTCGTGTATTCCTAGCAGGAAAGCCAGCTTGAGTTTTGTTCCGACTCCGTCGGTGCAAGCCACCAGCTGATAATCTCCTCCGCCGATGCCTAGCGGATAGAGTCCGGCGAAACCGCCTATGGCCGGAGCCTTTTTCTGTATGTAATCGACAAGCGCATCGCCCGCAGCTATGTCCACCCCCGCCTTCTTGTAGGTTACGGCCATCATTTGCCTCCCGGCAGCCTTTTGTTGGCTTCCATTACTTTATTGGCGTCCTGCGCGCGCCGCGCGGCGAGTTTTTTTGCCACAGCGCCGTCGGAAATAGAAATCATCTGCGCCGCCAGCAGCGCGGCGTTGACCGAGCCGTCCACCGCCACGGTCGCCACCGGTATGCCGGACGGCATCTGCACTATCGAAAGCAGCGAATCCATGCCCAGCAGCTTTGACTGTATCGGCACGCCGATGACCGGTTTTAAAGTCATGCTGGCCACCACGCCCGGCAGATGCGCAGCCATGCCCGCGCCGACTATGTAGGCGCAGACGCCGCCGCGTTCGAAGGAGGCAACGGTAGAGCGCAGCAGTTCCGGCGTGCGGTGCGCCGAGGCTATGGCCGTTTTGCTTGCTATGCCGAGCGAGGCGAGCGTATCGCAAGCCTTCTGCATCACCGCCAGGTCGCTTTCACTTCCCATCAACACGGCTACGAAACGGTTTTTCATAAGATTCTGCCTATATCCCTCCGATAGTGGATTCCGTCAAAGCTGATCTCGTCGGCGACGCTGTATACCGCATTCAGCGCGTCTTTAAGCGTCGGGCCGTTGCAACTGAGCGCCAGCACCCTGCCGCCGCTTGTTTCCCAGCCGTGCTGCGGATTGTGCTTTGTCCCGGCGTGGAATACCAGTCCGCCGGGATGCCCGCCGTTTGCGTCGAGGCCGGTTATCCACTGCCCGCTTTTTGGCGACAACGGATATCCGCGCGAAGCCAGCACCACGCAGGCGCAGGTTCCGGGCGCTATTTTCAGCGTACGGCCGCCAAGATCTCCTTGCGCGCATGCCATCGCGGTATCTGCCAGATCGCTTTGCAGCAGCGGCATAAGCGCCTGCGTTTCCGGGTCCCCGAAGCGGCAGTTGAATTCTATCACCTTCGGGCCGTCCTTGGTCAGCATAAGTCCGGCGTAAATAACGCCGCGGTAATCTATCTGCTCGCCTTTTATGCCATCCAGAAAACGGTCGAATACGAGGGATTTTATCTGCGCGGTTATTTCCGGCGTCACGTCGGCGACCGGGGCTATCGCGCCCATGCCTCCGGTGTTGGGGCCGATGTCGCCGTCCATAAGCCGCTTGTGGTCGCGGCTGGGCGGCAGCGCAAGGCAGGTTTTGCCGTCGCAGAATGCCAACGCGGACACTTCGCGCCCGGCAAGGCATTCCTCTATGACCACGCGGGAACCCGCCTCGCCGAAAATGCGGTCCACCATCATCTCGTCGAGCGCTTCAAACGCCTCGTCGCGCGTGGCGCATACGCGCACGCCCTTGCCGGAGGCCAGCCCGTCCGCTTTCACGACAAGCGGTTCCGGAAATTCCATTATCTTCTTTTTTGCGTCTTCCGGACTTGTGCAGACCGCATAGCTTGCGGTGGGGATATGATAGCGGCGCATGAATTCTTTCGCGTAGCTTTTGGAGGACTCAAGCAATGCCCCTTTGGCCGTCGGACCGAAAACCTTTATTTCACAGCCGTGCAGCATGTCGGTTATCCCGGCGGCAAGCGGCGCTTCCGGACCGACAAAAACGAGGTCTATGCCGTTCTCGTCGCAAAACTCCGCGACCGAGGCGTGGTTGTTTATGTCCACCGGGGCAGGCGTGGCAATACGGCCGATGGCGGCTCCCGCCGGGGCGCAGTAGAGTTCTTCGACCAGAGGACTTTGTTTTAACTTCCATGCTATGGCGTGCTCTCGCCCGCCGGAACCGATAAGGAGTATCTTCATTTGTCCATGTCCGGGTTTTTCGCGGGATATTTGCCGGTGAAGCAGGCGGTGCAGAACACTTTCCCGTTCGCGCCGCCGGATGTCTCCAGCAGATTTTTAGTGCTTAGATAATGCAGTTCGTCCACGCCTATGTATTTGCGCGTTTCCTCAGGCGTCATGCGGTTGGCTATCAGCTCTTCTTTCGTGGGCGTGTCTATTCCATAATAACAGGATGAAATGATAGCGGGCGAACATATTGCCATGTGTATATGCCTGGCTCCCGCCTGACGCAGGCTGGCTACTATTTTTTTTGAGGTGGTACCGCGCACCAGCGAATCGTCCACCAGCACCATGCTCTTTCCCTTGACAAGATCTTTTATCGGGGCCAGTTTAAGCCGCACGGTAAGCTCGCGTATCGACTGCGTGAAATTTATGAACGAGCGGCCCATGTAGTGGTTTCTCATCAGCGCCATTTTTAGCGGTATGCCTGACTCTTTTGCAAAGCCGAACGCCGCATGCGTGCCGGAATCCGGCACCGGCACCACCATGTCGGCTTTTACGCCCTTCATTTCCCGCGCAAGGCAGCGGCCCAGTTCGTAACGGCAGGCCTGAATGCTTTTCTCGCCCACAATGGAATCGGGACGGGCGAAGTATATGCGTTCGAAAATGCAGACAGCCGTGCGGCCGGGATCCTTGAACGGGTGCAGGCTTTTTATTTTGCCGCCGGAAATTATCACCATCTCGCCCGGTTCTATTTCGCGCTCCACCGTGCCGCCGACGCATTCTATCGCGGGGGTTTCCGACGCCAGTATGTACGATTTGCCAAGACGCCCCAGCACCAGCGGCCTGAAACCCAGCGGATCTCGCACACCTATCAGTTTCCCGGGCGCAAGGAATATAAAGGAGTATGCTCCGCAGAGTTTTGGCAGGCTTTTAATTATCGCCTGTTCAATGGGGCCTTTTTCGCGCGCCATTAGATGCAGTATTATCTCGCTGTCGGTGGAGGCCTGAAAAATTGCGCCCATGCTTTCCAGCTTCGCGCGCAGCGTAAGCGCGTTTGTAAGATTGCCGTTGTGCGCTATAGCGACCTGTCCATGGGAATGGCTGCACAGCAGCGGCTGCGCGTTTTGTATGCTGCTGGAACCAGCCGTGGAATAGCGCACATGGCCGACGGCGCTGTTGCCGGGCAGCGCCGCCAGCGTCGCGTCCGAAAACACCTGCGATACCAGCCCCATGCCGACTTTGGCATTAAGCTTGCCGCCGTTGTCCACCGCTATGCCGGCGCTCTCCTGTCCGCGATGCTGAAGCGAAAAAAGGCCGAGATGTGTAAGCTGGGCGCTGTCCTTGTTGTCAGAAATAGCGAATATTCCGCACATTTTTAAACCTCAATTGACGTATTTGACCGCGTTGCGCAAAAGCTCCATGCCGTCGGCGCGCGCGCCGCGGCGTTGCCACGCGGGATGCTGGAAAGGAAATGCGTATCTTTCCGGATGCGGCATTATGCCAAGACAATTGCCTTCCTTGTTGCACAGCGCGGCAATGTCGTCCTGCGAGCCGTTGGGATTGTCCGCATAGGTTATTGCCGCGCAATTTCCTGCGCGTATCGCGGCCAGCGTTTCGGGCGAGTCTGTAACGAATTTCCCTTCGCCGTGCGCTATCGGCAGCTCTATTTCGTCCGGCAGGCCTTTTGTGAAAAGGCAGTTGCTTTGCTTGTTCACTTTCAGCTTTACCCATTTTGCGGTAAAGCGGCCGTTGTCGTTGAACGTAAATCCCGCATGCTGTTTCATGTCCGCGCCGGACGGGATGAAACCGGTTTTCACCAGCACCTGGAATCCGTTGCAGATGCCGATTACCGGCCTGCCGGATTTTATGAACATTTCAAGCTGCACACGGATTTTGGAAAGTTCGGCGGTGAAGATCTTTCCCGCCGCTATATAATCGCCGTGCGCGAAGCCGCCGGGAAAGGCGAGGATGTCGAAATCCCCCGCCTTCACCGCGCCGGAAGTCAGCAGATTCACATGCGCTACCTCGGCATGCGCGCCAAGGTGGGAAAAAGCGTCGGCCGTTTCCAGATCGCAGTTGGTGCCGGGGGCCCTGACTACAAGAACCTTTGCTTTTTTCATTTCTTTCCCTCCAGCGCGATTGCCAGCGCTTCCTGCCAGTTTTTGCGCAGTTCCATTATGCTTGCGTCCAGCCAGGCCGCGCCGTTTTCCATAGTTACGCAAAGCGTTGTTTTGCTGAGCGTGCAGCCGATGTTTGCGTAGTTGAAGTTTTTTAGCGCGGTCTCGAATTTGGCGGCGTTTTCGGGTGTGACTTCCACCAGTATGCGGCCGGATGTCTCCGAGTACATAAGCGTCTGCGGCGAGCGGTTTGCGCCCTCGTATTTTATCGAACCGAGCAGTATTTCCGCGCCGATGCCGCCGGTGAAACACATCTCCGCCGCGCAGGCGGCAAGGCCGCCCTGCGAGCAGTCGTGCGCGGACAGCACCAGACCGTCTTTCATCGCCGCGTAAAGCGCCTTGTACATTTCAAAGGCTTTCGGCGCATCGGTTTTGCTAAGCGAATTGTCGCGCAATCCGGTTATTTCCCGGTATACCGACGGGCCCATGTCGTCTTTCGTCAGGCCGAGCAGATACAGCCGTGAGCCGACTTTCTTTAAATCCATTCCTATGGTCTTTTGCACGTCCGGCACCGGCGCCACCGCCGATATCAGCAGCGTGGACGGTATCGGCAAATCCTTGCCCGCCACGTCTTTTGCCTGATTATAGAAGCTGTCTTTGCCGGAGATGAACGGTGCTTCATACGCTTTTGCCGCGTCATAACAGCCGCGCGCCGCAAGCACCAAAGCGCCCATCAGTTTTTTATTTTCGGGATTTCCCCAGCAGAAGTTGTCTAGGAATGCGGTGCGGCTTATGTCCGCGCCCGCGCAGAGCAGATTCCTGACCGCCTCGTCGGCGCATTGCAGCGCCATTTCATAGGGGTCAATTTTCCCTGCGGCGGGATTAAGTCCCTGCGCGACGGCAAAACCATTCATGTCATGCGTGTCTCCGGTGGCTGTGTGCGGCCAGATTACGCAGGCGTCCTGCGGCCCCGGATATGTGCCGGCAAGCGGTTTTAGCACTGTCCCGCCCTGCACCTCGTGGTCGTATTGCGTGATGACCAGTTCGCGGCTGCAAATGTTCAAATGCGCCATCACTTTGCCAAGCAGCTGCGCGTTCTCCTGCGCCGAGGGCTGTTTTTTTGACGGTTTTGCGCGTAGCGGTTTTTGCGGAGACCATGTGGCGGATTTTTCTATGCGCGGGCAGTCGCCATGCAGGAATTCCGAACTTAAATCAACCACGGTCTCTTCGTTATAGGTGACCAGCAGCCGTTCGTTGCCCGTGAAAGTGCCAAGCACTGAAGTCTCGCTGCCTTCAATTGCGAATATTTCCTCGAAGGCCTTTAGATTTTCGGGCTGCACGGCGAAAATCATCCTTTCCTGCGATTCCGAAACCCATATCTCCCACGGCGATATCGTGGCGTCTTTAAGGGTGGCGTTTTCAAGTTTCACATGCGCGCCGGCTTCGCCCAGCTCGCCGATGGCGGACGAAAATCCGCCCGCGCCGCAGTCCGTTACGCCGCGATATAGTTTTTTGTCGCGAGCGCGCAGCAGCGCTTCCATAAGGCGTTTTTCGTTGAGCGGATGACCTATCTGCACCGCGGAGGAGGGCGAGTCCTGCGTGATGTCTGCGGAGGAGAACGTGGCTCCGTGTATGCCGTCTCGTCCGGTGCGTCCGCCTGCGCAGACTATAAGGTCGCCTGGGCGCACTTCTTTTTGCACCGCCCATGTTGGCATTATGCCTACCGTGCCCACGAAAACCAGCGGGTTTAAAATGTAGCCGTCATCGAACCATATCGCGCCGCCCGCAGTAGGGATGCCCATGCGGTTGCCGTAATCGCGCACGCCGTTTACAACGCCGCGCATTACGCGCTCCGGCGTCAGCGCCGACGGAGGGATGCGGTTGCGGGATCCGGGGGGCGCAAAACAGAAAATGTCGGTGTTAAGCACCGGTTTCGCGCCGAGGCCCACGCCCAGAATATCGCGTATCACGCCGCCCACGCCGGTCTCCGCGCCGCCGTAAGGTTCTATCGCGCACGGATGGTTATGCGTTTCGGCCTTGAAGGCCAGCGCCCATTTGCCGTTGTCGCCAAAGCGGATGACCCCGGCATTGTCCTTGAAAACCGAAAGGCACCAGTCCTTGTCCAGTTCTTTTGTCGCGCGGACTATTGTTTCCTTAAACAGATTCGGGATGGTGTCGGTTTTGCCGCCGCAGGTGAATTTCACCGGTCCGGAGAATGTTTTGTGCTTGCAGTGTTCGGACCAGGTCTGGGCGATGGTTTCCAGCTCGCCGCGCCGGGGATTGCGTTTTAGCGTTTTGAAATGGCGCTGCACCAGAACCATTTCCGCCTTGTTGAGCGACCAGCCGCATTCGTTGCTGAGTTCCAGCAGTTGCGCCGGTTTGAGTTTGCAAAAAGTATCAAGAGAGTCTGTCGTAGCGGTAGTCATGTTCACTCCGTCACCGTTACCCTGTGTATCAGCCCGTTTGCGAGCGTGCCCAGCACGGCGCCGGAGAGCTGCTGCGCCGTGGCGTCGGTTTTAAAGAGATACGCCTCGCCGCAGCGGACCTTGCAGTTGCCGAACAGCTCGGCTACCGCGTCGGCCACGCTTTCGCCGGTGACGTCGGTTACCGAATCTTTCGGCCATATCTCCACGCGCTTGAAGCCTTTTTCCGGGCGCAGCAGCGGCGCTTCTTTCCATGTTTCTGTAACCGGGTCGCAAAGCAGTTTCATGGCAGCTTCTTTTGGATCCGCCGAACCGGACAGTTTGTAGAGATGCGCGCTCTTGCTTTCGGATATTTTCACTTCGCCGGCCAGATTGAGGCTGTGCTGCGCGCCTCTGGCCTGTGCGTCTGCGTACTGCGGTTTTAAAGCTACTTCTATTATAGCTTCAGGCATGTGTTATCCGCTCCAGGGCTTCCTTGTAACGTGCAACGGTGCTGTTTACCACTTCGGACGGCAGTTGCGGCGGTTTTGAATTTTTGTCCCAGCCGGTGGTGTTTAGATAGTCGCGCACGAACTGCTTGTCGAAACTGGGCGGGTTTGCGCCGGGTTTCCATTGCGCTTTTTCCCAGAAACGGGAGGAGTCGGGCGTAAGCATTTCGTCGATGACGATTATCGTGCCGTCGGCAAGTTCGCCAAATTCGAATTTGGTGTCGGCCAGTATTATGCCGCGTTTGTCCAGCCACTGAGCGCCGAAATTATAGAGCGCTATGCTCAGGTCGCGCAGCTTTTTCGCTTTTTCTTCGCCCATTGCGGCGGCCATTTTCTCGAAAGAAATATTTTCATCGTGGCCGGAATCGTTTTTAGCCGCAGGCGTGAAAACCGGTTCCGGCAGTTTGTCCGATTCCTTGAGTCCCGGCGGCAGTTTTATTCCGCACACCGTGCCGTTCTTTTTGTATTCCGCCCAGCCGGAGCCGGACAGATAGCCGCGCACCACGCATTCGTAGTCTATGCGATTCGCTTTTTTCACCAGCATGGTGCGTCCTTCGAACCACGGGGATAACTTTATTCCGCCGGGGAGTTGTTTTTCTATTTCCTTTATATCGCAGGAGAGGACGTGGTTTGGCGCTATGTGCGGTGTGTATTTGAACCAGAAAGCGCTTATGGATGTAAGCAGTGCGCCTTTTTGAGGTACGGGGGTTGGCAGCACCCAGTCGAACGCGGAGATGCGGTCGGTTGCTACTATCAGCAGCTTGTCGTCAACGTTATAGACGTCGCGCACTTTACCGCGGCGCAGCAGCGGCAAAGACAGTTCATTCCCATTCGATTGTGGCCGGAGGTTTTGATGTGATGTCATAGGCAACACGGTTTATACCTCTTAGTTCGCTTACGATGCGGCTTGAGATGGCCCGCATAAGCTCGTGCGGCAGGCGGGTCCAGTCCGCCGTCATGCCGTCCGAACTGTCTACCGAGCGCAGCACCACGGTGTGTTCATAGGTGCGTCCGTCGCCCATTACGCCTACGGATTTTATCGGCAGCAGTACCACGAAAGATTGCCAGGCCTTGCGGTCCCAGCCGCTAAGCCGGAACTCTTCGCGCGCTATGGCGTCCGCCGCGCGCAGAAGGGTCAGCCGTTCCTTTGTTACTTCTCCCAAAATTCGTATCGCCAGCCCCGGGCCGGGGAAGGGCTGCACCGAGAGCACTTCGTCGGCCAGCCCCATGCTTTTGCCGAGGCTGCGCACCTCGTCCTTAAACAGCAGGCGCAGCGGCTCGACGAGTTTGAGCTTCATCTTTTCCGGCAGGCCGCCCACATTGTGGTGGCTCTTTATCGTAGCGGAAGGTCCCAGCACGGAAATAGACTCTATGACGTCCGGATAAAGCGTGCCCTGCGCGAGGAATGCGGCCCCTTTGATTTTTTTCGCCTCGCCGTCGAAAACCTCTATGAAGGTATTGCCTATTATTTTGCGTTTCTTTTCCGGCTCGCTCACCCCGGCGAGGCGTTTTAGAAACAGCGCGCTGGCGTCGTTCGTTTTTATGCTGATGCCCAGTTCGCGCCCCAGGTATTTTTCCACACGGTCCCGGTCGCCGTCGCGCAGCAGTCCGGTGTCCACGAAAATGCAGTGCAGCTGCTTTCCCACAGCGCGGTGTATTATCGCGGCAGCCACCGAAGAGTCCACTCCGCCGGAGAGGCCGCAGATCACCTGCCTGTCGCCCACCTGCGCGCGGATGTTTTTTATCGTTTCGTCCAGCATGGAGGACGGGGTCCAGCGGCCTTTTACGCCGCAGATGCCGCGCGCGAAATTTTCAAGAATCTTTTTGCCTTCCTCGGTATGCGCCACTTCGGGATGGAACTGCACGCCGTACCAGTTGCGCGTTGCGTCGGAAACCGCCGCGAAATCGGAATCGGAAGTGTTGGCGGTTATTTTCATGGAGGCGGACTGCTTCACCCCGTCGCCATGACTCATCCACGCCTTAAAATTGGATTTGACACCCTTGAAAAGCGGGCAGCTTTTGCTTTTTACTTTTACCTGGGCAAAACCGTACTCGCGTTTTTTCGCCGGGGAGACCTTGCCGCCGCTTTCCGCAGCCATTAGCTGCATGCCGTAGCAGATGCCAAGCATCGGCACTCCAAGCGCGTATATCCCTTTGTCTGGGCGCGGCGAAGCAGCCTCATGCACGCTGGAGGGGCCGCCGGAAAGAATTACGCCGGCGGGAGTTTTTGCTGCTATCTCCGTCGCCGGCGTATGAAAGGGGGCTATTTCTGCGTAGACGCCCAGCTCCCGCAATCTGCGGGCTATCAGTTGTGTGTATTGGCTGCCGAAGTCCAAAACAATTATCTCTTTCATGCGCTCCTTGGTGGGGCCATGCGGAAAATTTTATTTTTTTCTTTCGGTGTTGCGGAAGGTGACATACACATTCTACCAAATAAAAAACCGGGGCCAAAATTTGAGACGGTGCGCGCGGCCATTGGAAAACATGGCTGTTACGGTACCAGCGAGGACAAGCGTCATTTTTTGTCGAAAAATGCCATATGATAGGGCAGGGGAGATTGGCGCGCGATTGGCAAAAGCTTTCAAAAGACCTACAATTGATACCAATATATGACAAAACCCTGTGAAACCCTTACCTGGAAGGACATACACGAGATACCTTCCCTGCTGCAAAATTTTTCGCGCGACGTGCGCGATCGCCTCGGAGGCAAAATCCTCAAGGCTGATGACAGTTCCGTTTACCTGATAGGAAGGGGCAGTTCCGGCAATGCGACGCTTTACGCCAAATATATATGGGAAACCTATGCCGGCGTGCGGGCGGATTTCATCCATCCCCATGCGATTTTCGAGGCAAAGCTGCCGCTCAATTTCAAGGGCAAGGCCGCGTGGGCTTTCTCTCAGTCCGGCCAGAGCACCGACGTGGTGGAGTGTCTGCGCCGCATGATGGGCTGGGGCGCAAGGGGTGTGGCGATAACCAACGAGGCCGACCCGGCCAAAAACACGCTGGCCTCCGTGGCGGACAAGCATATACTCCTTTCCTCCTCGCCGGAAACCGTAGTGGCCGCGACAAAGAGTTTTTCGCTTCAGCTCTGGCTGTGCCTGTGGACCGCGCAGATATGGGCCGGCTGTTTCAATGCCTCCGATTTCGACGGCGCGTCCGCGCTGGCCGAGCGCGCGATAAGGCATTCTGAAAAGCCCGAAGATTTTCCGTGGTGGGAGGATTTGCACAAGGCCCCGGTGGTGGCTTTCGTCGGACGCGGCCCGCTCTATGCCGTAGCCGCCGACGCCGCGCTTAAGTTCCGCGAAATGGCCCAGGTGCACGCCTCGGCCTATTCCGCCGCCGAATTTCTGCACGGACCCATAGGGGCGCACGGCCCGCATGACCTCGTTGTGCTGCTTTCGCCGTCGGCGTCCAGGCCGCCGCAGGATATAGAAAAAGTCCGCAAGGCTTTGTCCGACCGTGGCACGGTGCACCATATCGTCGCGCCGGAAGGCGGGGAACTGCCTTTCAGCGCGCTGGCGCTGGACGCCTCGCTGAAACTTGCCGCGCTTAATTTCGCCGTTGCGCGCGGTCTGGATCCGGACCGTCCGAAAGGCTTAAACAAGGTCACTCCTACAATATAGGAATTATCCGTCGGCCCGGAATATTAAAATTCAACTCCGGGCCGGCGCGTCAAGACTGTTTTTACCGTCTTAAACTGCCAATCACCTCCATTTTTTGTATAATAACCTGAGTGGTATGAAAGAAAACTGTCTTCTTATATTCCTAACAGCGCCCTCGGCCGACAAGGTTCCCGCGAACCTCAAAGAGGCTTTCGGGGCTGAAAAAGCGGCCCTGGTGTACATGGACATGGCTCGCCATCTCTTCAGCGCGGCAAAAAAGTTTGCCACGGTGCAGCCTACTGTCATTTACAAGAGTGACGGCAAATACCCCGATTTGCGCTGGCTCGATCCGGACGATCCGGGATTTCTGTCGGTAAAGGGAAGCACCCCGCTCGAGCAGCTTTGCTACGCGATGCGCTGGTCTTTCGACGCGGGCGCGCTGCATGTGGCCGCGCTTTCCGTGCAGGCCCCCGGCCTTCCGGGCGACTGGATAGAAAAAGCCTTCTCCATGCTTACGGAAAAGGACATAGTCCTCGGCCCCGCGCAGGACGGCGAAAGCTATATGCTCGGCATGAACAGGATACAGGCGCAGGTGCTGGAGGGCTATCCGTGGCCCGGACGCCGTTTCTGCGACGAAATGGTGGAGCGCTCAAAGCGCATGCGCATAAGCCTTTACTCGCTGCCGGAGTTTTATCTGATAAAGGACGAAAAAGCCTATCAGCAGTGGATTTCGTCCGGACGCAAGGCGGTTCAACCCGCGCCGCAGCCGGTCGTGGAGCCCGCCGCAAGCAAAGAAACCAAGCCTGCCAAATAAATCTGTTTTTACCAAAAACCCCGCCCTTAAAAGCGGGGTTTTTTTAATGAGAGGCGCATATGCATTTATCTAAAAATGATGTGGCTGGCATGCTGCTCCTGTTGTTTTGTGCGTTTTCCGGGGCTTTCGCCAGGGAAGACTGCACTCCCCCGGCTTTTTACACCAATCTTCCCCGTGACCGGGAATTTTATTACGGCGTTGCCCGCGATACCGATACCGATGCCGCGCGCGACAAGGCGATACGTAATCTTGGCAAGCAGGTTTCCGGCGAGGTCGAAGAGTGGGAGCAGAAAAAAGTGGACGATATCGCCGGTCCGGGGCAGGACCGCTGGCAGGTGGCCGCCGCCGTGGGCAGACTGCTGCCGCACAGCACTTTGCTGTCCGGGTGGGAGCAGGACGATTTCGGGCGCTGCAACGGATACAGTTATGTTCTGGTGCGCATAGAAAAGGAGCGCGTGGAAAAATTCGTGCGCGGCAGCGATCAGTTTAAAAAAGACGTAATCGCAAACCTCGCCCAGCGTGTTGAAAAACTGGAAAAAGACGTCAACACCCTCTCTACCCGGCTGGACAGGCTGGAGCGCGGGCTCGCGTGCATAAAAAAGAGTTCAGCCACTGTGTCGGGCGCGGATGATTTCGCCGCGCGCGTCGCGGACGCAAGAACCGCTTTTAAAGCTGGTATCTCCGGCGACAAACTGGAACAGAAACTTGTGCTGGCGGAAGATTCGTATTCAAAACTTGCCGAACGCATGCGCACCTATCAGTCAAAAAACGACAAGGCGGAATCCGCGCGGCTGGCCGCGCTCAAAAAAGCCAATGCGTCCGACCTTAGCCGTCTGCTTGATAAACTGAAATACGACGAGTGGGAATTTATAGATGCCTCCCGCATCCAGATGATTTATCGCGACGAGCAGGAGTACGACGCCATACGCACTTTCAGCCACGGCATAATGGACGGTCCCAACAGAAAAAATCTGGGCCAGTACGAGCCGAACTTCTATTATCAGATAATCGCGGCGGACATCATGCTTAAAGACGACGACGCCACGCTGAAGGACGGCGAATACTTCCTGAAAAATTATCCGGATAGCAGTTTGTTCCAGGCTGTGAAAAGCCAGATGAACGGGATAATTATGATGGCGCGGATTAAAAAACAGCAGGCAACCGCGCAGCCTGTTCCGGCGCAGCCGGCATTCGACCCCTGTCAGGATGCGCAAAATTAAAAAGCCCCGCTTGCGCGGGGCTTTTTCGTCAGCTGTTTTCCGAACCGCCGAGTGTTGTTGCGCTTATCGATATCATTTCCGATATTTTCGAGAAAAGGCTTGGCATATAGTGTTTCATCGCCATGCCCGCCACAAGCACCACTCCGACCACTACGGTAAGCATCAGAAGATATTCCACGGTGTTCTGCCCTCTCTTGCTGCGGAAAATCGCTTTCATATCGCCCCCTTGCGGGTAAAAAAGAGCGGCCCGCAGTGTCTTTTGTCTTTCTTTAGACACTGCGGGCCGCAAAAAGTTCCAGAGGTTCAGTTGCTTGTGGAGGCGCCCAATGTGCTGGCCGCGCCGGTAATCGAGCCGGACACAGAACTGAAAAGGGTGGGCATCATGTGTTTAAGCGTCATACCGAAAATCAACACCAGTATTACCATGGCAGCTACAACCAGAACGAGATTGAATGCGCCGGGGCTTTGCCTTGCCGTCTGTTTTTTTGGTTCTGCCGCCTGAGACTGCGCGAGCGCCATAGCGCGGATATGCGGGGGCAATTTCTCCGCGCCGGTTTTTTTGAATTCGGACGCAACCTGTCGCAATTCTTTCAGTTCGGCGGTGCAGGTGGAACATGTGCCCAGATGCCGTTCTATTTCGCTTTTCTGTGCGGACTCAAGCTCTCCGTCCATATAAGCGGACAGCGCGTTTTTTATTTCTTCATGCGTCATTGCTTTCCTCCCGCACGGCAGTAAAAAAGAGTTTGCGCAGATTATCCCGCGCCCTTGCTATGCGCGACTTTACCGTGCCTTCCGGAATTTCCAGCGCCCGAGCTATTTCCGCGTAAGAGTAATCATCTATTTCCCTTAGAGTAAGAACCGCGCGGTCCATGGCCGGAAGTTTTGAAACGGCGCTTTCGATATCTGTAATTTCCGTTGTGGCGGCTGGTTCATTCATGGCGATGCTGTCAACCGGGTTCTGCCATTCCTGAAGCTCGGCGTGGCGGTTGCGGTCGCGCAGCCAGTTCTTCCACACATTTACGGTGATGCGGTAAGTCCAGGTTTTCAGCGCGCAATCTCCCCTGAAGGCGGAAAGCCCGCGCAAAGCGCGTACCAACGCCTGCTGCGTTATGTCCTCGGCGTCCGGCCTGTTGCCCGCAAGGCGTAATGCGAGGCCGAAAACGGCATCGCCGCACTCGTCCAATAGCCGCCGGGGCGTTATTTCCGCGTCATTGTCCCTCATCCGCAATATTCTAACATAAGAGGCATTGGCTTATACGGCTCTATTTTTGTAAAATTTGCATATACCGGTCGCCAGGAAGGGATCGCGGCTCCGTTTTCCCGTATTGCGGCGTTGCTTTGTCCCGGCAAAATTGCTAAACTGGTAAATACTGAACTTTGCGCGCAGCGGTAATCCCGCTGTGCAGGCTATGGCCCTCGCAGAGGGCTTTTTTCAGCAGACTGTGTAAAAGTGGAGTTTTATGCTACAGAAGACATGGTTACCGTCCAAATCCGAAGTCGACGCCTCCCGCAAATGGCATTATCTGGATGCGTCCTCCTTGCCGCTGGGCAGACTTGCCACCAAAGTGGCCGTGCTGCTCGCCGGGAAGCACAAAAGAACATACACGCCGTCGATGGACTGCGGTGATTTCGTCGTGGTAACAAACGCCGACAAGGTGAAGCTCACCGGCGCCAAGCCCGAACAGAAATTCTATTTCCATCACACCGGCTACAACAACGGCGCCAAGGTGATTCCGTTCAAGCGCCAGCTGGCCAACGATTCCACCAGGATAGTTGAACTGGCCGTTAAGAGAATGCTTGACGACAACAAGCTGCGCGCCCACCGGATGCGCCGCCTGAAAGTTTTCAAGGGCCCCGAGCATACCTATCCCGTGGCCAAACCCAAGACCGAAAAGCCCGCGGCCGCGAAAGCCGCCTAGCAAGGTGAATTTATGAGCGAAATCAGCGCAATTACAGCAACCGGACGCCGCAAAACCTCCGTGGCGCAGGTAGTAATGACCCCCAACGGAAACGGCGCGGTTACCGTCAACAAAAAACCGCTTGCCGAGTATTTCCGCGGCTGCGAGCGGTACCAGCTCGTCGTCAACGGCCCGCTTAACACGATAGAAGTCAGCAAAAAATACGACTACTCCGTGAAAGTGGACGGCGGCGGCATCTCCAGCCAGGCCGGAGCGATACGCCACGCGATATCACGCGCGGTCGTGGCTCTGGACAAAGAGCACCGCAAGCCGATAAAGAAGCTGGGATATCTTACCCGCGACTCCCGCATGGTCGAGCGCAAGAAACCCGGCCAGCCCAAGGCGAGAAAGCGCTTCCAGTTCTCCAAGCGTTAATCGCAACCGACGGTTACACATTCTGCGACAGGGTGGGACGCTGCAAATGCGTCCCGCCCTGCTTGCCATATACGTTCTTTTCTCCGGTAATTGCTCCCCAATAAGCGTTCATCATCAGCTTGCCCAACTGCTTGCCAAGCCGAGAATTTGTTGAGTCCTGTTTGTATATGATGGGGTCCGGTTTTGCCTGATTTCTTCCAAAAACCATAGTGGAAAAGCATGTATTCCTGTGGAGCAATATTTTTAGTTATTTTGCCTGCAATAGCAAAAACGGCTTTTATTGTTTTTATCACTGATACATTCATGTTTCGGGAAAAACGCGGCGTTTAATTTTAATATACTTTCTATATGTGCGGAATATGCGGACTTGTACCATTGGACGGCAAACGCCGCGACCTTGCGCCGCTGCGCGCGATGCGCGCGGCCATAGCGCATCGCGGCCCCGACGATGAAGGCGAAATAGAGCGCGACGGCGGGGGCCTCGGTTTTCGCCGCCTTTCGATACTCGATTTGCAAAACGGCCACCAGCCTATGCTTTCCGAAAACGGCGAGGCGGCCATCGTTTTCAACGGTGAGATTTACAACCATCCGCAGTTGAAGACCGAGCTGGAAGCCCTTGGCGAAAAATACAAAACCCGCACCGATACCGAAACGATACTGCGCCTCTATCTGCGCGAAGGGCCGGACTGCGTTAAAAAATTGCGCGGGATGTTCGCTTTCGCGATATGGGATTTTAAAAAACGTCGTCTCGTTATTGCGCGCGACCATATCGGCATAAAACCGCTTTATTATTCCTTCCGCGACGGTTGCCTTTATTTTTCGTCTGAACTGCGTTCGCTTTTGAAGGCCGGGCTGCCTGAGGATTTCGATCCGGAGGGACTGCGCGATTATCTGGAATACAATTTCGTGCGCGCGCCAAAGACCATTATCGCCGGAATTACCAAACTGCCCGCCGCGCATATGCTGGTTATAAATCTGGACGACGGCAGGATGCCGGAGCCTCAACGCTATTTCTCCCTTTCCATTTCCGACGGCGCCGATCAACCTCGGGATGAAAAAGAGGCGATTGAAAAACTGGATTCTCTTCTTAACGAAAGCGTACGCGCCCATCTGCTCAGTGATGTGCCGGTGGGTGCTTTCCTCTCCGGCGGCGTGGATTCCAGCCTTGTAACGGCGCTTATGTGCCGCCATCACAACGGGAAAGTAAAAACTTTTTCTATCGGTTTTTCCGGCGGGCGCGCCGGGCTGGACGAATCGAAATGGGCGCAAATAGCGGCAAAATATCTCGGTACCGAACATAACGAGCTTGTGCTTCCCTGCGATGTGCTGGGTAAAATCCCGGCTCTTATGTGCGCGCTGGACGAGCCTCTTGGCGATTCCGCGATACTCCCTACTTATTTACTTTCGCAGTATGCGGCAAAGCAGGTTAAAGTCGCTCTTTCCGGCGAAGGCGCCGACGAGCTTTTTGCAGGCTATAACCGTTACAAAGCCGCGTATGCCTCTTATCTTGCGCAGCGCGGCGGCAAAACCGTTTCCTCTGCGGCGCGCAGATTGTTTGCCGCTTTGGCAAAGGACAAATTTTATCGCGCCGCGCCGTATGATACGCAGGAACAGTGGGTGGAAGCCTCCCGGCATACCTCGCGCGAAATAGCGCTGTCCTTTATGTCCGCTGATTTTGCCGCGAAAGCCGGGGAAAATCTTCTTTTCTGGCGGCCTTTCATGGAAGACGGCGAAGGGTTTAACTCCGCGCTGCTGGCCGATTTCCGCACGGTGATGTCCGACTGCCTGCTGATGAAGGTGGACAAGGCCACTATGGCCGCGTCCATAGAATCGCGAGTGCCGCTGCTTACGCCGGAGCTTGCGCAATTTGCCTTCAACATGGAGCCGGGGCTCAAACTGCGCCGTTTCAAAAGCAAATGGCTGCTGCGCAAACTCGCGGAAAAATATCTGCCCCATGAACTTGTCTGGCGCAAAAAACACGGTTTCTGGGCGCCGTGGGAAGAATGGCTGCAATCCGGTCCGGCGGAAGTTTTCGACGCGCTGTCCGGCTCCGAAATGGCAGCTTGCGGCGGGATGGACTGGAAAAAATTCGGCGAGAGCATGCGGACTCTCAAAAACGGCGGGCGCACCGTGGACAATGGCCTGATGTTCCGTATTGCGGTGCTTGTTTTGTGGCGGCGTTCCCTTTCCGTCCGGCACTGATGATACTTGCAGCAGTAAAGTAGTAAAATAAAGGGGCCCCCAAAGATGGGAGCAGCACAATTATGTCCGGAGGTAGCATGAGAAAGTATTTTTCCGCTTCGCTTGCGCTGGTGGCGGCGCTGTTTTTTAGCGCTTCGGCCTTCGCAAAAACCATAGTCATTTACCATACCAGCGACGTGCACGGCTGGTATACCTCGCGTCCCGCTAAATGGGACAAGGAAAGCTCTACGCGCACTATTGGCGGCTTCCCGGCGCTGTCTGCGCTGGTTCAAAAGGAAAAGGAGCACAACCCCGTTATTCTGCTCGACTCCGGCGATTGGTACCAGGGCACGCCGGAAGGCAATTTTACCAAGGGTCTCGCCTCCATACAATTGATGAACAAGCTTGGCTACACTGCCAGCGCGATAGGCAACCATGAATTCGATTATGGTGAGGAAAATCTAAAAGCCATAATCGCGCAGGCCAAGTTTCCCGTGCTTGCTTCAAACATCACCAATAAAAAAGACGGCACCCCTGTTTCCTATGCCAAGCCATATACGATAGTCGAAGTTGCCGGAGAAAAAATAGGAATCATCGGCATTTCGCTCGAGGATACGCCGCTTACCACGATGCCAAAAAATGTGGAACAGCTTCAGTTTGAAAACGAGGCCAAAGCGGCCGCAAGGATGGTCCCGGAGGTCAAAAAGCAGGGTGTAAACGCCATAGTGATAATCGTCCATAACGGCATAGCCGAAGGCGGCAAGCATTTCAAGGCGGACTGGAAACCGGCCGAATCCGATTATACCAACGGTACGCTGGCGATAGCCTCCGCCGTGAAGGGCGACGTGCAGGTGATACTCGGCGGGCATCGTCACAGCACGCTTGCAACCAGCTTTCTGGATCCCAAAAGCGGAGTGCTTATCGGCGAGAGCGGCTACAGCCTCACCGAAACCACCCGCGTGGAAATGAATTTCGACGACAAAACCGGCGCTTTCACCGGCGCTACCGGCAAGGCAGTCAATCTCTGGACCGACCAGACCGGCGAGGACGCTTCGGTTTACGAGACGCTTAAACCGGTGCAGGAACAGGTCGGCAAAACGATGGCTGAAAAACTTTCCGTTGCAACCGCGCCGCTGCTGCGCAGGGAAAAACCGGGCGAATTCGACAATCCGCTGGCGGACCTCACCTGCGATATCCTGCGCGATTTCACCAAGGCGCAGATCGCGATACAAAACACCCACGGCCTGCGCTCCGACGTGGAACAGGGTCCGGTCACCTATCGCGACATATATCAGGTCATGCCTTTCGAAAACACGATAGTCACGCTCGAAATGACCGGCGAGCAGCTTGCGCAGCTCATGCAGCATGCGGTGCATGGCGATTACAGCAGCCTTCAGGTTTCCGGCATTACCGTAGTCGCGTCCGAAACTGATGGCAAAAAGACCGTGACGCTCTCCATGGACGGCAAACCGCTTGACCCCGCCGCCTGGTACACCGTGGCAACCAGCAATTATCTGCTGCAGGGAGGCGATAACGCCTCCGAGATAGCCAGGGGCCGCAACATAAAAGACACGGCCATTCCGATACGTGAAGTGCTTATAGACGGCATCAAGGCGATGCCGGAAATAAAGGCCCCCGCGACCGGAAGAATAAAGAAAATATAATGCGCATATCGGCCGGACGGAAAATTGTTTTTGCCGCGGCGGTTTTCGCCGCCGCGGTTCTGTCCGGCTGCGCGCGAACACACACCATAGCAATCTATAGCACCGCCAATGTACAGGGGCACTTCTACTCGCGCAAGGACGCCTCATTCCCGGGCGGCGAGGGCGGAGGGTTCGCCGTGCTGTCCAATCTGCTGCGTTCCGACCCGTTGCCGCGCATGCTGTTTATGGGCGGCAACTGGTTCTACGGCACGCCGGAGGGCACGCTTACAAACGGAACTTCTGCGATAGATCTGATGAATGCTCTCGGCTACAATGCGGCGGCGCCGGGGCCGGACGATTTCGTGCTGGGCTCAAAGACGCTTACGGATACCATAGCCAGAGCGAAATTCCCCGTTGTCTGTTCCAATATGTATGACTTAAAGAAAAGCTCGCATCCTGATTTTTGCGTGCCATACATTGTAACGGAAGTGGGCGGGATTAAAATCGGAGTGATAGGGCTGGTCAGCCAGTCGATGTTCAAATATATGCCTCACGACAAGATGCCTCCGCTGCGCATAAAGAGCGCGGTGGATGAGGCGAAGAAAGCGGTAGACGTGCTGTCTCACCAGAACGTGAAATTCATCATAGCGCTTTCCCAACTGGCGGAGGCCGATGACGAACGCACTCTTGCGGTTTCCGTGCCGTCGATAAGCCTGATACTTAGCGGTAGGCCTGGTACCGATCAGTCGCGTCCGGTGCAGGTGGGCGGGACTTATATCATCCAGTCCACCCCGCGCCTCGCCAGCGTCGCTCGGCTTGAGCTGGACATAAGCGCCTACAGCGGCAGGATTTTGCGCATGCGCAGCAGCCTGCTGCCGCTCGATAAGGCAAAATACGGCGAGGATGCCGCCGTGCTGCGCAAGCTGGGCCAGATTTCCTCTTCCATAGATTCCCTGCTCTCGCGCGTCGCGGGGCGCGCTACCGCCCCGATTCCGGACACCGGCTGGCCCGATTCTCCTCTCGGCAACTGGGTGGCGGACTGCCTGCGTCGCTGGGGACATGCCGACATAGGCATGGTGCCCGCCGGGGTTTTCGAGGGGGACATACCGGAGGGCCCCGTCACCGACCGCAACCTTTATTCCATCTATCCGGCGGACGATAGTATCATGTTTGCCAAATTGCGCGGTTCTGACATCCGTCAGGTGATAGAGGACTCCCTTTCCGAACACGGCCAGCGCATCTATATCGGCGGCGCGCAGGTTATTTATAACAGGAACGCAAAGAGCGTGTCGGTCAGGGAAGTGCTGATCGACGGCGACAAGATGGCCGACAACAAGATATATCATCTTTCCGTGCCGGACAGGATGGTGGGCGGCGCAGGCGGTTCAAGCAGTCTGGTACATGCGATGGAATTCGCCAACACCCGCGAACTGGTGCGCACCAAAATAGGCTGGTGCATGGGGCGTGAACGCTCGATACACCCGCCGGATACGGGGCGCTGGGTGCAACAGGAATAATATACGTTTTAAATAATTAAAAAGACCCCGGCATCCGCCGGGGTCTTTTGTTTCCCGTAATTTCAGAATTTGTCGAAGGAGACCACTTCCGCCGCCGCTTTGCGCGGCCTTGGCTGCGGGGCTTCGGCCGGGAAGCCGAGCGTGAGCATCTGCACTATCTTGTATTTATCCGGCACCCCCAGTATTTTACGCGCGGCGCTCTGGTCGAAACCGCCTATCCAGCAGCAGCCCAGCCCGCGCGCCGTCGCCGCCAGATTTATAAACGATAGCGCAATAGCCACATCAACGGGATGCGACGGCACTTCACAGCGCATCACCCGTTCCGTATCCAGCGCGACCCCGGCTATTATAACCGGAGCCGAGGCCAGAAAAGTTTGTCCGCAGGAGTCCGCAAGCGCTTTTATCGTGCCCGGGTTTTTTACCGCGATAAACTTCCAGTCCTGCATATTGCGTGCGGAGGGGGCAAGCCTTGCCGCTTCAAGCACTTCATCCAGCAGTTCCTTGCCGGGCTGCTCCGGCTTGTAACTCCGGATGCTGCGTCTTGCGCGTATCGCTTCCATTACGTTCATATCAATTCCCTTTCTGGTCCTGCTTGTTGCGGCCCGCGCTGCTTGCTTCTTCAATCACTTTACCAAGCTCGCGTATGGTAAAAAGAATCTTAGGGCTAAGTTTCGCGAGTATCTCTACATTGGTTTCCAGCGCCAACCAGTTCAGCCTCAGCTGAAGCCCCCTGGACTGGATTTGAAGATAGGCGAATGTGGAGGAGAGTTCGGCTATTACTTTTACGGTTTCTTTGGCTCTGGACGAAAATTCGCGTATGCTTATTTCGCAGCCTTGCTCTATATTCGCCGCATGCGCTCCGCGCACATGCTCGCCCGCCTTTTTCCAGAGGTCTTCCAGCGCGTTCGTTAGACGGACGATACTTTCACCGGCGGCCCGGAAATCCGCTTCAAATGATGTGTCCCTTACCGTTGTGTTGCGCCTGAGCTGTTTGGATACAACGTCCAGCCGGTCGGTCAACTCGCGCATGGTGACCGCGAGACGGCCCAGGTCCACGTTGATTTTTTCCAGCTCGGCGGACAATGTCACGAAAATTTCTTCCAGCATGCAGCACTCTCCTGTTAAATCCGGGTTAAAGCATTTCGCGCAGCAGTTCCTGTCTGGGCTGCGCTATAACGACGCGGTCTACAAGCAGGCCGCGTTTGCCGGCCACCGCCGCTCCGGCCGCTACGGCGGATTCCACTGCGGCCACCGAGCCGGTCATCGTTACAAACGCCTTGCCGCCCAGCGCCATCGCAAGGCGTATCTCCAGCAGTTTGACATCGGCTGCTTTTACCGCGGCATCCGCAGCTTCTATAAGCGAGGCTGCCGAAAAAGTTTCAATTATGCCCATCGCGTCCAAACGCTCCACCTGCACCCCGCCGGCTATGGCCGGGAAAATTTCCGGATGGATATTTGGTATGACGAACTGGTCCACCAGCGCATGGGCCGATTTTGCGGCTCCCGCTTCCACGCTGGAATTTACGTCGGCCACGTCGCCGCCGACCAGAATGATGAATTTCCCGGGGCAGATGCTGCGGCTGAGAATCAGCTCCACCCTGGAAATTTTAAGCATTGCGTCGGCCACTTCGAAGCCGCGCGCCAGACTGTTTAGCTCCACTCCGCCGATGGCGTTGTTCATAGGGTACCTTCTATGTCGATATAAGTTGAGGTTACGGCTGTCACCTTGCCGGAAATGCTGGCGTGTACCGGCACGCCGAGCTTGTCCTGCGGCACGTCGGCCACACGGTCGCCTTCACGCACGGTCTGCCCGGCGGTTACGGACGGCTGCGCGGGGACGCCGATGTGCTGGTTCATCATCAGCCGTACTTTTGCGGGATGATATTCCTCTGTCGCGAGGGGGGCTTCTTTTTTGTACCGCTCAAGCCCCAGTCGCATCACAAGCTTGTTTACCGGAGTTTTGCGGTAGTCTCGTACCGGATGCACGCCCCATGAGGGTTTTTTTACCACGGATGAATTCTTTATCCCTATCCCAGCCTGCCGCAGATCCGCTTTTGCGCTCACGCACATGTTGCGCGGGTCCAGCCCTTCCGGGCACGAGTAGAGGCTGCAAAGAGAACATTCGCAGCAAAGCAGTCCCGATTCGTTGAAAATTTTGCGGTCTTTTTCGGCGAACAAAAGCGAACGCATCACCTTGTGCGGTTCTATGTTATAGCCGAGCAGATAGCGTGGGCAGAGCATCGTGCAGTATGAACACTGGTCGCAGGCCGAGCGTCCGTGGCGCGAAAATGCGGGGCGCTGCGCCGCCTTGCGTATCACAAGATTATGCTTTTTTGAAAGGACTATTATTCCGCCGCTGGTTTTGACCAGCGGTTGCGAAAAATCGGTAACGAGCTTGCCCATCATAGGGCCGCCGTCTATGATCACAGGATCTTCCACCGTCGCGCCGCCTGCCAGCGCTATCGCCTCAGCAAAGGTAACTCCTATCGGCAAGCGTAAAGATATCGGCTTTTTTACTTCTCCCGCAACAGTAAGGAAAGTGTGGGTTACCGGTCTGCCGTCCGCGGCCAGCGCGGCATTGTAAAGCGTTTCCACATTATTGACCACCACGCCTACGTCTATCGGTATGCCGCCGGGAGGGATAAGCCGCCGCGTGAGCTCGTAGACCATGCAGTATTCGTCGCCCGCCGGATAGAAATCGCCCATCGGGGCCACGCGCATCCCCGGGAATTTTTTAACGGCGCTTTCCAGCAGTTTTACTTCGGCGGTGTGTTTGCGTTTTATGCCTATTATGGCTTCCCGCGCGCCGGTGGCGGCGCGCATCAGGTCCAGTCCGCGCAGCACGGTGCCGGTGAAATGCGCGAGCATTTCTATATCCTTATGCAGCAGCGGCTCGCATTCGGCGGCGTTCATCAACACGGTGTCCGCCCGTGATGCCGCTTTTACGTAAGATGGAAAACCGGCCCCGCCTGCGCCCACAACTCCGGCCGCGCGCAGGGCTTGAGATAGGTTGATATTTATAGAGTCCACGCGTCTATTCTACAATTTTTGATAAAATTAAGTAGTGAATATCATCCCGGATATTTCCCCGGAAAGGCTTCAGGACGCCATTGACGGAGATGCCGAAGCGCTCAATTCCATTGTCGCGGAACTGACGCCTCCGGTTTACCGCTTCTGCCTTTCCATGCTCGCCGACGAAGCGCTGGCCGAAGACGCCGCGCAGGACGCGCTTGTGCGGGTATGCTCTTCGCTGCCGGAATTCGAGGGGAGAAGCAAATTTTCCACCTGGGTATACCGCATAGCGTCCAACCGCTGCCTTGACTTGCTGCGCAGCAAAAGCAGCCGCGTCGAGGATTCGCTCGACGCGCTGGCAGAGGCGCACGACGGAGAGGAAACTATCGCCGCGCAGGCGCAGGGCGAGGGCGATTTCTCCGGCCCGCTGGCGGACAGGATGCTGGTGGAGGAAGCCCTCTCAAAGCTGGATGCCCAGTCGCGCAGCATATTGATGCTCAGGGAAGTCTCCGGCCTTGCGTATGATGAAATAAGCGAAGCCCTTGGCATACCGGAAGGCACGGTTAAGTCCCGCCTGTTCCGCGCGAGGGAAGACATGATGGTCATACTTCGCCGGATGATGTCGCGTGCACCGGGCAATACGATTCCCGTCGTGGAAACAAAATAAAAAAATTCCCGGAACTTTTCGGTCCTCCCGCGCGTCTAAATGGTGAAGGGCAAGAGCGAGATATGGAAAACCACGAGAAAAAAACACTCGGATTTTTGAGCGGCGATATAGACGAAAGCCTGTCCGGCCCCGCCCATGACCATATATCCTCCTGCCCGGATTGTAAAAAGCTCTTTGAAGCGGACATGAAAGGCGAGGAGTGGTTCGCCAGGATGCGTGAGGCCGATGTGCCGGCTTATCTGGAAGCCCGGGTCCGCGCACGTCTTCGCCCCGTCCCTTTTTACAAAGCCACGTGGCTGCGCCTGCTTATCCCCGCGGGAGCGCTGGCTGCGGCGCTGGTCGGCATCTGGTTCTGGCTTGACGTTCCCGATTTGCAGCGGCATCCCATAGACGAGATGGTTTTTTCCCGCGCGGACGGCGTAACCGCAGCCGCAGTTACTTCGCAGGATGATGACGACGAACCGGTTTCGTTCATGCATCTCAGCGGCGAGGAAAATATATGAACCGCCGCAATGCGCTGATGCTGTTGATGTTCTTTTTCGGCATAGTGGCCGGATATGCCCTCAGCGGTATACAGCATGCGCTGGCGGCGCGCAAGCTTGCGATGGCCAAAAAAGCGGGAGCCGCAGCCGGGATGGCCAAATTGAGCAGGAAACTGCATCTGTCCCAGCAGCAGAATGCGCAGCTGGCCGGTATATTGCAGACACGCAAGCGCGACATACAGGCGCTTAAGTCGGATTTCCGTCCCCGCTATGTTGCATTGAGGGAGACGATGAAGCAGGAAATACAGACCGTGCTGGACGAGGACCAGAAGGCGCGGTTTGAAAGCATGACCGAGCAGGCCGAGAAGAATTATCCATGGATGCAGGACGGCGGGCTTGAGCCCGCAACGACGCAGCAGGATAATTCCTCCCGGCCGTATGATGGCGCAAACAGCGCCATATAGAATCCGGCTCGGGATAGTGAAGTAAAAAATAAAACCGAAACAGGAGAAACACACAAATGAAAGCACTCGTAGCAACCCTTGTCATGAGCGGCCTGCTGTCCGCAGCCGCAGTTGCCCAGACCCCGGCCCCGGCGCCCGCCGCTGCCCCGGCTGCCACCACCGCCGCTGCTGCCCCGGCTGCAGACACTGCCGCCCCCAAGGCTGAGAAAAAAGCCTCCAAGAAAGCCTCCAAGAAAGCCGCGAAGGCTGCAAAGACCGCCAAGGCTGATGCGAAGGCCGATGCGACTGCCCCTGCGAAGGACGCAACCGCCCCCAAGGCCGAGAAGAAAGGTCACAAAGGCTCCAAGAAAGCCGCTGCCGCCAAGAAAGCTGATGTCGCCGCTCCCGCAGCAGCAGCCCCGGCCGCTGCTCCCGCAGCAGCCCCGGCCGCCAGCAACTAAGTAAGGCCAAAGTATTTAAAACGTCCCGCCGCGAGGCGGGACGTTTTATTTTGTAGTTTGCATTACCGGCGTTTAGTTGTAAGAATTTGTTATTTGAGTGAATTCTTGAGGTCTTCTATGAGGTCTGAGCAGTCTTCTATACCTGCCGACAGGCGCATCAGTCCCGGTGTTATGCCGCGGCGCAGCCGTTCCTGCGGATTCATGGATGCATGAGTCATGGTGGAGGGGTAACAGGCCAGAGATTCAACGCCGCCCAGGCTTTCGGCCAGCGCGAACAGTTTCAGGGATTTGGCAAACTTGCGCGCGGCTTTTTCGCCGTTTTTAAGCTCGCAGCTTACTATGCCGCCGAAACCGGACATTTGCTTTGCCGCCAGCTTGTGTCCGGGATGGTTTTTTAGCCCCGGATAATAGACTTTCGATATTGCGTGGTGTTGCGATAGAAATTTCGCGATTTCCAATGCATTCTGCTCATGTGCGCGCATTCTAAGCGAGAGCGTCTTGATGCCGCGCAGCATAAGCCACGAATCCCACGGACCGGGCACGGCACCGGCGGATTTCTGAATGAATTTTACGCCCGCACAGGCGTTTTTATCAGATGTGATTACCGCGCCGCCAAGCACGTCGCTGTGGCCGCCCAGATATTTGGTGGCGCTGTGCACCACGATGTCGGCCCCGAGCGCGAGCGGCTGCTGGAATGCGGGCGTGGCGAAGGTGTTGTCGGCAATCAGCAGGGCTTTTGCGCCATGCGCGATTTTCGCCACGGCGGCGATGTCGCTTATCGAAAGCAACGGGTTGGACGGGGTTTCCAGCCAGAGCATTTTGGTGTTAGGTTTTAGCGCAGTCTGGAAGCTTTGCGGGCTGTTGCCTGATGCATAGGAAATTTCTATGCCGGTTTTCCTGAAAATTTCCTCCAAAAGCCTGAATGTGCCGCCGTAAAGGTCCTCGCCCGCGACTATATGGTCACCGGGGCGGAGCATGCGCAGCACCGCGTCGACAGCGGCCATTCCGGAGGAAAAAGCCAGTCCGTATTTCGCTCCCTCGAGCTGAGCCAGACAGTTTTCCAGCGCGGCGCGGGTGGGGTTTGCGGTGCGGGAATATTCCCAGCCGCGCGTTTCGCCTATGGCGTCCTGCCTGAAAGTGGAAGTCTGGTATACCGGCACGCTTACGGCGCCGGTGGCGGGGTCTTCGGTCTGGCCTGCGTGAATAAGTTTTGTCGCGAATTTCATTATAGTCTCCGTCGGGCGGATAACTAGATTGTAGTGTTTGGGCGGGGGCGCGTCAACTGCCTTGCGGCGTCACGCGGGAGTCATTCGCGTGTTGCGCTTATCTGGTAAACTTTAATAATAACGGAGGTCATATGGCAAAAACAGTGGTGAAAAAAAGAATAGCGCTGGTCGCGCACGACAATAAAAAAGGAGACATGCGGGACTGGGTGCGTTTCAACAAGGGCACTCTTTCACGTCACGAGCTGGTGGCCACCGGTACCACGGGCCGGTTGATAGAACACGAAGTCGGAGTGAAGGTGACCCGGCTGCAAAGCGGACCGCTCGGCGGCGACCAGCAGATAGGCGCCAAAATAGCCGAGGGGGATATAGACCTGCTTATATTTTTCTGGGATCCTCTGGAGCCGCAGCCGCACGATCCGGACGTAAAGGCGTTGCTGCGCATTGCCGTGGTGTGGAATATTCCGGTGGCCTGCGACCTTAGCTCGGCGGACTATCTTATTTCCTCGCCGCTACTTACGGCGGAATACAATCCCAAGCGCCCGGATTACGCCAATTATCTCAAGCGGGAGATAAAGGAATAGTGCGTCATTGAAAATCTTTGTTCCAGGGTATACAATCGAATGATAGTAGTCTGTAAACTGGCGGCCTGAAAAATTACAGGAGGCAACACATGGGATATCGTTATAAAATGGCGGGAATACTGTCAGCGCTGACTGTGGCGGGAGCTGTGATTTTTTCCGCATGCGATGCGAATGCTTGCAGCAGGGCTCTTAATTCAGACAACGGCATAGCAATACTGGACGGGCGCAATATGGATTGGCCGGACACTTTCAACGGCACCGATTTGTGGCTGCTGCCGCGCGGCATGCAGCGGGAAAGCCAGTCCACCGGCAAGCATCTTTCCTGGACGTCCAAATACGCCAGCATATCGGCGGTCACGTACATGGACAAGGAAAAACACGCGGCCGTAGCCGACGGCATGAACGAAAAAGGCCTTATAGCCAACATGCTCTGGCTTTCCGACAGCGATTACGGCAAGCGCGACCCGTCCGTGTCCGGGCTTGGGATGAGCATGTGGGCGCAGTATGTGCTGGATAATTTCTCCACGGTGGATGAGGCTGTGAAGGTGCTTGAAAATCCGCCCTACCAGCTTGAGACGCTTGCCATACCGGTCAACGGCGTGATACTGGGCGCAAACCTGCACCTGGCGCTGGCGGACAAGACCGGCGATTCCGCCATAATAGAGTACGCCAACGGCAAAGCCGTGGTGCATCATGGCCGCGAATTCATAACGATGACCAATGATCCGACCTACGACAAGCAGCTTGAAAACCTCAAACAGTACGACAGTTTCGGCGGCACAAAACCGCTGCCGGGAACGATAAACGCCGACGACCGGTTTGTGCGCGTTTCTTATTATCTCAAAAAGCTGCCCAAGCCGAAAACGCTGCGTCAGGCGCTTGCCCATACTTTCAGCATAATGCGCAATGCCGCGCAGCCGTTCAGCACGGTTAAGGATGTTATGCATCCCAACAGCTCCGCAACGCAGTGGACCACGGTGGGCGACCTTACCAACGGCACCTATTACTTGCTGACCGCGACGAGCCCCAATATCATATGGGCTAACTTCAGCGAGTTCAAACTGGACGAGCTAACCGCTCCGCTCAAGCTGGATCTCTCCGGAGACCCGGATTACATAGGCGATGCGAGCGGCAAGTTCGTGAAAGCCGAACTGTTCAACTTCCTGCCGGTACCGGAAGAAAAAGCCGCGAAGTAATAAAATATTATTGTAAAAAGCCCTCCGCAGCGCGGAGGGCTTTTTCATTTACAGGCAGGGGTTATGCGAGAATGGCGGATATTTCCGGCAGGCTTTTTATCTTGAAAAAGCGCCGGCTGCGTATCGCAGGAACCCTCATCTTCTCGTGCTGCCATGTGACGCGGAACGGTATATATGCGCAGGCGCAACCTGTTTTCAACGCGGGCAGTATGTCGGATTTAAGCGAATTGCCGACCATGAGGAAATTTTCCGGGCGCACATTAAGTTTGTGCAGCAGGTTTTTGTAATCGTCGCGAGTTTTGTCGCTTAATATTTCCACATGGGAGAAGTATTTTTTCATGCCGGATTTTTCCAGTTTTCGCGCCTGATCCAGCAGATCGCCTTTGGTGACCAGCACAAGGTCGTATTTTGCGTGCAGCGCGCAAAGCGTTTCCTCCGCGCCGTCCAGCGGCAGCAGCGGCGCGTCTATAAGCGCCTTGCCCATGTCGAAAATCTCGTTCAATTCCCCGGCGTTTATCTTCGGGTTTACGCGCACGGCGGTTTCCAGCATCGAGAGTATGAACGATTTCGCGCCGAAACCGTACAATTTCAGATTCCGCATCTCGGCGGCAAAAAATACGCGCGAAAGTTTTTCCGGTTTTATGCAGTGCGCCAGCAGCCTTTGGAACCGGTGTTCGGTTTCCTGATAAAAGGATTCGTTTTCCCAGAGCGTGTCGTCGGCGTCGAAGCCGATGGCGGTTATGTTTTCAAGTTTATCGTTCATTGTCGATCCCAGTGAAAGAGATAAATTGTAGTGTGGGTTATTCTATCAATTAGCCGATATCAAAAGCACTGTCGTGCAAGCGCAACAGTGTCGGGGGCTGTCGCTGCCTTTTTGTGATGTCTCTCTGGTGTGCCGGTTATTTTTTGCAGCAAAAAAATATTCTTCCGTCTTCGCCATTGAAGCTATTTTTTTCCGCAGGAATGATTTTTATTTCCCTGTAGAGCCTTTTCAGCTTTGCTTCTACTTTTTCCACCGGGAAGGAAATTTCTTTTGCCTTGTCGTCCCAGCGCCTGTAATTATTACCGGCCATATGCTCGAAAACGGTTATATCCCAGTTGGTCGTTCCTTTTTCGCCGGGGGTCACTGCCATTACCATTACGGCTTTACCAAGATTGCGGACAATCGGGAGGGAAGAGCTTATGACCTTAAGTTTTTCCTGCGTGTTCATGTCGAATATGAACAATCCTCCGGGGTTTAGATGTTTGTGCGCATTACGGAAAACATTTTCCCATTGTGCAAATGCGGGCAGGTGATTTATCGAATCGAAAACGCAGTATATGACGTCGAACTTCTCGGCTATCTTGAAGTCCACCATGCTCTGGCTCGACAAAACTGCTTCCGGAACTTTCCCCCGCGCAATATCCAGCATTCCTTTGGAAATATCCAGCCCGTAGACTTTGTATTTTTTGGAAAGCGGTTTTAAAATGGAACCTGTGCCGCAGGCCAGCTCGAGAATTTTTTTGCTTTTGGGGTTATGTTTCGCGATAAGCTTTAGCACAATGGTGGAGTGGGATCTGCGGTCTCCCATCGCAAGGTCATAAAATTTTGCAAAAACATTATAGTTGGTCATATGGTTTCCTTGGGCGAATGCGCTCGGGCGTACCGGACAATTCTAGCAAAACGGGGCGGCCCGGTAAGCGCGCTAAATATTTTGACTTGCCTCGCACAAAATAGCATATTGTATTCAGGGGAGGAATGATGCTTAAAATTCTAATTGCAGGGATGATGATGATCTCGTCAGGTGCTTTCGCGCAGGGAAAATTGACTCCTCAACAGGAACTTGAGCAGTGGCGGCAGGCCAGAATAAATGTATATATGGATGATTTCGCCGAATTGAGACGCTACAAAAAAGCCGACAAGCAAATAGGCTTGCCTGCAAGTGGTGAAAAACGTGTTGTTTTTATGGGGGATTCGATAACGGATGCCTGGGATTTCGGGAAATTTTTTCCGGGCAAAAATTACATAGGCCGGGGCATAGGCGGGCAGACTACAACGCAGATGCTTGCGCGTTTCAGGCAGGACGTTATAAATCTGCATCCCGCAATAGTGGTCATACTCGCCGGGACAAACGACATCGCGGGCAATACAGGATATATGGATGCCGGGGATACGCAGGCGAATATACAGTCTATGACGGAACTTGCAAAAGCTCATGGGATACGCGTTATACTGTGTTCCGTAACGCCGGTAAACGATTATTCGGAAAGGGGAAAAAGCGCCTCGGCGATGCGACCGGAAGAGAAAATACTGGCGCTTAACGAATGGCTGAAGTCATATTGCAAACAGGAAGGCTGCGTTTATCTGGATTATTTTTCCGCCATGGTTGATGAAAACGGGAAAATGAAGGCCGGGCTCGTTAACGACGGGCTGCACCCCAACGCGGAAGGTTATAAAATAATGGCCGCGCTTGCACAAAACACGCTGGACGCCGTTTTGAAACAAAAAACCGCGAAATAAAGTGCAGTGTGCCGGTTAAAATAAAAAATCCCCGCAAGGGGATTTTTTATTTTGTGTCGCATGCGGCAGATGTTATGGATTTTGTGCTCCGATCCAGTCCTTTAGGACCGGATAATATCCTTTTGCCGCCAGCATGGTTTTTATCTCGGGCAGACTGCGTTCGTCGCCCACCTCGAACTGCCCGTTCCCGGTGGTTTTATGCACGGCATAGCCCCCGACCGATGTGCTGCTTGCAGCCGACATTTTTGTGATGCCGAGCGGCAGTATATTGTCCCGGAACCATGCCGTTTCGCGCGTGGAAATATTTATCCCGACATGCGGCAGGAACAGGCGCAGCGCTATGATAGATTGCACCATGTCGGCATCCTGCATGGGTTGCGCGTAACTCTCAAAGCCCGTATGGCTAAGGCGCAGTCTCGGCAATGACACCGTGATATCGCAGGACGGGAACTTGTCCTGCAAATATAGGGCGTGCAGCCCGGTCAGGAAAACTTCCCTGCGCCACGGCGCAAGCCCCAGCAGCGCTCCGATATTTATCAGACGCATTCCGGCCGTGGCGGCGCGCTCCGGAGCGTCAAGGCGGTAGAGGAAATTGCGCTTGGGCCCGGAGGGATGCACGTCCGCGTATATTTTGCGGTCGTAGGTTTCCTGAAACATCGTAAACCCGTCCGCACCGGCGGCAATCATGCGCTTGTAATCGTCCGTGTCCATCGACGGCACTTCTATGGCGACGGAGGCGAAATGCGGAGTTATGATTTTAAGCGCATCTTCCAGATATCGCGGTGGAGTATGCAGCCTGTTGTCGCCGGTCAGAACTATGACGTGGCCTATTCCGAGGGACGCTAGCGCGGCGGTTTCCCGCTTTATTTCATCCTGCGAAAGCTTTTTACGCTCACCCCCTCGCTCGCCGTTGAAACAGCAGTAGCGGCAGCGGTTGTCGCAATAATCCGCAAGATACAGCGGAGCATAAATAAGCACGGTGCGCCCGAAGTGGCGCAGCGTCAGCGAATGCGCCTTTTGCGCCAGCGGTTCAAGCATGGTTTTTGCCGCCGGGGACAGCAGCGCGGCAAAATCGCGCTCATCCGGGCAATCTTTTGAGGCCGCACGCGCGACATCCCTTTCGCTCGCGTCGGGAAAAATGTCCGCAGGACCGTCCTCGTATTTTGAAAGTATGGATTCAAAGCCCATGATTTACCTCAGAAATCCGGTGAGCGGCGATGACGCCCGACCAGTTCCCACCGGCGACTCTATACCGGAAAGATAGCCGAGCCGCCCTGCTTTTATCGCCATGTCGAAAGCGCGCGCCATGTCCTGTGGGTTTTGCGCTATCGCTATCGCGGTGTTGACCAGCACGGCGGAGCAGCCCATCTCCATCGCCTGCGCGGCGTCCGACGGTTTGCCTATGCCCGCATCCACTATCACGGGCACCGTCATTTCGCTTACCAGTATGCGCACCAGCTCTGCCGTGCGCAGCCCGCGGTTGCTGCCTATCGGCGAGCCTAGCGGCATTACCGCCGCAGCTCCCGCGCTTACAAGGTCGCGGGCGGCGTAAAGGTCGGGCAGCATGTATGGCAGCACCACAAAACCTTCCCTGGAAAGTATTTCGGTAGCCTTTATCGTTTCGCGGTTGTCGGGCAGCAGGTAGCGGTTGTCGGAAACCACCTCTATTTTTATCCAGTTGCCGCATCCTGAGGCTTTGGCGAGCCGCGCTATGCGCACGGCCTCGTCGGCGTTGCGCGCGCCGGAGGTGTTGGGCAGCAGCACGCAGCTTTTGGGTATGAAATCCAGTATGTTTTCCGCGCCCGGCCTGTCGTCCACGCGGCGCAGCGCGACGGTTACCACGTCTATATCGCATCCAGTTATGGCTTTTTCAAGCGCCTCGTTGCCGGAGAATTTCCCCGTTCCAAGGAAGAATCTGTTTTTAATTTCCCTGCCGCCTATCTTAAGTTCGTCTGTCATTATCCGCCTCCTACCAGCGATACAAACTCGATTATGTCCCCCGGTTTCAATTCGGTAGAGTCCAGCGCCGCGCGCGCTATTATTACGGAATTATGTTCCGCAACCACCGTCGGGCGATTGAGCCCGCGCTGGCGCAGCAGGTCGCCAAGTGTTTTTGCATCTGTAATTTCCTCGTCTTTGCCGTTAATTTTCAGTTTCATGGATTTTTTGTTTAAGCTCTTTCGTTGCTTCTTGTGGATTAGCTGCGGATGCTATGGCGCTTATGACCGCGATATGCCGCCCGCCTTTTGCCAGTAATTGCGGCAGAGTAAGTGGATTTATCCCGCCTATAAAGACGACCGGTTTTGCCGAAAGTTCCAGCGCCCGGGCGACTTCACCGTCCCCGATGCAATAGTCCTTGGTTTTTGTTTTGTACAGCGGGCCGAAGGCGATATAGTCGATATCTTCCTTGCCTGCCGCTTCAAGCTGCGCAAGGCCGTGCGTGGAAACGCCGATTATTTTGTCGGTCCCAAGCAGTTTGCGCGTTTTTTTGAGCGGATGCCTGATTATGTCTTCCTGTCCCAGATGAACGCCGTCCGCGCCGCAGGCTGCGGCAAGTTCCGGGTTATCGTTTATTATGAAAAGCACGCCGGTTTTGCGGCATTCGTCCGCAAGTGTTTTTGCGAGGGGAAGCAACAGCGCCTCCGGCGTGGTTTTTTCGCGCAGTTGCAATATGTCTATGCCGCCGCGTATGGCGGCTTTGGCGGTTTCTATAAGTGAAAGGCTGCCGCAATAACTGCCGGAAAGGACAAGATAGAGACTGGTTTTTTTGTTGTTCGGGAACATTTTAAGTCGGCAAATAAAAAAGCCGCTCTCCTCATGACGGACGGAAAACGGCCCTGCAAAACAAATCCGTTTTCCTCCGCCGGTATTATCCGGGTCAGGTGCCAAGGGTAGCTTCTCAGCCGCGATAGCGCAGCGCCCCTAACGGAACAGTTAAATTCTACAAAATTATACGGTGGATACGTGTCACTCCAGATTAGACGCTCGCAACGCGCTCTTGGCCTTGTCTTTAACCGGCGGGGTGAACTGTTCAAGCCGCGCAATAAGCTTGTCCGGGTCTTCCTCTACGACTATCATTTTACGCGATTCGGGGTCTATAAACTGTTCCCTTTCGGCGTGGGCCATAAAATCCATAAGTGCGCCGTAGTAATTGCGTATATTAAACAGCGCGCAGGGTTTTGTGTGCAGGCCGAGCTGGGTCCAGGTCAGCATCTCGAAAAACTCCTCGAAAGTGCCTATGCCGCCCGGCAGCGCGACGAAGGCGTCGGACAGTTTTGCCATCAATGCCTTGCGTTCGTGCATCGAGGAAACGATTTTAAGGCTGGTGATTTCTTTAAACGCAACTTCCCTGTCTGCCAGATGTTTGGGAATAACGCCCGTCACAATGCCGCCGTGCTGCATGACGGCGCGCGCCACGGTTCCCATCAGTCCTACGCGCCCTCCGCCGTAAACCAGTTCTATTTTACGCGCGGCCAAAACCGCGCCCAGATTCTCCGCCGCCTCGGCGTATTGCTTTTGTCTTCCGGGGCTTGAGCCGCAAAAGACGCAGAGTTTTTTGATTTGCATGATTATTTCCCTTGTTAAATTCTAGTCCAGTCTGCGAATTGACAGTTGCCTGCTTATAATGGCTTTAGCGTTATGCGCGAACACATGTTCTTGCAGCTCTCCGTCAAACAGCAAACCTTTATATGGGCCATCCATGGATACATGGAAAGTATACTGGTAATTCGTATCTATTCTTCCATTGCCAATAGTTTGATAATAGTTGCCCATAGTCATTATCTTGAAATAAGCCTGCGGCGAACCGTTTATAGTGTCAATCCTTTGGAATAATGTTATGGGACTGTGGTTGTGAAACTTTCCATTTGCCAGTTCCATGTCTTTTGACGGCGCTATCTTCATTGTTTCCAATGATTGCGGGTTGAGGTTTGCCACCGTCGGCCCGAATGTGTGCACGTCCATCATCTTGTAGTACAAAAATACGCCGAGCGGATTGCTCATGTACGGCTGGTAGGCTTTAAGTATCGCAGCCAAAAAATCGCCCTCATTGAGCGCACAGGTGTAGGTAATTGTTTCAGGAAAGCCGGGGATGAGTTTTGCGACGGGCGTCAATTCCCCGGCGGAAAGTCCGTCCTTGCCGTTGGTGATTTTGCGATACTTTGCATCGGATATTGTAAACTGCTTGCGTTCCGTGCCGTTTTCTTCGACGACCGTTTCGTCCACGCGCACCTGTATTTCCTGTGCGTTCTGGAAATCGTTGACGGTATAAAAACCTTCATTCAAAACCGCGGAGTACTCGTAATCGACATCCTCAAATGCATACGAAATTTTTTCCCCGGTTTTGTAATCATGAGAAAAGGAATAAGTTGAAACGTTGACTTTGTCCTGTGCGAGCAGCGGACTGCAAAAAAATAAAGCGGCAATACATGCAATGCATTTGGTTAGAGGCATATTCCCCCTGTTGGTGAGTTGCTTTATGCGAACGTCTCTGAAATTATACAAAACACCTGAAGTGGTGGGATTCCTCCTCACCCGGCCTGCATTCTCAAGCCTCTTCTGTCGTCGGCGACCGAGCCATATATGCGAGGAAGTGCCACCACCTTTAATCTGTTTGAAGAAGCTGGCCGCCCTCGCTTGCTAGTTCGGCAACGCTCCCCCACGCATAGATCCCGGAGGAATTTTGCGCGGGCCCGGTTCAGCATTTTTGTTTCAGCAAAAATGCCTCCGCCCTTGCGAACCGCCGGGGAAGCCGTGCTTCCCCAAACAGCGGTTCTCACTTTCGAATCCCAACGCGAGCCAAGCAGTTGGCTCGCTCCCTTACGCCAATACAAAATCCCCTTCCGGGGATTTGAAGTAATGTTATCGTGACGACGGGATTCGGTCACAAGTTTCAAGTTCGCCGTCGCGAACTTGAACTCGCGACCCCGGCTCCCGGCCTCGCGTGCTCGCTCGGCAACGGTCCGCCTTTCGAATCCCAACGCACGATACACGCAGATGTCAGCGGGGTGGGATTCCTCCTCACCCGGCTTGCATTCGCAAGCCTCCTTCGTTGCCGGCCGCCCTCACTGTCGTTCACCCCTTCGCCCCGGCTCAGGGGTTCACTATCCGCCTCAGGCGGCGTTCGGGTCGGCTTCGAATCCTTCCCGTAACTTGCCGTACAATTTATAACCCCCGGCTTTAACGGCAAGTCGGGGGTTATAAATTGTACGGAAGGGGTGGGATTCGAACCCACGGAGATGTTTCCACCTCACCGGTTTTCAAGACCGGCGCCTTAAACCGCTCGGCCACCCTTCCGGAAATTTCTTGACGCGGTGTTTTATGCGACGATAGTATATTGTAGAAATTACTGCCCTAATCCTCAAGCGGTCTTGAGGCCTGAGCGTCGTGGCATGGCGATATATATTAAAAGCATTTTATTTGCGCGCGCGATAATTATAGAATATGGGCGGACAAAGCCCATGGCCATAAATTTTCGTACACCGAGACAGTTCGTTTGGATTCTCTCCGCCCTCACTCTGGCGTTGAGTCTTCTTTTTATCTATGACGGCTGGGTTTCCGCGCAGCACATGCGCCATTCCAACGGCGTATATAACTGGCTGCCAACCCCTGTGCATACGGTGGAAAGCACGGTGTCCGATTACGCCTTTGCCATGATAGGCGGCGCTCCCGCCGACGACCGCATATCTATATTGGCCATGGACGACGATACTTTCGCCCGTCTCGGTTTCCCTTTCGAACGTAAATATTATGCCGACGTCGTAGACAAGCTCAATGCCTTGGGCGTGAAAGTTATAGTGTTCGACATGCTTTTTACCGATCCTGACAGGCGCAGCCCGCAGGACGACGCGATATTCGCCCTGTCCATAAAAAACGCAGGCAATGTAATAATCGGCGGATATATAGACAGGGCCGCATCCAGTTCCGATTCATGGCTCAATCTGGATGTGAAATACTCTTTCCGCTATCCGCTGGATATCCTGCGCCGTTCGGCTTACATGTGCGCGTCGGCCAGCGTCGACCAGACCATCGATTCCGACGGACACATACGCAACATGCAGGTGTTCGACTATCGTTCGGCATATTCATCGCCGCCGGGTACCGGTTACGCGGCCTACTCGGGCAAACCGATTGCCACCGTTGCTGCGGCGGCCTATGCTCTTTACACCGGACAGGGCCCTGACAAGGTTTACGCGGATTTTAAAAATCGCAATTATTACCGCCTTAATATACCCGATCCCGTCGCCCGGCCCAAATCCCCCGGCAGGCAGGCCGCAGCTCCGGAGCATCCCGTTCTGCTGCGTTCCTCCTATCCCGAAATTTCTTTCATCGATCTGCTTGACGGCAAGCTTTCCGACGGTGAAAAGTCCAGGCTTAAAGGCGGCATAGTTTTTGTCGCTTCCACGTCTATCGGCGCTTATGACCACCATCCCAGCCCGTTCGGCGAGAATTTCCCGGGCGTGATGTTCCATGCGACTATGCTGGATAACATGCTCAATTCCTCCTGGCTGCGCGTGGCGTCGCCATTCTGGGGGTGGCTCGGCATGCTAGGAATGCTATGGTTCTCGCTCGTTTCCTTCAATCTGTCGCTTGTGTGGGGCGGGGTGCTTACATGCGTGCTGGGGTTTGGCTGGTTTTTGCTTTATTGCGTGCAGTTTTACAAAGGAATGCTGGGTTTGGTGGTTATGCCGGAAATGGGGTTGTTGACCGGCTACATCGCGGTGACCGTCTACCGCGTTGTGGTGGAGGGCCGCGAAAAACGGTGGGTCAAGAACACCTTCGGACAGTATCTCTCGCCCGATTTGCTGCAGGTGCTGATGAATGATCCCTCCAAGCTTAAATTCGGCGGCGAGAAGCGCGAAATGACGATATTCTTTCTGGATATCGCACATTTCACGAACATCTCCGAAAGCCTGACTCCCGAAGAGCTGTCCCAGTTCCTTAACCGCTATCTTTCCGCGCTGACAGCGGTGATTCTAAAAAACCACGGCTACGTCAACAAGTATATAGGCGACTGCATAATGGCCTTCTGGAACGCGCCCATCGAGGAGCCGGACCAGCGCTATCTGGCCTGTCTCTCCGGGCTGGAATGCATAGCCGCCGTGGCCGAGCTCAATAAAAATCTCGTCGCGGGCCTGCCGGAAACCCCGGCGGTGCGCATCGGCATAAATTCGGGCATAGTAAATCTCGGCAATTACGGCTCGTCCACCCGTTTTGAATATACCGTCATCGGCGACGAAGTTAATCTGGCGTCGCGCATGGAGGGGGCCAATAAATTTTTTGCAAGCCACCTGTTGGTGGCGGAATCCTCGTATCTGCCGGTTAAAGACAGGCTGCTGGGGCGGGAGATTGGACGCATACGCGTTGTCGGAAAATCCGTTCCGATACGGGTTTTTGAACTGCTGGCAAAGCGCGGCTCGGCCACGAAAGAACAGCTCGCGCTGGTGGATGCGTTTGATCGCGCGGCCGGGCCTTTTGCCTTAGGCGATTTTGTCTCCGCGCTGAAGATTTATGAGGAGGCGCTTGCTCTTGCCCCGTCGGACCCGGTGACGCTAAGGCGCGTGGAATGCGTGCGCGGGTTTATCAAGGACGGCGCTCCCGGTGACTGGGACGGCGTTTTCAATTTGACTTCTAAATAAGCAGGCGAGGCCCTGCATGAGGATGGGATTATGATAATTTTCTGGAGGCTGGCGCTGGCGCATCTGTTGGGCGATTTTACGCTCCAGTCAGATACGGTAAATACGCTAAAGCGCAACACCTGGTGGGGGATGCTGCTGCACACCTTAACTCATCTTCTGCTGTGCGTGCTGCTTACGTATCAGTATCTCGGCATGGTGTGGCTGGATCTCGGGGTTGTGCAGCTTAAGGGCTGGGAGGTCATCTGCTGCGTCTTCCTGTTGCATCACGCGCAGGACGAATGGCGCATATTTTCGATACGCAAATTCAATACCGCCGACGGCACCATCCACTTCTTTTGGGACCAGTTCATTCATTTCGGCGTGCTGTTTGCGTTCATGCCGATAGTAGGTTTTGTACACAGCGGGACGATGTTCCCCGAAAAATGGGTGGTTATCGCCGCGATGTTCGTGCTGGTGTCGCATTTCAGCACGGTGATGATATATTTCGTGGACAAGGATTTTTACGGCGCGGATTTCCCCGGTTTCGACGAGAAATATTTCGCCATGGCGCAGCGCGTGGTGCTGTGGCTGTTTTTCCTGATACCCGGCTGGGAATGCCTGCCTTGCCTGCTTGTGTGGCTGGGCTACATCGTCTATCTCAAGCGCAAGCGCGTTATAGATTTCTCGCATGCGGGCATATATGTGGGAACGCTGTTTACGATGGCGGTCGGACTTTTGTCCCGCTATATAATTTTCCGCGTATGAAACGCATTCTGCTGGAAACGGGCGACATAACGCGTTTTGAAGGCGATGCGATAGTAAACGCCGCCAACAGCTCGCTTATGGGCGGCGGCGGTGTGGACGGGGCTATTCATCGCGCGGGCGGTCCGGCGATAATGGAGGAATGCGTAAAGATAGTCGCGGCGCAGGGCAGGTTGCCTGCCGGCAAGGCCGTGATAACCACCGGCGGGAAGATGAAGGCGAAATTCGTGATACACACCGTCGGACCGGTGTGGCAAGGCGGAACAAGGGGCGAGGCTGCAATATTGCGCAACGCGTATATCAACAGCCTTTCGCTTGCTACGGAAAAGGGACTTGCCAGTGTCGCTTTCCCGTCCATCTCGACCGGGGCATACGGCTACCCGGTGGAGCAGGCCGCGCAAATAGCCGTCGCCGCCGTGGCGGAGTATCTTGCCGCGCATGACATGCCGGGGACGGTCACTTTTATGCTTTTTGACGAGAGAACCCATGGAACCTACAGAGATGCAGCCGCAAAAACCGGCTGTTGAACGCATACCGCTAACCGAAGTCACTTTCGCTTTCGTGGACACAGAAACCACCGGGCTTGCGCCGCAGAACGGCGGCCGGGTCTGCGAGGTTGCCGTCGTGCTTACGCGCGGCGACAAGCAGGTGGAAACGTTCAGCCAGCTTATAAATCCGGCCATGCCGATACCGCCGCATATCAGCGCTATACACGGCATTACCGACGACATGGTGCGCGACCAGCCGATATTCGCGCAGGTCGCGCCCAGGCTTTTAAGCCTGCTTTCCGGCGCGGCGGTGGTATGCCATAACGCGGATTTCGACGTGTCTTTCCTGTCCTGGGAATTCCAGCAGGCGGGGCTGCGCTTTCCGCCGTCGGTGATACTGGACACGCTGCGCCTCGCGCGCAAGCACGGCGGGTTTAAGAGCAATCGCCTGGGCAACATAGTGGCGGAGCTCGGCATCTCGTCGGAGGGCTGGCACCGCGCGCTCAGCGACGCGATGATGACGGAGAAGGTGTTCCGCCATTTCGTCGACAAATTTTCGTCGGAGGGGGAACTTACCCTTGCCGACCTTGTGGAATACCAGACTAAAGCTTTAAGGAGAAAACAATAATGACTATGACGCCGTTCGTGCTCGGTTCGCAGTGTTCGCTTAACGATCTTTACGAAGTTGCCGTGGCGGGACGCAAGGTCTCGCTCTCTCAGGCCACCGCCGCCCGCCTCGTGCAGGCGCGCAAGGCCATGCTGGCCTATGTGGCCTCCGCCGGTGCGGTTTACGGCGTCAACACCGGTTTTGGCGAGCTGGCAAGCCGCCGCATACCCGGCGACAAGTGCAAGCAGCTTCAGCTCAACCTCATCCGCAGCCATGCCTGCGGCACCGGCGAGCCGATGAGCGTTCCCCAGGTGCGCGGGCTTATGTTCCTGCGCGCCAACGAACTGGCGCGGCTGCATTCCGGCGTGCGTCCGGAAACGGTGCGGCTGCTGGCGGAATTTTTAAATAACGGCATCACTCCGTGCGTCCCGTCGCGCGGTTCGGTAGGCGCGTCGGGCGACCTCGCCCCGTCCTCTCACGTGGCGCTGGCGCTTATCGGCGAGAATATGGTGCGCGTAAACGGCGGCGACTGGGTGCCGGCCGACAAGGCGATAGCAAAGGCCGGTTTAAAGCCGCTTGTGCTGGAGGAAAAAGAGGGTCTTGCGCTTATAAACGGCACGCAGGCGATGCAGTCCGTGGGCGGGCTGGCGCTTGTGGAGGCGCTGCTTGTCTGGCAGGCCGCGACCTGCGCCGCCGCGATGACTTCCGAGGCGCTCAAAAGCACGCCGCTTCCGTTCGCCGACGCGATAACGACTTTGAAACCACATGCCGGACAGGTGGAGACCGGCAGGCTGCTAACCCGCCTGCTGGAAGACAGCGACATCCGCCGCTCCCACGCCGCCAATGACCCGCGCATACAGGACCCTTACAGCGTGCGCTGCGTACCGCAGGTGCACGGCGCGGTGCGCGACGCCCTTGAACACGCGCTGGATGTGCTGGAAATAGAGATGGGTTCCGCGACCGACAATCCGCTCGTCATCTGGAAGGACGATGCCAATTTCGACGGTATAGAGGTGCAGAGCGGCGGCAATTTCCACGGCCAGCCGCTTTCGCTGTGTTTCGACTACGCCTGCGCGGGGATGGTCTCGCTCGGCAATATCTGCGAGCGCCGCCTGTTCCAGATGGTCAGCGACACCGGAAAGATTCTGCCTTCCTTCCTCGCAAAAGACTCCGGTCTTGAATCGGGCTGGATGATAACGCAGTACACGGCGGCCAGCCTCGCCTCCGAAAACAAGACGCTGGCGCATCCCGCCTCGTCGGATTCGATACCGACCTCCGCCAACAAGGAAGATTTCGTCAGCATGGGCATGTGGGCCGCTCACAAGTTCGGCCTTGTGGTGCGCAACACCGCCGGCATAGCCGCCGTGGAGCTGCTTGCATCCGCTCAGGGGCTTGAGTTCCACAAGCCGCTAAAACCCGGCAAGGGCGTACAGGATATTTACGCAAAAGTGCGCAGCATAGCCCCGGCGCTGGAAGGCGACGCCTCGCTCACCGGAGCGATAGAGGCCGTGCGCGCAGCGATATTGCAGGGCTACTTCACTATCGGGTTCTAAAGTGCAGGATTTGCGTCCCGCGTGAAAAGCGCGGGACAGGGATTTGAAAGCATTTCTTTGCAGTTTCAAGGAGACAGACATGAAAATACCGCCTTATAAGGAGATACACGCCCCGCACGGCAACAAGCTTACCTGCAAGGGCTGGCAGCAGGAGGCCGCGCTGCGCATGCTGATGAACAATCTCGACCCGGATGTGGCCGAGCGGCCGCAGGACCTGGTGGTCTACGGCGGGCGCGGCAAGGCAGCGCGCAACTGGGAATGCTATCACACCATAGTCAAAACGCTGCGCGAACTGGAAAACGATGAGACTTTGCTTGTCCAGTCCGGCAAGCCGGTGGCGGTTTTCCGCACGCACGAGTATTCCCCGCGCGTGATAATTGCCAATTCCAATCTGGTCGGCAACTGGGCGAACTGGGAAGTTTTTGACGAGCTGGAAAAGAAGGGGCTGATGATGTATGGCCAGATGACGGCCGGCAGCTGGATATATATCGGCACGCAAGGCATTTTGCAGGGCACATACGAGACCTTTGCCGAAGCAGCGCGCATGCATTATAAAGCCGACCTCGCCGGGAAGCTGGTGGTTACCGGCGGCCTTGGCGGCATGGGGGGAGCCCAGCCTCTTGCTGCAACCATGTGCGGCGGCGTGATGATAGCTGTCGAAGTGAACCCGACCCGCATCCAGCGCCGTCTGGATACCGGATATCTAGACAAACGCGCCGATACGCTCGACGAAGCGCTTGCGCTGGCAAAAGATGCCATGCGGAAAAAAATCCCGCTTTCCATAGGGTTGCTTGGCAACTGCGCCGAGGTGCTGCCCGAAATGGTGCGTCGCGGCGTAAAAGTGGACATGCTCACCGACCAGACTTCCGCGCATGACCCGCTTAAGGGCTATGTCCCCGTCGGAGTCAGTGTTGAACAGGCGGAGGTTCTGCGCGAAAAAGACCCCAAGGGCTATGTGCAGCGTTCCATGGAGTCCATGGCCATACACGTGCGCGCGATGCTGGATTTGCAAAAGGCCGGCGCGATAACTTTCGATTACGGCAACAACATCCGCACGATGGCTTTCAAGATGGGCGTTAAAAACGCCTATGATTTTCCCGGTTTCGTGCCCGCCTATATCAGGCCGCTGTTCTGCGAAGGCAAGGGCCCGTTCCGCTGGGCGGCGCTGTCCGGCGATCCCGCCGACATCGCGGTTACAGACAAGCTGGTGCTGGAGCTGTTCCCCAAGGACAAACACCTTTCCCGCTGGATAAAGATGGCGTCCGAAAAGGTGCATTTCCAGGGGCTGCCTTCACGCATCTGCTGGCTTGGCTATGGCGAGCGCGACAAGTTCGGTCTCGCGATAAACGAGTATGTGCGCAAAGGAAAAATTTCCGCCCCGGTCGCCATAGGCCGCGACCATCTGGACTGCGGCTCCGTAGCCAGCCCGTTCCGCGAAACCGAGGCGATGAAGGACGGCTCCGATATGGTGGCCGACTGGGCGATACTCAATGCGCTGCTTAGCACCGCGTCCGGCGCAAGCTGGGTTTCTTTCCACCACGGCGGCGGAGTGGGCATGGGATACTCGCTACATGCCGGTCAGGTTACGGTTGCCGACGGCACGAAGGAAATGGACAAGCGTCTTGAGCGTGTGCTGACCAACGATCCGGGCATAGGCGTTGCGCGCCACGCGGACGCGGGTTACGACATAGCGATAAAATGCGCCAAAAAGAAAGGCGTCAAAATCCCGATGCTGGGAAAATAAAAGGAGAATAATTTAATGGCAGATGAATTCAGTTTCGACGTGGTTTCCAAGGTGGACATGAACGCGGTGGCCGATTCCGTTAATATAGCGATGAAGGAAATAGCCAACCGTTACGATTTCAAGGGCACCAATTCCAATATTGAAATCGACCAGAAAAACATGCTCTTGAAGCTTACCTCGTCCGACGATTTCCGGATAAAGGCGCTTTTTGATATCGTCATGACCCGCATGGCCAAACGCGCCATACCGCTCAAGAATTTCGAGGGGCAGAAAATAGAGCCCTCGCTTTCCGGCACGGTCAAGCAGGATGTTAAAATAGCCAGCGGCATCCCGTCCGAGAAGGCAAAGGAGATGGTACGGCTCATAAAAGACGCCAAGGTGAAAGCCAACGCCGCGATACAGGGCGACCAGTTGCGCGTAACCTCCAAATCCAAGGACGAGCTGCAGCGCGTAATGTCGCTGCTGCGCGGCAAAGACTTCGGCCTTGAATTGCAGTTCACCAACTACCGCTAAAGCTTGGTTTTATAAAAGCAACAGGCCCGCAGTTAAGCGGGCCTGTTTTTTAATTTGATTTTGATTTGGGATTTTGTCGGCGGGATGCTATTCATCATCCATTTAAAGAATTCATACCACTTTGTTTCTAACGCAAACTTGAAATCTGCATAGTTTGCTCCAAAATATTTATTTTCAAGCTGTCCTTCAGTTATATCGGAGCGCAGGCGCGGTATATTAATAGCGATACCATGCGCATTTTTGTATTGGAATCTTCCATTTGTTCCGGTTGCGAAATTTTGCACAACCAGTCTGTTTTTTATATATATCATCAGCTCGTTGCTGGCTTTTTTCAATTCTCCATAATTTGTGTTCTCGGAAACGAGCTGGAAAAAATTGTACGCATCGCCGTAGGTGGAAAGCACGCGCTGCGCGTCCTGATCGCCGAACTCGTCTAGTCGCAGCACTCCATCGCGGGCAGCCTTGATTGAGGCAGTATCTTTTGACTGCATGGCGATATCAACCCACTGGTCCAGTAGTTTTTCGAAACCAGCTACCGCTGCATTGTTTATGAGCGACACTGTGGCCGGTTGTTTTGTTTTTGCATAGGAATCAGCGAATGCCTGCATCAGAAAAAAAGCGGCTTCCTCTGGAGAAGTATCCGGCGTATTGGTCAATTTTTGCAGGAAAGTCGCATAGTTAAGTCCTTTCTCCTGCATTGCTTCTTCAGAGCCAACGCTGTACTTTGCGTAGTTTTGAATTTCAGCGGCTAACTCGCCAAACTGCATAAGCCCGGCGTCATATGCGATTATGTCCACCCCGCCGATATCGGAAAGTATTTCGGCTATCTCCTGCGCGGCTATTGCGTTTTCAGGGGGAGGATCCTCAAATGAAAGGTCGCCGTAAACGCATTTGACCGCGGGATCAAAGGTTAATAGATGTTTCAGGGCGTGCGTTTTCTTGTTTATGTCTATGAGGTCATTTTTGTGATCCCACAGAATCATTGCGTAATGTCTGGCAGGGTAATTCTGCTTGGCCCAATTTGCAAAATTTTCTACTGACCGGATATCTACATTATAATAACCGGTTGCGGTTGCCAGAATCGGTGAAATTATGCCTGCCTTGCCGGTTTTAAAATTGTCCGTGCTTTTGGTTATAAGATATCGGTTTGCAGCAGTAGTTACATGTATTTTGCGATAGAGACAGGGATTTGGTTCTTCCGCCATTATGCCCATTTCCACTATGACATTTACACTTTTTGTGGAACCTGTTTTTTCCATCTGGGCTATACTGGCGGCAGCCGAGCTTACAAGGTTGTTTTGCCCTGCCATATAAACCATTACTGTCCAGTCGCGAATAGGGGCGGGTATTTGTGCGCTTTGCGAAACGTCTGTAAAAACCGGCGGAGCAGATACAGCGGAAATATCTGCTGCGGTTATTCTGATGGGAAATGCGATGCAAAGCGGCATTACGGCTATAGCTGCTGGATAGATTTTCATATTTTCTCCCCAAACCGGCTGTCTGTCAAAATTATTATACAGAATGTGCGTACAATTGCATCGGCGGTCATAAAAAAAAGACCCGCGCCAAAAGCGCGGGTCTTTTTTTTGTGCTTTTGAATTTTATAAGGAGCCGACGTTCACGTTATGGCTTATTGCCGGTTTCGCTCCGGAGCTGCTGGCCGGTGTTGCCGGTGCGGTCGCCGGTTTGGTGGCGGGAACGTTCGCGGTCATCCACTGGTAGAAGGTATACCAGGTGTTGCTCTTGGTGAAGGCGAAGTCCGTGTACTTGTTGCCGAAGTACTTGTCCTCAAGCTGCGCGGTGGTTATGTCGGCGCGCATGCGCGGGATGTTCATCGAGATGCCGTGCGCGTTGTTGGCGTAGTCGAACTTGCCGTCCGCGCCTACCGCGGTGCTCTTTATGACCAGCGCCTGCGTGATATAGTCCACCACAGCCTGGCTGGCCGCTTTGAGACCCTGGTCCTGCGTGTTCGCCGCGACAAGCTGGAAGAAGTTGTACGCGTCGCCGTAGGTGGAAAGCACGCGCTGCGCGTCCTGATCGCCGAACTCGTCGAAACGCAGCACTCCGTCGCGGGCGGTTTTCAGCGCGTTGATGTCTTTCACCTGCATGGCAACCGCGGTCCAGGCGTCTAGCACATTGCCAAAGCCGGTCAGCGCGGAGTCGTCCACAACGGACATCGTAGCGTTCTGGTGTATCTGGCTGTAATTGCTCTGGTAGAAGTCATGGAACGCGTCGGCCGCGAAAGTGGCCATCTGCGCCGCACCGGCGCTGGGAGAGGCCGTCGCCTTGGTGAGGAAGCCGGTGTAGTCTATGCCGTAGCCGGGCACGGTCTCTTCGGAGCCGAGCGAGATTTTGGCCGAGGAACCCACTTCGCCTACCACTTCCGCCATCTGCATCAGGCAGGCGTCATAGCCCATCACGTCCACGCCGCCGATGTCGCGGGCTATCTTGCCTATTTCGACGGTGCCTATGAAGTTGCCGGTCTGGTCGTCGAAGGATATGGCCTTAAGCTGGGTGGATTTGCTGGCCAGCGCTTTTGCGGTCTGGGTCTTCTTCTGCGGGTCCATCCAGCCTGCGCCGTGGTCCCACAATATCAGCATGTAATGCCGCGCGGGGAAGTTCTGTTCCGACCAGGTTACAAAGCTCTCCACTTCCTTATAGTCGCCCATGTCGCCGCTGTCGGCGCTGTAGAGCACGGGGGAGGTAAGTGTTATCGTGCTCTGGTTGACGTTGTCGGGTATGGTGGTCTTGGTGACCAGATAGCGGTGTATGCCGGACCAGTCGCCGTCGTCATGCACGTCGCCGTCGCCGCCGTGATAGCGGCCCAGTTCGGTTACGACGTTGACCTTGTCGGTGGAGCCTACGGCCTCCATCTGCGCCATATTGTATAACCCGGCGGCCTGAAGATTGTTCTTGGCGTTCATGTAGACCATGATGGTCCAGTTGCGCACCGGCGCCTTGGTGAGAGTGGAATTTTTGGCGTTGGTGACGGACGGGACCGAGGTCTGGCTGCTGGTTTTCAGAAAGCTCGACACGTCCGAGCTGGCGGCCAGCGCAGGCAGCGACAGAAGAGAAAGGCCGAGCGCCATTGCTGCTGCGTCGGAAACGGGCTTTCTTGTGAGAGATATCATAAGTGCCTCCGGGGATTTAACTTCGTACTATGATTATTATACACATATGGAGGGGCGCGGCAAGTGCTGCACTTCCTTTTAATTAATGGGACTAAAGGCCCACAAAAGAAAAACCCCTTCCGACATGGAAGGGGTTTTATCCGGAATCTGAATATTATTTTTGCACGGCAGCGGCGGCCGGTTTGGGAGGAATCATATTTGCCGCCATCCAATTGAAGAAGGCGTTCCATGAAGTGTCTTTGGAGAACGCGAAGTCGGTGTACTTGTTGCCGAAGTATTTGTCCTCAAGCTGCGCGTTGGTTATGTCGCCGCGCACGCGCGGGATATTTATCGCTATGCCGTGTGCGTTCGCTTCGTAATCCAGATTGCCGCTTTTGCCTACCGCCGTGCTTTTGACGACCAGTTTCCCGGAGATATAATCCATGACGTTCCGGCTGGCCTGCTTTAGCTCCTGATTTTGCGCGGCGGACTGCACAAGCTGCATGAAATGATAGGCGTCGCCATAAGTGGAAAGCATGCGGTTCGGGTCTTTGGGCGAGAATTCATCGAATCGCAGCACTCCGTCGCGCGCGGTTTTGAGCGCGGCGGTATCGTTTGCCTTCATCGCCGCGGCGGACCATGCGTCCAGCGTTTTTTCAAAACCGGGCAGCGCCGAATCGTCCACCACCGACATTGTGGCGGTCTGATGCAGCTTTGAATAGTTGTTGTAGTAAAAGTCGTGGAAGGCGTCGGCTGCGAATATAGCTGCCTGTTTTGGCGTCGCATCCGGCGCGGCCACCAGCTTGTTTAAAAATCCGGTGTAATCTATGCCGTAGCCCGGCACGGTTTCCTCGGAACCGAGCGAGTACTGCGCGGAGGAACCGACTTCGCCCAGCACTTCCGCCATCTGCATCAGGCAGGCGTCGTAGCCGAAAACGTCCACGCCGCCTATATCGCGCGCGATTTTGCCTATTTCCACCGTGCCGATGAAATTGCTGGTCTCGTTGTCGAACGAAATCCCATTCGGCGATATGCGGTTATTGTCCAGCGCTTTGGCCCTGGCGGTTTTTTTCTGCGGGTCCATCCAGCCGGAGCCGTGGTCCCACAGCAGCAGCATATAATGGCGGGCCGGGAAGTTATGGCGGCTCCAAGAAACGAATTGCTCCACCTCCCGGTAGTCGCCCATGTCTGCGCTTGCGGTGCTGTATAGTACGGGCGAATAAAGGGTTATAGGGTCCGCGTCCACATTGCCGGTGACGGTGCTTTTGGCGATAAGGTAGCGGCGCGCGCCGGTCCAGTCCCCGTCGTCATGCACGTCGCCCTGCTGGCCGTTCATGCGCCCGAGTTCCACTACCACGTTAACCCTGTCGGTGGAGCCTGCGGCCTCCATCTGCGCCACATTGTAAAGTCCGGACTTTTCAAGATTGTTCTTGGCGTTTATATAAACCATCACCGTCCAGTCGCGCAGCGGGGCTGCGGTGGCCGCATCGGCCTTCGGCGCGGTGACGGAGGGCACATTGCTTTGCGCGGCTGACGCTGGCAGTCCGCCCAGTGCCGCGGTTGCCGAATCGTCGGCAAAAGCCGGCAGCGCGGTCATAACTGCGATAACGTATATGGATGCATGTCTCAATAAGTTCATAAATCCCCCCGGATGATGCTGCTATGCGCTTATTATACAACAGTCCGGTAGTTGTGCAAGCGCCGTATTGCCCCCGCCTAAACAGGGTCCAAAGGTCCGATTGCGCTGTCAAGCATACAAACAATATAATCATTATATGTCCCCCATAATCGCCATCTGGATAAACTGGGTTTTTACCTCGACTTTCCCGCTTTGCACGGCTTTTGCGGTGCGCAGTTTCCATCCGGTGATTCTGGCCTGGGCCACGGCGACGCTGGGATTTGTCTATTTTTCCCCCAACAAAGAAATAAAGGTGCGCGATTTTTTTGCCCCGGCGCTGCGCGGCCCGCTTTTTATGATGGGATTTTTCGGCAGCGCGCTGCCGATAGTGCTGCTTTCCACCGCTATGCAATACACCACGCCCGCCAATGCCGCCATACTGGCGCAGATAGAGGTCGTCTATTCCCTTATAATGTCCAGAATGTTTCTTAAAGAGAAGATAACTCCTGTAAAACTGCTGGGTGGCGGGCTGGTGATTTCCGGCACGCTTTTGATAGCGTTCAGAGACCGTTTCTCACCGCGCTGGCACGGCGATTTGATGGTGCTTTGCGCGCCTTGGATGTACCAGCTTTCGCATGTCTACGCAAAAAAACTGCCCGCCGGGCTTAAACCGGGATTTATAGCCGCCGCGCGCGGATTTTACGCCGGGGCTTCGCTGCTGCCATGGGTGGTGATTATCGCGTTGATGCATCACTCCGATTTTGCGCTGCCGCCGGTTTCCGCCATAGCCACCGTTCTGGGCATGGGGCTTGTACTGAACGGCTTTAACATGGAAATGTGGTATGTGGCGATACGCGGCATGGAACTCTCCCACGCCAGCGTGATAATCCTTTCATATCCGGTGATGACTTTCATACTCTCCGCCTTGCTGGGCGTTGAGCATATCCACCTGTATCAGGCCTGCGGGCTTGGCTGCGCTCTTGTCGGCGCATATATATCTACCGTGGCGGCGGGCGGTTCCGCCGAGGGGGTTTTGGATGCGGCATCATAAGGCGATTCTTGTAAATAACATAGGCCAGTTGCTTACTATGGACGGGCCGCTTATGCCGCGCACCGGACGCTTTATGTCCGACCTTGGGCTAAGGCGCAAGGCGGCGGTCATTATCGAAGGGGAAAAGATAGCTTTTGCCGGAGCCTCCGAAGAGGCCGCCAGGCATCCTCTGTCCGAGCACGCGTATGTTATAAATGCCGGCGGCGGCGTTGTGACCCCCGGTTTTTGCGACAGCCATACCCATCCGGTTTTTGCCGAACCAAGACTTGTGGATTTCCAGTTGCGGCTGCGCGGCGCGACTTATGCCGAAATCAAGGCGGGCGGCGGGGGGATAATCTCCAGCATTACCGGCGTGCGCAACGCCTCCGCCTACGAGCTTGAAAAGCGCCTGGTGCAGCGGTTCAACCGGTTTATCGCCTGCGGCACCACGTCGCTGGAAGCCAAAACCGGCTACGGACTGGATATGGAGTCGGAGCTTAAGGGCCTTGCCGTTATTCATAAGGCGGCGGCGCGGGTAAAGGCGGATGTGGTTTCCACGCTGCTGGCCGCGCATTCGGTGCCGCCTGAATTCACCGGGGATACCGAAAAATACGTGCGCCATGTGATAGAGGAGATTCTTCCGCGCGCGGCGGAGAAAAAATTGGCCTCCTTCTGCGACGTTTTCTGTGAAAAGAATTACTTTGATGTGGACCAGACCGTGCGCGTTCTGGCAGCCGGGCGCGCGCTCGGCTTGAAACCGAAAGTGCACGGCGAGCAGCTTTGCCGTTTCGGCGGGGCGGATGCCGCAGTGCGCGTCGGCGCTATTTCCATAGACCATGCGGACTATTGCGAACCGCAGGATATCTCGGCGCTGGCAAAAGCCGGGGTGATAGCAACGCTGCTGCCCGCGTCCAACTGTTTTCTGGGACTTTCCAAATATCCTCCCGCGCGCGCGATGATAGACGGCGGGCTGCCGGTGGCGCTGGCCACGGATTTTAATCCCGGCACCAGCCCCTGCTGGAACATGCAGTTTGTTATGGCTCTCGGCTGTACGCAGATGAAGATGTCGCCGGAAGAGGTTTTCTGCGCCGCCACAGTAAACGGCGCATGGGCGATGGGGCTTGGCGACCGCGCGGGTATCATCGCCAAAGGCAGGCAGGCCGACCTCGTTATTTTCGACGCCGAGGATTATCGCGAAATCCCCTATTATTTCGGCGACAGCACGGTGCGCGCCGTATTACGGCGCGGCGAGGTGGCATGGCAGCGCCATACGCCGGAGCAAAAGACTGCATGAGGCTTTATTTCATCCGCCACGGCGAAAGCGACGCCAACGTAAAAAACGTGTTTTCAAACCGTCCTCCCGGCTCGCCGCTTACCGAAAAGGGTCTGGCGCAGGCAAAAGAACTTGCCGCCAGATTCAGTAACGAAAAAGTAACCGCCATATACGCCAGCACGCTGCTGCGCGCGCAACAGACCGCGCGGGCGCTTGCCGATGCGCTGGGCGTGCCTGTTGTGATTGACGACGCGCTGCGCGAATTCGACGTAGGCAAATACGAGGGCCAGCTTTTCGATCAGGGCGGGCTGGAGGCCTGTCTTGAAATAATAGGCGCATGGCTGCATCGCGGCGAGCGTGACAGGAAAATAGAGGGCGGCGAAAGTTTCAACGATATGGTGGCCCGGCTGGAGGTTTTTTTGCGCGGCCTTGAAAAGCGGCATTCGCCCGGTGAAAAAATACTCCTCGTCGGTCATGGCGGGCTTTACGGCGTGGCGCTGCCCGAATTGCACACAAATTTGCCGCCGGCGTTCACCGAGAAGCATTTTATGGAAAATACGGATTTTATAGTTTCCGAAATGAACGCCGGAAAGCTGGTATGTCTAAGCTGGTGCGGCATAGACGGGCCGTTTGAAGGATGAGCAGCGTATGGATCGCCCGGGCTTGCTGTCATCCGGCTGTCATTTTGAAAGCACTTTTAATTTACTAAACTATACCCAAGGCGTTATCTGACACGCTTTTTTGGAGGTCTGATGACCGAGATGCCAATTAAACATTCCCCCGAGTACCGACACCGCCGGTTCATGAACTGGTTCCCGCTCGGACTCACTTACGCAACTTTCTATATGGGCCGCTATAACCTCAACGTGGCCGGCCCGAAGATGATGGATATGTTCCATCTCACCAAGGCCGAGTACGGCACCATAGCCACGGCTGGATTCTGGACTTATGCGCTTTCTGTTATTTTCAACGGACCGCTGGCCGACCGCATCGGCGGCAAAAAGGCCATAATATTCGGCGCCGTCGGCGCCGCAGCGCTAAACCTTGTCATCGGACTGCTGTTCCTCTCCGGCTGGCAGACCAAACTCATAGTAGGCATGTCGCTCCTGTACGCGGTAAACTGCTATTTCCAGAGCTTCGGCGCTTTGTCTGTTGTTAAGGTGAACGCTCCGTGGTTCCATGTGCGCGAGCGCGGCATATTCGGCGGCGTATTCGGCATAATGATCTCCAGCGGCTACTTTCTGGCGATGACGGTGGGCGGCTGGATAATAAGCTCCATGCCCTGGTACTGCGTGTTCCTTATACCGTCCGTTTGTATCCTTGTAATGGCCTGTGTGGACCATTTCTTCGTTTGCAACAAGCCGTCCGAAGCGGGTTTTGAGAACTTCAACACCGGCGACGCCACCGCGCACGATCATGACAAGGACCAGCCCGTGGATTTCAATCATCTGGTCTCGCGCGTGTTTTCCAATCCCGTCATACAGATTCTGGTGGTTTCGGAGTTCTGCACCGGTTTTGTGCGTCAGGGCTTGATGTTATGGTTCATGCCTTTCCTCAAGGAAGTGCATAAAGTGCTTCCCGGCAGCACGCTGTCCAGCGTGGCCACGGCGGGCGTTACCGTGGGCGGCATAGCGGGCGGACTGCTTTGCGGCTGGATGTCGGACAAGGTTTTCAATTCCCGGCGTCCGCCTGTGGCGTTCATTTTCTACATCTGCCAGATATTCGCGGTGCTTATGCTCGGCTACACGCATTCGCCGGTGCTGGCTTCCTATCTGGTGGGTTTCTGCTGCATGTGGATATTCGGAGTGCACGGCATGCTTACCGGAACGGCATCCATGGATTTCGGCGGCGCAAAGGCCGCGGCCACCGTTTCCGGCATACTGGACGGAGTGCAGTATCTGGCTTCCGGGCTGACCGGTTTCTTCCTCGGCAAGATGATAGACAAGTTCGGCTGGGGCATCTGGGTCTGGATGATAGTCCCGTTCTCGATGATAGGCGCGCTGCTCATGCTGCGCCTGTGGCATGAAACGCCGTTGCGCAAGACCGCTGTCGCGGTCCCGGAGGAGGAAAGCTCCCCGGTGCCCGACCCGCTTCTGGTGGACTGATAAAATTTGAAAAACCCGCCGAAAGGCGGGTTTTTCGTTCCGTTGCCGCAATTGCCCGGCGAGATGCCGCACAATACAACTCATTGAGATTTTATAAGGTATTTGCTTATAATAATGGAACAAACTGAACCCTGCCTTTTAAAACTTCAGCGGCAGGGACATTCATAAGGATTTTTTATACCAATGCATATAAGCAGGCTGGCAAGTGAATTAAGCGACTCCCCTACCCTCGCGCTTAACGCGCAGGCCGCGTCGTTGCGCGAGCAGGGCAAGCCGGTCATACACCTCGGCGGAGGCGAGCCGGAGTCCCCGGCCCCCAAAGCTGCGGTGGATGCGGGCATGGCAAGGCTCGCCAACGGCAAGATAAAATACACGCCGGTAACTGGCACCAAACGCGTGAAAGCCGCCGTTATAGAATACACGCGCAAGCATTACGGGTATACGCCCGCCCCGGCTGAGATAGTGGTGTCCGGCGGTGCGAAACAGGCACTCTACAATTTTCTTCTTGCCGCCGTGGACCCGGGCGACGAGGTCGTTTTCCCTGCTCCCTACTGGGTAAGCTATCCGGACATGATCCGCATGGCAGGAGGGAAACCGGTTCCGGTAGCTCCTCAAAAAGGCGCATTCGAGCCGAGGCCGGAGGCTATGGCAGCCGCCATAACGCCCAAAACCCGCGCGGTTATACTGAACAGTCCGAACAACCCCTCCGGCACCGTGTATTCTGCCGATCTGGTGCGCGCGATGGTGGAGCTGTGCGAAAGCAAGGGCATATATATGGTGATGGACGATATCTATCACCAGCTTGTTTTCGCGGGAGCTGAAACAGTCTCCTGCTACAAATTTGTAAAGAAGGATTCCTCTAATATAGTCGTGATAAACGGCGTTTCCAAGCTGTATGGCATGACCGGATTTCGCATCGGCTGGTCGGTGGCGCACAAGGAGCTTTCGTCCGCGATGGCGCGGGTACAGGGGCAGACGACATCATGTCCGTCCGACCTGTCGCAGGAATGCACGGCCGCCGCGCTGGAAGGCGACCAGAATTGCGTGCTGGAGCTGCGCAATTCGCTTGAGGAAAACAGGGATGTGCTGCTTAAAGAGCTGGCCGGGCTTAAAAAGCTGAAAGTAAATCCTCCCAAGGGCACTTTCTATTGCCTGCCGGACTTTGGCGCCTACAATCCGGATTCGGCCGCGCTGTGCAAATTCCTGCTCGAAAAAGCGCTCGTGGTGACGGTGCCGGGCAAGGAATTCGGGCTTGAAGGCCATCTGCGCATTAGTTATTGCGGCAAAAAAGAGGATATAATAGAAGGAGCGCGGCGTATTTGCTGGGCTCTGGACGAGTCCGCCCCCAAAGATATCGTGATAGGCGGCAAAACAGTTACGAGGACATGGAAATGAATTCACAGACCGCACAGACCAACAAAAGCGATTTCGGCATCGAAAATAACGGCATAAAGACTTCGGGCACCATTTACTGGAACCTTCCGACCCCTGCACTCTGCGAAGAGGCCGTGCTGCGCGGAGAGGGCAGGCTGGCGCAGGGCGGACCGATAACGGTCATGACCGGCAAGCATACCGGCCGCTCGCCCAACGACAGATTTTTCGTGAAAGAGCCCTCCAGTGAGGGCAAGATATGGTGGAGCGCCGGGAACAAGGGCATAGCGCCCGAGGTTTTCGACAAATTGCTCGCCAAAATGGCGCAATATGCCGCCAAGCGCGACCTGTTCGTGCGCGACTGCTTTGTAGGCGCGGATCCCGCCACCAGACTTTCAGTCCGCGTAATAAATGAATTCGCCTGGCAGAACCTTTTTGCGCGCAACCTCTTCATCGTGCCGCAGGAGAAAGAACTCCGTGCGATGGTGCCGGATTTCACCGTCATAGCTTTTCCCGGCTTCAAGGCCGATCCCAAGGTGGACGGCACCCGTTCCGAAACCTTCATCATCATCAATTTCGCGCGCAAAATGGTAATAATCGGCGGCACGGCTTATGCCGGCGAGATGAAAAAATCCATCTTCACCGTGATGAATTATCTGCTGCCGCTTAAGAACATACTGACGATGCACTGCTCGGCCAATCTGGGCAAGGAAGGCGACACCGCGCTGTTCTTCGGGCTTTCCGGCACCGGCAAAACCACGCTTTCCGCCGATCCGGCGCGCGGCCTCATCGGCGACGACGAGCACGGCTGGAATGACGAGGGCATATTCAATTTCGAAGGCGGCTGTTACGCCAAGACGATAAACCTCTCGGCCACGGCGGAGCCGCAGATTTACTCCTGCACAAGGCGTTTCGGCACGGTGATAGAAAACGTGCCGCTCAATCCCGCCACCGGCGAACTGGATCTGGACGACGCCAGCGTCACCCCCAATACCCGTGCAGGCTATCCGCTGGAATTTATAGACAATGCGGTGCCGTCCAAGAAAGGCGGGCATCCGCATAATATCGTGATGCTCACCTGCGACGCTTTCGGCGTGATGCCTCCGATATCGCGCCTAAGCGCGGATCAGGCGCTGTATCATTTCATTTCCGGCTATACTGCGAAAGTCAGCGGCACTGAAATTGGGCTCAAGGAGCCGCAGGCGACGTTTAGCACCTGCTTTGGCGCGCCGTTTATGGTGCATCATCCTTCTTTCTACGCCGAGCTGCTCAAGAAAGACATCAACAAGCACGGCGCGCGCTGCTGGCTGGTTAATACCGGCTGGCTGGGCGGTCCGTACGGCGTTGGCAAGCGCGTGAGCATAAAATACACCCGCGCGATGCTGGACGCGGCGTTGCACGGAAGGCTGGATAATGTAAAATATGCCAAGGACCCGGTGTTTGGTTTCGAAATACCGCTTGCCTGTCCCGGAGTGCCGGACGAAGTGCTAAACCCATCCTCCATGTGGGCTGACAAGGAAGCCTATATGAAGGGTTACAAACATCTTGCCGAACTGTTCGTCAAGAATTTCGAGAATTTCAAGGACGGCTGCTCTAAAGAAGTCATAGCGGCCGGACCTGTCGCTTAATCGCCGTACCACAAACTAAGGAGAAACTACTAAAATGGCAAAAGCAAACGCTGCATTCATGAAACCCCTCCAGCCCAGCGAGAAGCTGGCTGCCGTAGTCGGCACCAACGCCCTTCCGCGCACCGAAGTGGTCAAGAAGCTCTGGGACTATATCAAGAAGAACAACCTCCAGGACAAGGCCAACAAGCGCATGATCAACGCCGACGACAAGCTTAAGCCGATTTTCGGCAAGAACCAGATCAGCATGTTCGAGATGAACAAGCTTATCGCCTCCCACCTGAAATAAGCGGTATTTTAGTATCCCGTCCGCCTTTGCCTTTCGCGGCAACGGCGGGCGGGGATAACTTTTTCACTTGTGCCCGCCGGAGCCCGGTTGTTTGTTGTTTTAATAACCGCCGGTTTTTTTGTTGTCATATTTTTCTGAATAGTTTTCTTGCGCTATGCCTTGTAGTATAGATTTTATTGATAGGAACCTAAATAATGCTCTATGCGAAGTCCCGAGGGCGGGCCTCCCCGAAGGTGAGCATTGCCGGGGGCAATGCGCAAGAGCGCAGGCATTTTTGATGAAACAAAAATGCCGAGCTGTGCCCGGAGGCAAGCCCTGTGGGCTTGACCGGAGGGCTGG
>Ga0326728_10001047_pt1 | contig 100905 bp, 92 predicted proteins | sample MB3enrmetagenome_FD_207602 | JGI IMG/M metagenome (GOLD analysis project Ga0326728, IMG submission 207602) | Lab enriched peat soil microbial communities from McLean, Ithaca, NY, United States - MB31MN | ecosystem: Environmental > Terrestrial > Soil > Wetlands > Peat | place: USA: New York...
GCGGGCATGTTCGTCCAGATGCGGCCACATGCCAGCAAAGTACTGGGCGAGTTGGGCATCAGTGTCCATGCCCACCGTGATAACACATCAGGGCGGCACTTGTAAATGTTATTCATTTACGCTGCCTAACGACTTCTCGTTCGTAATCCGGCACTCTCGATGGCCGTCCGTGCCAATCCTCCAGTGCAATCGGTTCCCACGGCGGGTTGACCACCACGGCAGGGCGTCTGATGGGGCTTCTCGTGCCGAAGGTCTCAAGGGGATCAGAGACGGTTGTGAAATCTCCGGTCCTGTCAATCGGTAGCCGTTCTCAGTTGCCCGAAACGGCCAACTGGGAGCCGCCGGTACTTCTCCGTGAAGCGAACCGCGAACGCCACAGCTGAGGACGCGGCGACGACACCACCGAGAATCATGAGCGCCTGCGAATACGTCAGGCTTGGCGTCTTGAACAGGAACCCCGCCAGAACCGCTCCCAGGTTGCCACCCGCCCCGACAATCCCTGCCACCGCGCCGAGCGCGCGCTTGTTGATGAACGGCACCACGGCATAATTCGCGCCATTCGACATCTTCACGAAAAGGCCCATCAGCATCATCGTGACAATGGCCACTGGCAGCCACCGCGCCTGCGCGAACAGCATCATAGCCAGTCCCTCCGCGCCGATCGTGCACCCCAGCAGCAGGACTCGCCCGCGCAACCCCCAGCGCCGGTTCCAACGGTCGCTCACGATGCCGCCCAGCGCCCGCGAGAAAAGGTTCATCATCCCGAACGTGCCCGCGACAACACCCGCGGCTTTGAGCGACAAATGAAAGGTGTCAGTATAGTAGAGAGCCGCAAAGTTGTCGATGGTCAGCTCAATGCCGAACGAGCACCCATAGAGCAGCGCCAGCGCCCACACGCGTGGATCGCGGCACGCCTCGGCAAAAGCGCCGGAGGCGCGCGCACTTCCCCGAACGCTCCGAAAGTCCCCGTCGGGCGTGTCCACCGTCAGGAAGTGATACGCGACACCGGTAACCAGCAGCGCCATGCCCGCCGCTAGCATGGCCAGCCGCCAGCTCCACCAGCTTCCCGCCCCCAGGCTCATGAAAACGCCGAAAAGCAGCGGCATCACCATCTGCGTCACGCCGCCGCCCAGGTTTCCCCAACCAGCGGCGGTAGCGTTTGCCGTCCCCACCACGTTGGGCGCGAACATCACCGACGTGTGGTATTGCGTAATGACGAAGGAAGCGCCGATCGCGCCAATAGCCAGCCGGAAAATCAGAAACGTCGTGTAGTCGTGCGCCAGCCCGACGCCCATCACCGGCAGCGACCCCAGCACCAGCAGCCACGTATAGGCTCGGCGCGGCCCCACCCGGTCGCACAGCCACCCGATTAGTACGCGCACCAGAATGGTGATGGCCACCGCGGCAATCGCGGAGTTGCCAATCTGCTCCTTGCTCAGGTGCAGCTCATTGCGAATCACCGGCATGAGCGGCGCCAGCCCGAACCATCCGAAGAAGCACAGAAAGAACGCCAGCCACGCCATATGAAACGCCCGCATGGGAGCGCTATGGAAATCGAGCAGGTTAACCCTCGTTGCCTTGTGATCAATGTTCATGAAGTCCCCCAGTTGGCGCGAACACACGCCCGGTATCCAATCTCCTGACAAGGGAAGAAACCTCAAACGCTGAGGGAAACCGCGCCGCGACTCAGGCCCGGTCGAGACTCAAAACCACCCACCCGTCGTCATCCACCCGCACCGGAAATGTCTTCACGCCGCAATCGCCGAGCAGAACCTCGCCGGTGGTCAGATCGAACTTCCACGAGTGCAGCGGGCAAATCAGCGTGGTTCCGCCAACCAGCCCGTCCGCCAGCGGCCCGCCCCGATGCGGGCAGGCAGCCTGGCACGCATACACTTCGCCGCCGCGCGTGTGAAACACCGCTACGCTCTCTCCGTGCAGCGAATACACGCGGCCTTCGCCTGGAGGAAGCGCGCTCAATGGAGCAATCTTCACTTCAGCCATGGTTCGCGTCATTGCAACACCGGAAGAGCCGCCGCAAACTGGCTTTCATTGGCCGGAAGCAGCGCCTCTTTCCAGGGATCCTTGTACGCCGCCTTCGACTCGGCGATCTCCCTGTCCAGCCTCTCGGCGATGCCTTCGCTGTCCTCCACCACCACCGCGCGAATCCTGTCGATTCCCAGACGCGTCACGAACCCGTGCGTGCGCTCCAAATACTTCGCATTCTCGCGGTAGTACTGAATGAAGCGGCCCATATACCTTAGGACATCCTCATGGCTGTCCACCACGCACAAGATGTCGCCCTTGCGCACCGAAGACCCCGCGGCGCCGCCAATGTAGATCTCCCATTTGCCGCCCTCAACAGCTACCGCGCCCAGGTCTTTCACCATCGCCTCGGAGCAGTTCCGCGGGCATCCCGCTGTCGCCAGCTTCATCTTGTGCGGACTGTCGAATCCCTGAAACTCCTGCTCGATCTTCAGCGCCAGCGCGGTGCTGTCCCCCACTCCGAACCGGCAGAAGTCCGTCCCTACACAGCTCTTGCAAGTGCGATAGCTCTTCCCGTACGCGTACCCCGACGGCATGTCCAGATCGCGCCACACCTTGGGCAGATCGTCCTTGCGCAGCCCCAGCAGATCGATTCGCTGACCGCCCGTCAGCTTCACCAGCGGCACATGATACTTCTCGGCGACGTCGGCAATGCGCCGTAACTGCGCCGGGCTGGTGATGCCTCCGGGAATCTGCGGCACCACGGAAAACGTCCCGTCTTTCTGGATGTTGGCGTGTACGCGCTCATTGATGAACCGCGCGTCCTTCTGGTCGTCGTACTCGCCCTTCCACAGCGTCTTCAGCAGCGAGGCCAGGCCGGGCTTGCTGGCCGCGTCTTCCCTGCCCCCGGCAAGCGCATGGAACACCGCGGAAACCGACCTCAGGTTTTGCTCGCGAATCGCACGAATCAACTCCGGTTTGGTCAGTGGTACGCCCGGCACATAGTAGTGCACGGAAGGATCCTCCTCGGTCTGGCCGCCGCACGCCCACTCCACAATCTCCGTCACCATCGCCTTGCACGACCCGCAGCCCATGCCCGCGCGCGTCGCGTCCATCACCGCCTTCGCGTTGCGCTTGCCCGCCCCCACGCACGCCACCAGTGCCCCCTTGCTGACGCCATTGCAATTGCAGACCTGCGTGCCGGCGCTCATCTCCTCGAACGTCACCTTCTTCGGCGGATCTCCAATGTCGAACAGAAGCTGCAGGCGTTCCTCCGGCAGCGGCGTGTTCCGGTCGAAGGCCTGCATCAGATATGCGGCCTTGCTGATATCGCCCAGCAGGATTCCGCCAACCAGGCGTCCCTCGCGGATGATCAGCTTCTTGTAGGTTCCCTTCTTCGGTTCCGAAAACTGAACCACCTCGTCCTCGGGCAACTGCGGCTCCACAATCCCCATGGACGCCACCTCAACGCCCATCACCTTCAGCTTGGTGGCCACCTTCGAACCGTGGTACGCGGCCCGTGTGTTCTTTCCCGTAATGTGGTCCGCCAGAACCTTGGCCTGTTCCCACAACGGCGCCACCAGTCCGTACATCTGCCCGCGATGCTGTGCGCACTCGCCCACGGCATAAATGCTCAGGTCGTCCACCGAGCGCATCTGGTCGTCCACCACAATTCCGCGCTCCACCGTCAGGCCGGAGCCCGCCGCGATCTCCCAATTCGCCTTGATGCCCGCCGAAATCACCACCATGTCGCTTTCCAGCGTACTGCCATCCGCGAAACGCAAACCCAGCACATTATCTCGTCCCAGAATCGCGGTGGTGTTCTTCTGCAGCAGGACCTTTACCCCCAGCTTCTCCATGCTGGCCTTGAGAATGGCGCCGGCGCCGGCGTCCAGTTGCTGCTGCATCAGGTGGCCGGCCAGGTGGACCACACTCACTTCCAGCCCGAAATTCTGCAAACCCCGCGCGGCTTCCAGCCCCAGCAGTCCGCCGCCGATCACCGCGGCGCTCCTCTTCCCGCGCGCGTACGCAGCAATGTCCCGGCAGTCGTCCAGGGTGCGAAACACAAACACGCCCGGCTTGAAGCTCCCATCGGGCATGGTGGTGCCTTCCATGTGCGGGATGAACGGCCGGCTCCCGGTGGCGATGATCAGCTTGTCGTACGGCTCGGCATCGCCGTTTTCGCCGTACACCAGCTTGGCCCGCCGCAGCAATCCCGACGCGCGCAGGCCCGCATGCAGCGTGATGTCGTTCTGGCGATACCAATCCAGTGTGTTGAGATAGATCTCGTTTTCGCCGTACGATCCGTTCAGCACGTTCGACAACAGGATTCGGTTATAGTTCCCCGTCGGCTCCTCTCCGAACATGGTGATCTCGTACTGATCGCCTCCGCCGCGCGCCAGAATCTCCTCCACGGTGCGCGCGCCCGCCATCCCGTTGCCAATCACCACCAGCTTCTGTTTCTTCGTCATCACGCAATCTCCATGAATCCGATGTCCAACAGCACCGACGACGTTTGTTCCGTGGGCGCGGCAATGTGGATCTCCACCCGGCTTCCCGGCGGGATGTCCTCCACAACCGCCAGCGGCACGTGAATCGCGCCCTTCGCCCCCACCGGGAAATAGCGCATCGGCTTTCCGCGGCTCACCAACACCAGATAAATCATTTCCGCCGCCGGATTGCCCGCGCGGAAATAAATGGTCTGCGCGCGCACATCGGCCGGCACGTCGTACACCACCGCCGGCTCGAACCCTCCCGGACGGCCCAGCCCCCGGCCCTGATAGGCAAAAAGCCCCTGAATAAACGCAGGTTTCTCTAACACGGCTTTCCTTTCTCCAACCGGACGGCGCACACCTTGAACTCCGGCATCCGCGAAACCGGGTCAAGCGCGGGGTTGGTCAGCGAATTCGCGCGCCCGGTTCCGCCGAAGTGGAATGGCACAAACAAAGTGTCCATGCGAATGGAGGGCGTCAGCCGGGCCGTAAGCTGGGTCTGGCCGCGCCGCGTGGTCAGGCGCACCGCGTCGCCATCGCCGATCCCATACGTGCGCGCCATAGAGGGATGAATCTGCACAAATGCCGCCGGCGCGCCCTCCAGCAGCTCCGCCACCCTGCGGGTCTGCGTACCCGACTGGTATTGCGCCATGATCCGGCCGGTGGTCAGATACAGCGGGTATTCGTGATCCGGCTGCTCCATGGGCGCCTCGAACTCCACCGCATGAAACCGCGCCCTTCCGTCCGGCGTGGCGAACTTCTCCAGGAACAACCGCGGCGTGCCCGGATGGTTCTCTCCGGGGCATGGCCAGAAGATCCCGTCTTCCCGGCGAATTCGATCCCACGTAATACCCGAATAATCCGCCGCCCCGCCCGCCGATGCGCGCCGCAACTCCTCGAAAACCTCCGCCGGATCCGCTGGAAAGAACCGCCCGCATCCCAGCCTCTCGGCAAGCGCCGCCAGAATGTCCGTGTCCGTTCGCACGCCCGCTGGCGGATCCATCGCCCGCTGCCGCAAAATGACCCGCCCTTCCAGGTTGGTCATGGTGCCTTCTTCCTCCGCCCACTGCGCCGACGGCAGCACCACATCCGCCCGCTCGGCCGTCTCCGACAGGAAGAAATCGGACACCATCAGAAAATCGAGCGCATCCAGGCGCTTGTCGATATGCGCGCCGCGCGGCGCCGAAACCGCCGGATTCGAGCCAAACACCAGTAGCGCGCGAAGCCCGTTGTCCGTGCCCATCGCGTCCAGCATTTCGTACGCCGACCGCCCCGGTTGCGGCAGGTCCGCCTCCGCCACCCCCCACACACCGGCGATAAACGCGCGATCAGCCGGGTCGTCCAGCCTCCGGTATCCGGGGAGTTGGTCCGCCTTCTGCCCATGCTCGCGGCCGCCCTGCCCGTTGCCCTGCCCGGTCAGGCAGCCGTACCCGCAATGCGGCTTCCCCGCCTTGCCAAGCGCCAGCGCCAGATTGATAAAGGCCAGAACATTGTTCACGCCATGGCTCTGCTGCTCGGGTCCGCGCGCCGTCAGGATGATCGCGGTCTTCGCTCGCCCCAGCATCCCGGCGGCAAGCCGCAGTTGCTGTTCCGGGATCCCGGTGATGCGCTCCACGCGCGCAGGCCAGTAAGCCGATGCCACCCGGCGCACCGCCTCAAAACCCGTGGTGCGCCCGGCAATGAACGCTTCATCGATGTAGCCGTCTTTGATCGCGATATTCAGCAGCCCGTTGGCCAGCGCCGCGTCCGTGCCCGGCGTAATCTGCAGATGCAGCGTAGACGCCGCGGCGGTGGGTGTCGCCCGCGGATCCACCACTATCAGCGAGCCACTCCGGCTTCGCTGCTCCTGAAAGTACTGCATCACCGGCGGCATGGTCTCTGCCAGATTGCTGCCGACCAGAAGAATTGTCTCCGCGTGCGGGATGTCAGCCAGCGGAAATGACAGACCTCGGTCCAGCCCAAACGCTTTCAATCCCGCCGCCGCCGCCGAGGACATGCAGAACCTGCCGTTGTAGTCGATTTGCGAAGTCCGCAACGCTACCCGCGCGAACTTACCCAGCAGGTAGGCTTTCTCGTTGGTGAGACTGCCGCCGCCGAACACGCCCACCGCGTCTCTTCCGTACACCGCCTGGGCGCGTTCAATGGCCCCGGTCACTCGATCGAGGGCGTCGTCCCAACTGGTCGGGCGCAGCGGCTCCGAGCGGCGCTCGCGAACCAGCGGCGCTCGCAGGCGCTCCGCGCTGCCCAGCAGTTCCGCGGCGGTCCAGCCCTTCTGGCACAACCCGCCGCGATTGGTGGGAAAATCGCGCTCCCCGACGCTCCATGCACCTTCACTCGCCGGCCGCAGATGCATGCCGCACTGCAGCGAGCAATAGGGGCAGTGCGTAGCGCACACCCCTGCGTCGGCAAGGATCTCCAGGTCGGACAGGCCCAGCAACACAAACCCTCCAGGAAGCGAGACGGAAATCGTGCCGACGTGGCAGACGCTCTACGGGGAAAGAGAGAACCGCAGCAACTCAGTGCAGTAACAACATGGTACCTCAGGCGGAGTCATGACCGCACGACCGGATCCTCGACGGCTGGCCGCGCCGGTAGCCCCTGCAACACGCGGCGGAGCGAGCCCGCCCTCTATTTCGCCGCCGGGGACGAGTGCGCCGCGCCGCGAAATGGCAGACGGATGCGCAAAACCCGTTCGCGGCTGCGTTCCTCGGTGAGATTGCGCGCGCGCGCTTGCAACAGGTCCTCGAGTGAAACCATGCCTACGATCCTGCGGCCTTCGCGGTTGTCCACCACAGGCATTCGTGTGTAGCCTGTTTCTGCCATGCGATAGACGACCGTTCGTAGCGGCTCGTCCGCAAGCGCAACCACGGGGTTGCGGCGCGCGACGTCGGACATCAGAGTCCGCTCGCCACGGTAAGCGGCCACGTCCTTGCGCGTGATCACCCCGGCAAGGCGGCGGTCAGCGTCGATGACAGGGTACAGGTGCTGCCCGCGGGTGACATGACCACTCTTCAACATGCTCCGGGCGTTGTCGAGGCTGCCGCTCCCCTCGAACGCGATCAGCTTGGTACGCATCACCTCGTGGACGAAAAGTACCTCCAGCGGATCCACGCTGTACTCGCGGCTGAGATGGAACCCGCGCCGCGCCACTTTCTCCGTGAGTATGGAACGCTTCAACACCAGCACCGTGAAGGTGTGGGCAATGACGGCCGCGATGATCAGTGGCAGGATCATGTTGACGTCGTGCGTCAGCTCCACCGCGAATACGATTCCCATGAGTGGCGAGCGCATGGTCCCGCCGAGGATTGCACCCATGCTGACGAGCGGCCAGAACCCGGCGCCGGCCGCCGGAAGAACCGACGCTTCGAGGCCGCCCAACGCTCCGCCCATCATCAATAGTGGGGCCAGCACGCCACCCGATGTGCCGGATCCCAGGGAGACCGCCCAAATGGTCGATTTCACCAGCAGGATGCCAAGCAGCAGACCAATAGCGCCGTTGCCCTGGAGGAGTGAGGCTATAGTGTCGTAGCCGACGCCGAGGGCCTGTGGAAAGATCATGCCTCCGACGCCGATGACCAGTCCCCCGATCGCCGGCCACCACATCCAGTGGATGGGCAATTTGGCGAAAGCGTCCTCGGCCGCATACACAGCGCCAGTCAGTAAAGCGGACAGGGCGCCGGCGAGAAGACCGCAGATCACGCAGCCGATGAGCCCATCCTGACCAATGAATACAGGGTGCGGCGGAGTCGGGAACAGCGGACCAAGACCGATGAGGTACCGCCGCGCGGCACCCGCGGTGGCACTCGCCAGCGCCACTGGAATCAGACTGCGTGGCTTCCATTCGAAGAGCAGCAGCTCGACGGCAAGCAGGATTGCCGACAATGGCGCCGCGAACGTGGCTGACATGCCCGCCGCCGCCCCTGCCACCAGCAGGGTCTTCCGTTCGGCGCTGGTGAGATGGAAGAACTGCGCGATCATCGATCCGAATGCGCCGCCGGTCATGATGATGGGGCCTTCCGCGCCGAAAGGTCCACCGGTTCCAATGGACAACGCCGCCGAGAGGGGCTTGAGAATGGCCAGTCGTGGCTGCACCTTGCTGCCACTGATGAGAACGGACTCGATCGCTTCCGGTATGCCGTGCCCGCGAATCCGCTCCGAGCCGTAGCGGGCCATGCCACCGATAATCAAGCCGCCGGCGACGGGCACAAGCAGCGCCCACCACCCCATGTGGTTGCCCGCAGGCGAGACCAACCCGCTGCCGAGGCGTTGGTAGTAGAAGAGATTCGTGAAGAGCCCGATCAGGCGTAACAGAGCGAGCGCCACGTACGCGCCAATCAGGCCAATGACCATGGCCATCACAGCGATAGGCAGTACGCGGATAGTCGTGGTGAAATCACCCGGCTTTTCGAGTTCGAGCGAACGTTTCATGCGCGGCCCAGCACCTTGCTCAGTGTCTTCATCAATTCGGGGCCCGCTCCCCGCAGTTCTTCATGGTGCGCAACCGACAAGCTGTGTAACATTGCTTCCCCCTCTTTCGTGAGGCGAACCAGAACCTCGCGGTGATCCGTTTCCGCCGGTACGCGTTCTACCGCGCCGTGTTCGGCCAGGCGATTCACCAGTTCCACAGTGCTGTGATGGCGGATCAACATCCGCGAAGCGATCTCGCCAATGGTGGGATTCACATCGTTCGGAAGGCCCTTGATGGCCAGCAGAAGCTGGTGCTGTTGTGGCTCGATTCCGGCGGCGCGCGCCTGGTCCTCACTGAACCGCAGAAACCGCCGGATCTGATAACGGAATTCCGCCAGCGCCTGAAACTCGCGGGTAGAAAGCAGCGGCGTCCTTGCCATCACCTACATATCGTAGCACGATATATATCTGCACCATGCAAAGGTGCCTGTCTGGATCCGCGATTCTGGCTGCGCGAATGGCCGTCGAGTTTCACCCCGCACTCGGGCCTTTTCTCCTGACCTGGGCCGAGGCGGCAAGCGAAGACGCTAACGCCTGAACCCGCGCTGTTTCTACCCGCCTCGTCCCTGACCGTCAGGAGGGCGGATTTCAATCCCCTGCTTTCTCCGTCCGCACCGCAAACCGATACAGCAGAAAACAGATCAGAAACAATCCACCGGAAACCAGCGCTCCGGGTACAGCCACTCCTCGATGTCCCGCAAGGTACGATTCCAGAGTCGCCGTTAGCAGCCACATCTGCACGATCAGCAGGATCACAACGAACACAATTGCCGCATTCACCACGGTCTGCCGGCGTCGGCGCACTTCGCTGATTACTACGCTCATCGCGCGGGCTCTCCTGTATCGACGGCGAGCGCCACGAGCTGATCTCCGCGTTGTTCGATTTCGATGCGGGGCAACGGTCTCGGTGGCGGCCCCTGCAACACGCGGCCGTCCTCTATTGAGAAGTAGCCCTCGTGGCAGGGACACTCCAGCCGGTCGTTCTTTTTGGAGTAGTAAACCGCGCACGACAGGTGCGTGCACTTCTGGCTGAATGCCGCCAGCTTCCCCGATGCCGCGCGCACCAGAATGCACGGGTCGTTCGGGCTGGGATACGTGAACAGCTTCACTTCGCCGGGCTGAACGGCGGAAGCAAGACCGATGACTCGTTGCGGGAACACGCCGCGCGGGCGCGCGAACAGAGACTTCACCCAGATCCAGATATTGCCCGCAAACATGCCAAAGCTGACGAGGACGAGAAACTTCATGAACTGCCGACGCAGGACATACTTGTCCTCGGCAGTGTGCACGCTGAACTCCTCAATCCACAAAGGCTTGTTCGAAGAACTGTTGGGCATTGTCCTCCTCCCGGATGTAGTCGCTCACGTCCACCGAAATCGTTTCCCGCTCGGCTGGCGCCATCATGAAGACCTTCGTGCGCACGGTCTGGTTGCCGAAGCGGAATTCGTTCACGGGCTTCCCCCGGCGATCCCGCGCGATGGTCTCCGGCGGAACGTAGGCCAGCGCCTGGCTCGGACAAACGCTGGCGCACATCGGCTTGAGGCCCACCGAGGTCCGGTCGTAGCACATGTCACACTTCATCATCAGTTCCAGATCCACCTCAACCAAGGGAACGCCGAACGGGCAGGCCAGTACGCAGTTGGAGCAGGCGACGCAGCGGGGCTTGAGCGCGCTGCGCACCACGCCATCCTCGCCCTTCTTGATGGCGTCAGCCGGACACACCATCGCGCAGGTGGGCTCGTCGCAGTGCATGCACACCATGGGCACGGTGGCGATAGTGTTCGGACGGTCGAGGAAATCGACATGGATCATGGACACGCCGCGGTGGGTGTCGCACTCCGCGCAGGCGGTGAGGCAGGAGCGACAGCCGATGCATCGGGAAGGATCGATATAAAACTCGCTGCCAAACAAACCATTCACCTCTGCGGAACGATTGGGAAATCGGGGCTGGTCAGGCCGGTTTCCTCGCGACGGATCGCCGAAAGATCGGCCGGCTGAGCCGCCTTTTCGATACGGCAGGCCGACACTTTGAACTCGGGAATCTTGCTGCGCGGGTCAATGGTGCGGTGCGTGAGCCGATTGGCGCTGCGGCGTCCTGGCCAGTGATACGGAATGAAAACCGTATCCGGTCGGATGGTGCGCACCACCATGGCCTGCAACACTACCTCGCTGCGCCGCGTGGTCACTTTCATCCAGTCGCCATCGTTGATCCTGAACCTCGTGGCCAAACGCGGATGAATCTCGCAACGCGGCTCGGGATACAAATCCACCAGCGGCCCGATGCGCCGCGTCTGCGTGCCCGAGAGGAACTGGCTCACCACGCGACCGGTGGTCAGGTAAATCGGAAAATCGGTGTCGATGGGATCGCCGCTCGGTCGATTCTCCGTCACCACGAAGTGCGCTTTGCCATCGTGCGTCCAGAAATGGCCGTCCTCGAAGAGGCGGAGCGTACCGGGGTGATCGAGCGCGGGACAAGGCCAGAAGACGCCCATCTCATTTTCCACGCGCTCCCAGGTGATGCCGTAGTAATCGGCGATGCCGCCTTTGGAAGCGATGCGTAGCTCTTCGAATATCTCCCGCGTGGAAGCGTACGGAAAACATTGACCCTTGCCGAGCCTTGCCGCGAGATCGCAAATCACGCGCGCGTCGGACTTCGCTTCGCCGGGCGGGTCCACGGCTTTGTTGATCTTCTGAACACGGCCTTCGGTGCTGCAAACAACGCCCTCATCCTCTTCCTGCAGGCTGCCGGCGATCACCACGTCAGCCAAATGCGCCGTTTCGGAAAGAAAGAAATCGATGACGCCGAAAAACTCCAGGCGTTCCAGAGCCTCCCGCGTGAAGGTGGCATCGGGAAGCGATACCAGCGGGTTGAAACACATGGAGAGCAGCGCCTTGATCTCACCGCGGTGGATGGCCTCCATGATTTCGACGGCGGTCAAGCCCGGTCCGGGCAATTCTTCCTCGCGGACGCCCCACACACCGGCCACGTATCGGCGCGCTTCGGGATCCGAGATCGAGCGCGCGCCCGGCAACTGATCGCACTTCTGACCATGCTCGCGCCCACCCTGACCGTTCCCCTGCCCGGTGATCATGAAACAGCCCCGGCCCTCGCCTCCCAGGTTGCCGGTGGCAAGGCAGAGGTTGATCAGCGCCAGACAATTCTCAACGCCTTTGGAATGGTGCTCCAGTCCGCGCGCGTGAATGGCCATGGCGCGGCCGGCGGATGCAAACATCAGCGCAGCCTTCTCGATGTTGTCGGGCGGCACGCCGGTCACTTCGGCGGCCCTCCGAGGGTCCCAGTTCTCCACCGAGTCCCGAACCGCTTCCCAGCCCGTCGTGGTCGCTTCTATGAATTCGTGATCCACCAGCTTCTCGCGGATGATCACGTGCAGCATGGCCATCAACAGCACCAGGTCCGTGCCGGGGCGAACCGGCAGATACAGGTCGGCGTTGCGTGTGATGGGCGTCAGCCGCGGGTCGGCCACAATCAGCTTGCCCCCGTTCTCCCTCATCTGCCAGATGTAGCTGGTGGCGATGGGCGCGCAGTCGGCGATGTTGGCGCCCACCACCAACAGCACCTCGGTCTTCGTCACGTCGGCCCATGGATTCGGTGCGCGGTCTATTCCGAAGGCGAGCTTATAGGCGACGCCGGCCGAGACCATGCACAACCGGCCGTTGTAGTCGATGTTCTTCGTGCCGATGGCGATGCGCGCGAACTTCCCCAGCACGTAGGCTTTCTCGGTGACCATAGATGCGCCGCCGTAGACGGCGACGGCGTCTGGCCCGTACTTTTCGCGAATCTCCAGCAGTCGACGCGCGGTGAAGTCGAGCGCCTCGTCGTACGAGACGGGCTGGAAGCCTTCCGCCGCGCGCATCAGCGGGTGTGTCAGCCGGTCTGGGTGGACCCCCTGCAGATAACGCTTCACGCCCTTGGGACAGAGCATGCCCTTGTTGTACGGGAACTCGTACCAGGGCTCGAAACCCACCACCTGGTTGTCCTGGACCTTCAACTGAATTCCGCACTGCTGTCCGCAAAAACAGCAGTGCGTTTTCACAAGCTTTGCCGGACCGGCGCTCTTCGCCCAACCGCCCGGAGGCGTGTACTGCACATGCGGGCCGTAGCGCCGGTAGATCGTCTCACCGGCCCCGGTGGGTTCCTTACCCACGGGCTTCCTCCTCGAGACGAAGCTGCGCCGCGGCGAGCGAAATGCGTTTGCAGGCGGGGCAGAGCTCGGCCCAGTGTCCCGCTGGGCCGTCGATACGGTAGTCGAAGCCAAGGGCGGGTAGCACCGTGCGCAGGTCGTCAATCTGCATCCGCGAAGCGTAGCGCTCTCCACAGCGCGCGCAGTGAGCACCTGCGTCGCGCTCGCCCGCATACTGATAGAGCTTGATGCCAAGCTGCGCGGGCCTCTGGAAAATGTGAAAGAACTTCCCGAATGGTAAGAACAGCAACGCGGCAATTACGGTGATTGCGTGCAGAATGGCAAGGAAACCGTAAAAAGAGCCCCGCAACCACAGGGTGGAGGCGGTGAGCGCCAGCCCGGTCACCGAGATGGCGAAGAGCAGAATCAGGGGCAGGAAATCCGCGCTGAAGTCCTGTAATGTCAGGGCCCCTTCGTCGCGCATCCGACGCCACAGGGCGAGGGTGATGCCCGTGAGCACCAGCACGGCAGCCACGTCCAGACCGTGGAACAGGAACCAGGAAGTAACCGTACGGATGTGGAAGGCGCCTGCAGGAAACCCGCACAGATATGTGACATAAATCATCTGATCGCCGGGCAACGAGCGGAAGTGAATCCAACCGAACACCAGCGGAAACGTGATGGCCACCGCGAGCAGGCAACCCCAGAACAGGCACTGGTGCATCCACCAGCGCAACAGCGAGCGGCGACGAATGAAGTTCTGGGCGACGATGTGCGTGGCTGCGGCGGCGGACACGATGCGAAAACTGCGCAGCACGCCAAGGGAGCGGATCAGCTCGAAGGTGCGCGCGAAGAAGCGGCCGGTGGGCGGTTTGGTCAGCCAGACGGCGTAATGGTACACGATCCCCCAGGTAGCGAAAACTACGGCGAACGTGTAGATGACCAGCGCCGGGTCGAAGTTCTGGAGGTTGCGCGACCCCACCACGATGGCCGCAATCAATAATGCGGTGGCCATGGACGCCCAGGCGCCCGCGCGGATGCGCTCGGACGCGAGCGATGCCTGACGCGGGACAAACACCGCCCGGTTCAAGCCACACATCCCGGCGGCGACGACCGCCAGCAGAATAAACCCCGGCCACACCGCGCCCATCGCGTCGCGGAAGAACCCGAGCAACAGCGGCGGGAAGAAACCTCCCAGCCCGCCCATTGCGCCCACCAGCCCGGTAACTGTGGCGGTGTTTCCGGGGAAGAACTGGGGCACCAGTCTGAACACGGCGCCGTTACCCAGGCCAAGCAGCGCCGCGCAACCCAGCGCGCCAACGGTGAACGGCACCATCGAGGTCCACGCCAGCAGCAGTGCGAAGGGAACGAGGCCCGCGAACACACCGGACAACACGCGAGCCCCGCCAATCCGGTCCGCAAGCATTCCGCCCACGGGCCGCAACAGCGTGGCCAGGACCACAAATCCGGCCGTGCGGAAGCCGGCATCGGCGGCGGAGAGTTTGAACTGGTCGCGTAACAACGACGGCAGGTAGATGGAGAATGCGACAAACCCGCCGAAGGTGAGAAAGTAGAACGCCGCCAGCACCCACGACAGACGCTCGGTGGCGAGGATACGGATCATGGTTCCCAGCCCGACCGGCGGCTTGCGCGTTGGAGCGTCACGCGCGAACAGGACGAAGACGACCGCCCAGGCCACCGTGATGGCGGCTACGCCGTAGAATACAGGCCGGCGCCCGATCAGCCCTGCGATCACCGGCCCGAGGAAGACGGTCGTGGATTGGCCAATATTGCCGAGCCCGTACACGCCCAGCGCGGTTCCCTGCCTCTCCGGCCCGAACCAGCGTGAAACGTAACCCACGCCGATGGCGAACGACGAACCCGCCATTCCCAGGACGAACGCAAACAGCAACAGTGTTCGGAAGCTGGTGGCCAGCGGCACGATGGCGGCCGAAACGGCGGCGATCGCGAACAGAACCGTGAACACGATACGGCCGCCAAAGCGGTCCGTCAGCATGCCCATGGGGATGCGCGCGAGCGAGCCCAGCAAAACGGGAACAGCGGCCAGCAGAGCCGTGGACCTCGCTGTGAGATGCAACTCCGCACGGAAGGCGGGGGCGAAAGCGCTGATCAGACCCCAGACCGCGAAGCACACCGTGAAGGAGATTGTGCCCAGGGCCAGGTTCAGCGTTGCACGATTGCCGCGGTCAGACATTGACTTCCAGCGATCGGTGGCCGGCATCGGAGCACCACTTCCCGCGTCGCGTGTCGCCCTCCAGTGGCACCCACGCCATGCGGATCGCGTCCGACTCGCAGACGCCGATGCAGTGCTCCTCGCTGCCGCAAGCGGCAGCACTTGTCAGTATAGGATAATCGCCGGCCATTTCGAGACACCGGGGCCCGCACGCGGCGGCGCACAACCCACAACCCGTGCACTTGTCGAAGTCGACCATTGGAAGCCACTTAAACATGTCTCCATCGTGAAGGAGAGCGCGCATCACGTCAGTAACATAGGCCACCGGGCTCAGGGATGCGCGAATTCGTTCGCATGCTTGATGAGTTCGAAATAGAGGCGGTCGGAGAGATCGGTGTTCCAATGACCCGTGGAGCGGGCGTAGCAGTACGTTCCCACAAACAGCGCGGCCACTCCCGCTGCCACGACCCATGCCGGCACACGATTGCGGCGGGGAGTCGAAAGAAACAACGCACCCTCGGCGGGACACGCCGAGACGCACTGCATGCACCCCATGCATTCGGCGGACCGGATGGTGATCAGACGATCCACCGGCAAGACCGACGGACAGGCCGTCGCACATTTCGCGCAGTCGATACACAGATTTGGATCACGGCGAATGCGCAGCGGGCTGAACAGCGAGACCAGGCCCATTAGCGCGCCGTAAGGGCAAAAGTAGCGGCACCAGAAGTTCTGAACAACAATGGATCCGAGCGCGAGAAGCGCAATCACCACGCCTCCGCCCACGCCCGGATCGCGGAAGAAATTGAGCATCTTCACGTCGTCTACGATGCCGTAGGGGCTTTCAAGGAACTGGCGGATTGCAGTGACGGACATGGAGCCGACGGCGTAAAGGAACAAAGCCAACAGGATGTATTTCAGGCTGCGCAAAGCAATGTCCGGGGCGCGCGGAAGGCGCGGATTGCGTCGGAAGAGCTTACGACCGAATCGCCACAGGTACTCGGAGATCGTCCCCACCGGACACAGCCAGCCGCAGAAGCTTTTGCGGAATATCCACGATGCCGCCAGAAATGCGATGAGAAGAAACGTCCCAGCCGGGTGAATCGCTGGCAAGCGCCCGGTCAGCAGAAGAGCCTTCAGATTCATGAGCGAGGCGATTGGCAGCCATCCCTCGACACCCGGAGGACGGTCCATCCGGATCGATCCCCCGCCGGTCTCGTAATAGCGCACGAAGAGATAGAATTGAACTCCGATCCAGACGTTCAGCAGCAGAAACGCGATCTGAAATGCGCCGCGCAGGGTTTGCGAATGCTCCGGCAGAGCGCGTTTCCCAAGCTTCCTGGCACTCTTCGAGGGCGTCAGTTCAGTGACGATCACGGCTGCCATCCCTTTAGTGCGCTTGTTCCATTTCAACAGCGCGGGGGAACAGGATATTGTTCTCCAGATGAATGTGTTGATGAAGGTCGCGCTCAAACTCTCCAAGACCGCTGTACAGCGCAAGGAATGTCGGGCAGGCGTCGCTCGGAGCTGTGTACGCGTGCGAGAGCTCGCGGATCTGCGAAAGCAGGGCTCCGGCATCGTCATGTTCCGCCACCATGTTCGCGATCGGCCGCTTGACCGATCCAAAGAACGCCTCCGGCAGCGGGTTGCCACTCTGGGTGGCCTGTTCCATCCGGGCGACATAGGGGAACAGCACCTGCTCCTCTTTGAGCATGTGGGTCGACAGTTCCTGTCCGATTGCCGTAAACAGCGCTTCAATCTGATTGATCTCAGGGCGCAGCGGACCATGCTTTGCGGCCACTTTGGCCAGCAGAGACGCTACTCGCGGCGTTTCCCGTCGCACAAACCCGTGATGCGTCTCGACAATGTGAGCGATGAGATCACCCAGGGGTCTGTCGCGCCACTCTCCATCGTCCTGAACTTGAGCATCCCGGCTTGCTGTCGCCAGGAGATTCAGCACGCGATCAATGTCAACATTGGCGTGGGAGCAGGCGTCGCTCAAGGGCCTCTTGCCGCCGCAGCAATAGTCGATCCCGAGCGATTCGAATACCCTGACGCTCGAAGGACTCTCAATCGCGATTTCCCGAACCGTCTTTTCAGTGATCGTTTCCATTTGCTCGCCTCTCGTTCGAGAGTAAGGCGAGCAGACCTCTCAAGCAGTGACCAAAGTCACTCGTGGCTCGAATTGGCTGCTTTTCAAATGATTGAAGCCAAATCGGCTTCCAGCCCCGCCTGGTCGAGAATGGTGATCTGGCGGCCGTTCATCTCAATGAAGCTCTGAGCCTGGAGACGCGCAAGGTTGCGCGAGACCAGCTCCCGGACCGTTCCGATCTGTGCGGCGAGTTCCTGATGGCTGACGTTGAGCGAAAAGACCACACCTCGCTGCGTTTGGCGGCCTTCCGCGCCAGCCTGGCGCAATAGCCATGAGATCAAGCGGTGCCGCACGGTGGTGAACGAAAGCTCTTCGATGATGCCCACCAGCCTGCGCAGCCGCGCCCCGACCACCTGCAACAGCTTGAGGGAGACTTCTGGTCTTTCCAGACAAATCGCGCGGAGATCAGATCTGGACACGAACAGCATCTCGGTTGCCTCCAGTGCCGAGGCCGAAGCCGGATAGGTGCCTCCGTCAAACACAGGCAGTTCGGCGACCGACTTCCCCGGGCCCTCGACTGTGAGGACGTGCTCGCGGCCGCTGAGCGAGGTCTTGAATATTCGAACGCGACCGGAGACCACAATGTACAGGCCCGTGCACGATTCCCCTTCGGAGAACAGAATCTGTCCCGCGGAAAAGGACTGGGTTACACACCGCGCCGCCAGCGAGTTCAATTCTGATTCGTCGAGAATGGCGAACAGCGGCGTTGCCTTCAATACCTGTCCGAGTGGAGCGGCGCCTTGGGGCATGCTTCCACGATTGTCTACCAGGCGGGTGCCAGGAGTCACTGGCAAGCCGGGCACCTTTGAGGATCAGGAGGGAGAAACGCGCATGCGCCCGCCGAACCACCTCGCCGTGTAGCAGCGGGGAACTGGCTCTCGGCCTCCGGGGACTCCTGTCGAGAAAACAACAGCCCTTCCCACCAGCGATCCAGCCCGGCGGCCCGCAGACGGCGTTCTGGCAGATAGAACCCCGCCAGTTGCCGCAAACAAGGAACTCGCTTCAGCGTAGACCAGCAATGCATTTCGCGACCACGATAGGCTCGGCTCGAAATGCGGATGATAAAGAACCCCTGACAAGACCTGCCTCCATCCCGCAAGTCAGCACTCAGAGGCTGGATCGGCAATGCTCTTGCATTCCTCGCACCGCTCCGCCTAACGCTGCCCGAACTCGTCCCGGTGCGTCATGAAATCCGGATACGCCCCCGCGCCCAGCTCGAACAAGTCCATGCCCTGGCGCTCGCCCTCGACGGCCACGCGATACGGGACCAGGCGATTCAGCAGACGGTTCAATCCGTAGGTCAGGGGCAGCACGAAGCCCAGCAGCGTGGCCACGCCGATCACCTGTGCCAGCCACTGATCGCCATCGCCGGGCCCGGCCGGGAAGTGGCCGAACAGGCCCACCGCCAGCAGTCCCCACACGCCGCCCACAGCGTGGACCGAGACGGCGCCGGCGGGATCGTCCACCGAAAGGCGCAACTCCAGCAGCTCCACCGCGAAGATCACCAGTGTGCCGGCGATCAGACCGGTGACGGCGGCGGCCACTGGCGTGAGGAAGGCGCACCCGGCGCTGCCGGCCACCAGTCCGCCCACCCAGCCGTTGGCGCTCAGCGAGGCATCCGGTTTGCCGAAGCGCAGGCGGGTGATCAGCACCACTGCCAGGGTACCCGCGGACGCCCCCAGCGTCGTGTTCACGCCGATCAGGACCACCCGGCCTGGTTCCACGCCGGCAAACAGCAGCGCGCCGGCCGAATTCAGTCCGATCCATCCCACCCACGCCAGCAGACAGCCGAACAGAACGAAGACGGCGTTATGACCGGGGAGGGCGGTGGGCATCCCGTGCAACGCATAACGCCCGCGGCGCGGCCCCAGAATCCAGGTAATGCTCAGCGCGGAGAGCCCGCCCACCACCTGGATGGCGCCGGCTCCTCCGGTGTCCACAAGACCGCGCCCCAGGCCGTAGTTGACTCCCAACTGAGCCAGCCAGCCGCCGCCCCACACCCAGTGCGCGAACAACGGCCAGGTCCAGCCGGCCAGCAGCGCAGCCGATGCGCAACTCGCGCTCAAGCGCCACCGTTCGGCCCCCGCACCCAGCGGGATGAGAGCGGCGAGCCCGACGCTGAACATTTCCAGCCAGACCACCAGCGACGCCGGAGAACCATTCAACGCTACGCCGTGCAGGAACAGCGGCCCGGCCGCCAGCCAGCTCCACGGTTTGCCGGCGATCCAGAACACGTGCTCGGGCCCGCCGGCGTAACCCTGGATTGCGAAGCCGCAGACGAAGTACATGCCGGCCGCGATGGCCACGGCGCACAGCGATGCCAGCATCGAGTGCGCGGCGCTGCGCGACCGAATCAGGCCGGAGTTGATGAGCGCGAGCCCGGCGCCCGCGAACGGCACCAGGAGAATGAACAGGATGCACAACGTCGTGGCCGCGTCCGTCATCCTCGTTCTCTTTCTCCTCGTTCTCTTTCTCCGCGCGGGAGCAGATGGGTGCGGACCACCAGCACCAGGCCAAGCAGCTCTACGGCGACGCCGGCCAGCACGAACGCCGCGCGCGGGGGCGGCGAGGCGAGCAACACCACCGCGGACAGCACCAGTCCCCACCCGGAAAGCAGGAGCAGGAATCCCGCAAGCTTCATGTCATCAGGCCCTTGTGGTCGAAGTCGTACCCGTAAAATAGCACAGTCTCGCCGCGCCGGGCCGCTCCAGCCGGACTCGCCGCGCGCCGTCACGGCCGCCCGTAAGTGCCTGCTCGGGAAGCGGCAACTGCCGCCAGGCCGGGCCAGGACCGAGGCCGGTCCGCGACAAGAACTTCTTTATCGGCTCAATAGAAAATATTGACTTCCGCCGCCCCGCTGCGGACAGGTACTCTGAATGCTTACAATAGGTTCCGAATCCCAAGATGGAGGGCCAAGTTGGCTAAGACAGCTACACCCCAGGACGTATTGAAACTGGTCAAGGACGAGGGGGTCGAGCAGCTCGACCTGCGCTTCACCGACATCCCCGGCATCCAGCACCATGTTTCCTACCCGATCGGCGAGCTCGATGAGAGCTCGTTCGAAGACGGCTTCGGCATGGACGGATCGAGTATCCGCGGCTGGGCGGTCATCAACGAGAGCGACATGCTTCTCGTTCCCGACCCGCCGACGGCGTTCATCGATCCTTTCGCCGAGGCGAAGACGCTGGTCATGATCGGCGATGCCATCGATCCGATCACCCGCCAGCACTACATTCGCGACCCGCGCTGGATCGCGAAGAAGGCGGAATTGTTCCTGAAGAATACCGGCGTCGGCGACACGGCATACTTCGGCGCGGAAGCCGAGTTCTTCATTTTTGATAGCGTTCGTTTCGACCAGGACCAGCACTCCGGGTACTACTTCATCGACGCCGAAGAGGGCCGCTGGAACTCGGGCCGCGAGGGCCCCAACCTCGGCTACCGCCCGCGTTACAAGGAAGGGTACTTCCCGGTGCCGCCGACCGATCACTACCAGGCGCTGCGCTCGCAGATGGTGAAGACCATGATGCAGTGCGGGCTCAACATCGAGTGCCATCACCATGAAGTTGCCACCGCGGGACAGGCGGAAATCGACCAGCGCTTCGACACGCTGGTGAAGTCGGCCGACAACATGATGACCTACAAGTACGTCATCCGCAACACGGCGTACAACGCCGGCAAGAGCGTCACCTTCATGCCCAAGCCGCTGTTCGCGGACAACGGCAGCGGCATGCACACCCACCAGAGCATCTGGAAGGGCGGAAAGCCGCTGTTTGCCGGCGACGGCTACGCGGGCTTCAGTGAAATGGGCCTGCACTACATCGGCGGCCTGCTGAAGCACGCGCGGGCGCTGTCGGCCCTCATCGCCCCCACCACCAACAGCTACAAGCGTCTGGTGCCGGGCTACGAAGCGCCGGTGAATCTGGCATACTCGCGCCGCAACCGTTCCGCCGCCTGCCGCATTCCCATGTACTCGGCCAGCCCCAAGGCCAAGCGAGTGGAGTTCCGCCCGCCCGATCCGGCCTGCAACCCCTATCTGGCGTTCGCGGGGATGCTGCTGGCGGGCCTCGACGGCGTCGCCAACAAGATCCACCCCGGCGAGCCGCTCGACAAGGACATCTACGATCTCTCGCCCGAAGAGCTCAAGAACGTTCCTTCCATGCCCGCGTCACTGGAGGAAGCTCTCGACTGCCTCGAAGAGGATCACGACTTCCTGCTGAAGGGCGACGTGTTCAGCGAAGAGCTGATCGAGACCTTCATCGACTACAAGCGCAAGAACGAAGCCGATGCCATCCGCCTGCGGCCGCATCCGTACGAGTTCGCGCTGTATTACGACATCTAGGCGTTGGAGCCGAGCGGCGCCTGACTCAATTGGCGGAGGAACCGCACGTCGGCCTCGAGAAAATCGTAGGCGGCCAGACGCGACGGTTCCTCCCACAACATCCGCTCGAAGATCCGGTTCTCGGGCTCTCCGGCGAATTCGGTCACGTCATAGAAGATCAGCAGAATGGGCGCGCGCGACGGGTACTGGTATTCGTAGCGCGCCAATTCCCGCCCTGTCTGTGCGCGAATGCCGAGCTCTTCTCGCAACTCCCGCGCAAGCGCGCGCGTGGGCGTCTCATCATCCTCCACTTTCCCGCCTGGGAACTCCCACTTGAGGGCATGGCGGCTGCCGCGTTTTCTCTGACAAATCAGGATGCGGCCATCGCTCCGGATCACGCCCGCCACCACCATCAGCATCGGGAGCGCGGCGAATGCGGCGGCCAGCAGGAGAGCCATCAGCGGATCGGTGATCTCGGAGACGTGCGGAGGAATGTGGCGCTGGGCCACTTCGATGGCCGCCAGGAAAGCCGCGGCCGCGGCCCCGGCCACCACCCACGACAGCCTGACGCGCCACAGCACCCAAACGGCGGCGCCGTACCAGAACAGCTTGGCGACGAGCACGGGGATCATTTGTTCCCAGTTGGCGGCCAGGAAACCTTCGAACGGTATCCAGTGAAACGGCGCAGCGGCGGAAACGAGCTTGAAGGGCGCCAGCCCGCGGAGCAGAAGAACCAGGTAGCAGGCAACCGCCAGGGGTCCGCGCCAGCGGAAGCTCCGTTGCGGCACGGCCGCGCTTGCGACAATCAACCAGCCAACGCATTCCGCCGGCCACCGCGATGAGCCGAAGAACAGCAGGTGAGCCGTCCAGCAGGCCAGCAGGAACAACTCCGGCGACGGGCGCAGGGGGAGGAAGGCTACAAGCAGCATCCCGATGGCTGCGCCGATGACGTTCGCCAGGATATCGCACGCGCTGGAAGACCGCGTTGGCACGAAGGCCTGCAACAGCTCGACGCTGGTCGACAGGAGCAGCGCGAGCGCCACCGGCACGAGGAACCTGATGCGCCGCCGGACTGGAAACGCCCACCAGGCGCACGCGCCAAGCGGGAGGTAGAGCAGGACGTTCACCAGCACGTCGCCGGGATCGAACGCGCGCGGCCACGCCAGCACCGCCCCTTCGGGCCAGCGTACGAAACGCCACGGGTACAGCGACCCGTAGAGGATGAGCAGGACGAGCCCGAGGAGAATCCGGCGCATGAAATACTATTGTGAAGCACGTGTACAGCGAAACCCTCCTTGATCACTTCCGGAATCCGCGCAACGTGGGCGAGTTGCCGTGCCCGCCGGCCATCGTGTCCAGCGTGGAGAACCCCGTCTGCGGCGACACGCTGCGGTTGTACGCGCGGGTGGAAGATGGCCGCATCGCCGAGGTGCGCTATCAGGTGCGCGGCTGTACGGCGTCCATCGCCACTGCGTCCGCCTTCACCGAGCTGCTGCAAGGGATGACCCGCGCCGAGGTGAAGGCGCTGCGCGCGGAGGATGCCGAGGCGGCCATCGGCGGTCTGGAGGCCGAGTCGAAGCACGCGGCGGTCTTGTGCGTTCAGGCCGCGAAGGTGCTGCTGCTGGGCTGGGTAACTCGGTGACGTACACCGGTAATTCGGAAATGAGGTGTACGTCACCGAATTTCAGAGCTTCACGGTGACGGTCTTCACTTCGGTGTACTGCTGCAGGCCGTATTCGCCCAGCTCGCGGCCGATGCCGGATTGCTTGAAGCCGCCGAAGGGCGCCGCGGCGTCGAAAACGTCGTAGCAGTTGATCCACACCGTGCCCGCGCGCACGCTGTTGGCGATGGCGTGGGCCTTGCCGATGTCGCGCGTCCACACCGCGGCGGCCAGGCCGTACATGGTGTTGTTGGCGCGGTCCACCACCTCGTCGATTGTGCGGAACTTGATGATGCTCTGCACCGGGCCGAAGATCTCCTCCTGGGCGATGGTCATGTTGTCGGCGACGTCGGCGAAGACGGTGGGCTCGATGAAGAAACCGCGGTCGCCCACGCGATTGCCGCCGCACACCAGCTTCGCGCCCTGGCGCTTGCCCGCGTCGATGTAGCCCATCACCTTGTCGAACTGCGTCTGATCCACCTGCGGGCCCTGTTCGGTGGCCGGGTCGAAGGGGTCGCCGACGGTCCGCTTTCGGGCCCGCTCGGCGCTACGCTCCACGAATTCGTCGTAGGCTTTCTCTTCCACGAACAGGCGCGAGCCGGCGCAGCAGCACTGGCCCTGGTTGAAGAACAGCGCGAAGTGGGCGCCTTCCACGGCCTGGTCCATGTCGGCGTCGGCGAAGACGATGTTGGGGCTCTTGCCGCCCAGCTCCAGGGTCACCCGCTTGAGGTTCGATTTCGCGGCGGCTTCCATGATCAGATGGCCGACTTCGGTGGAACCGGTGAAGGCCACCTTGTCCACGTCCATGTGATTGGCGATGGCCGCGCCCGCTGTGGGGCCGTAGCCGGGGAGCAGGTTGACCACGCCCTCGGGGAAGCCGGCCTCGACGATCAGCTCGCCGACACGGAGCGCGGTGAGCGGGGTTTGCTCGGCCGGCTTCATCACAATGGTGTTGCCGGTGGCCAGCGCCGGGCCCAGTTTCCACGCCAGCATCAGCAGCGGGAAGTTCCACGGGATGATCTGGCCGACCACGCCCACGGGTTCCAGGCGCGTGTAGCAGAAATAGTCGCCGGCGATGGGGATGGTTTTGCCCTGCACCTTGTCGGCCCAGCCCGCGTAGTAGCGGAAGCAGGCGATGGTGAGGGGCAGGTCGGCCGCGCGGGCCACGGCCACGGGCTTGCCGTTGTCCAGCGATTCCAGTTGGGCCAGCTCGTCGGCGTGTTTTTCGATGAGGTCGGCCAGGCGGTTCAGCAGCACGCCTCGCTGGGAGGCGGCCATCTTTCGCCAGGGCGCGCCCTGCTGGAAGGCGGCCCGTGCGGCGCGCACTGCCTTTTCGACGTCGGCCGCGTCGGCTTCGGCCACCTGGCAGATCTCTTCGCCGGTGGCGGGGTTGATGGTGGGGAAGGTCTTGCGCGATTCGCTATCGACCCAGCGGTTGTTGATGAGCAGTTTTGTCGCTTTCACGGCGACGGACGGATGAACGTGCGAGGTCATTACAGACGCCATAACGGGGGCTCCTTTCGCCTGTAACGGTGGCGGATATGCTGGGCCACCGTGGGCAGGCTGTCGCCTCCAGGCGGCGCCTGCCTGAGGATCACGGTACCACTTTTTGCGGGGCGGGTGCTCGGCCGCGACATGCCCTGGGCGACATCGCCGCGACGTGGACACGCGCGACATGCGCAAACCGGGAACATGCGCAAACCCGCAACAAGCGCAAACCGGCAACGAGGGGGATCAGCGGTCAGCGCTTGCCGGTTTTTGTGAGCGGCTTCAGAAACGCTCACTGTGCTCCGGAGTCTGCGGCCGTCGACGGCGCCGACATTTGCAGTTGTCCGGGTTGCCGAATCCAGGCTGAGGCTCGGAGGTCCTGGCGGCGCGGAATTGGGTTCGTTTTGTCGCCGGGACCGGGTTCGTTCCGCCGCAGGGAATTGGGTTCGTTTTGTCACCGCGATTGGGTTTGTTCCGCTGTGTGGAATTGGGGCCCTCCGGAAATGCGATGCGCACGTCCTGTTTTCAATCGGTTGCAAGAGATTCGTGGCTCCGCGCCGGTAGAGGCCATGCGGCGGCGTCTTCAAAGGCCGGGATGGCCGGTTTGGCTGGGGGGCGGTTTCGCCCCACGGAAATTGGGTTCGTTTCGTAGTACAGGATCAGCGGTGGCCCGGACCTCCAGTCTGCGGATTGCCGGGGGCGGTCCGGGGGCACGATGGCTGGATCGCTTCGGGGGCCGCGGCGCAAGGTGGGTATCACGCCTGACAGTAGCACGGGGCGGCCGGGTATTGCGGAGGGATGCGCGTGAGTGGTGTGTAATGCGGGTTTTTCCGTTGGGTTTATTGTTGTGAACGGGTTGTACTCCTGTGAGCATGACGCTGGTTTTTGGTCGATCGGCAGGCAGCGTCGGCATAAAACGGCCCGCTGCGACGTGTCGCATTGCTAACTTCCGGACAAATCGATGAAAAGTCGCTATCGGGGTCTTAACAGGCTGCGAAGGTCCTCGAAGGTGGTCTGAACGATTGCCACGCCCGCAAGCACTGCTTTCGTTGCCTTGACAACTGCCTCCGTGTGGTCGGTTGATCGCACAACCTGGTACTCTTCTGCGGGCAGATTTGAGACGATAATCGGCAAAATGGACTTCAGGACTTTGAGCCACGCGTCGACGACCTCTTTGCCATCAGGCGTTATTGAATCCGGCTTGAGCTCAAATCCCTTCGGCTCGGTCAGCTTCGCCCCGGCAATTTCCTCTCGTAGCCCACCAACGACAAAAATCAGAAACTGCTTCGAGGCGGGGAACTCCAAAAGCCGAAGCTGCTTCTGTTCGATCTCCGTCATGCCCCCGGAATCCGATTTCGCCTTCAATTCCTGTTTCAATAGATCGTAGGCCCATCCCAGGGTCTGAATGGCGAATATATGGGCAATGCTGAGTGACTGCGGGAAGACCTTGCTGTACGTTACATCGGATTCGAAGATGTCTGCCTTGGCTCGAATCGCAGTTTGGAGATCGCCGCTGAAGGCACAAAGCATTTGCCCGACCTGATCAGCGAACAGGGAGGTAGCGGCTTTCCTGGCGCTGTCCCTTCGGTGGATGTAGTCCACGCACTTGCTTTGGAACTCCTGCTTAATCCGCTTCTGAACGGCGTCGTTGCTCCGCCTGTCCCATGCAACGATGGAGTTCTGAGTATTGTTGCCAGCCACGATGGCCGAAATCATCGCCGGATTGTCGACCGTGATAATCCTTGCCAAGACAGACACGTTTCTTCGCGTGTTCCAGGCTAGCGGCATGAACCGCTCCGGTGGTCTGGGCACCATTGACTACTGACACGCCGGATATGCGTAGCCTGGATTGTTTCTTGTCAATTCTCGCTTTCTTCGTGACGATCGTTATCCCGTTGTTGAGGACAAAAAAGTCACCGGGCTTGTGCTCAACGGTTTCCTTGATGCGATTGTTGACATTCCCTGCCACCTTGCGCGCGCCGAGGAAGTCGCGAAGATTAGCACTGAATAGTGCGTTCTTGTGATCTTGATACAGTTTGTGAAGGACCGCCCCGTTCAGAGATAGCACGAAGGCGCGCCAGCCGGGGCCGTTCTCGTGGATGACTTCGGCCGCTGGAAGGCTCACTTCCTGAGTCACCTGAATAGAACCAAGGGAGGTCAGATAAAGGGCTTCAGTTCGCCTGAGACCAAGTTCAATGACTTCGACGTCTGCACCTTTTACTAGGTCTAACCCGCCAAGCAGGTGCCGCACGGTTCTAAGTTCACTCTCAACGTTTTGCGACTCGAAGGCATTGTGCGCATAGGCGAAGATCACCTTTGTTATGGTTTTCTTTTGGAGGCCGTCGCGCAGCAGCTTTGCTTGGGTCTTGATTTGCGCGGGTACGTCTTTCATGGGAGTTCTAAGCAACCAAGCGGCCGCTGTGTTCAGGTCGCTAGCCTTCTTGGCGGGTGCGGCCTGCTTGCCCCAGTTCTTGGCGGTGTAGCCCTGCGCGACACACACAATTCCGTCGGCCTCGTTGATGTATATTATGTCCGCTTTCTTGTCGGAAGGGTGGTCAGTTAAGCTCTCCGTCGCGAAGCTGGCCAAGTCCTCGATATCCAAGTGTAGCGCCGTCGCGAACAGGGGCAGTGCGTTGTCGCCGTATCTTGCCAGCACTGGGTCTGCTTGTAACGCGCCGATAAATGAGTACGTTTGAGCGAGCTGTTGTGCCGAGGCCATTCGTCTCCCTCTACCGCTGTCGAACATTGCGGTTGAACCGATGCTATTCTAACCTAATTCAAGGCTCCTTGCTCGTGTGCGCTGCGGGAGGTTTCGGCGCTTGCTATCCGGATCGGTGCCGCTTTAAGCTGAATGCTCAGAGATCGCAGACTGTCCATCCACCGTTTGCCCGCCGCGCTGGTCTGCTGGACATCGGCGACGTTCCACACGTCGTCGGGCACTTCCGGAGCTGCCCGGAAGCTCCGCCCGTGACCAGACCAGATTGTCGGGTAGCAGATCCGGGTCGGTGTGAACGAGCACTTCGAGGGAGCACAGCGACACAGTGCTGGCACAGTAGAGCATCGGAGTGCGCGGCGGATTCCAGCGGCTCTCCCGGTTCAGGTTGTATTCATGCGGCTGACGAGTGCGGCGGTGGAGACGATATGCGATCAACTGAACGTCCCGAATTCAATGGCAATCAGCGCCTTGAGAACTTCGCGCATCATCCGGACGTCACCGGACTCAATGATCTGGCTGGGGGAGCGGCCGTCGAAGATCCTTCGAGAGCGGCTTAGCCAGGTCCGAGCTTTGCCGGCGTTGCCGAGGACCTCAGCGGCACGAGAGCGAATGATCTCGGGCGAGGGATGGTCGAGTTGCATCTGCAGTTCGGCGCCGCTGGTGACGAGAAGCGGGCGGGCGGCTCCCATGGCTCAAGTATAGTGAGCGGGCAGCTTCGCCGCTTCAGGATCTTGTCCGCCGCTTTGGCCAGTTTCTCGACGAGCCGGATGTGCCGCAACCTGTCGGCAGGCGGGTTGGCAACCCGCCGCAGGTTGGCAACCTGCCCCACAACTGCAGCAAGCCGCAACCCAATCGGGAAGGCGGGCTGAGAGCCTGCCCCACTTCGCGTCAGCTTACCCTTTGTGAAACATCGCCGCAAGGCTGTCACAATGCAGGCTGCGGCTCGTAGCGTGTGACCTTGATAACATCCTCATGGCGCCGGGCCTGGGCCAGATCATAGGCCGCTTGCACCCGCAACCAGTGGTCCGCGTTCGACCACCCGGCCTTCTCCAGCCGGATGGCCATTTCAGGCGATATCCCGGCTTGGCCGTTGATGACGCGGGAGAGGGTATGGCGGGCTACGCCTAAGACTTTGGCCCCTTCGGTCACGCTCAGACCCAAAGGATCAAGACAGGCGTCTTTGATGGAGTGGCCGGGATGCGGCGGGTTTTTCATGGGCATGCTTTAGTTCCTTCCCTGTGGTAGTCCACCAAATCAACATCGAACGCGTCGCCGTCGACAAAGCGGAACATAATCCGCCAGTTGCCGGATATCGTAGCGCTCCATGTGCCCTTCAGATCGCCCTTGAGAGCGTGGAGACGATAGCCCGGCAGGTCGAGGTCGGAAGGGCGCTGCGCTCTATCCAGGTGACCCAAAACGTCGGCGATCCGGCGCGCCTGATCGGCGCGAACCTTGCTCGGGTCCCCCTGGTGGAACAAGCGTTTTAAGCCGCGGTGCCGGAACGTCCTGATCACCAGAATACCGTACCTTGTATCGGTACAGCTATCAAGGAGAGAATACTCCCGGATGGGCTCCTGTCCCGAGACTTTCTGAAACAGACTGACGTCTACGGGCTTCGAGCGATCGAGCAGTTGTCCGAATCCAACTACGTGCGGCCCTTCGCGGATCTTGCGCCCTGCCCGCGGATCTGGACGTGGTTGGAGACGCTGGCGCCAGTCAGCGCTTCAGGATCTTGTCCACCGCTTTGGCAAGTTGCTCGAACTCGGCGCTGCCACTCGATGGCGGTCCAGGCGTCGTGCAACGGACTCAGGAGGATGTTGAAATCGGCGGGAGTATGCGGAACGATGACGGACCGGACTCGAATCGCCAGGGATCGCAGACTGTCAATCCAGCGTTTGCCGGCCGCGCCGGCCTGCTCGACAAGCCAGATGTGCCGCAGCCTGTCGGCAGGCGGGTTGAAAACCCGCCGCAGGTTGGAAACCTGCCCCACAACGGCAGCATGGCTGCAACCTATAGGGAGGGCGGCCTGCGATCCCAGAGCGCCTACTCGGAAATCATCCCGATGGTCCGCAGCCACGTCTCCACCAACTGAGGCCATTCCGTTATCGCAAACTTCGTGCGCCGCAGCCCGAACGCATGCCCGCCTTGCGCGTACAAATGCATCTCCACGGGAACCCCGGCCTTCTTCAGCGCAGCATAGTAAGCCAGCGAGTCGTTTACATTGTCCACGTGGTCATCCTCCGCCTGCAGCAGGAACGTGGGCGGCGTCCGGCTGGTGACATGAATATCGGGATTCAACTCGAAGCTGCTGTCGGCAACCGGCAGATGCCCGGGATGAGGAACCACAAACTTTCTGGCGCCTTGCCTGGCGTCCCATTCCGCCGCGGTAATCGACAGATGTCCGGGATAAAGAGCCACCGCGAAATCGGGGCGGCAGCTTTCTTTGTCGGCCGCATCGACGGCCGGATACAAACGCTTTTCAAAATGCGTGCTCATCGCCGCCGACAAATGCCCGCCTGCCGAAAACCCGAGCACTCCAATCTTGTGCGGATCGATGTGCCACTGGGCCGCGTGAAAGCGCACCAGCCCCATTGTCCTCTGCGCATCTTCCAACGCCATCGGCGATTCCGGATATGGTCCTGATTTCGGATACTCGCCCACATCCGTCACGCGGTATTTCAACAGCACACACGTAATCCCCTGGGGCGTCAGCCAGTCACAGACCTCCGTGCCTTCAAGATCGATGGCCAGAATCTGATAGCCCCCGCCAGGGAAGACGATCACCGCAGCGCCCGTATTCTTTCCCTTCGGCGAATAGACGGTCATCGTAGGCCGCGAGACGTTGTCCACCTCCACCACCTGCCTGCCGGCAACCAGATCGTCCTTCCCCGACGACTTAGCGACCTCCGGCCCCGCGACAGGCTGCGGATCAGGCGCCGCCCCCGGCCATATCGGCACTTGCGTATGTCCCGGCGACGGCTGCCAGGTAGTCTGCTGCGCGCTCAGACCGCGGAGCGCAAACACGACACAGAGAGCAAAGAGCAAAGGCTTCATCACAATCCCTTATACACATGAGACGGGTTAGCTTGCACCGTGAGTGACGCGGGCACACAACGGCAGCATAGCCCAACCCATAGGCAGGGCGGCCTTGGCCACAGGCGAGAGACGAATGCCGACCTTATCTGGGGACAAGGAGACCTTTGCGATCGCCCCTGGTCAAGGCCGCCGCAGGCTCGACCACAGGCGAGGGACAGATGCCGACCTTCGACCCCGGTTGTGCCGGGTGGGCGGCCTTGTCCCTCGAGAAGGTGTGCGCTGATCTTCGCCCCTGGCCGGCGGATAAGGAGACCACAGCGGCTTCGCCCCTGGTCAAGCCTGCCCCACTTCGCGTCACTTCTTCAGGATCTTATCCACTGCCTTGGCCAGCTTCTCGAACTCCTCGTGAGCGGCCGAGCCCGGCGCGTATTCGCAAATGGTGAGGCCGCTGGCCACGGCTTCGGCGACCGCCACCCGCTGGCCGATGGCGGGCAGCACCTTCTTTCCCATTTCTTCCAGCGACGACGACAGCTCGCGTCCCAGATTGGTGTTCATGAGCACGCGGGATGGCACCAGGCGGATGCGCGGCTTCTTCGAGCGCCTCTGCGCGCGCGCCTTCAGGGAGAGGGCCAGCGCGTCCTTCAACGCGTAGAGGTCCAGCGGGGACGGGCCGCACGGCAGCAGCATGAGATCCGCCAGCAGCGCGGCGTGGTAGGTGGTGTCCGGCATTCCCGGAGGCGTGTCGATGAGGATGACGTCGGCGTGCTTCTCGAACGCCCGGACCTTGCTGCGCAGCTCCCCGACATTGCCGTCGTCCACCTTCTCGACGCATTCCGAGAGCAGCCCCTGGCCCTGCGAAGCCCAGGCGGCCAGGCTGTGTTGCGGGTCGGCGTCCAGCACCACCACGGTGCGGCCCATGGCGGCGAACTCGCCCGCCAGGTTGCCGGCGATTGTCGACTTCCCGATACCACCTTTTCGTCCTGCCACGGCAATGACGGCCATACGGGTACTATATCGGAAACCCGGTGTTAGAGACCGGGCGCGGGCGGTGCACCGAATCGCTCACTGCAGCAGCGGGGCGAAGGCGGGGTTCCACGCCACCAGAACGGGACGCACAAACGGACGCCGGACCTGATCGAGCGGTTCGCCGCGAGTTTCGATTTCATCCAGGCGCCGCGGCCGCAGCCCGGCCTTGTTCGCCCACCGGAAGGTTGAGACCTCGCCGGGGTCGAAGCCCATCAGGCTGGCCGCCACCATGTCGGTGGCCAGCGGATTCGTGCCCGCGACAATGGTGTCCATGGGAACCAGCGGTCCGCCCGTGGGGCCGTTGCCTTCCATGGCCGAGGAGCCGTCGATCACCACCAGCCCGAGTTTGTTGGCGCGCACCATGTCCACGATGGGCGCGGCTGTGGCGGAGGGCTCCAGCTTCGCCGCCCGGTCGTGCATGTTGCCGCGCACCGCCTGATAGATGGCGCCCGGGTAGACGCCGATCAGGTTCTTCATGCCCAGCGTGACCCCGGCCATGGCGTGTGTCTTCATCATGGGGACCGAGCAAAGCAGGTCGGTCTCGATCAGCGACCGGTGCAGCGTGAGGGTGTCGAACAGCAGCGCGCCAGGCACCTTCACGTCGACGAGTTCGCCGGTATGAAGATTCACCAGCGGAACCTTCTCCACCCTGCTGAGCTCGCTGTAGCCCAACTGGTCGAAGACGTACTGCTGCAGGCCGTTGAGCAGCTCTTTGTTGGAGGTGCGGAAAGTCTGGTTGTTGCGCACGTTGAAGGGAGGCGCGGCGGCCGATCCCTCGCCGATGGAGACATCCTTGTGCGCGCTGCGCATAAGCCGCAGCAGCGCCCGCATGACGGGCAGTTTGGTGGTAGCTTCGGGATCGGGCGCCACCAGATTGGGCTTGAGCATGATGCGCTCTTTGCCGCGCGTGATGGCCGCCATGCCGCCCAGCAGATCGATGGCCTGCTCGACGGCGGCTTCGATGTTGCCGTTGCGGATGCGGACGACGCTGACAACCGGCCTGCTCCCGGCAGCCCGGCACGATGCCAGCGCGCCGGGAAGCACGGAGGCGGCAGCACAAGACAGGAATTCCCTGCGGGTGCGGCGGGTTGCGAATTGTCCCATACGTTTAGATACGAGCATACGCCCGGAAAGTTCTGCGAGTCTGGGGACGAGAACCGCCTGCTGACGCGCGCGGCTCAGAAACTCCCGCCACCATGATATCGTTGGCACGATGAACGTGACATTTCACGGCGCCGCGCAAACGGTGACCGGTTCGCAACACCTGGTTCGGGTGCAGGACCGCGACTACCTGCTCGATTGCGGCCAGTATCAGGGCCGCCGCAAAGAGGCCGAGGAGCGCAACCGCAACCTGCCCTTTCGCGCGTCCTCCATCGAAGCGGTGATGCTCTCGCACGCGCACATCGACCACAGCGGCAATCTGCCGACGCTGGTGAAGAGCGGCTTTCACGGCCCTATCTACACCAGCCCGGCCACCGCCGATCTCTGCGTGCCCATGCTCACCGACTCCGCCGGCATTCAGGAGAGAGACGCGGCGTTCCTGAACAAGCGCCACGCGCGGCGTAAAGCGATTGGCATCCACCACGCCGGCGGCGAGGTGCAGCCGCTCTACACCACCGAGGACGCCGAGCGCACCTTCCCCCTGTTCCGGCCCGTGCCCATGCACAGGCCCACCGGCGTCGGCCCGGGCGTGGTGTACGAAACGTGGGACGCGGGGCACATTCTTGGCTCCACCTGCATGAAGCTGACGCTGGATGAGAACGGCCACCGGTTGCGCCTCGGGTTTTCCGGCGACGTGGGCCGCACGGGTTTGCCCATCATCAACGATCCGGAGCCGGCGCCAGCGGTGGACTACCTCATCATGGAGAGCACCTATGGCGACCGTCTGCACAAGCCCATCGAAGCGGTGGCCGACAAGCTGGCCGCCATCGTGAACCGAACCTACGCGCGCGGCGGACGCCTGATTGTGCCCGCCTTCGCGGTGGGCCGCACGCAGCAGCTTGTCCTCATGCTGCACGAGCTGATCAACGCCGGCCGCATCCCGGCGCTGCCGATCTTCGTGGACAGCCCGCTGGCCGTGAACATCACCGAGGTGTATCGCAAGCACTCCGAGCTGTTCGACGCCGAAGCGCGCCAGTTCTCCGACCGCGGCGACGACCCGTTCGGCTTCTCGCGCCTGCGCTACATCCGCGAGGTGGCCGAATCGAAAGCGCTCAACGACCTGCACGTGCCCTACATGGTGCTGTCGGCCTCGGGAATGTGCGAAGCGGGGCGCATCCTGCACCATCTGAAGAACGGCATCGGAGATTCGCGCAACACCATTCTGATCACCGGCTACCAGGCCGAGAACACGCTGGGCCGCAAGCTGGTGGAGGAATGGCCCGAGGTGCCCATCTTCGGCGAGATGATGAAGCGGCGGGCGGAGGTGCAGAAAATCAACGAGCTGAGCGGCCACGCCGATCAGTCCGAATTGCTCGCGTGGATGAAGCCGATGGTGGGAACGCTGCGGAAGGTGTTCCTGGTGCACGGCGAGCCCATGCAACAGAAGGCGCTCGCCGCTGCAATTCGGGAGAGATACGCGCTGGAAGTGGTCTCGCCGGGGCTGGGCGAGACCCACCAGTTAGAGTAGGGGCGAGTTCAGCCCCTCCCCCTTCTCCATCAGGCAGATACAGCCCCGGGGTTCTCGCGGGGTCTCGGTTCTGTTCCACGCGCACACGCGGGGTCTTTAGCCTGTGCACGGCGCGTCCTCGATCTTCTGCCGCTATGCGGTGGGCCGCCGTTGTAGTGCTCACCCAATAAACAGCCTCGATGAAACCTATATGAGTTTTTGATTCCCGCACTTTACGCGGTTCTTATGAGCCGCGCCCCATGATGGTTCAGTCGAACTGAGCCAGACACTTAGTGGAGTCTCTCGTGAAAAGTAAAGCTCTGACAATTGGCCCTCTCTTCGTTCTCACTTGTTCGCTGCTGCTTCTGGACAACTGCAAGAACGCGCAGGCAGATCCGGCCGCGGAAGCGCCGCCTCCCGCGAGAATCGTTCCGGCCTTCGATGTCGCCCTCTTCCAGGTCCAACACCCGGAGCAGTTTCCGCTGGCGACGGCGGGTGAGTATACCGCAGCGCCGGAGCTGAGCGTGACCGGAGTCGTGAGTCCCGACGTCTCGCTGCAGGTGCCGGTGCCGTCGCTGGCCACGGGGCGAATCGTGGAAATCGACGCGCGCCTTGGCGACGTGGTGAAAAAAGGCCAGCTTCTGTTCAAAGTGAGAAGCGCGGACATCGCCGGCGCGTTCGCCAATTACCTCCAGGCCGTCAAGAACGAGGAACTGACGAAGATCCAACTGGACCGCGCCAACGACCTGTTCCAGAATGGCGCGATTCCGAAGGCCTCTCAGGAGATAGCCCAGAATGCCGAGGACGACAATGTCGTTGTTCTCAATCAGACGAAGGAACAACTCCTGCTGCTTGGATCGGACCCCGACCATCCCACCGGCATCGTCTCCGTGTATGCTCCCGTATCGGGGACCATCACCGACCAGGAGATCACCAACCAATCGGCCGTGCAGTCTTATTCGTCGCCGGCCCCGTTCACGATATCCGACATGTCGCGGATCTGGATTGTCTGCGACGTGTACGAGAATGACATGGCCAGCGTCAAGGTGGGCGACCAGGCCTCCATCGCCCTGAACGCCTTTCCTGGCAAGCTCCTGCACGGCTCTGTCAGCAACGTCGGCGTGATCCTCGATCCCAATCTCCGCACGGCGAAGGTGCGCATCGAAGTGGCCAATCCGGGCGACATGATGCGTCTGGGAATGTTCGCCACGGCCACATTCAAGGGCCGTAAGACCGAAACCTACACAGAGGTCCCGGCTGCGGCGGTCCTTCATCTGCACGACCGCGACTGGGTGTATGTGCCCGCGCCCGACAGGAAGTTCCGCCGCGTGGAAGTGGTCGGTGGCGACCCCCTGCCGGACAACATGCAGGCGATTAAGTCGGGCTTAGCGCCGGGCCAGCAGGTGGTGGCGAACGCCGTGGTGATGGAACACACCATCGCAACCAATCAATAGAGGCCCCATGCCGCTCATCACACGGAGAAGCCAATGATTCGTGCTCTTGTAGATTTTGCGCTCAACAACCGCTTTGTAGTTATCGCCGTCGTGATCCTGTTGACGGCCTGGGGCGCTCTCTCCTTTCACAATCTGCCGGTGGAGGCCTACCCGGACATCGCGGATAACTACGTCACGGTGATTACCCAGTGGCCCGGCCGGTCGGCCGAGGAAGTGGAACAACAGGTCACCGTCCCCATCGAAATCCAGATGGGCGGGATGCCTCATATGACGTTTCTGCGCTCCGAGTCCATCTTCGGTCTGTCGTTCGTCATCATGATTTTCGACGACAGCTCCGTGAACGACTGGAACCGGCAGAAGACGCTGGAGCGGCTCACCCAGGTGAATCTGCCGCAGGGTCTGCAGCCTCAGATAGGCACGGACTGGAGCACCACCGGCCAGATCTATTGGTACACCATTCGCAGCACCAATCCCATGTACGACCTGATGGAGCAGCGGTCCATCGAGGACTGGACTCTGTTTAAGGAGTTCAAATCCGTTCCGGATCTGGTGGACGTTTCCGACTTCGGAGGCACCGTAAAGGAATACCAGGTGCGCATCGACCCGAACAAGCTGGTGTCGTACGGATTGAGCATCGGCCAGGTAGAGCAGCAACTGGCCAACAACAACGTCAACGCCGGCGGCAGTTTTGTCGAGACTGGCCTGCAGCAAATGAACGTCCGCGCGCTCGGGCTGTACCACAACGTCCACGACATCGAGCAGACGGTGCTGACGACAAAGAGCGGGACCGCCCTCCGGATCAAGGACATCGCCCAGGTGGTCCAGGGCCCCAAGATTCGTCTGGGACACATGGCCCGAGCGAACCACATGCCCGACGGGACCATCGTCGACGAACCCGACGTGATTCAGGGCGGGGTGCTGTTGCGTAAAGGCGCGAATGCGGAGCCGGTTCTCGAAGCGATTCACAAAAAAGTCGACGAATTGAACAATGTCATTCTCCCTCCCGGTGTAAAGGTCGTTCCGATGCTGGATCGCTCGGACCTTCTGCACTACACCCTCCACACGGTGATGCACAACCTGGGAGAAGGGATGATTCTGGTCACCATCATCCTTCTGCTCTTCCTCGGCAACGTCCGCGCCGCCGTCATCGTCGCATTGACCATTCCGTTCTCGCTGCTGTTCGCGTCGATATGGCTCAATCTCAGCGGCATTCCCGCGAATCTTCTCTCGCTGGGCGCGCTCGATTTTGGAATGGTGGTGGATGGCGCCGTGGTCATGGTGGAAAACATCGTCCGGCACATGAATCGTCAAACCCGTGCGGGCTGGGGGACGAAAACACCCGGGGATGTGATCCGCGAAGCTTGTCACGAAGTGCAACGGCCGGTGTTCTACGCCATTGCCATCATCATCACCGCCTACATGCCCATCTTCACGCTGCAGCGCGTGGAAGGTCGTTTGTTCCGGCCCATGGCCCTGACTGTTGCGTTTGCGCTGCTGGGCGCCATGACGTTTTCCATTCTCATCGCGCCGGTATTGTCCAGCGTGTTCTTCCGTCGCGGCGTCAAGGAGTGGCGCAACCCGGTGATGGCCTGGCTTACCGAGGGTTACCGCAGGAGTTTGCGCGTGGCGATTCGGCTCCGCTGGGTCACGCTCGGCTTCGGCCTGGCTGCTCTGGCGGCATCGGCGTTCATGGCTTTCAGCGGAGTGATCGGATCGGAGTTCCTGCCGCACCTGGACGAAGGCGCCATCTGGGCGCGCGGCACGCTCGCCGACAGCACCAGCCTGACCGAGGGCGAACGCTTCACCACGCAATCGCGCTACATCTTCGCCTCCTTTCCGGAGGTCACCACCGTGGTGTCGCAGGCTGGCCGGCCCGACGACGGTACCGACACCGGGGGCTTCGGCAACACCGAATACTTCGTCGACCTGAAGCCAAAAGACCAATGGCGGCCGGTGTTCCACAAGGACAAGGATGCGCTGATCGCGGCCATGAATCGCGAGCTCACCAAGCTGCCCGGGGCTCTCTGGAATTTCTCGCAGCCCATTGAAGATAACGTGGGCGAGACGGTAACAGGCACCAAGGGCCAGCTTGCGCTCAAACTCGTCGGCAAGGACCTGAAGATTCTGGACGAGAAAGGAGCTGAGGTGGTCGCCGCGATGAAGGATATTCCTGGCATCATGGACCTCAAGCTGTTCCGGACGCTCGGACAACCGAATCTCGATTTCACCATCGACCGGAAAGCGGCGGCCCGCTTCGGAATCAACGTGGCCGATGTGCAAGATGCCATCCAGACCGCAGTCGGCGGCCAGGCGGTCAGCCAGGTGCTGATCGGCGAAGAGGTGTACGATGTCGTTCCGCGATACCAGACGCCGTACCGCGATACGGCGAAGGCGATCGCGAATATCCGGCTGCTCTCACCGTCGGGCGAGCGCGTCTCTCTGGCCCAGCTCACCCATGTTGAGGTCAAGGACGGCGCCTATGACATCTTCCGCGAGGGCAACAACCGGTACGATGCCATCACGTTCAACGTTCGCGGCCGCGATTTAGGGACCACCGTGGAAGATGCGATCAAGGCGGTGAATAAGACGGTGAACATGCCGCCCGGCTATCAGTTGAAGTGGTCGGGCGAATACGAGAGCGAGAAGCGGGCCGAAGCGCGGCTGCTGATCATCGTGCCGATCACCATATTCCTGATCTTCGTCATTCTGTACACCATGTTCCGCTCGTTCAAGTGGTCCATCCTGATCATGGTCAACGTGCTCCTCGCGCGCGTGGGCGGTCTGCTGGCGCTGCTGGTTACGGGCACCAACTTCAGTGTCGCTTCCGGCGTCGGTTTCCTTGCGCTGTTCGGCGTTTCGGTGCAAACCGGCGTGATCATGCTCGAATACATCAATCAGCGCCGCAGCCGAGGTCACACGATATTCGATGCGGCCGTCGAGGGTGCGGTCCTCCGCCTCCGGCCGATCATGATGACCATGCTGGTGGCGACCCTGGGCCTGCTGCCGGCCGCGCTGTCGCACGAGATCGGCTCCGACTCCCAGCGGCCGTTCGCCATCGTGATCGTTGGCGGTTTGATCTCCGACCTGCTCATGAGTATCTATCTCCTGCCCACTTTGTACGTCTGGATGGCACGCGAGGGAGACAAGCTGCCGGAACCGGAGGAACACTTTGAAGGCTAAACGCGCGATTTCTCAAGTACGGCCGCGTATTCATGCGGCCATAATGTGGGGCAGCGCCTCGCGCTGCGGCGGCGTTGACCAGGGGCGAACTGGCATGGTCTTCTTATCCGGGATAAGGTCCGCGTTCGTCTTCGCGCGGGGTCGACGCCGCCTGGCCGGAGGCGGACCGAGGGTTTGCCGCAGCGCGGGGCGCCGCCCCACGCCGCCGAAATACGCTGCCGAACTTTCGAAACGGTGCACTAAGTGCGCAATTCTCTGGCTCGTATCGGCTTGCCTGCTGCTTGTGGATTCGGCATTCGCGCAGACGGCGGGAGGACCGGTCACCATCACGCTCGACGACGCCATTCAGATGGCCATCAAGCACAACCACAGCCTGCTGGCGGCGCGAACCCAGATTCAGCAGAACCAGGCGCTGGAAATCACCGCGGCCCTGCGGCCGAACCCGACGCTCTTCACCGATTGGGAGTACCTGCCCCTCAGCAATCCACCCGGCGGCATCGGCGCATACCTGCACGACTCCACCGAGGGCGACTTCGGCCTGAGTTACCTGTTCGAGCGTGGCGGAAAGCGGGAGCGCCGCATTCAGGCCGCGAAGGACGCGACCACCGTATCGCGGTCGCAGGTGAGCGACAACGAACGTGGCCTGGCTTTTCAGGTGGCCACGCTATTCATCAACGTCCAGCTTGCGCAGTCCACGCTGGAGCTCGCGCGGAAGGACCTGGCGAGCTTTCAAAAGACGGCGGACATCAGCGAACACGAGTATAGGGTAGGTGGCATTGCCGAGAATGACTATCTCAAGATCAAAGTCCAGTTAGTGCAATTCGAGAACGACGTCCAGCAAGCGATCATGGCGAAGGCTCAGGCGCTGTCGGACCTTCGCCAACTGCTCGGTTACGAGTCCGTGCCGGCCGACTACGACGTGAGCGGTCCCTTCGAGTACCAGCCGGTGACGCTCAGCCTCGAGGAATTGAAAGCGAAAGCCCTGCAGAACCGCCCTGACCTTCGCGCGGCGGTACAGGGCGTTACCGCGGCGTACAGCGGGTATGAACTGGCAAAGGCGGACGGAAAGCAGGATCCCACCGTTAGCCTCAACTACTCTCACGTCAACGGCCTCAGCGCTATCACGTGGAATGTCAGTATCCCGCTGCCGATATTCGACCGGAACCAGGGCGAGATCGCGCGAACGCGTTATGTGATCAACCAGGCGAAGGAGCAGAAGGTGTTTACCGAGGGTCAGGCGCTGACCGACGTGCGAGATGCGTATGAAGGGGTCCAGGCCAACGAGCGTATCCTGAAGATCTATCTGTCTGGTACCCTCGAAGCTGCGACGAGGAGCCGGGACATCGACGAGTATGCGTACCATCACGGGGGCGAGGCCCTGCTCGATTTCCTCGACGCCGAGCGAACCTATCGCGCCACGCAGCTCGCCTATCGCCAGACGCTCGCAACGTACCTGCAGGCTATCGAGCAGCTTAAGCAAGCCGTGGGGACCAGGAGCCTGCCTTGATTTTCGGCTCCTCGCTGTCGGAGTATGTGTCGAGAGTTCTGTGAGAATCCACCCCGGGAGTTGACTCCATGACTAAGGCAGAAGTTCGCGCCCGTATTGAGGAAATCGGCATCATCCCCGCTCTTCGCGTATCATCGGCGGAGCAGGCTGTTTTTGGCGCGGAGGCGGTGAACCACGCCGGCATCCCCATCGTGGAGATCACCAACACGGTGCCCAACGCCGCGGGAGTGATCTCCCAACTGGCGCGGCGCTATCCGGACATGGTGGTGGGCGGGGGAACCGTCCTGGACACGGAGACGGCGCGACGCTGTCTGGACGCCGGCGCGACCTTCCTGACCAGTCCCGGGCTGGTGATGGAAGTTGTGGAGCTCGCACTGTACAACAACGTGGTTGTCTTCCCCGGCGCTCTGACCCCGAGCGAGGTGATTACGGCATGGAAAGCCGGCGCCGACTTCGTCAAGGTTTTCCCCTGCGCGCCGGTCGGCGGCCACATCTATATCCGGTCTTTGAAGATACCCTTGCCTCAGATACCGTTGATTGCGACCGGCGGCGTGAATCAAAGCAGCGCGGTCAATTTCATTCTGGCCGGGGCCACCGCGCTGGGCATCGGAGCGGAGCTGATTCCGCACGAGGCTCTGCAACGGCGAAAGGAAGAGCAAATCCATGAGCTGGCGCGCCGATACCTGGCCATGGTGAAGCACGCGCGCGAACGGAAGACCGGACGATAAAGCCGCGTGGCCTACCGTATCCTCGCCGGCATCCTTCTGTACCTGATATTGCCCATTGCGTGGCTCTCTCTGGGCACGTTCATGGTGCTGGCGCCGGTGCGCTTCGCCCACTTCATCCATGAGAACTTCGTCCTGCTGCCGCAGATCGGGCAGCGGGACGCCGGCTGGAAGTTTCTGATTCGCGTTATGGGAGCCGGATTGCTTGCCTTCGCGGTGCGTTTTGTGTGGAAAACGGCGCTACTGCTGTGGTAGTACCACTGGGTACAGGTTGCTTTCGCCGTCGTCGGCGCGTTGTTTGCTTCGTCAGCGCCGGAGGATTCCGCCGCTTCCTGGCTGGCCTGCGCCAGCAGAACGGCCAGTTCGTCGTCGCTGAAGCCGAGTCCGCCGAGGTCAATCTCGGCATCCCTCAGTGCGGCTGGATCCGTGCGGAGCGTTCGTCTTCCGATGAAACATCCCGCGAGCAATGGGAGCCGCTCTTTCAGCCCAGGGTCTGTTGTCGTTGATTGGAAGAGACAGGCTACGGATGAAGACCGGCGGGGACGCTACGGCGATTGCATCGGAGAGATCCACTCGACACCTGGACCGCCGGCCGCCCGCAGACGCGTGGCGAGCTGGGCGGTGTGGTTCTGGATGTGACGAATGTTCACGATCTGGTGCTCAAGCTTCGACATCCGGTACCACGAGAAGCCCGAGTCCGGCGCGGCGAGATCGAGCGCGTCAACGGCCGCGTCCACCATTGCGTCGCAGTTCACGACGTAGTCCACCACCTGCGCCGCGGTGTACGGATCGGCAATCTTCGGAGGACGGTGCGGGGGCCAGGGCAGGGACCCGAGGAACTGGTACTCGTCGCGGTGATGCTCCCACGGCCGGAACGCAGCCTCGCCCGGCTGAAGATACAGGTGCGTGAAGAACGCCGCGTGATAGGCAACCTGCCAGAACGGATTGGGCTGACCGCTCGTCCACAGGTCGTCGGGGCAACTTTCGACCGCCTGCCGCAGCATGGCCAGCGCGGCGTGGTACTGGCTCTTGAGCGCCTTGCGAACAAGGACTTCGATGTTATCGGTCCGGTTTGTATCGTCCATTGCCTACACCTTGAGTTTCAGCTTGCGAGGATCTCCAGCGCTTCCGGGCCGCAAATGCGCTCCACCTCGGCCTTGAATTCCTTGTCGGGGCGGACGCGCGTGGAAACGTCCAGAATTACCGAGAAATCGCGGGGCTTTTCGAGGCGCAGGCGCACTTCGGTGTCGCCGCGTTTGCGCGCGAACAGCTCGGTGAGGGCGGCCGCGCGATCGTTGCCGTTGCCGCCAATGGGGATGCGGATGGAAATGAGCGTGGGCAAATTCAGGCGCGCGTTCTCCAGCGGGATGATGTCCTGAATGGACAGCTTGGGCGGAGCGTTGTCTTCCGGCAGCACCGCCGCGCGCACGAACACCGGCTTGTCCTCGATCAGGCTGGCCAGCAGGTGGTCGTACTGAGTGGTGAAGACCATGGCCTCGAGGCTGCCCGCGCGGTCCTCCAACTGCATCGCCGCCCACAGCTTCTGCTCCTTGTTGCGCTTGCGCTGGATGCCGGTGAGAATGCCGCACAGCCGCACCTCGGTCCCTTTGGAGAGGCCTTCGAGGTCGTCGGTGCTGTGATCGCTCAGCTCGGCGATTTTGGCGGCGAAGGCGTCGAGCGGGTGGCCGCTCACGTAGATGCCGAGCACTTCTTTCTCGCCGGCGAGTTTGGCTTCCGCGGTCCAGTCGGGCAGTTCCGGCAGTGGCTGATCGCGCTGCGCAGGCTCTTCGAAGGCCATCTCGAACAGGCCTCCCTGCCCGCTTTCGCGGTCGCGCATGGCGCGCTGCCCGGCCTCCATGGCCGCGTCGATCATGGCCCACCACTGCGCGCGGTTGCCTTCGAGAGAATCCGCGGCGCCGGCCTTGATCAGACTTTCGATGATGCGCCGGTTGACCGAGGTGAGGTCCACGCGCTCGCCGAAATCGAAGATGGTGCGGAACGGGCCGCCTTCCGTGCGCGCTTTGATAATGGACTCGACCGCGGTGCCGCCGACGTTCTTGACGGCCGACAACCCGAAGCGAATGGCCTTCCCCGGGCCCGCGCTTACCACCGGCGTGAAGTTGCTGTCGCTCGAATTGATGTCCGGCGGGAGAACGGCGATGCCCATCTCGCGGCACTCGTTGATGTACTTCACCACCTTCGCGGTGTTCCCCGTTTCCGAGGTGAGCAGCGCGGACATGAACTCCACCGGGTAGTGCGCTTTCAGGTACGCGGTGACGTAGGCGATGAATGCGTACGCGGCCGAGTGCGATTTGTTGAAGCCGTATCCGGCGAACTCCTCCATGAGATCGAAGATGTGGCCGGCCTTCTTCTCGTGAAAGCCGCGTTCGATGGCGCCGCGGACGAAGCGGTGGCGGTGCCCGGCCATTTCCCTGGTGTCCTTTTTGCCCATGGCGCGGCGCAACATGTCCGCCTCGCCGAGCGAATAGCCGGCCAGCTTGTTGGCGATCTGCATCACCTGTTCCTGGTAAACGATGACGCCGTAGGTCTCCTCAAGGATCTCCTTCAACTGGGGGAAATCGTAGGTCACCTGGCGGCGGCCGTGCTTGCGCTCGATGAAGTCCTCCACCATGCCGCCCTGAATGGGGCCGGGGCGGAAGAGGGCGTTGAGCGCGCAGAGGTCCTCCAGGCGCGAGGGCTGCGACTTGCGCAGGATGTCGCGCATGCCGCGCGATTCGAACTGGAAGACGCCGCTGGTGAAGCCCTTCGAGAAGATGGCGTAGGTGGCCGCGTCGTCCAACCTCAGATCGTCGACGGAAACCGTCTCGCCGCGATGCTTGCCGATGAGGGCCAGCGCGTCCTGGACAATGTCCAGCGTGGTGAGGCCGAGGAAGTCCATCTTGAGCAGGCCGAGCTTCTCGAGGCCCACCATGTCGTACTGGGTGACAACTTCGTCCTTATTTGTTTTATAGAGGGGAACCAGATCTTTCAGCGGCAGCGGCGAGATGACCACGCCGGCGGCGTGCACGGAGCAGTTGCGCGCCATGCCCTCCAGCGTTTGCGCCACCTCGAGCACTTCCTCGACGCGCGCGTCTTTTCTGGCCGCCTCCGCGAAACCGGGCTCCTGGGCAATGGCTTCCCGCAACTTGATGTTGAGCTGATTGGGAACCAGCTTGGTGATGCGATCCACCTCGGCGAAGGTCATGTCCAGCACGCGGCCCACGTCCTTGATGGCCTGACGCGCGCCCAGCGTGCCGAAGGTGATGATCTGCGCCACCTGCTCGCGGCCGTACTTTTCGGTGACGTACTGGATCACTTCGCCGCGCCGCCGGGTGTGAAAATCGATGTCGATATCGGGCATACTGATGCGCTCCGGATTCAGGAAGCGCTCGAACAGGAGCCCGTACTGCAGAGGATCGAGATCGGTGATCTCCATGGAGTAGCTGACGAGGCTGCCGGCCGCGGAGCCACGGCCCGGTCCCACGGGAATGCCGCTGGATTTGGCAAATCGGATGAAATCCCAGACGATCAGGAAATAGCCGGAGAACTTCATCTGCTGAATCATGCGGATTTCGCGATCGAGGCGCTCGGCGTATTCGGCGAGATCGCACTTGAGCGCGCCCGCCGCGCGCATGGCCTCCAGACGCGGACGCCGCCGCTCGAAGCCCTGGCGAGCCACGTACTCGAACCACGTATCGGTGGAGTGGCCCTCGGGAACGTCGAAGCGGGGGAAGGGCTCCTGGACCTTTTCGAGCTTCACCTGGCAGCGCTGGGCGATGTCCCAGGTACGGTCGAGCGCGTCTTCCATGTCGCCGAAGAGCGCCAGCATCTCGGCGCGGGTTTTGAGGTAGAACTCGGGGACGTCGAAGCGCATGCGCTGCGGGTCCTTCATGGTCTTGCCGGTCTGGACGCACAGCAGGATCTCGTGCGGGCGGGCGTCGGTGCGGCGCATGTAGTGAGCGTCGTTGGTGGCCACCATGGGGATGCCGGTGTCGGCGGCCAGACGGCGCAACCCGGGGACCACCAGTCTGTCTTTGTCGAGCCCGTGATTCTGAATCTCGAGAAAAAAATTGCCGCGGCCAAACAGATCCTGGTATTCGTAGGCGAGGCGTCGGGCCTCTTCGTAGCGGTCCGCCAGGATGGTCTCGTTCACGTCGCCGCGCAGGCAGGCGGACATGCAGATGAGCCCGCGCGAGTGCTGCGCGAGCAGATCCTTGTCGATGCGCGGCTTGTAGTAGAAGCCTTCGAGGAAGCCGGTGGAGACCAGGCGGATGAGGTTGCGGTAGCCTTCCTGGTTTTCGCAGAGCAGGACGAGGTGGTTGTAATGGTCCGATTCGCTGCGGGTGTGGCGGCCCTGTTGGGAGACGTAAACCTCGCAGCCGATCACCGGGTGCACGCCCTTCTCGCGGGCCTTGTTGTGGAACTCCACCGCGCCGAACAGGTTGCCGTGGTCGGTGATGGCTACGGCGGGCATGCGCTGCTCGGAGACCAGATCCATTAGCTGGGTGATCTCGCAGGCGCCGTCGAGCAGCGAGTAATCGGTGTGGCAATGCAGATGGACGAATGGCTTGTCTGAGTTCATGATTGCGCGCGGGGGGAGGCTGTATGTATTTTAGAACGGCGGGAGGGAGACGTGCGGGCACACTTTCGCCCTGGGCGGGTGCGCCCTGGGCGGGTGCGTTGAGGGGCCGGACACCCGAGGGGGCGTCCGGCCGGCGCATGAATCCGGCAACGTAGCGGACGGTCGAGAGGGGGTCCATTATCAACCGGGTCATCAGCCGCGTACCGTAGTCCGGCGCCCGGCATATAGTCTGGTCTTCGAGAATCCGCCCGCGTTTTTCGCTGCCTTTCAAGGAAATTATGGATGCCGGCATCGTATCCTTCAGCCGCCTCTCGTTTTCGGTCCGGCGGCTATAGCGACGACGAACGGCGCAGTTTCGGGGGAACGCCCCGTCACCACATCCGCCGGTTCGCATGGAGACACCAACTCGCATTGCCTGTTTGAAGGGCGATGCGTCAACGCTCAAGCTGGCCAGCCTGCGATCTGAGGGTGGCACGGGCGCGACGGCTGGGGGGTGGATGTTGTTGAGGGGGTTGGGAAGATTGTTGGGACCGGGGGTGGGGGGCGGCGAGATAGATGGTAGTGGGTCGGTTTGTCCGCGTGGACGATCAGTCTGCGGCCGGCCGCGCGGCTCGTGATGAGGAATCAATTCGATCCGGCCTTGCTTCCGAGGATTGAACATAAAGGAAGCATTATCGGGCCGGTCCAAATAATTTCCGAATCCGCCGATTCGGTCTTTGTACTGCCGCCTAAGGCGCCAGATGGCGAATCCCTGGTGCGGCTTCGGCGTGACCAGGTGGACGCAATCATCTACGAGGTGCGACGCTGAGGGAAGGCTGGCATCGCGAACGGGTGTTCGTCATTCGCCTCCCAATCCAACGCTGCCTCGGTTTCGTGGCTGCGACGTGGTTTCAGAGTTGCCGGCCCGTCGACCTCCTTCACCTACTAACCAGCGAAGTCACGATCCGAAGTTGCTGCTTCTGAGACGCGGCAAAGAACGGCTTCAGTTTCGCAGCGCACAACGGATGGCGCTCGGCTGCAGGCCGTTAGCTTGACAGCGTTCACACTATCTATTAACCTGAGTGTGGGCATAGCCAGGCCCACTATCCATGAACAGACGAACCCACGTGGTGCTCTCCGATCAACTGGTCAGGGACATCGACACGCTGGTCGGCAGCCGCCAGCGCAGCAACTTTATCACCCAGGCGGCCGAGAAGGAACTCATGCGCCTGCGGCAAATCGAAGCCCTCAAAGCCGCGGCTGGCGCCTGGAAGGACAACGATCATCCCGAATTGAAGCAAGGCTCCGCCATGTGGGTGCACAAGCTGCGCCGGGAAAACGAGCGGAGACTCAGGAAAGTAACCGCCCGCTAGCATGGCCACCTACCTCCTCGATACCAACATCATCATCGACGCGATCAACGAGAAGAGAAACCGCAACCAGTTCCTGCTCGACCTGGCGGAGCAGCAGGGCCACACCCTGGCCTGCTGTCCAATCAACATAGCGGAAGTATACGCGGGCATGCGGCCAAAGGAAGAGCAGCGGACCACGGCGTTGTTGCGCAGTCTGCGGCTCTATCCCATTGCCTTTCCCGTCGCCGAACTGGCCGGTCTGCTCAGACGCGATCATGCCAGGAGAGGCGTCACCCTGAGTCTGACCGACGCCATCATCGCGGCCGTGGCCATCCACAACCAGCTCACTTTGATCACCGACAACGTCAAAGATTTCCCGATGAAGGCGCTGTCTCTCTACCCCCTGCCCGACTGAACGATCCCTCACCGCCCAGCAACGCCTGGCGAACCAGCACAACCGGCGGCCAGCCCTGCTTCAGGAATTCGTCGTGGAACTGCTGCAGGCGGAAGGCCGGCCCCATCTTCTTCTTGTAGTCTTCGCGCAGTTTCATGATCTGGAGTTTGCCCAGCGTGTAGACGAGGTAGGTCGGGTCGGAGGTCCCGCGCTTCGTCTCGCGGAGGGCGTTCGCGCGAGTCTGGTAGCCCTCTTTGACGAAGAAATCCACCGCCTCGTCGAAGGTCATTTTTCCGGTGTGCATCTCGATGCCCACGATGTAGCGCGCGTTGCGCAACAGGGCGTCCTGAAGCTGGCCCAGACGAAGTTTGGGGTCGCCGTTGCCATAGCCCTCGTCCAGCATCATCTGTTCCGAGTAGTGCGCCCAGCCTTCCGAATTCGAATTCGCGCCGAACAGCTTGCGCACTTTGGAAGGCGCCTGCTTCACCCACAGGAACTGCACATAGTGACCGGGGTAAACCTCATGGACGGCCGTGCTCACGATGGTGCCGCGGTTGAAACCTTCCATGAACTCCTCCACGGTTCCCTTCTCCCAGCCCGGCTCGGGCAGGGTCACGTTGAAGAAGGCTTCTTTCGCCACCTGCTCGAAGGCGCCGGGCGTGTCCATGGAGGCGGAGGTGAGCGCGCGCATGAACGGCGGCGTCTCTTCCACGATGGGCGGGACATCGGAGGGAATGGTCACGATGTGGTGCTCGCGGATGTAGTCGCGCAGTCCGCCCAGGGTGTTTCGAAACGCGTCCAGCAGGCCGCCGGGATCGGGATGATCGTGGGCGAGGCCGTCCATGATCTCCATGGGTGTCTTTTTCGGATCGACGGTGGCGGCCACGTCGCGAAACGCCCGCTGGTTGCGGCGCAGGTCGTCATAACCGGCCCTCAGCAGGTCGTCGAGCGGGGTATCCACCATCTCGTCGTATTCGAGCTTGCGCCGGTACAGTTCGGCGCCGAGGCGGAAATCGCCGTGGGAGCGCGGCAGCAGATCGGTTTTCAACCACGCCTCGTACGACCGCAGCGCCTCCAGAACGCGCCCGTTCGCGCTGGTGAACTCATCCTGGAGGCGCACATCGCGCAGCGAGCGGAACGCCGCCGGAACATCGCGTTCAAAGAAGCCGATGATTCCCGGCATCTGTTCGATGGCCACCTCGGTGTAGATCCGCGGCGGGTTCTTCAGGTTGGCGCGGGCCGTCTCCAGCACGCCGGGCATCTGCCGCTCGCGCGCCACCACGCTGCGCAAGCGGTCCTCGGGAGAGGCGAACGAGCGGCTTATGAGGATGAAGATGCTGTTGGTGAGGTTGCCGGAGTACTGATCCGGGTTCTTCTGCCACATGCGGACGCGCTCCAGCTCCAGAAGGTCGCCGCGGATGTGCGCCAGCAGCAGGTCGCGGTCGGCCGAGGGCGGGGTGGCGGCGAACTCGCGCCGGGCGCGGTCGAGGAATTCGATTTGCGCCTCGCGCGTGGCCGGAGTCGGGTTCTCCAGTTGCGCATCGAACTGGTGGAAGCCGGCGGCGGTGGCGTAGCTCGGGTTGAAGTGGAAGTACTCGTCGAAGAAACGGTCGACGCGAGTGGTATCCTGGGCGTGGGCCATGGTGATTGCCGTGAGAACGATGAGAGAGAGCTTCACCGCTCCATTATTAGACATGTGGGGCAGGATTGTATCCTGCACGCGGGTTTGTAACCCGCGCAAGGCGCCGATTGGAAACCGGCGCGCAGGTTGCAGACCTGCCCCACACCTCTAACCCCCCCCACATGCGCTATCTCTGCATCCACTGTCATTGCTATCAGCCGCCGCGCGAGAATCCCTGGCTGGAGACCATCGAGCTGCAGGATTCGGCCTATCCGTACCACGACTGGAACGAGCGGGTGCTGGCGGAATGCTACGCCACCAACGCCGCCGCGCGCATCCTGGACGAACAACGGCGCATTGCGCGGATCGTCAACAACTATCAAAACATCAGCTTCAACTTCGGTCCGACATTGCTTTCGTGGATGCAGGCCAAAGCGCCGGAGACCTACGCGCTGGTGCGGGAGGCCGACCGGGCCAGCGCCGAGCGTTTCAGCGGCCACGGCTCGGCCATGGCGCAGTGCTACAACCACATGATCATGCCGCTGGCCAACAGCCGCGACAAGCACACGCAGGTCCGCTGGGGCATGGAGGATTTTCGGCACCGTTTCGGGCGCGCGCCGGAAGGCATGTGGCTGCCGGAGACGGCCGTCGATCTGGAAACGCTGTCCCTGCTGGCGGGCGCGGGAATCCGCTTCACCGTGCTGGCGCCCGCGCAGGCTCAGGCCATCCGGCCCATCGGCGGCGAGGCGTGGGAGGACGTTTCAGGAGCGCGCATCGACCCCACCCGTGCGTATCTGTGCCACACGCCCTCCGGGAAATCGATCGCGCTGTTTTTCTATGACGGACCGGTGTCGCAGGCGGTGGCCTTCGAGGGCCTGCTGGGCAACGGCTCGAAGTTCGCCCGCCGGCTGCTGAGCGGCTTCTCCGACGCGCGCGCGTGGCCACAGTTGATGCACATCGCCACCGACGGCGAGACCTACGGTCATCACCACCGGTTCGGCGAGATGGCGCTGGCCTGGGCGCTGGGGCACATCGAATCGGAGAAGTCGGCGAAGATCACCAACTACGGCGAGTTTCTCGAGGAGAACCCGCCCACGCACGAGGTCCGGATCATCGAGAACACGGCGTGGAGCTGCGCGCACGGGGTGGGCAGGTGGGCCGCCAACTGCGGCTGCCATACCGGCAGCCAGCCCGGTTGGACGCAGGAGTGGCGCGCGCCGCTGCGTGCCGCGCTGGACTGGTTACGCGACAACGTCGCGCCGCTCTACGAAAAGAAGGCGGCCGCCTGGCTGCGCTATCCGTGGCCGGCGCGCAACGACTATATCCGGGTGATCCTGGACCGCTCCGCCGAAACGCGCAAACGATTCCTGGCGAAACACGCCGCCCGCGAGCTGAATGACAAAGATGTGGTGGAGGTGTGGAAGCTGCTGGAGATGCAGCGCCACGCCATGCTCATGTACACGAGCTGCGGCTGGTTTTTCGCGGAGCTGTCGGGCATCGAAACGGTGCAGGTGATTCAGTACGCCGGCCGGGTGGTGCAACTCGCCGAACGCGCGCTCGGCGTTCACCTGGAGCGCGATTTCCTGTACCAGCTTGCCAAGGCCCGCAGCAACATCCCCGAGAAGCGCGACGGAGCGGCCATCTACGAGGAATTCGTGCGGCCGGCCATGGTCACGCTGCCGCGCGTGGCCGCGCACTTCGCGGTGAGCTCTCTGTTCGACGATTATCCGAAGAAGGCCGGCGTGTACTGTTACTCGGTGGAGACGGAGGATGCACACACCATGCGGGCCGGGCGCACGCGCATCGGCGTGGGCCGGGTGCGGCTGTCGTCGGAGATCACCGGGAGTTCGCAAAACCTGGTTTATAGCACGCTCCACTTCGGCGATCACAACGTTCACGCGGGGGTGCGCGAGTTCGGGGGGCGCAAGGCGTACGAGCGCATGACCTCGGAAATGCTGCACGCGTTCTCGCACGCCGATCTGGCCGGGGTGATCCGGGTGATGGACATGGCGTTCGGCAACGACACCTGGTCGCTGAAATCGCTATTCCGCGACGAGCAGCGCCGCATTCTCGGCCTGATTCTCGATTCCACGTTGGAGAGCGCCGAGTCCGAATACCGCCAGCTCTACGAGAACCACGCTCCGCTCATGCGTTTTCTCACCGACCTGCGGATGCCGTTGCCGGAAGCCATGCGCTCCACGGCCGCGTACGCGCTGAACAGCCGGCTGCGCAAGGCCTTTGCCGCGGACACGGTGGACGCCGAGCTGATCCGGTCGCTCATCGAGGAAGCGCAGGCGCTGTCGGTGCCCCTCGACACCACCACCCTGGAGTTCACCTTCCGGAGAACGCTGGAGAAGCTGTCCGGTGCGTTTCGCGATCAACCGGTGGACCCGGACGCGGTGGCGCGTCTCGCCCGGGCGGTGGCGCTGGCCCGCCGGCTGCCGTTCCCGGTGGACTTCTGGTCGATTCAGAACAGGTGTTGGGACGCCATGGGGACCACGCTGGTGGGGATGCGAACCCTCGCCGCGACCGGCGATGAACTCGCGCACACCTGGGTGGATCAGTTCGTGTCCCTTTGCGAGGATTTGTCGCTGCGGCTGCCGGCCTGAGGGAAATCGGTTCAGAGGAAGTCACGATTCGGCTTTTGCGCTTCAGCCGTTCGCTCTCTCCGCCACCAGCATGGACTGCATAATCTGTTCGGAGACTTCCTTGACGGCCGCGGGCGAGTGAGAAAGAAACAACGTGTTGGTCTTGTCGCTCTCGCCAATGGACTTCAGCGTGTCGAAATACTGCGTGACCATGACCAACTGCATGACTTCCTTCGCGGACGCCCCCTCCACCACCTTCTGAAACTGTTCGATGGAGGCCTGCAGCCCTTCGATGATGGCCTTCCGTTGGTTGGCGATCCCCTGTCCCTGGAGAGCCTTGCTTTCCGCTTCGGCCTCGGCCTTCTTGACCACCAGAATCTTCTCCGCCTCGCCGCGGGCGTTGGCGGCGACCTGTTCGCGCTGCGCCGCGTTGATGTCGTTCATGGCCGACTTCACCTTGGCGTCGGGAACGATATCGGTGACCAGCACATTGACGATTTCGTAGCCGAATAACGCCATGTCCGCGTCCAGCTCCTGCTTGACCGCCGCGGCGATACTCGACTGCGTGGCGAACACTTCGTCCAGCGTCATTCCGGGGACGTGGCCGAGGATCACCTGCTCGACGTAGGACTTGATCTGCGCCACCGGATCGGACAACTTGTAATAGGCGTCGTAAACTTTTTCCGGGCGGACGCGGTTCTGCACGGAAATGGGGATGGTGACGAACACGTTGTCTTTGGTTTTGGTCTCCATGGTCAGAGTGATCTGATTCACACGCAGACTGACCATGCCCGCGACGGCATCGAAGAAGGGCCGCTTCCAGTTCAATCCGGGCTCGGCGACGCGGAGGAACTTGCCGAATCGCGTGATCACGGCGACTTCGGCGGTGCGCACGGTGAAGAAGCTGCCGAGAATCAGGAAGAGAAAGATGAAGGCCACGATGGCCACGGGAATCCAGACGATTGGGGACAGTCGATCCATTTGGTTCCTCCGTTGCTACGTGGAGTAAGTCGAATTATGCAGGAACGCGAGAGCGGGCAAGTTCAAACATGGGCACGGCGGGCACGGCTCGCTTTCACGCGTCCCACGGTTTTGGCCCACGTGGCTTACCGCGAATCATCGGGATTGCCCTCTTCGCTCCAATTGTAAACGCGATGGCCTTTCGCGTGTTCCTAAGCTATAGTCTTGATCCTGCTGAGATGGGCGTTGGCGTGGCGACTACAGACACTCGCCGCGGCGCATGGTATCGAGATGTACGTGCCCCAGCATGGAGCCGATGTAGCTGCACCGCGGACCGCGACTGTGCAGCAGGCCATCGATCGCGCTGACTGCGTCCTCGCGATCATAACGGCGGCTGCGAATCAAATGGTTCAGAATGAACCAGGCTACGCGTTGGAGCGCGGGAAGCTCGTCGTTCCGATTGTGCGCACGGATCTTGCCGGCTATTCTTTTCTGGCGGGGTTTCCGCGGGTTTTCACGTTCTCTCCCTGGGACAATCCCGGCACGGTTGAAGCTCAGATCGTGGAATTCCTCAAAGAGCAGCAGTTGAACAAAGGCAACCAACAGACCATGGGTGCGTTGGCGGCACTCGGCCTCGGTCTCATCGTGCTTTTCGCGCTTAACAAGGACTGACTGTTGCGGATCGCCGTCGTTGATACATCTCCCCTCATCAACCTCACCCACCTAAACCTCGCGCGCGACCTGGCACTCTTCTTTGACAGAGTCTACGTCCCCCGAGCAGTTCAGGAGGAGCTAAACAAGAAGGGACGCTTCCGCTATCGCCTTAACAACTGTATCGTGTGGGGTTTTTCATGAGATGTATGACGGCGGACGCCGTTAACGTGCGACTGCTGCGAGCCGAGTTACACAAAGGCGAAGCAGAGGCTCTGATCCAAGCACGGGAAAAGCAAGCGCTGTACTTCATTGGAGATGAAAGACGCGCCCGGATGATCGCCGCGCTGAGGGGTCAAAAGACAGTCGGCACGTTACGGCTGCTGGCACGCCTCAACCTGGAAGGGCGGGCACCGGAATTACGTGGCCTCGTGACGGTATTGCGTCGGGACCTCGGTTTTCGTGGCTCTGACGAGATTGTCCAGCAGGCGATAGATCGAGCCGCGGAGCCCATCTGATTATCCACCGCACTGCTGCTTCACGTGCCGCCGCCCAGCGTTCCCGCATACTATCGGAAGGGGCGAATGGTTGCTTTAGTTTACGGAACTCCGCGCCCCGCGAAAACGTAGAGGCGTTCTATGAACTGGTCCGGGATCCTTCGGGACATTCGCCACGGCGTTCGCGTTCTGTCGAAGACGCCTGGCTTCGCCGCGGTGGCCATTCTGACCGTCGCGCTGGGCATTGGCATGAACGCGGCCATGTTCAGCGTGGTGAATGCGCTACTGCTCAAGCCGCTGCCATACCGCGACGCCGGCCGCATTGTCATGGTCTGGGGCACGTGGCCGCAAAAGGGGTTCCCACGGATACCTCTGTTCACGCCCGAGTTTCTGGATATGCAGCGCGGTAACCACGTCTTCGCGGACACCGCCGGATTCAAGCTGTTCAGCGCGAACCTGACCGGCGCCGGCGAGCCCGAACGCCTGGATGGCGCGCGCGCATCGGCCTCCTTCTTTTCCATCCTCGGCGTTCCGCCTCTGTTTGGGCGCACCTTCACCGCGACGGAGGACGCGCCCGGCACCAATCGCGTGGTGGTGCTCAGCTACGGATTGTGGCAGCGCCGCTTCGCCGGCGACCGCACCGTGATCGGCCGCGGCGTGGCCCTGGACGGCGCTACTTACAACGTCATCGGGGTGATGCCGCCGGAGTTTCGCTTCAGCATGAGCGTGAACCTGAGCAAGCTGACGTATCCGCCGGTGGATTTCTGGACGCCGCTGGCCATGACGCCGGACGAGCAGCAGGCCTGGGGCTCGGCGAACATGTTCACGCTGGCACGGCTGAAGCCGGGGGTAACGCTGCCGCGCGCGCAGACCGAGGCGGCATCGCTGGCGCGCGCGACTTTCAAGGCCAACGACCTCGACATCGGCATGGGCATTCGCGTGGCTCCGCTGCCGGAAGAGATTCGCGGCAGCCTGGGCACTCCGCTGTGGATCTTGTCGGCGGCCGTCGGCTGCGTGCTCCTGATCGCCTGCGCCAACCTCGCCGGACTTCTGCTCGCCCGCGGAACATCCAGGAGCAGGGAACTGGGCATACGCATGGCCCTGGGCGCGGGGCGCGGAGCCATCGTCAGGCAGTTGCTGGTGGAGGCGCTGTTACTCGCCGTGTGCGGCGGCGTGCTGGGGACACTGCTGTCGGTGTGGGTGGCCCGCCTGTTCCTTGTCCTCAGCCCCACGGATCTACAGCAGCTCGCTCATCCCGGCGTCGACTACCGCGTGCTCCTGTTCGCCGCCTGCCTCACGGTGGCCACCGGGATTCTCTTCGGCGTCGCCCCGGCGCGAAAGTTGTCCGGCGCGGACGTCAGCGGCGTGCTGAACGAATCCGGCCGAGCTTCCACAGGTGGTGCGCGTTCGGAGGCTCTCCGCGCGGCTCTGGCGGTCACTCAGTTGAGCTTCGCCGTGGTGGTGCTGGCCGCGGCCATGCTGCTGCTGCGCAGCCTGATGCAGGTGCTCGCCAACGACCCGGGCTTTACCCGGCACAGCATCCTGACCATGGACATCCCGTTGCCGCCATCGCGGTATGCGGACGCGCGCACGCAATCGGCGTTCTTCGAAAGCGCGCTGGGGCGGGTGCAGGCCATACCCGGCGTCGTTTCCGCCGCGATGGTGGAAAACCCGCCCTTCACGCCCGCGCCGGAGAGGTTCATCGTCATCGAAGACCGGCCCGTCGCGAACGTAGGCCAATCGGCGCTGGCCACCACGCGCTTCACCAGCCCGGATTACCTGCGCGTCACCGGCGTCCCGCTGCGCGTGGGCCGCTGGCTGAACGACAGCGACCGCCGGGGTACGCCGGGCGTCGCCGTGTGCGACCAGTTGTTCGCCAACGCACACTGGCCGGGCCAGAGCCCCATCGGAAAGCACATCCGCATCGGTGGCGGCAGCACCGGACCGTGGATCACCATTGTGGGCGTGGTCGGGGCGACCCGCCAGTACGGTCTCGACTCCGACGCGCGCCCCGCTCTCTACCTCAGCTACCTGCAGGACGTTCGCAGCAAGATGTCGCTGGTGGTGCGCTCCGCAGAACAGCCGCTGGCGCTGGCGAGCGCGATCAGGGATGCCATCCGGAGTGTGGATCGCGACCAGCCCGTGGCCAACGTGAAGACCATCGACCAGCTCGTATCGCGCTCGGTCTCGAATCGCAGCTTCCCGACGATTCTGTTGGGCACGTTCGCCGGTGCGGCGCTGCTGCTGGCGGCGTTGGGGATCTTCGGACTGTTGTCGTGGTCGGTGGCGCGGCGGACCCGGGAGATCGGGCTGCGCATGGCCCTCGGCGCCACCCGCGGGAACGTGCTGTGGCTGGTGACCGGCCGGGCGATGTTTCTTGTGGGCGTGGGCCTGCTCATCGGCTGCGCCGGCGCGCTGGCGGTGACTCGCGTGCTGAAGAGCCTGCTGTATCAGGTGAGCGCCGCTGATCCGCTGGCGTTCGCCTCGGTCGCCCTGGCCATGTTCGCGGCGGGCGTGCTGGCCTCGGCTCTGCCCGCGTGGCGCGCGCTTCGAGTGGATCCGGCGGAAGCCCTGCGGACCGAGTAAGGGAAGGACACATGGCGCCACCCGCGTTTACCGGCGGTATGCGGACTGGCAACTCATCGTCGCCTCTGGCGTGGCGGTCCTCACAGTCGTCTCCTACGTTCTAAATCGTCGAAGAAAACTTGCCTGGGAGAAGTACTGATACTGAGTTCTTGACCGGCTATGGCGTCGCCATGAACCTGAGCAGCAGCAGATAGACCGTGGGCAACGCGAACAACGTGCTGTCCACGCGATCCAGCCAGCCGCCGTGTCCGGGCAGCAGGTTGCCGCTGTCCTTCAGGCCCGCTCCGCGCTTCAGAGCCGATTCGGCGAGGTCGCCCATCTGGCCGGCCATGTTAGCGGCGGCGGCAATCCCCAGCGCGATGAGATACGGCACGCCGCAATGCGGATACGCCCAGAGAAAATACAGCGCCGCATACCCAACCGAAGCGAGCACCGAAGCGATGGAGCCCTCCCACGACTTGTTCGGGCTCGCCGCCGGGGCCAGCCGGTGCCGGCCAAACCGGCGCCCCACATAGTAGGCGGCAATGTCCCCGGCCCAGTTCAGCGAAACGGCGAAGAGCAGCCAGCGGTGGCCGATGGCGTGCAGCTCCAGAGCGAAACGCCAGCAGCCGAACACGTACGCCACCCCCAGCATCAGCGCGCCGCACCACGGCAGGCAATCGGAAAGGTCGTTCCACCGGAGCGAGAGCGAGAGCGCGATCACCGCCAGTGCGACGATGATGGACACGTCCACCTTCGGCGCAAGCAGCACCAGCAGGCCCGCCACGTAGCCGAACACGCCGGGCGGCCGGGTGCCGTGACGCTCCACGATGCCGCAGTACTCGTAAAAACAGAGCAGCGCGATGAGGGTCACCACCGTGGTAAAGAGCCAGACCGGCGCCACCAGAATGGCGGCGATGATGAGCGGTGTCAGGATGGACGCGGTGAGGACACGCTTCATCGCGGGCTGCCGAGCGCCTCGAAGGCCGGGCTCTCCGTCTCGACCGGGTGAACCACGGGGCTGAGTCCTCCGAAGCGGCGGTCGCGCTTCTGAAAGTCGAGCACCGCTTCCAGCAGATCGGCGCGGCGGAAATCGGGCCACAGCGTGTCGGTGACGTAGAGTTCCGAGTAGGCGATCTGCCAGAGCAGGAAGTTGCTGATGCGCATCTCGCCCGATGTGCGAATCAGCAGATCCGGATCGGGCAGCCCCGCGGTGTACAGCCGCGCGGCGATCATTTGTTCATCCACCTTCAGGCGCGCCAGCGAGCCGTCGGCGCGGGACTCTTCGAGGATCGCGTTCATGGCATCGGCCAGCTCGGTGCGCCCGCCGTAGTTGAGGGCGACATTCAGCCGCATGCCGGTGTTGTTAGCCGTCGCGGCCATGGCGGATTCCAGCTCTTCGCGCACCACCGGCGGAAGCTCTTCCAGACGGCCCATGGCGCTGAGCCGGATATTCTGCTCGACCATGGTGGCGAGCTCGCGCTCCAGGTACACGCCCAGCAGACGCCACAGGGTCTCCACTTCGGCCCGCGGCCGCTTCCAGTTCTCCACGGAAAATGCGTAGAGCGTGAGCGCCCCGATGCCCAGCCGCGCGCAGGTCTCCACCGTCGCGCGCACCGACTCCATGCCTGCCTGGTGGCCGGCCACGCGGGGCAGATTGCGGCTGCGGGCCCAGCGGCCATTGCCGTCCATGATGATGGCGATGTGCGCGGGCAGGCGTTGCGGATCGAGTTGCTGCGCCAGTACCCAGTCCCGATCCCCGGGTTTCAGCACTTCGTACAAACGTGTCATCAGGGGAAATGCAGATACCCATCCTACCATCTGCAGATGTCCCACCACACCGACGATTCCGGGTTCCGAAGTGGGGCAGGCGCCCACGCCTGAGTGCCCTCCGGGCCGGGGTCCGCGGTCGGTCCCCGGCACTGGACTCTCGGGAGTGCATGTTGATCTGCCAGCGTCGGCGAAGCGGAGACGGGCTCTGCTGGCGAGCAACCCGATCGAGGAATAGCCGGCCGGAACTCATCTGCGGACGATGAGATGGAGCGCGGTCCTCCCGACGCGTTCCTTTACCTGGGCCCGGGGCCGACCGGCGGGAGGCGGCACGGTCCCGCCCCAGGGTTTGGTTTGGCCTTTGCAACCACATCGGACCAGATAGATTCCGCCATGCCTTGAAAACGCACGCTGAGGCCTCCGTGTTCTTTGCGGTTGCGGAATGGCAGTGGCGGGGAAGGGATCGTCGCAAACGCTCTTTGACGACAGAAGATCCCGGCTTACCAGCCGGCCGTGCGGAGCGTTTCCCCGGAGGGTGTAAAACAGACTGCGTAAATGGCCATCGGCTTATGGACAATAGGAGAACCGATGGCATTCGATCCCGAACTGATTGATAAACTGCTGGCCGACTATAAGACTCCCGAGGACATTATCGGCGAGAACGGCATGCTCAAACAACTAACAAAGGCGGTCCTGGAACGCGCGCTCAGCGCGGAGCTGACCGAGCATCTCGGCTACGAGAGGCACGATCCCGCCGGCCGCAACAACGGAAACTCGCGGAACGGCAAGAGCCGGAAGAAGCTGAAGGGCGACTTCGGCGAGCTGGACCTGGAGACGCCGCGCGACCGCCACGCCACCTTCGACCCGAAGATCGTGGCCAAAGGCCAGACGCGGTTCACGGGCTTCGATGACAAGATTCTGTCGATGTACTGACCACGAGCAGAGACGAAATGCAGACCTTATCCGCGGATAGGGACTCCGTTCCCCTTCGCCCCTGGTCAGGGATGAGCACGCGGGAGATCCAGGGGCACCTCGAGGAAATCTACGGCGCAGAGGTCTCGCCGACACTGATCTCGAATGTGACCGAAGCCGTGCTGGAGGAGGTGAGCCGGCCTTTGGAGGAACTCTACCCGATCCTGTACCTGGATGCGCTGATGGTCAAAATCCGGGACAACGGGCATATCCGGAACAAGGCGATTCACGTGGCCGTTGGCGTGAATCTCGAGGGCAACAAGGAAGTGCTGGGCGGGCCTGTGGGCCTCACAGAACGAAGGCGCCAAATTCTGGCTGCAGGTGCTCACCGAATTACAGGGCCGCGGTGTGAAGGACATCCTCATCGCCTGCGTGGATTGGCTGAAAGGCGTTTCCGGACTGATGCGGCGCGAGGACGTTGGAGCGGGTGCGGCGCGGCGCGAGATGGTCGACTCGGCTGCTCGGCTGGCAACCGCGCCACGGAGGCTTCGTGGACGGCGCGGAAAGGTACTATGCCGCCTGGCACGCGGCGAAAGAAGCATAGCATGGAGGGTCCAAATGTCCCGAATCGTCTTTACTTGTCTCATCATGGCCACAACCGCATTGGGAGCTGACAATGTTGACCGCGAGATTACCTACCTCGGAGTACCCGCCTGTGGCAGCGACAATTGTCCGGTTCTGAGGATCGACCACGGTTACCTCCTCGGCATGGGAGATCCGCATTACGGTCCGCCTGTGAGAATCTCTGTGTGGAACCCGACGGGCAAATCCTGCATACCAGACTGAGATTGTGTTTCCGGGCGGCGCGCCCGGTAACCCCACTGGAGCGGCGGCCGATGTCGACGGGACGGTCGCGTTATCAACAACTGACGGCGGATGGGGCGGGCGTGGGCTCGCAGGCCGCGGCGGAATCGTCCTGCTGGGTCGGAACCCAACGCACACCTGGTTTATTGATACGGGAAGATACATGCCGAGTGCTCTTTGCTTCGCCGAAGATCACACCATCTGGGTGGGTGGAGAAGTCCGGGGCGCGACGGAGGGGGCCGAGGCATGGGAATACAAGGTCATTCGTCATTACTCCCGGGACGGCGACCAGCTCGGCGAGTCTGTTGAACGATCTTCATTCCGTGTGGACTACGGCCTTGGTATTGGTTGGATCCTGGCGGCGCATGACCGAATCGGGGTCATGACTTACCCGGGCAAAGCATCGGACCCGCCCATATGGGTAGAGCTCGATCTTAGGAGTCAAGAGATAGGGCGGTGGACTCTGAGCCGCGATGACATCACCCGCAGATTCATGCACGCCTTCACCTCCGACGCGCGCCTCTTCGCGTCGGAATGGGACAAGGACTCGAAGAGGAGCCGTCTGCTGGCTTTCGATCGGGCCACATCTTCCTGGCAAAAGACGGATATCACCTTGAACGCCCTGCTGCTGAGCGCTGATGGCAACGATCTGGTCTACTGGGATCGCAGCACGGAGGACCCTGCCGGCTGTCACTTAATCTGGATCGCCGCACCGAAGGTGCGCCCGTGACTCCGGTCGTCCTCTACCGGATCTCCACCGGGACCCGGATCTCCATCGTGCGCGGCGGCAGGCACTCGCGGTTGTTGCAGGCCTGATAGCGCAGCTTGCCGGTGATCGTGGCCGGCCCCGGCACCGCCTCCGCTGGCGCGCGGAACGCGGTCACGACATGAAACGTCCCGCTGTACACCGAAAGCGGCTTGTCCGAAAACCCGGATTTTTCGAGCTGTGGCTCGGGATACTCCACCGCCCCTGCCTCGATCGGCCCTTTGTCCCACGTCAGCCGCAGCGGAATCAGGTAGTCGTCGTTGGGCTTGTTGCTGTTCACGTGGAAGCTGGCGCGCACGTACAGCGTCAGCGTCTGCCGCGCCGTCTGGCCGCGCGTGGCCACCAGCGTCTGCACTTCGCCCAGCGACAGGGCCGCGCTACCTTGCCCGCGCAAGAGCGGCGGTCCCGCCATCAGCAGGGTCAGTCCCAGCGCGGCGCGCACCCAGCAGTTCTGTAATCTCATGCAGGAATCCGTCCTTGTCGTTGGCCAGACCGATGTGAACCGCTGCAACCCGGCCGTGGCGATCGAGCAGGAAAGTCGTGGGCAGCGCGTCCAGCCCGCCGTATAGTTCGCCGGTGCGGTCGTCGCCCAGCAGGATGCGGTAGTTGATCCGGCGCTTCTGGATGTACGGCTTCACCACGTCCCAGCCATCTTCGTCCATGGAGACGCCCACCACCGCGAAGCCCTTCCCCTTCAGGCTCTGCTCGAACTCCATGAACCAAGGGATCTCCACCTGGCAGGGCGTGCACCACGTGGCCCAGAAGTCCAGCAGCACCACTTTCCCCCGGTAATCGGAGAGGCGCACGGTAGCGCCGTTGGAGTCCTTGAGCGTGAAATCCGGCGCGGGCTTGCGATCCTTCTCCGGTTTGAGGGGAGGGGCCGCCGCCACCCCGGTGGACGACGAACATGCAATGGTCAGCGCGGCGACGGCCAGGAGAGCCATCGCCAGGGACCGTGTGCCGATATGCCGCAAGCCTGCTCCTCTCTCGATTATACGGGGCGTCTAATTCGGGGACGCACACCTCAACGCCAGGCGGTTACGCGGCACAAAAGTGGAAGCGCCTGCACGGAGACGCGGCGGCAGAAGCTGTAAAACAATCGCCCAAACCATTTTTGCATCCAATGTTTTCAGGGCTTTGGGCTGCGGAAAAATGACCGAAGTTTGATTGTCTTACAGCTTCGCAGCAGCGTACTCGCCAGGCCCCGCAGGACCGTGGCTGGCGCCGCATGTCCCCCGGGGTGAATCCGGGTTGTGGTCTACGGCAACATGCAGTTTCATGTCGCGCACGTGCGCCAGGCGGACCCTACAAGCGACAGGTCCTGTCGAAAACGCCGGGCTTGGACCAAGTGCGTATCACCCGGCGTGGGTAAGACGACGGCCGGCTCGCAACCCGTTCCGAAGGCCCCTCCGGGTGAACTCCCCGCTAGCGCCTCCATCAGCGAGTGCGGTACAACGTGCCTCCCTCGACGGTGTACAGGCTCCCGTCGAGCGTTGTCAGCATCCTCGTGTTGCCGTACTCGCCTTTGTCGCCAACTTGCACGTAGTTGCCGGCTTCGTCGGTCTTGTACAGCGTGCCGTCTTTTTCGACACTCCACAGGAAGCCGTCGCCCGCCACCAGCGCAACGGTGTCGCCCCACTCGCCCTCCTTGCCGATGCGCTTCCAGCGCCCGGCATCGGGATCGGTCGCATAGAGTGTCCCTCGCTCCACGGTCCAGAGCCTGCCGTCCATGGCGGCCAGCAGCCGGGCCTCGCGGAACTCTCCCTTATCGCCAATCTGCTGATAGCGTCCCTGCTTGTCGGTCTTGAACAGCGTGCCGTCGTTCTCGATGCTCCACAAATAGCCCGACATGCCCACGATTCCGGCGGTATGGGCCCAGACGCCTTTCTCACCCAGTTGGCGCCACTTCCCGGCCGCGGGGTCCGTCTGGTACAGCGTTCCACCCTCGACGGTGTAGAGCATCCCATCGAGCGGTGCGATCATCGTCGCACGTTCAAGGAACCCTTTCGGACCCACCTGTTCGTAGTTGCCGTGCTTATCGGTTCGGAAAAGCGTGCCGTCCGCTTCGATGCTCCAGAGCTGGCCATTCATGCCAACCATGCCCGCCGTGTCCGCCCAATCCCCTGTTTTGCCCACCTGCTGCCAGTGCGCCGGTACCGACTGCGCCTCCAGCGGCAGTCCACACAGAAGTCCCAGGGCGCACATCGCGCCCAGCGCCAGATGTGATGTATTCAAGCGGGTTCCCCCTCCCTCAAGGAAGAATACCAGATGGTGTCTCGAAATCAAATGTCAAGGGCGGAGCAGAACCTGGCGGGCGCGCTCGCGCGCCTTGCGGGCGGACCACTCGGCGCCGGCCAGAATCAGCATGGACGCAAAGAAGCTCCAGAGAATGAGGGTGACCGAGTAGCGGAAAGGCCCGTACTCCCGGGTCATCTTCGCCTGCATCCATCCCCACGCGATCAGGTTGACGTACTGCAGGACTTCCAGCAGAAAGCCGACAAAGATCGCGGCCGGGATCACATCCACGGGCCGGACCTTGCAATTGGGCAGCAGCCAGTAGATGAGAAACAGGACGAGCATGGAGATGGGAAGCGCCGCCAGCCTGAAGAACACATCGGTAAGGAAGCTTGCCAACGATGATGTGGTCCCGGTCCAGAAACCGCTGTTCAAGCCGGTGAGCATGGCCGAAAGCATGGCCAGCGTGCCGCAGGCGAATATAAGGCCCAGGCTTACTGCCTGATTGCGGACGTAACTGCGATTGACCTTGCATCCCCACACCTTGTTGAAGGCCACTTCCAGCGGCTCGAAAATGCCGTTCGCCGTGAACAAGAGCACCAGGACCGAAACCAGTTGGAAATTCTGACGGCTGAGGACACTGATCAGCCCGTTGTGCGCGTTGCGCTCGCCTAGCTCCAGCCACTTATAGATGATGCCCGGGAAATAGCTATTCAGCGCGACGGAGATGGGACCGGTAGCGGCGTTCCAGCCAAATACGTGTTCAGTGATGAACGCGATCACGATCAGGAAGGGAAAAAACGAGAGGATGACGTTGGCCGAAACGGAGAATGCAAAGACGTGCACCTCGGTCTCCATCCAGTAGCGCAGTGTCGGCTTCAGCGCGCGCCAGATGCGCGGGACCATCGCGTTCGAGTTCGCTTGGGGGAGCAAGTACCAGCTTACAGAAGGCGTTGCGACTTCGGTTGGGCGAGGCGTTTTTCCAATCGCGCGCGGCGCCGCAGGAGCGCTTCGGTGGATTCCAGCGCCAGCGCGCGCAGGGTCATGTCGAGCGCCGCGGTCAAGTTGCGCTCGCGCCGCTCGTAACGCTTCGCCAGTTCCTCGAGCGCGGGCACGCGCCACGCATTGGGCGAGCCGGCCAGATCCGCAAGGACCAGCGCCGCAGCCTCATCGCGGCCCGATTTCTTCTCGAGGCAGGCGATGTCCCACAGCGTGCGAAAATGCAGGTCGTCGGGGAGACCGCGCGCCACCGCGCCGCGGAACAGCGCCAGGGCGTTGGCCGGATGCTCCGCCTGCCGCCACCAGCGCCCCAGACCCACCATCTCCGCGCCGTGCGCGAACTGCACGTTTGCCGGAGCGTGAAACGCCCAGGGCACGATGGCGGTGAGGCAGGCCAGCGTCAGAATGTCGATGGCGTTGTGATGGAAGACCGGGACCAGGCGGAAGATCTCGCGCGTGCGCAGGTACTCGAAGTAGACGTAGGGGATCATCTCGCCGGGCAGGTCGCCCTCGCGCTCGACGCCGAGGATGCGGCCTTCCAACTCCACCAGCCGGCAGGAATCGAAGCGCAGCTTCCAGAGGCGGCGCGCGCCGAACAGGAGATCGAGGTGCTGCAAATCGTCGAAGGGCGGCTGGCGGCGCCCCATGCGATAGCGCGTTTCGAGCAACGGCTGATCGTAGGTGCGGCCGTTGTAGGTGATGAGCACCTGGAACTGTTTCAGGTGCTCGGCGAGCGCGTGCAGCAGGCTGGCTTCCTCGCCGTGATCGCGCATGAAAAACTGGCGCACGCGAAATCCGTCGGGGGCGATGCGGCCCACGCCCACCAGGAAGGCGTACGTGCCGGAGCCGCCGGCGAGGCCCGTCGTTTCCGTGTCCAGAAACGCCCACGTTTGCGGCGGAGCACTGGCGACGAGACCGTTCGAGATCGGTTCCAGAAGATTGGGCGGCAACTGTTCTAGGTCGCAGATGCCGATGCTGCCGTGGCGGCGATGGCGCTCGTACAACTTCTCGGTCTCGAAATGGCGTCCTGACGGCGTTTCCACTTCCTGGCCGCTGAGGTACTCCTCCACGAAGTAGCGATCGGGTCTCGGCGGCGGGAGCGGGGGCGCGGGCGGGGGTCCGGCGGCGTACTTGCGGTCAATGCGGGCAATGCGCCGCCGCAGATAGCCGAGTTGTTCCTCGAGGTCGCCCACGCGCGGAAAGATTCGCCTTTCCTTCGCCGATGATAGCACCGTCACCGCAGATAAATCGCGCCAATCTCCAGAGCTGCTTCCGGGGTCCCGCAGAAGCCGCCGGAGCCGAATGTGCACGGTTCGTATTTTTCATTGCTGTAGGTGTAGAAGGCCAGGCTCCAGCCCACCACATTTCCCAGGTATCGCAGCCGGCACAGGTGCAGAGGTTCCGGCGAGTCCGGTTCCAGAGCGTCTATGTAGCAAAAGTGGCCGCTGAATCGCACGCGTACCTGCGAGGCCTTGTCGGGCACGATCTTCGCCGCGTGCCGCAGGATGCGCTGACGCGTCTGTTCCTGCAGCGCGGGCGGGATCTTCTGCCCGCCGCGATGGGGAGTGAACACCCACGTTCGCCTGGCCATGGCAGCAGGGTATCATCTCCGCGCGATCGATGAGAGCCCGGACGAAAATGGAGACGGGACATCCGCTCGGTCAGACGCTGTGAAGTACTCGCGGACCGCTCCGTGACCATCACCGCTCGGTTCCCAGTCCCGAGTGTTCAGCACGCGGGTGTTTCACACTTCTCACGGTCGCGGCTCGACAAATTTGCCGCAAACAAGCGATGCCGATTCTGAACCGCGAGGGCCGCTGATGGCATTGCTACTTACAAGGTCACGCAGTACATCGATCCGAACTCTCTCCGCTTCTCCGACTGGGCCTTCTTCGCCCAGGACCAGTGGCAGGTCAACCCGAAGCTGACTACGTGCCGGCCACCACCGATGTGCTGATCGCGGCACAACGGCCATCACCGACCCGTACAGAAGGGGCTATATCGAATCCTTCAATGTCAGCGTTCAGCGCGACCTCGGTGCAGGCTTTACGTGGAACGTGGCCTACGTGGGATCGCACGAGGTGCGTCACGACGACAGCACTTAATGACCTTCGCTTATCCCTTGTATTGGTCAGCTTCCCCATCAAGGAGAACATAAGCCTCACCTTCAAGGCACAGGCCTTCGCGATCACCAACACCCCGATCTTCGCCAATCCCAACGCACAGCAAGGAGCCAGCGCTTTCGGTCAGATCACGTCTCTGGCGGTCTCCGCCAACGGCGTCACCGATGGTGGCGGCTATCGCATCCTGCAACTGGCACTAAAGCTCGAGTTCTGATCCACATGTGCTAGTCCGTCGTGGCCTTTCTTACAGGGCCGGCTAACCACCGGCCCTGTCCTCTTCGCCAGTTATCCTTGAAGTAGAACCGCGAGAATGCTCAACACACTCGAAGGCAGCGCTGGTGTTGCGCCCCGAGCGTGGTTCTCTCTCCGCGGGCGTGCCGCCATCGTGATTGGCGGGACGTCGGGACTCGGAAGAGCGATCGCGCTGGGGCTGGCCGAACACGGCGCCGACGTGGTGGCCAGTGGGCGAAGCGAGGAGAAGGTCCGCGAAACCGGTCGAGCCATCGCAAAGTTCGGCTCTCGAACTATCTATCGCACGGTGGACGTCCACAGCCGCGAATCCATCGACGCCCTGCGCGACGCCGTTTTGCGCGTGTTTGGCCGCGCGGATATCCTCGTAAATGCCGCCGGACTTAGCGGGCGCCAGCCGACGGCGGGGGTGAGCGAAGGCGATTGGAACTTCCTGGTGGACACGAACCTGAACGGAGTGCTGCGCGCCTGCCAGTCGTTCTACCCGGCGCTGAAAAAGACCGGGCGGGGACGTATTATAAATGTTGCCTCGCTGGGATCGTTTGTCGCGTTTCACGAGGTGGCGGGATACTGCGCTTCGAAAGCGGCGGTGCTGTCGCTGACGCGGAGTCTGGCGTGCGAGTGGGCCGCCGATGGAATCTCGGTGAACGCCATCGCACCAGGCGTGTTTCCTACCGAGTTGAACGACCAACTGCTGGAAGGGACCGAGCGCGGGCGCGAGATCCTAACCCGCACTCCCATGCACCGCTTCGGGCGGCCCGAGGAACTGGTGGGCGTGGCGATCCTGCTGGCTTCCGATGCCGCGAGCTTCCTGACGGGGCAGTCGATCGCGGTGGACGGCGGTTATCTCGCTTCGGGGGTGAATTCGTAATGCGCAGCATTTCCTCATCGCGAACCCACCCGTGTGGCGCCGCAGGCTCGCGGCCTCTGCGCATCCGAGCCGCTCCGGCACTCGCCGCCTTGCTGGTGGCGGGCCCGCTTTGCGCGGAGACCGGACACGATGCCTGGTTGCGCTACAGGCCGATCGAGCCCGCCGCGAGAGTGATGTATGCGCGCCTGCCGGCCGTGGTTTTCGCGACGGGCAGCTCGGCGGTGCTGGATGCGGCGCGGCAGGAATTGCTGCGTGGCGTGCGCGGCATGCTGGGCAGGACGCTGCGGGTGGAATCCCGCCTGCCGGAAGAGGATGCGATCGTCCTCGCCACTTACGACGCGCTTCCGGGCATTGTGCCGGACGTGAAGATACCATCCGAGCGGGTGGAGGGCAGTTATCTTCTCAGGGCGTTGCCCCGGCGCGGCCGGCGGTTGCTGCTCATCGCCGGCGCGGACGAGCGTGGCGTGCTGTACGGCACATTCGCGCTGCTTCGCCGCATCGCCCTGCATCGTGAAATCGAGAATCTGGACGAGCAGGATGCCCCGTATGCACCGGTCCGCTGGACCAACGAGTGGAACAACATCGATGGGAGCATCGAGCGCGGTTACGCCGGACGTTCCATCTTTTTTGACAATGGCCACGTCGTGGCCGATCTGACGAGAGCGCGCGACTATGCGCGATTGCTGGCGTCGGTGGGAGTGAATGGCTGCACCGTGAGCAACGTGAACGCCAACCCGCACATGCTCACCAGCGAGTTCATCCCGGAACTGGCGCGTCTGGCCACGGCGTTCCGGCCCTGGGGCGTGCGCATGGCCATTTCCGTCGACTTCGGCAGCCCGAAAGAGATTGGGGGGCTGGACACTTTCGGCCCGCTGGACGCGCGAGTGGTCGCATGGTGGAAGCAGAAGGTGGATGAAGTGTATGCGGCCATCCCGGACCTCGGCGGCTTCGTGCTGAAGGCGGATTCGGAAGGCCGGGTGGGGCCGTCGGCCTATGGCCGCACGCACGCCGACGCCGCCAACGCGATCGCGCGCGCGCTGAAACCGCACGGCGGACTGCTTTTCTACCGCGGTTTCGTCTACGACCATCACATGGATTGGCGAAATGCGAAGAACGATCGCGCCCGCGCGGCTTGGGACAATTTCCACGAGCTGGATGGGAAGTTCGATGACAACGTGATTGTGCAGATCAAGTACGGGCCCATCGATTCCCAGGTGAGGGAGCCGGTGTCGCCGTTGTTCGGCGCGCTCAAGCACACCAACGAAGCGATCGAACTGCAGGTGACGCAGGAATACACCGGCCAGCAGCGTCATTTGTGCTATCTGGCGCCGATGTGGAAGGAAGTGCTCGACTTCGACCTGCACGCAGCCGGCGGCCCCACGCCGGTGAAAGCTCTGGTTTCGGGCCGGGTTTTCCATCGTCCCACGGGCGGTTTCGTGGCCGTGTCCAACGTGGGCCTCGACGCGAACTGGCTGGGGCACGACCTCGCCATGGCCAATCTGTACAGCTTCGGGCGCCTGGCATGGAACCCCGGCCTCAGTGCGCGCGAAATGGTGGACGAGTGGACGCGCCTGACCTTCGGACATGACGCGCGCGTGGTGGACACCATCGTCGGGATGCAGCTCGAGTCGTGGCCCGCCTACGAAGACTACACCGGTTTTCTGGGCGTGGGCGGCCTCACCGACATCATCGGCGTCCACTACGGACCGGGCATCGAATCCTCCGAGCGGAATGGATGGGGACAGTGGCACCGCGCCGGCGAGCACGGCATTGGGATGGACCGCACAGTTTCCACGGGGACGGGCTTTATCGCGCAATACGCGCCGCCGCTGGCACGCGAATACGAATCGCTTGCGGATTGCCCGGACAATCTGCTCCTGTTCATGCACCACGTTCCGTACACGCACGTTCTGCACTCCGGCAAGACGGTGATCCAGCACATCTACGACTCGCACTACGACGGAGCAGCCCAGGCGCAGAGTTTCCCGAAACGATGGCGACGGTTGCGCGGGCGCATCGACGAGCAGCGCTATCAGGCGGTGCTCGACAGGCTGGAGTATCAGGCCGGCCACGCCATTGTGTGGCGGGATGCGGTCTGCAACTGGTTCTTGAAGACGTCCGGCATTCCGGACGCCCAGGGACGCGCGGGCAACCATCCGGACCGCATCGAAGCGGAATCGATGACGCTGGACGGCTACGTGGTGGAACCGGTGACTCCCTGGGAGGCCGCTTCTGGCGGGAAGGCGATTGGTTGTCCTCGGCAGGCCTGTTCGGCCAGGTTTCAGTGGAAGGGGGCCGCGGGCTGGTATCGGATCGCCGTGCAGTATTTTGACGAGAGAGATGGCGTGTCGAGTTACCGGTTGTCTGTGGGGGGGCAGCTCATCGACGTGTGGCTGGCCAACAACGATTTGCCTTCTGATAAACCGAATGGCCATACCAGCACGCGCCGGACGGTTAGCGGCGTGGCGCTGCGGCCGGGCGACGAAATCCGAATCGAAGCGGCCACCGAGGCGAACGACCGCGCCGACATCGATTACGTGGAGATCACGCCCGATCCTGGCCAGGGAGAAACTGCGATACTACGCAAATAGCATGCCCGATTCAGTGACTGACATGTGCGTGGGGCCGCGTATCCAGGAGGCCAAGGTGTGGGGCAGCGCCGTGCGCTGCGGCGGCGTCTTACGTCACCATCGAGAGGCGGACCGAGGGCCCGCCGCAGCTTTGACCACAGACGAAAAACAAATGCCGACCTTATCCGCGGATAAGGCGACCATCGCGGCTTCGCCCCTGGTCAGCGCTGCCCCACGTCGCCGGAATGCGTCAGTACCAGGGATGGATGATGCTGCCTGAACAGTGGGAGACATTCAAGCGAGCGGCACGCCGCGAAAAGATGGCCAGGATTCCCATGGCCCTCATCGTGGACAGCCCGTGGATTCCCGGATACCTGGGGATTAAACACATGGACTACTATCTGGACCCCGAGCTTTGGTTCCGGTCCAACCTTCGCATCATGCGGGAGTTCCCGGATATCATCTTCGTCCCGTCCTGGTGGATGGAGTACGGGATGGCCGCGGAACCCTCGGTGCTTGGCGCCAAGATCAAGTTCTGGCAGGACAACACCCCCAGCGAATACCACACGCTCTATCGGCTCGAGGACATCGATAACTTTCCGGAGTACGAGGTGGAGGCCGATGCCTTTGCCGCCATGACTCTGCATCGAATCGGCATGGACAAGCAGCGCATCCTGGACCATGGCTACATTCTTCCCATGGTCACGTCGCGCGGTCCGCTCTGCACGGCCGGTTTTGTTCGGGGCACGACCGAATTCATGATCGACCTCGTAGAAGATTCGAAAGGGGCGCACCGCCTGATCGATCTCTGCACGCGTGTCGTGATCGACTGGCTCAAGGCGCAGCACAAGGTGATGGGCGACACCGTGGAAAGCATTCTCATCCTCGATGACATCGTCGGATTCATCAATGAGGAGCACTATCTGGAGTTCGCGCATCCCTACCTCAAGCGCATCTGCGATGCCTTCCCGAAGGACTGGGTCAAGATCTATCACAACGACGCCGAAGTGGATGCGTGCCTGGACCACCTTCCCGACGCCGGATTCCATGTGCTCAACTGGGGCAAGCAGAAGCCCATTACCGAGGTGAAACAGCGGGTTGGCGATCGCATGTGTCTCATGGGCAACGTGAACCCGCTGGAAATCGGCGTGCGCGGGACGCCCGACGAAGTGAAGCAGGCGACGCTGGAGGTGCTGGAGGGTTCGGGCGGCGAAGGGATCATTCTGTCAGTGGGCGGCGGCACCAGTCCCGGCATGCCGCGCGAGAATATCCTGGCGATGCTGGAGGCGCTCGCGGAGTTCAATGACCGGCGCGCCTAGCAGTATGCTGACCACTCGGTCACCCTCGTGGCTCGGTAACATCGTCGGGACCGAACCGCGACGGTTACAGAACGGTCCCGCGGGTGGCCACCATGGTTGATTACGCGCTGATGAACCAGTGCCTGTACGAGGGCAAGGCGAGCGAGGTCGAGAAGATGACCCGTGACGCGCTGGCCGAGGGCAGGTCTGTGCAGGAAGTGCTGACCGACGGATTAATCGCCGGCATGAGCGTGGTGGGCGAGGATTTCAAGCACAACGTCCTGTACGTGCCGGAGGTCCTGATTGCCGCGCGGGCAATGAAGGCGGGCATGGCCGTCCTCAAGCCGCTGCTGACCGCACGCGATGGCGGCACGAAGCCGGTTGGGGTGTTGTTAATGGGCACCGTTCGGGGAGACCTTCACGACATTGGCAAGAACCTGGTTCTCATGATGGCCGAGGGCGCCGGTTTCGAGGTGCACGACATCGGCGTGGATCAGAGCGTTGAGAAGTTCATGGCCGCGGCCGAAAACTGCCACCCCACCATCATCGGGATGAGCGCCCTGCTCACCACCACCATGACTTACATGAAAACGGTGATCGATGGTTTTGCGGCGGCCGGGAAGGGCGATATCAAGATGGCCGTCGGTGGAGCGCCCATCAGCCAGATGTTTGCCGACGAAATCGGCGCTGACGGGTATGGCGCGAACGCCTCCGCCGCGGTGGACCTGTTTCTGCGGCTTGCGGCAGCGAAGTAACTAGGATGGCCACTTACAAGGTTCTTTACTGGCAGGAAGTCCCCTCGCAAGTTAAAGCGGAGGACCAGGAAGACGAAGTTACTCTGCCGCTGGCGCCGGAATTCATGGAACGTATCGATCGTCTGGCCATTCAGCGGGGGCTGCAGGGAGCCGACGACTACCTGGCGCAGTGGAGATGGAGCGACGAGGAGGACCGCAGTGGCTCCGCTCGCGAAGTGGCTGAAGCCGTGAAAGCGGAACTCGAATCGAAGGCGAACTGGTAGGGTCCCAAAAGCAGTGGCGGCGACACTCACCATCAACGGACACACGACGGCGGCGACGCCGGGTGTGTCGTTGTTCGATCACGCGGAGCGCCTCGGGGTGCGGGTGCCCACCTCCTGCCAGAAACAAGGCAAGTGCCGGGAGTGCATGGTGGAGGTGGTGGAAGGAATGGTGTGTCTCTCGACGCCGACGCCATCGGAGCAACACCTCAGCGGCGCATTCCGCCTCTCCTGCCAGTGCTGCATCGTGTCCGATAGCGGCCGGGTGCGTTGCCACACCATGCGCCGTGGCCACATGCGCATCGAGCGGCGCGCGTTCGGGCTGCCTTACCAGCGGATGCGGCTGGACCCCGCGGTCACGCGCGACGGGGATCGTGTGCTGATTGACGGGATGGAAATGGATCGCTCTTCCGGCCCCATCCACGGAATCGCCATGGACCTGGGGACCACCACCGTGGTCCTGCGGCTGCTGGATCTCGAGACCGGCGAACTGATCGCGGATGCGTCGTTTGAAAACCCGCAGCGCTTCGGGGGCTCCGACGTAATGGCCCGCATCCACTACGACACCGAGCATCGCGGCAGGCTGTTGATGCGAACACTCGCCGGCTATGTGAGCCATGCCATCGAGGAATTTCCGGTCGACCCGAAGACCGTCTACGAGATGGTGGTGGTGGGCAACTCCACCATGCGCGACATCTTCTTCCGTCAGAGCGTCTACTCCATCGGGCAGAGTCCGTATCGCTCGATTACCGAGATCGAGATGTCCGAGGGAAAGCGGAGCGGCACCAGCCTGACGTCGACGGGCCTGCGTTCGCTGTTGCCCATCCATCCCCGGGCGCGCGTGTACGGCGCTCCCATCGTCAGCGGTCACGTGGGCGCCGACGCGGCAGCTTGCACGCTCGCCGTGGATCTGGCCCGCGAAGACCGGCTGATCGCCGTCATGGACATTGGGACGAATACCGAACTGATTGTCGGCAACAGGCGCCGCATATTGGCCGCCTCGTGTCCCGCCGGGCCGGCGTTCGAAGGCGGAGCGATTGCCTGCGGCATGCCGGCGCTCGACGGCGCGATAGAAGACGTCGCCATCGGTGAGGACGGGGCCTTTCAACTCGGAGTGATTGGGGACGTCCCGCCCGAGGGCATCTGTGGCTCCGGCCTGGTCGACCTGGTGAGCGAGCTGCTCCGTACCGGGCTGATGAACGCGATGGGCCGCTTCGAGGACGATGCCGGCCGCATCACGCTCGATGAGGAGCACGGCATTTTCTTCTACGAGCGCGACGTTAGTGAGCTGGCCCAGGCCAAGGGCGCCAACGTGGCCGGTTTGAGGGTGGTGTTCCACAACTACGGCATCGAGTTCGACGACATTGACGTCTTCTACCTGGCCGGCGGCTTCGGCCGGCACCTGAAGGTGGAAGCCGCGCGACGCATCGGGCTCATCCCCGACCTACCGGAATCGAAGGTGGTGCAAGTCGGGAACGCCGCCATTGAAGGCGCGTGTATCGCTCTGCTTTCCTCGTCCAGGCGTCGGGACCTGGAAGAGCTGGTCCGAGGCGTGGAGCATTGCCGGCTCGAAACACACCCCGGTTTCTTCGATTTCTTTGTGGAGGGCTGTCAGTTCAAGCCCGTGGAATCCACTTCCAGGGTGGCCGGATGACGGAACTGGTGGACAAATCGCCCTCCGTGAATGTGGAGCCGGCTGAGTATGTCCGCCTGCTGGGCTATCCGCGCGGATGGGTTCTGGAAGGGCGCGCGCGCGAACTGGCCGATTGGGCGCGTGCCTGGTATGCGCAGAACGGCCGGCCGTGGATCTATGCGCGTCAGGCGGATCGCTTCGATCTCGGCGCCGCTTCGGTTCGCATCGAGGGCGCTGAATTCAGCAGTGAGCGGCTGCGGCAAACGTTGCAGAAGGCGGAAGCGCATGGCGTGATTCTGGCCGCCGTCTGTGCGGGACCGGAGCTGGAACAGGAAGCCCGCTGGCGGTGGGAAGACGAGCGGCCCGATGAGTACTTCTTTCTGGAAGTTTTCGGCTCCGCGGTAGTGGCGCATCTCACTACAATGATCGGCGCGCGCCTGTGCGGGTGGGCGGAGAGCCGGCAAATGGCCGTGTTGCCTCACTACAGCCCAGGTTATCCCGAATGGGACATTGTCGAGCAGCGTCAGTTACTGGAGTTACTAACTGGGAGACAGGCTCTGCCCTCCTCGATGGACGCGATGGATTCAGGTGCGCTGCGTCCGAAGAAGTCGCTGCTCGCAGCGTTCGGGGTGACGCGCCATACGGACCGCCTCCGCCGCCTGACCGAGCTGGTCCCGTGCGAGAACTGCTCCCTCGGTGGCTGCCAATACCGGCGCGTGCCTTATCGGCGCGCGCAGGAGGCCGCGGCGCTGGAAACTGACGCCAGGTACGTGGTGAATACCAGAGCGCTAAAGCGTTGGGCGGCGGAACGTGTGTCGCTCACTCCTCGCGAGGACGGTGGCTTCGACGCCTTGTTCCGCTACGATGGCACCACCTGCACCAACATGGGGCGCCCGCTGGCATTTCACTACAACGTCAGACTGGGGCCACGGGAAGAGGGGTTTCCCATCCGAGAGCAGCGATGCGGCCCGGCTCCGGACGATCAGGGTCATACTTACATGTGCCAGTACATCCGCGATGGCGGGCGTCTGCTGGCCGACATCGACGGCGAGAAGCCGCTGCTTGGGAGACCGCTGGACGAGGTACTGTCGTGGCCACGCCCTTCGTCCGCCGCCGGTTGTTATTGCGAGCCGGCCAGCCGCGAGCACAAGTGGGGATTGGTTCTCGAAACCGTTCACTACGCCCTGGCGCATACCGATCCGCGGGGGTAATCATGAGGACTCGCTTGCCATTTCCGTGTTGCCGGGCGGTGGGCCGATTGAAAATCGGCTCGCAGCTTGAAAAGCTGCCCCACAATGCAACAGAGCCGCAACCGGACAATGCGACGTTTCAGCCAGCATGAAGACACGCTTACAGGACGCCATCAAACAAGGCCCCCTGCTTGGGGACGGCGCCATGGGCACGCAGCTTATGCTGGCCGGCCTCGAACAGGGCAACTGTGGCGAGGAATGGAACCTCACGCACCCGGAGAAGGTACTGGCGATTCAGCGCCGCTACGCCGAAGCCGGGTCGGACTGCCTCCTGACGAATACCTTTGGCGGTTCGCGCATCATGCTCAATCGTCATTCGAACGGCGAGAAGGTCGCCGACATCAACAAGGCGGCCGTACACATTGCTCGCGAGGCTTTCGACGGACGGGCCGGGTACGTGATCGGCGACATGGGTCCTTTCGGCGGGCTTCTCCAGCCCTACGGCGATTTTTCCGAAGCGGATGTGGGCGCCGCATTCCGCGAGCAGGCGCAGGCTCTGGTGGAAGCGGGCGCCGATGCCATCATCATCGAAACGCAGACCTCGCTGGAGGAACTGCTGCTGGGCATCATCGCGGCCAGAGAGGCGGGGGCAAGCTGTATCATCGGTTCGATGGCGTACGATGTGACGCTGGACGGCTCGACCTTCCGCACCATGATGGGCGTGGACCCCGAACGGGCCGCGGAGTTCATCCAACGGCACGGCGCGGACATCGTCGCCCTGAACTGCGGCACCGGAATGGACATGGAGCGCGCGCGCGAGGCCGTGGTCCGATACAGGAAAGTCACCGGCCTCCCGCTCATGGCCCAGCCCAACGCGGGGCAGCCGAGGCTGGTGAACATGAAGGTGATCTACGATGAGACGCCCGAACAAATGTCGGCGGGGGTCAAGCCGCTCCTGGCGGCTGGCGCGAACATCGTCGGCGCATGCTGTGGCAGTACGCCGGGCCATATCCGAGCATTTCGGAAAGAAATGGACACCTTTCTGAAGGATCAGCATGAAAATCATACTTTGTGACATAAACTACGCCGCCACCGGGAAACTCCCGCAATATACGGACGATAAATCCGGCATTGGTGTGCATTACGTCGATGCGTACATCAAGCCGATGAACACGAAGCTGGAGGATGGGACTCCGGTCAAGTGCAAACGCCGCGGATTGAAGATCGTTTTCTCGGTTGGCGCCAGCAAAGGCGAAGGGCTGATGCGCAGGGTGGCGGTCAGTGCGGACCCGGTGGTCATGCTTGAGGCGGCCCTGCAGGAGGCGGCCCGGGCCGCCGGCGTCGCCATATCTCTGGAGGATGGAACAGTTTTCATAAACATGCAGGCCTCATGAGCATAATCCCAGCACTATCAATCCTGTTGTTCTGCGGCGTCGCCCTGCCGCAGCCTCCAGCCGCCAACTACGACGAATCGAAGGTGGGCAGCTACACGCTGCCCGACCCGCTGGTCTTCACCAATGGCCAGCCGGTTCGCACGGCCGGCGAGTGGACGAACCGCCGGCGCGCCGAAATCGTCCGCCTGTTTGAAGACAATGTGTATGGCCGCAGCCCGCGCGCGCCCGCCGGGCTTAATTACGACGTCTTCGACTTCGAATCGCACGCTCTCGGCGGCAAAGCGATTCGCAAGCAGGTGACCATCTGGTTCTCCTCGCGCAAGGACGGTCCGAAAGAGGACGTGCTCCTCTATCTTCCGACCGGCGCAACGAAACCCTCGCCGATCATACTGTCGCTCAACTTCGAGGGCAATCACACGGTGATCAACGACCCCGGAATCCGGCTGGCCACCGTCTGGAACCAGCGAACGCACGAGCGGGGGCAGGCATTGGAAGCGTCTCGCGGGAGCTCGAGCAACTTCCAGGTGGAGGAGGTGCTGGCCCGGGGATATGGGTTCGCCACGGTGTGTTATCAGGACATCGAGCCCGATTTCAAAGGCGGTGTTGTCCACGGCATCCGCCCGCTGTTTTTCAAGCCCGGACAGACCGAACCAGCCGCCGATGACTGGGGCGCCATCGGTGCGTGGGCGTACGGTGCGAGCCGCGCCATGGATTATCTCGAAAAGGACACGGGCGTGGACGCGAAGCGGGTGGCGATCATGGGCCATTCACGGCTGGGCAAGACCGCACTGTGGACCGGCGCGCTGGATCAGCGCTTCGCCATGGTGTTGAGCAGTTGTTCGGGCGAGGGCGGCGCGTCGCTCTCCCGCCGCAATTACGGCGAGACGATCCGCAATCTTGTCGACGTTTTCCCTTACTGGTTTTCGGCGAATTATCAGCAGTACGCGGACCACGCCGACCAGCTTCCGGTGGACACTCATGAACTCATCGCGTTGATTGCGCCGCGCCCGGTCTATATCACCGGAGCCGAAGACGACCGCTGGGCCGATCCCAAAGGCGAGTTCCTCGCGTGCGTGGCCGCGGGCCCGGTCTACCGCCTGCTGGGGGCCGAGGACCTCGGCACGGAACAGATGCCGCCGCTCAATCATCCGATCCAGCACACCATCGGGTTTCACTACCGCACCGGCAAGCACGAGGTCACGGCATACGACTGGGACCAGTTCCTGAGCTTCGCGGACGCGCACCTGCGGTAAACTGTAATCGTAAGCGCGCGCGTGGGCGGCTAGCTCAGCTGGGAGAGCACGGCGTTCGCAACGCCGGGGTCGCGGGTTCGAATCCCGCGCCGTCCACCAGAACCCTCTCCTTCCTCCGCACGGTACACTAAGAGGCAAGCTCGCCCCATGCTGGATCGCATCACCGTGCACGGCGCACGGCAGCACAACCTGAAGAACATCGACGTGGAGATTCCCCGCAACACGCTCACCGTGGTGACCGGGTTGAGCGGATCGGGAAAGTCGTCGCTGGCCTTCGACACCATCTACGCCGAGGGGCAGCGCCGCTACGTGGAAACGCTGTCGCCCTACGCCCGGCAGTTCCTCGATCAAATGGAGCGCCCCGAGGTGGATTCCATCGACGGCCTGAGCCCGGCCATTTCCATCGAGCAGAAGACCACCAACCGCAGCCCTCGCTCCACCGTGGGCACCATTACCGAGATTTACGACTATCTGCGGGTGCTTTATTCTTCCATCGGCGTGCCGCATTGTCCGAACTGCGGCATCGAGATTGCGAAGCAGTCCACCGAGGCGATCCTGCAAAACGTAATGGCGCTGCGCACCGACGAGCGAGTGATGATTCTGGCGCCGGTGGTGCGCGGCCGCAAGGGCGAATACAAGAAGGAGATGGAAAAACTGCTCCGCCAGGGGTTCCTGCGCGCGCGCATCGACGGCGAACTCCGCTCGCTCGACGAGGACATCCCGCTGGACCGCCGGCGCAATCACAGCATCGAGGTGGTGGTGGACCGTCTGGTTATCCGCGCCGGCGTGGAGAAGCGGCTGGAGGCTTCCATCGAAACCGCGGCGCGGCTGGCGAACGGCCTGGTCACCGTGGTGGTGGTGAACGGGGACGAGCGGCTGTATTCGCAGAAACTGGCCTGCCCGGAGTGCGGCTCCAGCGTGCCCCAGCTCGAACCTCGCTCCTTCTCATTCAACTCCCCCTTCGGCGCCTGCGAAGAGTGCAGCGGGCTGGGCAGCAAGTGGAGCTTCGACGCGATGAAGGTGATCGTGGACCCGTCCAAGCCGCTACTCGAAGGCGGCCTCGGGCCGGGAGCCACCTCGGCGCATATGAACCACCGCCTGTCGGAAGCTGCGGCGCGGTTGAAGATCAACCTCAAGAAGCCATTTACCGAATTGCCGAAAAAGGCGCAGGATTTATTGCTCGATGGCGGCAACGGCTTCCCGGGAATTCTGAAAATACTGGATGAAGCATGGCGCGACACACCCAGCCCGGGCTATCGGGAATGGCTGGCCGACTACATGTCTCCGTCCACCTGCCCGGCCTGTCAGGGACGCCGGCTGAAACCGGGCAGCCTGGCGGTGCAGGTGAAGGGCACGGGCATCGCCGAAATTACGGATATGCCGGTCTCCCGCGCGCTCGAGACGGTGCGCGCGTGGCGCTTCGGCGACCGGGAGGCGCAGGTGGCCGCGCGGGTGGTGGAAGAGATCCGCAACCGTCTCGAGTTCCTCTGCGCCGTCGGACTGAACTACCTGAATCTGGCGCGTTCGGCGGCCACGCTCTCGGGGGGCGAGTCGCAGCGAATCCGCCTGGCCACGCAGATCGGCTCGAAGCTGCGCGGCGTACTCTACGTGCTGGACGAGCCCTCCATCGGCCTGCACGCGCGCGACAACGGCCGGCTGCTGGACACGCTGGGTCGCCTGCGCGACCTCGGCAACACCGTGCTTGTGGTGGAGCACGACGAGGAGACCATCGTGCGCGCCGACTATGTCATCGACCTGGGACCGGGCGCAGGCCGCCTGGGCGGTCACCTGGTGGCCAGCGGCACGCCGCGACAGATTCAAGGCAACCCCGCTTCGCTCACCGGCCGCTATCTCTCCGGCGATTTGCGCATCGACGTGCCCGGCACGCGGCGCTCGGGAAACGGGAAGCGCCTGGTGGTGACCGGCGCGCGCGAGCACAACCTGAAAAACCTGACGGTGGAATTTCCGCTGGGCACCTTCATCGTGGTCACCGGCGTGTCCGGCAGCGGAAAATCCACGCTGATTAACGATATTCTTTATCGCGGGCTGGCGCACGACCTTTACGGCTCGCACGGCGAACCGGGCGCGCACGACGAGATCATCGGGATCGAGCACATCGACAAGGTAATCGAGATCGACCAGTCGGCCATCGGTCGCACGCCGCGCTCGAACCCGGCCACCTACACGGGCGTGTTCACGCCCATTCGCGATCTGTACGCCATGCTGCCGCAGTCGCGCGAGCGCGGCTACAAGCCCGGCCGCTTCAGCTTCAACGTCAAGGGCGGACGCTGCGAGGCTTGCCAGGGTGACGGCCTGAAGCGCATCGAGATGAACTTCCTGCCCGACGTGTTCGTCACCTGCGACGTCTGCCACGCCCGCCGCTACAACCGCGAGACGCTGGAGGTGAAGTACAAGGGCTACTCGATTTCCGATCTGCTCAACGCCACGGTGGAAGAGGCGCTGCCGGTGCTGGAGAACATTCCGGCCATTCGCGCGAAGCTGCAGACGCTGAACGAAGTGGGGCTGGGCTACATTCACCTGGGCCAGTCGTCAACCACGCTCTCCGGGGGAGAAGCCCAGCGTATCAAGCTGGCGCGAGAGTTGAGCCGGCGGCAGACCGGCCGCACGCTGTATATCCTCGACGAGCCCACCACCGGTCTGCACTTCGAGGACGTCAAGCACCTGCTGAATGTGCTGCAGCGCCTTGTGGACCTGGGGAACACCGTGCTGGTGATCGAGCATCATCCGGACGTGATCAAGTCGGCGGATTGGATCATCGACCTGGGACCGGAGGGTGGCGAACAGGGCGGCTGGATCGTGGTGGCCGGGACTCCCGAGGAGATTCTGTCGAGCCCCGGCAGCCACACCGCCCGGGCGCTCCGCAAAGTGCTCCGAGGCGCGAAGGTGGCATGATATGTGGGGTAACTCGCGCACGGCGCCGATTGGCAATCGGCGCGCAGGTTGCCAACCTGCCCCACATGGCATGATGGGGATTCGCCGATGAGCCGTTACCGCATCGATCCGCTCGAATTCTCCGGCCTGCGCACGGTCCCTCTGGCCATGCGCGGAGGCAAGGTTCGGACGGAGAGTTTCGCCTCGCCCTGCCCGAACAACGCCGGCGTCCGCAGTCTCATCGACTCGCTGCCGCGCATCCTTGCCGCCGATTCGTTCCGTGGTGTGTTGGAAGCCATGGAGCTCGCCCGCGCGCGGCGCAAGCCCGTGCTCTGGGGGCTGGGCGGGCATGTGATCAAGACCGGTCTCGCTCCGGTGTTGATCGATCTCATGAAGCGCGGTTTCGCCACGGCGTTCGTGCTGAACGGAGCGGCGGCCATTCACGACTTCGAGATCGCGCTGGCCGGCTGCACCAGCGAGGACGTGGAGGCGGTGCTCCCCGATGGCCGCTTCGGCTCCGCCGAGGAGACCGGCCGCGAGATGAACCGGGCCATCTCCGCCGCCGCGGCCGAGGGCATCGGCATGGGTGAGGCGCTCGGCCGCGCCCTGCAACAACTGGCGAACCCGGAGTTCGCCGCCAACAGCCTGCTGCACGCAGCGTACGTGGCCGCCGTGCCGGTGACCGTTCACGTGGCCGTGGGAACCGACACTCCGCACACCCACCCGGCCTGCGACGGTGCCGCGGTGGGGCGCGCCACACATCACGATTTTCGCCTGCTCTGCTCGCTGCTGCGCCAGCTCGACCATGGCGGCGTGTATCTGAACGTGGGCTCGGCGGTGGTGCTGCCCGAGGTCTTCCTCAAGGCCGTGTCGGCGGTGCGCAACCTGGGCCACCCGCTGCGCGAATTCACCACCGTGGACTTCGATTTTCTGCGGTATTACCGGCCACGCGTGAACGTGGTGGAGCGTCCTCATTCGCAGTCCGGCGGACGCGGCTACAGCATCACCGGCCACCACGAGATCATGATTCCGCTGCTGGCCGCGGCGCTGCGGGAGAGCGCCGCATGACCCCGCAGGAGCAGGCCCCGAGGCCGGAGGCCTTCTGGTCGTATCAGGACCTCGCGTTCTTCGTTTCGTTCACGTTCCTGAGCGCGGTGGCGTCCACGCTGCTGGTGGCCGTCCTGCGCCTGCACAGCCTGGTGGTCCGCGTCATGTTGTTGCAGTTGCTCCTGTACGTGTTTGTCGTCGCATCGTTGTACGCCATCTTCCAACTTCGTTATCGCGAGCCATTCTGGCGCGCACTCGGGGTGCGCTATCCCGACAAGCGCGCCTGGGTTGGCGCATTCCTGGGTCCGGCTCTGGCGATTCTTCTTGGCATTGTCGGCGTCTTGCTGCGTGTGCCGCAAATCGAGTTGCCCTTCCAGGATTTCCTGCGGACGCCGCTGACCACGGCCGCGCTGGGCGTCCTGGTGGTGCTGCTCGGGCCCTTCTGCGAAGAACTGGTTTTCCGCGGTTTCCTGATGCCTTTGTTCGTGCGGTCGCTTACCGCCGTGCCGGGAATTCTGCTGGCCGCCGTTCTGTTCGGATGCATGCACGGTCCCGAATACCGGTGGTCGTGGCGGCACGTCCTGCTGATTTCGCTGGCCGGCGTGGCCTTCGGATATGCGCGCCAGCTCGCGCGATCCACCACGGCCGCCTTCCTGATGCACGCCACGTTCAACCTGACCCAGTTCGCCGCATTCCTTTTTTCCCAACAACCAACGAAATGGTAGAGACAATTCAATGGACGCCCGCGGGCGTCGTCATGATTGACCAGACGAAGCTCCCGCGGGAGGAAGTTTACGTCACCTGCGCAACGTATGACGAGGTGGCCGGCGCGATCCGCACCATGGTGATTCGCGGGGCGCCGGCCATCGGAGTTGCCGCGGCCATGGGCGTGGCGCTGGGAGTGCTGCACGCGGACTCCACCCGGCTGGACGCCGAGTTCGCCCAGATCTGTGCGACGCTTGCGGCCACGCGGCCCACCGCCGTCAACCTGTTCTGGGGCATCCGCCGCATGCAGCGCGTCTTCGGCGAGGTGCGCGGCGAGCCCATCGAGCGCATTCGCGAGCGCCTGATCCGCGAGGCCCGGCAGATTCGCCTGGAAGACATCGCCATCAACGAAGCGATCGGCCGCAACGGTATGAATCTGGTGCCCGACGGCAAAACGGTGCTGACGCACTGCAACGCCGGAGCGCTGGCCACCGCCGGCTACGGAACGGCTCTGGGCGTGGTCCGGGCCGCGATCTCGTCGGGGAAGAAGATCGACGTCTTCGCCGATGAAACGCGCCCGTTCCTGCAGGGTGCGCGGCTAACGGTGTGGGAACTGCAGCACGACGGGATTCCCGCCACGCTGATCACCGACGGCATGGCCGGGCACTTCCTGAAGTCCGGGCGCATCGGCTGCGTGGTGGTGGGAGCGGATCGCATCGCCGCCAACGGCGACGTCGCCAACAAGATCGGCACGTACTCGGTGGCGGTGCTGGCGAAAGAGAACGGCGTTCCGTTCTACGTGGCCGCGCCGATTTCGACGCTCGACCTGACGCTCGCCACCGGCGCCGGGATCCCCATCGAACAACGCGCCGCCAGCGAGGTAACGCACGTGTTCGGCGTCGCCGTGGCGCCCGAGGGCATTCCGGTGGAGAACCCCGCCTTCGACGTGACTCCCAGCCGCTACGTCACCGCGATCATCACCGAGCGCGGCGTCGCCCGGGCGCCGTATGAACAGAGCCTGCGCGCGCTGGCCGGGGAGGCTTGACCGATCCGGCGCCCGGCCTTGCATAAACCAAATCGGCCGCGAACGTAAACCCCCATCGCAAAAAACTCGTCTACGCGGGCAGTGGAAGCCTTGCCGCTTGCAGGGCCCCGCGAACAGACTTAGCGAAGGAGTATTTCACTCAATGAAGCGAACAATCTTCCAGGCCGCTCTGGTAGCGCTGCTATCGGCATCGTTCCTGTACGCGCAGTCGACCAACACCCCGCCGGCGCCTCCGACGCCCGCGCAAATCGCGGCCGCCATGGTCGCTCGCCTGACCACCCTGCTCGATCTCACCAGCGCGCAGCAGGCTTCTGCCATCACCATCTTCACCGCCAGCGCGACCACGGATGCGGCAATCGCCACCCAGATGCAGACCGCGCACACCGCCCTGCACACCGCGGTAACGTCCAACAGCACCATTGGGATCACGGCGGCCGCCACGACCATCGGAGGTCTCACCACGCAACAGGTCGAAGCCGATGCCGGCGCCGACGCCGCGTTCTACGCGCTTCTGACCGCGGATCAGCAAGCGAAATACGCAACGTTGCAACCGCCCGGACAGGGCACATCCGGCGGGCCGGGCTGTCCCCCTCCCGGTTCCGGCGGGCCCGGCGGTCCGCCTCCTGGCGGCAGCGGTGGCGAGCAGTAGACATCGCAACTGAACGAGCGCGTGAGGGCGGGCATGTTTTTTGCCTGCCCTTTCTCTTCGGTCCCCGCCATCGCCGGAGCATCGCATGACCCACCGTGCTGCCGGTCCCTCCGCACCAGAAGCGGCCGGATCATGTGCCGCGCACGGCCGCCGCGCATGCGTTGCTTACGGCTGCTCAGCGCGGACCTGGCTAACCACGTCGCGAACGGCCCGAATAACACTATCCGGCTCTTCCGCTTTGTCTTCCACAATAAGATGCCCACGAGTGGAGAGCGCGGCCAGACGCGGTTGGAGTTGATGGAACCAATAATCGTTCAGTGCTTCCGTGGCTTTCGCGTATTGTGGGCCGGGAGCGGGAAACGGCGCCGCGTCGGCAAGCACGACCAGCGGGCGATTCCCGAAATCGCCGGCTGCGCGCACCTGCGCCATGCTCTCTTCCAGGGTACAGCCCTCACCCTCCGTCTGCGCGGTTCGCGGATTGTTCGATAGAAAGTACAATTCCTGCCGTTGCTCGTGCGTCAGGTTCGCGACTCCAAAGGGCCGCCCGGCTCCGGGGTTTCCCATGAGCCGAAGCAGGCCAACTCGGAGCATCGCGGGAGCCACCACGGTGCAACCTATCCTTTGCACCAGAGGCGGCAGGGAATCGAGCGCGCCCTTCATGTACTCCGGCTCATGTGCGAACACATCGGGATCGGTTGCACGGATCAGAACCGCACCGGCCACTTCACTCGGATAGAGCTCGTTGTAGACCCGCACGTGAAAAGCCCCGGCGGTCGCGCCGGCCAGCACGTAAGGTCCGGGAACGGCCGCCGCCCGCAGAAGTGCGTGGAGATCGCTCGCGATCGACTTGAAGGTGCGCGGAGAAGGGCCCGCATCGCTCCAGCCGTAGCCTGCGCGGTCGTACCAGCAGGCACGAGTGAACTTCGCGACTTCAGGCTGAATGTCAATCCAACTGTAGCCGGCGGTGTGGCCGCCGCTCTCGAATATCACCGTCGGGTTGCCTTCACCCGAACAGTAGAGATTGAGTGTGCGTCCGCCGATGTCCACGGAACGGCCGATTTGCTGGTACCGTTGGCGGTCTCTCCGTTCGCCGATTTGCTCGTAGAGCATGCCCGCCAGGACAAGCACTATGATCGCCAGCGTCAGGGCTTTCGCAGCGGCTCGAATGCGGGACTTCCGTTGGGCTGGCATGGCGCGACTATCCTCAGGTCAGAGAATACCGCCCCGGTGCCCGCTCCATCCTTCTGGCGATGAAGCTCCTCACCCACAGCGATGCCCCGATCACCATCAGCACGATGGCGCCAACCAGCCACACGATGAGGCGCATCAAGCCACTCAACGCGACGCCGCTGGCGTGGTGCGTTTGCAGTTCAGCGCCACCGCGCGCCTGCCCGAGCAGCAGAAAGATCAAGCCGCCCGCCGTGATCTGCACGCACGCGCCCATGCCGGCAACCGCCAGCTTCCACGATCCGGAACGGAGCACCCATTGACGGGCCAGCGAAACAAAACCGTCGAAGCACAGCGAAAGAGCGCCCTCGGATTCCGCCGCTTCATCGAATATCCAGAGCATTTCCGCCGCAAACTCCCGCCGGAATGCCGGTGGATGCAAACGGACAAGGTATTTGTACAGGGTCCGCATGGTCACGCCCTCCGCGGATGGGGACCGCGCAGCCGCAAATTCGCCTCGCGGACCACGCTCTTCAGGCGCTCGACGTCCGCGGCCAGAACGCGGCGCCCGAACGAGGTCAAACGGTAATACCGCCGCCTCGGATCGTCGTCCCCGGAGCGGCGCCGGTCTTCCTCCACCATCCCCTGGCTCATGAGCTTCCGGAGATTGTCGTAGAGGGTTCCCGGCCCTGGTTTGTACCGGCCGTCCGATTGCCGGGCCACCTCCTGCATAATGCCGTAGCCATGCCGGGCGTCGCCAGCGAGGCAGAGCAGGATGTGCAGAGCGGCCGGCGACAACGGCAGGAACGGGTCCGGATCCTCATTCATACTCGGATACTGTTATAACGGATTCCGAGTGATTTTGTCAATATGTAAAATCAACGTCCTGCGGCGACCACCTCAATCTGAAACAGCTTCGGCCAGAGCTTGCCGGTAACGAAAAGCCGCCCGCCCGCCGCGTCGTACGCGATCCCGTTCAGGACGTCCGTCCGCCGGCGCTCGGAGGGGGAGAGCAGCCCGGCCAGATCGATCCATCCCAGCACCCGGCCATTTGCGGGTGAGATGCGAGCGATCAGGTCCGTCTGCCAGACGTTCGCGTAGATCTCACCGCGCACGTACTCCAGCTCGTTCAACCTCTCCACCGCGTCCGCCCCATCGTGCACGTCGATGCGCCGCGTCTCGCGCAACGTAGCCGGGTCCCAACAGCGAATCTGCGCCGTCCCGTCGCTCATGTAGATCTGCCGTCCGTCGTTGGTCAGGCCCCATCCCTCGCCGGCATAGCGGAACGAGCGCAGCAGGCGAAAGGTGCCCTGCTCGTACACGAACCCCTTCTGCGCCAGCCAGGTGAGCTGGAAGATCCGGTTGTGCAGAACCGTGATGCCTTCCCCGAAGTACTCGCTCGGCAGGCGGGTCTCCTGCAGCACTCGGCCCGTTTCGAGGTCCACCTTGCGCAGCGCCGAATGCCCTTCGAGGCCGGTGCCCTCGTAGAGGAATCCGTCGTGATACTCCAGGCCCTGCGTGAACGCGCCGGGATCGTGCGGGTACACATGCAGCACGCGCACCGTGTACTGGGGCGTCGTGGATTCGGATTGCGCCGCCGCGCAGAATCCGGCGATGACCACGGCGATGATCGTCAACATGCGCATTTCTTTATCGTAAGGGTGGGTGCTGCGACGCCGGCTGTTGAATCATCGGCTTGCCACAATGCACTTCTGGCGAAAGCACTATCCGTACTCGCGCTCGGCGATTTGCAAGCTGCATCGGCACACCAACTGGATCAGTTCCCCCAAAGTCCCAAAATCACAAGCATTGGTGATAAAGCGGCCGACAAACAGCCCTTCAGCCGCTCTGGCCGGAACGGTGGCTTCGACACGAAGCACGCACGGAAACGCCTCGACCGAAACGTGAACGTATCCTCCTTCAAACGCCCGGACGGTCTTAACGCCCGATGCGCGATATGCCGGCCAATCAGTCTTCTTGCGCGATGCGAGATCGGGAGAGGCGCTGGCGCGGAACGAGAGTAGCGCTTCCCATACGCTCTGACCGAGTGTGTCAGCCGGCGCATCCGGTGATATCAGCGCAACGGGGGTTTGCTCGACATAGAGTCCTCTGTCGGGGCAAATGGTTGGGCAGACGATCATTTTTCCTGAAGTCCTCGGCAGGTAGACGCTCGCAAATGGGTTGCTGTCCGCCTGCTGCCCGACGGCACTCAGTGCGGGTACCGGGAAGCGCTCAAAGTCACGACTCACCTCATCAGTCTACCCCCGGACCTCTGCCACGACCAGCGCAGTTACGGCTGTTCGCAGGAGCGAGAGCACAGTCCTCGATCACAATAACCCCCGGAATATCGGGATTGATTGCGTCGTGCTGCGAACGGCCGAATCCGCGACTCAAGCTGCCTGAGCGCGAGCCACGCGGCGCCTTTGATAGACTGAAGAACCGGCGAAAGGCACCTCGGAATTTGACTCTCATCAAATACGTCCTGCTCCTGGTAGCGACGTTCCCCGGCATCTACTATCTGCTCGTGCTATACAGCTCGTGGCGTTTCTTCCGCGCGGCGAAACGGGCGAAACCGAAATACGGTTTCACTCCGCCGATCAGCAACCTGCAGCCGATTCGCGGCCTCGACCACGAAGCTTACGAGAACTTCGCCAGCCTGTGCCGGCAGGACTACCCGGACTACGAGCTGCTGTTCTGCGTCGGTTCCGGCGACGATCCCGCCGTCCCGGTGATCGAGAAGCTGGCGCGCGATTTCCCGGAGCGGCGGATTCGGCTGTTCCGCGGCGCCGGCCTCGGCGGCGTGAATGACAAAGTGAACAAGCTGGTGCGCCTGGTGAGCGAGGCGCGGAACGAGGTCCTGGTCATGAACGATAGCGACGTTCGCGTGGACCCCGGCTATCTGCGCACCGTGGTCGCGCCGCTACAGGACCCGAACATCGGCGCGGTCACCTGTTTCTACGCCTCCACGGAAGACAAGACGTTCGCCGAGAATCTGCAATCGGTCGGGATGATGTCCGATTTTTTCGCCGGCCTTCTTGTCTCGCAGCAGTTGGAGGGCGTGCGGTTTGCCCTGGGGACAACCATCGCCACCACGCGCACCCGGCTGGCCGAATTCGGCGGTTACGAGAGTCTGGCGAACGGGCCCGGTGACGACTTCCTGGTAGGCAAGCTAATTGCCGAGCACGGCCACACGGTGAAGCTGCTGCCATACAGCGTACTGGCGGTTTCCGACTACGCGTCGTTCGGTCAGCTTCTCCACAAGCGGCTGCGGTGGATGGTGGTGATGCGTCACCTGCGGCCGTGGGGGCACTTCGGCCTTATCTCCACGCACGGGCTGCCGTGGTGCCTGGTGGCTATAGCGCTGTACCCCTCGCCTCTGGCTGCCTGCGCGTGGCTGGGCGGGTACCTCGCGTTGCGCGTGGCCATGATGTGGACCATCGGCATCCACGGCCTGCGGCAGCCCGGCCTGTGGAAGAGGATGCCGCTGATCCCGCTGTGGGACGCGTTGGCGTTCCTGATCTGGCTGGCGAGCTTCGCGCGCCGCAGCTTGCGCTGGCGCGACGGTGAATACTACATCCGCGACGGGCAGCTTGTTCCGCTGGTTCCCGCTCCTGCACATAGTGACGGGGGAATTGGGCGGGAAAAAAGGGGACACTCTATCTGAGCGCAGCTTCAGCCGATCTGGAGAGCAGGTAGAGTGTCCCCCTTTTTCCCGCCCAATTCCCCCACGTGCCCCCGAAACCCGCGCTGCCCACCTACGGCGTAGCCGTGACCGCAATTGCCGGCTGGTGCTGTCGCCGGTTGGCTGCCAGGCGCCAGTCCACCTGCGGCAGGAACACCGACGGGTCGATTCTCTGGCGGTACTTCACGGCGATGTTGATCAGCGAATCCAGCAGCGAGTCCGACAACAGATGCGGCTCCAGGCCAAGGTCCACCAGCTTCGAATGCTTCGCGTTGTAGTAGTGGTCCTGCGCCTCCACCCGCGGATTCGGCAGGTGGTCGATCTTCACCGTCAGCCCCAGCTTGTGTGCTTCCCTCTGCACCATTGCGGCCAGGTCCAGCACGGAGAACTGCTCGGTGAACTGATTGAACACCCGGCATTCGCCCGGCGAGGCCGGGTACAGGCAGGCCAGCTCGACGCAGCGCACGGTGTCGCGAATATCCAGAAATCCCCGCGTCTGTCCACCGCGGCCGTAGACGGTGAGCGGGTGCCCCAGCGCCGCCTGCACGCAGAAGCGATTGAGCACCGTGCCGAACACCTCGTCGTAATCGAAGCGATTGATCAGAGTTTCGTCCAGAGCCGTCTCGTCGGTGATGGTTCCGTACACCACGCCCTGATTGAGGTCGGTGGCGCGGAGCCCCCAGATCCTGCAGGCGAACATGATGTTGTGGCTGTCGTGAACCTTGGAGAGATGGTAGAAGGAGCCGGCCTGCTTGGGGTACGGGAGGACGTCTTTGCGCCCGTTGTGCTCGATGGCGATGTAGCCCTCTTCGATATCGATGTTCGGCGTGCCGTACTCGCCCATGGTGCCCAGCTTCACCAGGTGGCATTCCGGGCGGAACTCGCGCAGGGCGAACAGCAGATTCAGCGTGCCGGCGACGTTGTTGACCTGCGTGAACACGGCGTGCTTGCGGTCGATCATCGAATAGGGGGCGGAGCGCTGCTCGGCGAAATGGACGACGGCGTCCGGCTCGAAGCCGCGGATGGCCGACGAGAGGAAGTCGTAGTCGTTCACGTCGCCGACGAACAGCTCGATGACGTTGCCGGTCAGCGCCTGCCAGGTCCGAATGCGTTCCGACAGGGGGCGGATGGGCGTCAGCGTCTCCACGCCGAGCTCATGATCCCACTGGCGCCGCGAGAAGTTGTCGACGATGGCCACCGCGTGTCCGCGCTTCGACAAATACAGGGCCGTCGCCCAACCACAATAACCGTCTCCTCCGAGCACGGCGATCTTCATAGTGCCCACTGGCTGCTCCTTCGAATAACCGAATACTATAACGGCGCTCCGGGCCAGCCGGAGGTTACAAATCCTAACGCGCGACCAGCACAATGCCGCCGCAGACAAGAATAGCGCCCGCGGCGCGGCGGGCGGCCAGGCGTTCTCCCAGCACGAACTTCGCCAGCACCGTTTCCAGCGCGAAGCTCGCGGCTGACGCGGGCACCGCGAAACTGAGCGGCTCGGTCCGCACCAGGGCGAGGAACGCGAAAAACGAGACGGCCATGCAGAGGATGGACAGTATCAGGTTCCAACGGGTGGCGACCAGCTTCAGCACGCGTCCCATTCCCGGCGCGCCCTCGCCTCCCTCCATCTTCATTTCGCGGCTTTGCAACAAATCGCCCAGGACCGCGGAAACCACCACCACACTCAGCCACACCCACCTCATCGCGGGCCACCCGCTTGTTTGGTAATGCGCGGGCTGGAGGCGACAAACGCCGTTCCCAGCGTGATCATCACCACGCCCAGCCATCGCGATGCGCTTACCTGCTCGTGAAGAACAAGCTTGCCAAGCAGCGTCGACAGCACGTACCCGGAGGCGGTCACCGGCAGCACGAAACTGAGGTCGGCCACGCTCAGCAGAGACATGCGCGCCAGCAGCCAGACGATCTGCATCACGATTCCGAGAGCCACCAGCGGGTCCACCATGGCGCGGAGAAAGAGCAGCGGGTTCATCGCCAGCGTCCGCGGCAATTGCTGCATGCCCCACGCCAGAAAGAGATTGCTGAGCGGCTTCAGCAAAGTGACCAGCACAATCAGACGCCAGGCGACGGCGCGCCCGTGCTCCTGCAGCGCCGTCTTATGCCGTGTGCTGATCGCAGACACCCATGCCAGCCCACCGTAGGATAGCATCTCACTGGACTTGCGGCGGCAGCCGCGTGCTCGCCTGGTACCGCAAAAACGCGGCTGTCGCGGCATGTCCGCCCTCCGGCAGCGGATGATTGGTGAGCAGCATCTTGCCGCCGCTCCGCGCCACCTCCGTCAGCAAGCCGCTTCCCACGAGCCTCTCAAGCCGAGGGCGCGCCGTTTCCGCCGCGACGATGTAGTATCGTTCGCCCTCCCGCCACAGCTCCGCGAACCGCGCGTCGTCGATGAAAACCGGCGGCGCACCCGGCGCGTACGACCCGTAGATCAGGTTGTTGGTGCGGCCGTTCAGCAGCAGAGCCGTGCGATTGGTGTAGAAGAATATCGACGAGAACGTGTAGTAGTGATGGTCCACAATCAGTTTCCCGCCGGGCGACCGCAACAGCGCCTCCGCCAGCGGCCGTGAGGACAGATACGGATCGAACACCACCAGGGCCAGACGCGCCGCATGGATGAACAGCACCATCATCACGGTGATCGCCAGGAAGACGCGCCGCCCCGCCGTCCGGAACGTCCCCACCGCACCGGCAAGGAACGCGCAGCCCGCCACCAGCAGCGGCACGCGCAGGTACGCGAACGCGGGGAGGGTGAGGTCCTTGATGTGGTCGAGCGAGAGCGTGTAGGTACCAGGGCGAGTGTACAGCGCGTTGAAGATGTCCCCCGGCGTTGGGTAGTTCCACACGGCGATGGCCAGCGCGAACGCGGCGATGGCGCCACCGGCGGCAATCACCGATAGCAAACGCGTGCCCCGGCGGATCCACGCCCCGCCCGCCGCCATGGCCGATCCCAGCAGCAGCGCGAGGGCCGGATAACAGGGCATCGAGTAGTATTCCTGGGTTGTCGAAAAGGTGAAAAACACCAGCACGAAACCGGTCCAGCAGAGAGCCAGCAGCCGGGTCTGCCCGGCGCGATCCACCGGCCGGAACGACAGCTTGCCGACCGCCGGGAAGTACACGCTCCACGGAAACAGCCACAGCAGATGGAACAGCCAGAACAAGACCACCGGAACAGTGTTGTAGTCGCGCGGATAGCGCAGGTTCAGGAAGCGAAGGAGCTGCTCGTTGATGAAGAAGAACCAGAGGAACCCGTGATATTCCCCGGGAGCGCTGTGCATGGTGAAATCGAGCAGCGGTGGATTCTTGATGGCCGCCAGAATGTGCCACGGCGCGGCGATCGCCAGCACAATCAGCAGCCCGCTGAACGGACCCAGCCTGCGCCACGCTCGCGCGGAAAACAACTGCCGGGTGATGCCCAGATAAATCAACCCGGCGGCCACCGGGAACAGCATGCCCACCAGGCTTTTCAGCAGCAGCCCGACCCCGAGACTGACGGCCATCGTCACCGCCCACAGGCGCGGGTGGGCCTCGCTCTCGTCCAGCGCGCGCAGGAACGCCCACATCGCCAGCGCCGTCGTGGCGGTGAGCATCACGTCCGGAATCTGAATGCGGGTGAAGAGAAATAGGCCCACGCACGTCGCGAGGCATACCCCGGCGAACACGCCCGCGCGTTTTCCGAACGCCCACGCACCGAACAGCGCCGTCAGCAGGCAAAGAGCGATTGACGAGAGCGCCACCGGCAGACGCGCCACCCAATCGCTCACGCCCAGAACCTTGTAACAGCCGGCGATGGCCCAATAGATCAGCGGCGCTTTCTCCAGATAGGCGACGCCATCCAGTCGGGCGGTCACCCAATCGCCGGAGGCCAGCATGTTCCGCGCAATCTGCGCCTGCACGGCATCCACGTCATCCATCAGCGAGGGCGGCGAGACGATGCAGCCCAGGTACACCGCAGCCGCCGGGATCAGGACCGCCAGCAGCCACAGGTAAAACCGCGTCCTGACGGTCGCGGCTCGGTGAGGCGCCGAATCGACTGGGCCGCGGACGTTAGTAAGCGGTGGTTCGGGACTTCCGGCACAGGCTGCTAGGTCGCGGTCATTTGGAGATCGGCCACGGGAACCGCGTTCGTCTGTATTCTCCATCTCCTCATCCAAAGGAACAGGACCATCAATCCCCACAGGTGGTAGCCGAGATTGGCGCGGCGCGAGAGGTGGTCCTGCAGGTACGTGTCAATCGCACCGCGCTGGAACAGGCCGGGGTGACTGGCAGCGCCTTCCGACAGGGTCTCCTCCAGCAGCGGCCGCAACGGACCGCGCAGCCATTCGTGGGCGGGAATGTCGAAGCCTATCTTCCCGTGCCGGAGAACCGCTTGTGGCAGGCGGTCCCTCATCAGCCACCGCAGAAGTACCTTCTGCCGCGAACCCCGGATCTTGAGCCGCTCCGGCAGCGAGGCCGCGAATTCAACGATGCGGTGGTCGAGGAACGGCGGCCGGATCTCCACCGAATGAGCCATGCTCATACGATCCACTTTGGCCAGGATGTCGTCGGGCAGATAGTATTTCTGATCGAACCAGAGATACGCGGCGGTGTGATCGCCGGCCACGGCAAGCTCCCGGAGCATCGCGGCCAGTGCGCCAGGCAGCTCTTCCGACACCAGGTCGCGCTTCTGCCGGTCCGAGAACGTTCCGTTCCAGAACACGTGAGCCTGTTCCGGCCGCATCCGGCAACCGGCCAGAAACCGTTTGAGCTTGTATTCGAAGCCGATCTTCTCATCGGACACCGGCCATAAACCCGCGGCTCCGGCGGCCAGCTTCAGGATGGGCGAGGGCAACAGGCGCATCCGGCGCGCCAGCGTGTTCGCGCGGTAGGTCTCGTAACCGCCGAACAACTCGTCGGCGCCCTCTCCGCTCAGCGCCACGGTCGCGGTCCGGCGGGTCAGTTGCGACAGATACCACACCGGCAGCGCACCGGCGTCGCCGTTCGGTTCGTCGGCGTAGTGGGCAAACTGCTCGATGGCGTCAATCAGATTGAGATCGGTGTTCAGGTCGAGCTGCTGGTGGCGCGTGCCGTACTGCGATACCAGCAGGGCGATGTTGTCCGTTTCGTCGAAACTGCGCCCGCGAAACGAAATGGAAAACGTCCGCAGCGCCGCGCTCGATTGACCCGCCGCGTAGTGCAGGATGGTGGAGGAGTCGATCCCTCCGCTCAGCCACAGGCCCAGGGGGACGTCGGAGAGCAGGTGCTCGCCCACCGCGCTCTGGAGCAGAGAGTCGAGTTGTTCTCTGGCCTCCTCGGGACGGATCGCCGCCGTTGACCCGAAGGGCAGCTGCCAATACGCCTCCGAACGGACTTCACCGGAGCGCCATTCCAGCCAGTGTCCGGGGCGCAGTTTCTCGATGCCTTCCACCAGCGTCCACGGAGCGGGGACATAGTTGAGCGAGAGCCAGCAGTCGAGCCCGGCCGGATCCAGACGCCGCTCGATTTCGGGATGAACGAAGATCGTCTTCAGCTCCGACCCGAAGTAGATCTCGTTCCCGCGCCGGGCAATGTACAGCGGCTTGATGCCCATGCGATCGCGAGCCAGAACGAGGCGTCCTTGCGACTCCACCCAGAGCCCCACGGCGAACATGCCGCGCAGGCGCGAAAAACAGTCCGTGTCCCACTCGAGGAAGGCCCTTAGGACGGTTTCCGTGTCCCCGCGCGATTGGAAGGCGTGACCCAGTCCCTCCAGCTCGGCGCGCAGTTCCGCGTGGTTGTAGATCTCGCCGTTGAACACGATCACCGTATCGCCGGCGGTCATGGGCTGGTCGCCGGTTTGGAGATCGATGATCTTCAGGCGCGCGGCGCCCAGAGAAACCAGCGCGGACTCGAATACCGCCCGGCGGTCGGGTCCGCGATGCGCCAGCGACTCCACTGCGTCGCGGATGCGGCCGGCATCGGGTACACGCGTTCTGTGAGTAAATCCGACAATCCCACACACAACTGGTTTCTCCAACTTCCGCACGCGAGAAGAACAGCCCCGCGCGACGAAGCGAGGAGGTCTGATGATCCTTCCAACTTTATCACGAGAGAAAACCGCGGCCGGGGGCACGCCAGGACACCCTCGAAAACACAGCGCAGGGCGCCGTCCGGCCCTGTGGGGCAGGCCCTCGGGCTGCGCGGGGCTCTCAGCCCCGCCTTCCCCTGCTTCATCCCTCGCCGCTCCCGGCAGTTTTCATCCGGTTCGGTGGCCGAACCGGCCATGCCCAACACACGGCGCCAGCCGCGTTCCCGCAGTCCGGCAACCCGTCAGCGTGGCCGGACCCGGACGGCCGACCGGCTCATGGCGGCGCGCCAGCTCCGAAAAGTCATAGGGGTCTCCCCCCGGGTGGTCTATTAGTACCAGTTGCGGGTCGGCGAAACTCTTGGTACTCTTTTGCATCGGACCGCTCCCGGCGGCATCGAACAATCAACGCTGACATGAATGACTGGAATTGGGACGAAGTTACGATTCCAGAGGGTCCCGCTGAGGATTTCAGTACCCAAAAGTGTGAGGGCAGACTATTTGAGCCACAATGAGGCGAGTTCCATGAGTCCTGGAAATGCTGAGAACTGCGAGGAGACAATCCGCCGTGTTTTGTCTTCTTACGAGATTGGCCACAAGTTGCGGCAACTCCGGCTCAGGAAGAAAATCGCCCTGGTCGATCTCGGCCGGCACACCGGGCTGTCCGCCTCCATGCTGAGTCAGCTCGAGAACAGCAGACTGGTTCCCACTCTCCCCACCCTGGTCCGCATAGCCATGGCCTTCGATGTCGGTGTGGAGTACTTCTTCGGGGACCGCAAACAGGAAAAGCCGTTTGTGGTGATCCGCCGCGAGGAGCGTATTCGCTTCCCCGATCGCCCGGACAATCCCACGCCCAACTACTTCTTCGAGTGCCTGGCTTACTCGATCAGCGAGAAGGCGGTGCAGGTGTACCTGGCGGAGATCGTGCGGGTGCCCGAGCAGGCCGTTCAGGATCACGTGCACGAGGGCGCGGAGTTCTTCCACGTGCTGGAGGGCAGCGTGACCATCCGCTACAGCGACGGGGATCACGTGCTATACGCCGGTGACAGCGTGTACTTCGATTCGTCGGCGCCGCACGCGTATCGCGGGATGTCGCGGACGCCGGCGAAGGCCATGGTGGTGACGGCCGCTCCGAGAATCTGAGCGTTCCCAAAACGACACCTCCAGGTTCCGTTCTGGCCCGGCGGCGGCCCGCCCGGCTGTAACCTGTTGATTTGCCGGTGCTGCCATTGTGGTGCTCTTCCTGCACTGAATCCGGTCGCGATGGGAAGTGCATACTTAACGGCATTGTCCGGTCTCCAGGCGAACAGCTCGGCGATCAATATGACCGCCAGCAACCTTGCCAACCTCAACACGACCGGGTTCAAGAGTCAGAACGCGAGCTTCAGTGACCTGCTCGCCAACGAGATGGAAGTGCCCGGGATGACTACCGCCCTGGGCACGGCACAGCCGGCGGCCATGTGGGAGTTCCAGCAGGGTGCGGTGGAGACCGGGCAGGCGTCCCTGGATGCGGCCATTTCCAACAACCCCAACCGGTTCTTCGTGACCGAGAACGCCACGGGAGGAGCGGTGTACACGCGCGCCGGGGACTTCCGGACGGGGCAGGATTCGGCGGGGAATAACGTGCTGCTGTCGCAGAGCGGGAACGTCGTCGAGGGCTACGCGATTGGCGCCAACGGGCAGGTGAGCGCGACGATGGGCGAGGTCGTGCTGCCTGCGACGCACGCGGCGGCCGCCACGTCGCAGATCAATGTACAGGCGAACCTCGATTCCAGCTCCGCGGCAGGCAGCATAACCTCATACAGTCAGACCATCGACGACGCGGCGGGCAAAACGCACACGCTCACTTTGGATTTCACGAAGGGGACGGCGGCGGGAAGCTGGACTCTGACCGCTCAGGTGGATGGGCAGGCCACGTCGGGTTCGGCGGCGCTGCAGTTCGATTCGGGCGGCAACCTGACATCGCCGGCTTCGTTCACCATCGACGCCAACGGCCAGACCATCGCCATGCCTCTGCTGGACGCCAACGGCAATGGGATGTTGACGCAGTACGCTTCATCCTCGGCGCTGGGGCAGTTTGGGCAGAACGGGACGGCCGGTAGCGACGTGACGGGTTACTCCATTGCGGACGGCGGAATGGTGGTCGCCTCCTGCGCGGATGGAAGCACCATGAACGTGGCGCAACTGGCCGTGGCGCAGATTGGGAATCCGGAAACGATGACCGCGCTTGGGAACGGCGATTTCACGGTCACCACGAATACCATGGGATACGCGGCCCTTAGCGCGGCCAGCGGGGCCGCTCCGTATTTCGGGAACGCAATTAGCACCGGGACCGAGATCACCGGGTCGGCCCTCGAGCAGTCCACCACGAACATGGCCGCGCAACTGACCAACCTGATGGTGTACCAGAACGCCTATGCGGCGAACTCGAAAATGCTGACCACCAACGACCAGATGCAGCAGGACCTGATTTCACTAGTGATGTAGTTAGCCGATCTTGCCGGCCAGAGCCTTGGGATACACCATGACGCCCGCTTCCGAGGCGCGGAATATCTTATAGAGGATCTGATTGGTGGGCAACTGGCTCTCCAGGAAGTCCACGCCTTCCGCGCTGATGATGAAGCTGCTGCGGTCATCCTGCAGGACGTAGCGCTTGGATCGCAGATACCAGATGGCGAACAGCAGCCGTTCCCGCGGGAAGGACATCAGGTTCTCCATGTCCAGCAGGGACAGCGCGGCGAAGTCCGGATTCGCACGCCGCTTGCTGTAGAGCAGACAGAGCACGCCCACGCGGATCTTGGCCTCGGCGTCGATGCCGTCGGTGAACTCCCGGCCCTGAAAGATGGACAGCGGCGAGGCCTGGCACTGCTCCAGTTCGGCGTCATAGCGGGCACGGCGGGCCGGGTCGCTCAGCGTCTCATACGCTTCTTTCAGCAGCCGGAAGCGCTCCGGATCGCCGCTTTCCTGGTTGTCGGGTTGATAACGCGCCGCCAGCATCCGATAGACCCGGTCCACCGCTTCGGTCTCGGCGCGGGGATTGATCTGCAGCAGATCGTAGTAGTTAATGGGCGTGGGGCGCATAATCATGGTAATTCATCGCCAACGCCCGGTGGCTTCGGGTGCTTGGGCTTCCTGCGGCGGGTTTTCGGTTCGATGGTCCGGCTGGCCGGCACGGCGCCTACGCGCTCGCGCGCCAGACGCCGCACTTCCTTCTTCTGATCGAACTTGCGTGGCCTGGCCATGGACTCCGGTACAATGTGAGTGTACCAGCCCGTAAGGAGGCCGCATGTTCAGCACCATGGAATTCCCCCGGCTCGTGGTCGGCAACATCTTCAGCCCCCAGGACATCCTCGTCATCGCGGTGATTTTCCTTCTGTTCTTCGGCGGCAAGAAGATCCCGGAGATGGCGAAAGGCCTGGGAGAGGGCATCAAGAACTTCAAGAGCGCCCTGAAAACGGACGGCGACGACGTCGACCCGAAGAAGCAGGGGTAAGACTTCCCAGACGAAGGCCTCGCGGGTAGTCCGCAAGCCGGACCGGCTCCGATCGGCGAATTCGCAAAGGGCCCGGCCGCGGCCTCCATACGGGGAACTCCGGCGCCCGCCGCCGAGGCTCCGTTTTGCGCGCCCCCAAAAAAGAACCCCGCGAGACCGTCTCGCGGGGTTTCGTCTGGAGGGCCTGCGCGCTTACTTCGCTTTCTTCGGCGGAACGATCGCGTCCTTCACGGCCTTGGCGACGCGGAACTTCACGACCTTCTTTGCCGGAATCTTGATCGCTTCCCCGGTCGCCGGATTGCGGCCGATGCGGGCTTTCCGATCCACTCTGACCAGACGCCCGATGCCCGGGATGATGAATACGCCATTCTTCTTGGTTTCGCGAACCGCCAGTTCCGCGAAGCTGGTGACGAACTGCTTGGCGATCCTGGTGGAAACGCTGTTGGAGTCGGCCAGTTCGCGGATCACCTGCGATTGCGTCAACTTGGTACCTGCTGCCATGTTCTTCTCCTTATCCGTCTCTGCCCGGAGGCTGAAACAAAACCGATCAGTTTTGTTTACACCTGAATCATAGCCGCGCGCCGCGCGGATGTAAAGGGAAAAGGCGCAGAAAACTGCGGTTTTTGCCTGTTTTTTGGGAGCGGGCGCTTCCGCGAGCCCGTCCGGCGCGCCTTTGGGCGGTCTTCGGGCGCCGGAAGGGCTAAAACCCGAGGTTCTGGAAACACCGCACGCGCGCGGGAAGGCGGTGGCAGCCGCGTACCCGCCTGGACCGCCAAAACCCGGCTGCCGCGCACACCCACGGGCGGTGTATAAACAATCCGCCCGCAGCAGCCGATCTAAAGTTCAGGCATGCCCGTTACACTTGCGCCGACCCGTCCCGCATTCGCTCCCCCCGTACCGCAGAACGTCGGGGAACTCGGCATTCCGCACTCGCTGCTGGTCGACCTGGTAATGCGGCGGTCGCTGCTGGAAGGTGGAAGCACCCTGCAGTCGCTGAGCCACGCCCTGCGGGTCCCGGCGCAGGTGATCAACACCGTTTTCCAGCATTTGCGCTCGCAGCAGCTTGTGGAAGTGAAGGGCATGCAGGGCAACGACTACAACTTCACGCTGTCGACCACGGGGAAGAACCTTGCCGGGGAACGCTTTCAGTTGAGCCAGTATGCCGGCGCGGCGCCGGTCTCGTTGCGCGACTACAGCATCGGCACCAAGGCCCAGGCCGCCCGCGTCCAGATTGACCGCCGCTCCCTGCGGCAGGCCTTCTCGGACCTGGTGGTCCCCGACAGCCTGTTGGACCAGCTCGGCCCCGCCCTCATTTCGCAGAACTCCATCTTCGTGTATGGACCGACCGGAAACGGCAAGACGTGCCTGGCGGAACGCATGCTGCGCGTCTACTCCGACACGGTGTACCTGCCGTATGCAGTGGAAGTGGACGGCCAGGTCATCAGCCTGTACGACCCGGTGGTCCACCAACAGGTGGAACAGGTGGAAACGGAAGAGGCGCGCGTGGACGCACGCTGGGCTCTCTGCCGCCGGCCATGTATCGTGGTGGGCGGCGAGTTGATCCCGAGCATGCTGGAGTTGCGCCTGGACGAAAGTTCGGGCATCTACGCCGCGCCTCTGCAGATGAAGGCCAACAACGGCATCTTCATCATCGACGACTTTGGCCGTCAGCTCATGTCACCCCGCGATCTTCTGAACCGCTGGATCGTTCCGTTGGACCGGCGCGTCGATTACCTCATGCTGCGCTACGGCGTCAAGTTCCAGATTCCGTTCGAGCTGATGGTGGTGTTCTCCACCAATCTCGACCCCAGCGACCTGGCCGACGAAGCGTTCCTGCGCCGTATTCACAACAAGATCTTCGTCGACGCGGTGGACGCCCCCTCCTTCGACCTGATTTTCCAGCGCGTGGTGGGGGCCAAGGGGATCGTGGTGGAGCCCGACAGCGCCGAGTACCTGCGCGAGCTTTGCCTGAGGGATGGCCGTACCGAACTGCGCGCCTGCTATCCCGGGGACATCTGCAGCATCCTGAGCTCAATCGGGAAATACGAAGGCCGGCCGCCGATCATGACCAAAGGCGAGCTGGAACGCGCCGCGGCACTGTACTTCGCGCGGAGCTGAGGGCCGCCCGGACGCCGCCCGCCGCGCCAGGCCGTTCCCGCCTCAGTGGGGGTGGCCGGGGGGAACGTAACCGGGGGGAAAGGCCGAGCCTTCGCCGAAGAAATACTCTTCCATCTGTTTGATCAGGAACTCCTGCGCTTCCTGCGTGCCCAGGTTGAGGCGGTATTCGTTCATGATCATCTTCATCTGCTCCACCCACAACCACCAGGCTTCCTTCGACACGTTGTCGTAGATTCGCTGGCCCAGGGGGTGGCCTTCGAAGGGGACCTCATCGAGCCCCGGCATTTCCCGCTGAAATTTCGCGCAAAACACCATGCGCCTGGCCGGCTCGTTCTGAATGCGCGGGCCTGACGCGCCGCTTCCGCAGCCCATTGGATTGGTTTTCTCCTTCGTTCAGGATAGCGCAGCGGGCCGGGGCGGCAGCACCGGGCCTTCGGTTGGGGTGCGGCGACAGATGGAATGAGGAGGCCGATTACTCCCGGGATAGCGTAAGCTTCCCAGTGACGCACTCGATAAGGTGCAGGAAGGAGACCGGCCCCGTGAAGAAGAATAGCATCACCGCAAGGCAGG